>ENA-OPZD01000310-OPZD01000310.1-human-gut-metagenome-genome-assembly--contig:-NODE-310-length-13622-cov-2.366803_pt1 | contig 13622 bp, 17 predicted proteins | sample MGYA00242479_ERZ504495 | MGnify/ENA primary metagenome ERZ504495 (study PRJEB26092, sample SAMD00036286) | human gut metagenome | host: Homo sapiens | study: EMG produced TPA metagenomics assembly of... | reverse complement strand
CGCCAAGCAGAGCAATTACCGTGCTGAGCAGACCAAGCACCAGACCGGATATGTAGATCAGCCCCATGCAGAGCCAGACAAAAAGCGTCAACACCAAAATGACCGGTGCAGTTACAATCATCAGCAAGCATTTCAAAATCTTCATTCCAGTTCCTCCCTCCAACGCTCCAGATACCGTTTGCACAGGGCATCCGCTTCTCTCTCATCATCTTCCGTCAACTCCCGTCTGCCTTTGGTCAGTTCAATCTCCACATAAGTCCGGTAATCATCAGCTAAGAGATTGAACAGTTCCTTGGGAGTATGGCACACCTCGCCAGAGCAATAGTGAAAATCTTGGTCAAATTCAACTCTTACACATCCATGGCGGCTGATATAAACTTCTATGGTCTCGTCTGCGGTCAGGTAATCCGCAAAAATCTCCAGCACCTTTTCAAAGGTCAGCATCTGTTTTCACTCCTTTGCTACGCTTCTTATTCTACTCATATTATCCGGTACGGACAGGCAAAAGACAAGGATACAGACAAAAGAAAAAGCGGAGGAAGGTGCGGCGAAGAAACGCCGTTCCTCCCTCCGCAAATGGAGTATCTATCCCTGTTATGAAAGTTTGGAGAGTTGGGTAAGGATTTCCTTCACACCCTCCCACAGTTGTTCCTGCCGCTGGGATATATCCTCCAAGTCAGCATTATAAACCCGCCCGGTCTCATGCACTTTGCGGGTCAGCTGGTTCAAGTTGTTGCTGCTTCGGCGCATCAGGGAGACCAACTCCTTCAGCTCTGGCAGTTCCAGCTTGACCACATAACCATCCAGCGCCATTTTCCGCAGATAAGCGCTCAAATTCTCTGTCCCGTATTGCTGCATCTTTTGATGGATCAGTTCCAGTTCTTCTGCGGACACCCAAAACAAAACCGGAACATCCCGCTTGCGCTTTGCCATGGTTATCGCTCCGGCTCCCGTTTTTCGGAGCGGCAGGCTTATGGGCAGGCGGTTCCTGTTTGAGCTTTTGCAGGACAGAACTTTTCTGCTGTTCTTGAGCGACTTTTCGGAACTGTCTGGTGAACAGGTCGGTCAAACCGGGATTGACCTGATCTACCACCAGATAGGCACTGTGGCGGGAAGCGCCGCTGTCCTCCAGCATGGGAATGGTTTTTGCCCATGCTTTATTGTCCTGAGAGATACGCCCGTCATAGTTCTTGCGCTGGATGGTGTTGGCAAGAATAAACTGTACCCATTCCGTCCCGAACTTTTCCAGCACATCTTTGACCGCCGCCTCCGTATCCAGCCGATTCTCTGCATAGTGGGCGTGATGGTCTGCTCAATAGCTTCTTTGCAGGCGCTGTTCGCCTGATATGAGAGGTTGTACTGTGCCATTTCCCCATGTTCTCTCGCATAGGCAGCTGAATGGGGGATAGACCGGTGTTGTTCGCAGTTCCTCTTTGGCTCTGCACACATCGTCGGCACGGTTCTCAATGCTGTCCCGGATCACATCCATATAGCCGGTCTCCAGCTTTTCAAAATAGCGGTACACATCCGTCAATGGAGAGGGAGATTCCAAAAGTGCCTGAGCCTGGGTGTCGGTCAACTCCAGTTCCTCCATTGCCATCACGATGTCCTCGCGGATGGTGTACTCATAGGCATGGTTTAAGACTTCTTCCGGGGGGCTGGCTTTTCAGCCAGTCCCGGAACTTGTCCTGTTCGGCAGCCATCTTTTCATAAAGGGCTGTATTCAGATCGTTAGTATTCATGTTATCGCACCTCCTCATGCTGTTTTGGTTTCTTGTCTGTACTGCGGGGTTGCACCGGGCGTTTTAGGTTATCCAGCACCGAAGGCCGTGTGCTTTTGGCAACAACAGACTCGGTGTGTGCCTGTCCCTTTCCGTCGATGTTGAGCAGGGTATCCAGCTCCACCAGACGGGCGTTTTTGCATCTCAGTTCTTCTTCATAAAGGAATGGCTTTCCGACTTCCTCCTTTGCGGCAGCCTGCTGCTGATAGAGGTTATCCAGCTGGGCCTTTGCCGCCTCCAGACGCTGTGGCATCTGGGGCGAGGGCATTGTCGATACGGGTAAGATTTCCGCGAGGGTCTGTACCAAGGGTTGCCCGGTGGGTCATCTGTCCTTTCAGCAGGAGCGTATACTCCTGTTTCCAAGCGGAAAATTCCACGGATATGGCATATCCCCGGTAGCTGCCGATCTGCACCGGATCGGAGGTTTTGACCTCCTTGCAGGCATCCAAAAGGGCTGCACCGGCGTTCTCCTTATCGGTCAGCAGATCGCCACGGATTTCCATACCAGCAAAACCGTCCTCCGGGTGCGGGTGCGCTGCCAAAACCTCCAGATCGGATTCAAAGCCCTTGATAAAGCCTTTGTGCTTTTCAATCTCCTCCGGGAAGTATTTGAGCAGCTGGTCCTCCAGACGATATTGCTTGCTCTGGTGGTCGGCTTTCATCAGCTTCAGGCGGGATACCTCCACATCCAAATCCATGCGCTCTTTGATACGTGGGTCTCCGGCACACAAAGCCTTGATCTCTGCAAAACTGAGGGCGGTTTCATCCACATCATCGCAGGAGCGTACCGGCGATTTAGAAGTCATGATCTGACTAATGAATTTTGCTTATTCTCCACCGTCTGCCAGAGGTATGCGTCAAAGGTTCCTTCGGTCACATAGCGGTACACATGGACAAGAGGATTCTGGTTACCCTGGCGCTCGATACGGCCCTTGCGCTGGGCAAGGTCTCCCGGTCTCCACGGACAGTCCAGGTCATGAAGTGCCACCAGACGGTCCTGCACATTGGTGCCTGCGCCCATCTTGGCGGTGCTGCCCAAAAGGACACGAACCTGACCGGTACGGACTTTAGAGAACAGCTCCTTTTTCCGCACTTCGGTATTGGCTTCATGGATAAAAGCGATCTGGTCGGCAGGCATCCCCTGAGCAATGAGTTTCTGACGAATATCGTCATATACCGTAAAGGTCGGTTCCTGCTCCGGCAGAGGCACGGCACCTTCCAGTGCGTGAAGCAGTGGATTATCCAGCGTTTTCGCCGCCTTGCTTGCAGGAGTTTTTGCCTGCGGTGTAGAAATGTCGCAGAACACCAGCTGGGTCAGCTTGTCAGCTTTGCCATCCCGCCAGATCTGCATGATGTTGTCCACGCACTGATTGACCTTTGTGCCAGGTTCATCCGGCAGCATCTGGTTGACGATCCTCTGGTCCAGCCCAGCTTGCGGCCATCCGAGGTAATCTTGAGCATATTGTCCTGGGATGGGTCAACGGTTCCGCTGTGTACCAGCGATGCCCGTTCCGAAAGGGCCTTGACCATTTCCTGCTGATGTTCGGTAGGCTGCGCCACGATGTTGTGGTATTCCACCTCTGGGGTTGGCAGGTTCAGTTGGTCGGCAGTTTTGATGTCCGCCACTTCTTTGAACAGGTTCATCAGCTCCGGCAGGTTGAAAAACTTGGAGAATCGAGTACGCGCCCGATAGCCGGTTCCCTCCGGGGCCAGTTCCAGCGCCGTGACGGTTTCTCCGAAACGGCTGGCCCAGCAGTCGAAATGGGTCATGTTCAGTTCCTGCAGGCGGTCATACTGGAGATACCGCTGCATGGTGTAAAGCTCGGTCATGGAGTTGCTGACCGGGGTTCCGGTGGCAAAGATAACGCCACGGTTTCCGGTAATCTCGTCCATATAGCGGCACTTGGCAAACATATCGGAGGATTTCTGCGCGTCCGATGTGGATAAGCCTGCCACATTCCTCATTTTTGTGTATAGAAACAGGTTTTTATAGTTGTGGGCCTCGTCCACAAACAAACGGTCCACACCCAGCTGCTCGAAGGTTACCACATCGTCTTTTCGCCCCTCGCTTGCAGCTTTTCCAGTCTGGCTTCCAGAGACTTTCTGGTACGCTCCAGCTGTTTGACGGTAAAACGCTCGCCGCCACTGGCCTGTACCTCTGCAATCCCCTCAGTGATCTCGTCGATCTGTTCATAGAGAAGCCGTTCCTGACGCTCCCGGCTGATGGGGATACGCTCAAACTGGCTGTGTCCCATGATGATGGCATCATAATCACCCGTCGCAATACGTGCGCAGAACTTCTTTCGGTTATGGGTCTCAAAGTCCTTTTGGTGGTGACTAAGATATTGGCGGAAGGATAGAGACGCAGAAACTCCGACGCCCACTGCTCTGTCAGATGGTTTGGAACCACAAAGAGAGATTTCTGGCACAGTCCCAGGCGTTTGGCTTCCATCGAAGCAGCTACCATCTCAAAAGTTTTGCCTGCGCCTACTTCATGTGCCAACAGGGTATTTCCTCCATACAGCACATGGGCAATGGCGCTTTTCTGGTGTTCCCGCAGGGTAATGGCCGGGTTCATGCCCCCAAAAGTGATGTGGCTGCCATCATATTCGCGGGGACGGGTAGAGTTCATTTCTTCGTTGTACTGGCGCACCAAAGTCTGGCGGCGCTCCGGGTCTCTCCAGATCCAGTCCCTAAAGGCTTCCCGGATCGCCTGCTGTTTTTGAGCCGCCAGGGTGGTCTCCTTGGCATTCAGCACGCGGCGCTCTTTTCCGTCTGCGTCCTCTATGGTGTCATAGATGCGGACATCCCGCAGGTTTAAGGAATCCTCCAGAATCTTGTAGGCGTTGGCGCGGCTGGTCCCATAGGTGGTATAAGCTGCCACATCGTTGTAGGATACAGAAGATTTTCCCTTGATCTGCCATTCAGCGGTAAAGGACGAATAGTTGACCTCGATACTGCGTTGGAGATAAAACGGGGTATTAAAGGTCTCATACATAAACTGCTGGATATATTCCTTGTCAATCCAGGTAGCGCCCAGACGCACCTCGATCTCCGACGCATCCAGGTCTTTGGGCTGGGCGGCGGTAAGAGCTTCCACATTGACTGCATAAACCGGGTCCTGCTGTGCCGCCCGCTGCGCCTGACGCAGTTTGCGGCGTACATTGCCGGAAAGGTATTCATCGGCGGTCACATAATGGGGTGATCCGTCCTGCTCCAGCTGTCCCGGTACACGGAAGATCACGCCTTGCAGTTCTCCGGCCAGTTCTTCTTTTGTTTTTCCGGTAAGCTGGCTCATATAGCCCATATCTACGCAGGCTTTTTCCGAGATGGACACCGCCAGTGCTTCGCTTGCCGTATCCACAGTAGCCACTGCCTGATGGGGCTTGATGGTCCGTTTGGTGAACATATCCGCCTTGCGCTCCAGCTTTCCGTCCTCGTCAATAACTTCCAGCGCACAGAGCAGGTAATAGGAAGAATCGTCTGCATAGGCCAGGCGGTTTGCACGGTCATTGATGAGACCGTATTTGGCAGAAAAGCTGTCATAGAGCCGGTTTAGTTCCGCCTGTTTTTGGGTAATGGTGCTGTCTGGAACCGCTGCATCCATCTGAAGGTCGATCAGTTCCTGCACACAATCACGCAGTCCCACAAGACCTTTCACGCGGCTTCGGCGGTGGCGTTGAGGTCAGGGCGCACCATACGGCTGTTTTCCCGGTAGTACACCTGCCCGTCTACAATGGCATAGGAATAGTTCTTCACATTGGGGTCGGCAGGAATGGAGGTGTCAATAGCTTCGCCTTCGCCCAGCTCCGGCAGCTCTGCCTCCTGATAAGTGCCATGAATATACTTCACCGCATCATGCAGCTGGTCGGAAAGCTCCAGTCCCTCGATAGGGTTCACGGTGTAGTCCATACCATGAGCAGTGCTTACCGGCTCCTGTCTGCCCAGCACCATTTCCGGGTGGTCGATAAAATACCGGTTGATGGCAAATCCGTCCTCCGTCTGTCCGGTTTGAGTCCATTCCGGCACGATGTCCAGCGGGCGGTCCCGCTTTTGGAGGAAGATGATGTCCGATACCACCTCGGCACCGGCATTCTTTTTGAACGCGTCATTGGGCAGACGGATAGCTCCCAGCAGCTCGGCACGCTGGGCAAGATAGCGGCGCACGGTGGAATCCTTGGCGTCCATGGTATAGCGGGAGGTTACAAAAGCCACCACACCACCGGGACGCACCTGGTCCAGTGATTTGGCGAAAAAGTAGTTGTGAATACTAAAATTCAGCTTGTTGTAGGCTTTGTCATGACCTGATACTGACCGAAAGGCACATTGCCGATGGCAAGGTCAAAGAAGTCACGCCTGTCGGTGGTCTCAAAGCCGCCTACTGTGATGTCCGCCTTGGGATAGAGCTGCTTTGCAATGCGCCCGGAAACCGGGTCCAGCTCCACACCGTACAGACGGCTGTTTCGCATTTTCTCCGGCAGCATACCAAAGAAATTGCCCACACCCATAGACGGCTCCAGAATATTTCCGGTCTCAAATCCCATACGGTCCACCGCTTCATAGATGGCCTGAATGACCGTAGGGCTGGTGTAATGGGCGTTGAGGGTAGAGCTTCTGGCGGCGGCATATTCCTCCGGGGTCAGCAGCTCTTTCAGCTGGGCATACTCGGAAGCCCATGCCGGTTTCTCCGGGTCAAAGGCATCAGAAAGACCGCCCCAGCCACATAGCGGGATAGGACTTCCTGTTGTTCCGGGCTTGCCTGCTGTCCGGCAGCTTCCAACTCTTTCAGCAAACGAATGGCATTGATATTTGCCTGGAACTTGGCTTTCGGACCGCCTTCGCCCAAATGCTCATCGGTAATACGGAAGTTTTGTGCATTGCGGCGCAGGTTGGCCTTGTATTCCTCATAGGAGGCTTCCTCGGCAGCTTTGGCATTGGGAAAGGTCTGCCACTGGCCATTGACCTGAATGGAAACCGGGTGTTCGTCCAGCACTTCCTCAAAGGTTTTCTCCGGCTCAGTCACAGGGGCTGGTGGCTCCGGCTCCTCGATATGCAGTCGTTCCACCACCACATCATAAGGCAGATTGTTCTTATCGCCCGGATAGACGGCCATGGTCTCGGAATGGAAGGTTGGGGATTCGGTAGCCGGTTGGGGCTGTTCCTGTCCAAAACCGTCCTGCTGACGGGCATACATCCCGCGCAGCAAAGGCGCAACCTCATCCCAGCGGAAATACAGCATAGCCAGACGCTTTTCCTCTGCATCCATGACTTCCAGCTCTATGCCCTGTGCCGTGGTACGGTAATCGGCAATATCGCCAGTCTCCAGATTCAGTGTCTCGATCTCACCGGAATAGGCTCTGCTCAGCCAGTAGGCGATCTCGCTGTTGCTCCTGCCGGATTGCAGCAGCGTGGAAATCTGCTTTTTATCCGCTTCATCCATCAGTCCATGAGCCAATACATCCCGCAAGTCCTGATCTGCCTTGTCCGGGTCAGTAGGAAGAAACTCGGTATAGTAAGCATTGCGGCGGTCTGCCCGAAGCAGCTGCTCGAACTGTTCTTTGCGCTCTGCCCGGTAGATGGGATATACCATCCCGGTGGGCAGAAGCTGTACGGTGTCCTCCCGCAGCTCGGTGACCTGATAGGCGTCATCCTCGATATACACGGTATCGCCCACGGCATAGACCGGGGCGGCTGGGTCATAGGAGGTTCTTTGCGGAACTGGGCGGCGAACTGCGTCATATTCCTCATCGGAAATGGAAACTTCGGAAGTCTGCTCTGTCTCGGCATCTGCGATCTGCTCTGCATCTGACATCACCTGTTGGATAAACGGGGCATTGTCCAGTTTTTCCGGGTCTGTCACCTGTCCGTTGACGATCCCTCTTTCTTCCAGAGCTTCCCGGATGGCGATTGGGTCGATGTCGTCAAAACGGTTCTGTTCTTCTTCGGTATAGAACCGGTCCTCCTGAATGAGCTGGCAGCCTGCGCTGTACCTTCGGCCAGGGCAGCTGCGTTTCCTCCGGGCTGCCGGCACGGACAACGAACAGGCTGTTGCTGTTACTGCCGCCGTATTCCTGAGCCAGCCATGCGGCGGTATCTTTTTCTCTTGCATGGTCTTTCATATAGCGGATAACAGCGTGTTTACTCTCGATATTGCCGTTCCATGCACAAAGGGCAGTATCAATATCTTCCTGAGAAAGAGGGCGCAGAAGTTCATGGAGCTTTGGATAGGTCTCGTCGATCACTTCCCGGTGTAAACGCTGACGGAACTCCAGCACATCCGAATAGAGTCGGATCAGCTCCATATCCTTAGAACCAAGGACTGCACGGCGCACAGCGGCATTACCCTCGATGACAGCATTTTCACGGTCAGAATGACCGCAGGCATTGCGATATGCGGTATCCTCGGAAATAGCGGCAGTCACCACAGGCTTATACTGCTCAAACTGCTCCCCAAGGGTAGGCTTTGGCGTTTCTTCTTCCATCTCCGGCTGCTGGGCTTGAATGGCATCTTCTTCGGCCAGTTTCTTTTCAGACTGGATTTTGTCATACTGCGCCTGTTCCTGTTCGGTAAGATAGCGGTCTTTCTGGACAAGTGAGGTAATGCGCTTGGCAACCTTTTCCCAGTTCAAGTGAACATCCGGGCAGTCCTGCTTTTTATAGTGCAGTCCTTTCCCATCGTGATCTTCGCCGCTGTGTGTTGCGCCGGACAGGGCATGAGAGCGTCCGCCAATGCCATACTCGTCTTTGAGGAATCTCACTTTCTCCTTATCCGTATGGTTTGCCATGAAGAACGCATAGATACGGCCTTTTCCTCCGGCGAAACTGCTGCCGCCGGTCATAGCGGCGTCGATCTCATCCTCGGTAATGAAGTGCTGAACGGTTGGCACTTGGGAAAGCTCTGAAGAAAAGGTCCTGCGGGGCAGGTCAAGGTCCTTCAGGTTCTCCCAGATCTCCCTCTGTCTATGATAGTGAAAACGCAACAGGTCACGGTCCTGCTGATAGGCAGTCCAGAAGGCAGCGTATTCTTCCTTGAGTGTCTGGCGGAAAGCCGGTTCACTCAGCTGCTCCATCAGGCGGCGGGTCTCCTCCGGGAAACCATTGCCTTTGATCTCTGACAGGCAGGACAAATATCCGGCTTCTCTGGCTTCCTCGCTGAAATCGTGGTACAGATACCAGAGCTTTTCTGAAAGGAGGGAGCGTTCATAGCCTGCCGCTTCTGCAAGCTCCACATTGGAGGCAAACTGGCCGCTCTCCAAAAGCTCCCCGATACGCTCTGCGGCGCTCTCCCAGGAAATGACCTGGGCAGACCTGTCATAACGGACAGACTTCCCATGGGAAAGATGGATACCATCCTCGGCATACCATGCGCTCACACTGCCAAGGCCATTGCCGCCGTGGTACAGCGTTTTCAGTATCTCAGCAATCTCAGCGGTGGTTTTCTGCTTTTTCAAAGGCTGCAACCACACGCTCCCTTTGACGGTCTGTATTGCCGCCCAAACGCAGCACATGGTCGATGTCATTTTGGGCAAAAGAAAAAGCAGAGGATGTATGCGCTACATTCTCTGCTTCATCTATGGATTGGATCTGTTCCGCTTCGGAGAGGAACAGGTTTAGGGTCAGCTGTTGATAAGCTCCGCCATCAGGATCTCCTCTGCCTGGGCTTTGCAGGTGTTCATCAGCCCCACCCACTTCATGGGATCGCTGGCTTTCAGTTCCTCGGTGGCTCCCGCTTCCTTCGCCAGCTGGGGCATCATCTGCTCCAGTCTGTTCTGGGCGGTCTCGTCGATCTCCAGAAGGTGCTGGTACAGCTTCTCGCTCAGCAGCATCTGGTTGTAGAGGATGGGACGGTGTTCCTTCAGGTAGGTTTTCCTCATCCTGCCGTATTTGCCCAGAGGTTTCTCCGGCTGCTGGCTCAGCTTCAGGTCGGGAATCAGATAGTCTCCGTTCTGGATATAGGTCATGGGATTGTTCATCTTGTTTGCTCCTTTCTTGGTTGGCTTCGCGCTCTGCATTTCGGACGGTAACGCCGATCTGCCGCAGCACCTGCTGGTTGATCTGGCTGACCGCTGTTCCCAGCGCCCCGATGGTGGACGGGGTATTGAAATCAAAGATTGCCATGAAATCTTCGTGGTCGAAGTAGCGTTCCGGCTCCAGTCCGCAGCGGGACATCAAAGCGTAAGTGATGCTGACGGTGGCTGCTGCCTTGAACTGTACTCCGATGTTAAACTCATCATATTCCTCCAAAAAGGAACCGTCAACGATATAGAAGAAGTCCTGCTGATGCTCCGTCCAGTATTCCTCAGCCAGTTTTCCGGCTACCTTAGTGAGCTGTCCGGCAAGGTCATCACCGGAAACATCATAGGTGCGCTCCAGCATGACCTGCACGGAATCCAGATGGCGCTCCTCCAGCTGCCACAGCCAGGGAGTGCGGGAATGTTCACGGGTTCCGGTGTCGGAAATGTCAAAAACATAGCGCAGGCGGGGTCTGTCCCCGGAATCGTCCACCAGAGCGATTCCCTTGGAGCCGCGCCTTACATACCGGCCCATCTTTTCATTCCACAAATCGTACTCCGCACAGGCGGTGGCGTCCGGTCGCTGGGCATAGATCATCAGCTGCTCATGGAACGGGTACTTGTAAAGGCGGGAAGCAGTAGTGAGAAACCCTGCCCATTCCTGCCAGCTCCCCGTGAGCTGTGTTGCCACCTTGTCCGCCATCTGTGCATATAGTTCAGCTTTGGTTGGCATGGTGTTCTGTCCTCCTTTCGGGTTTTGGGGTAAAGAGGTGGGGTGGCAAATTGCCACCCCATCCCTGCGGTTATGGTGTTTACTGGTCAAAATCCGGGTACAGCTCCAGCTGGGCAAAGTCCTCATCGGTCATCGCACAGAGCTTCGTAAGGGCGCTGTCGGTCAGCTCCCTCAGTTCCGTTTCCTCTGGGGCCAGCTCGCCGCGCATCTCACGCAGGCTGTCGATCAGCCCGGTGCGGCTGCCGGTATTGTAAATGCACATCAGGTTCATTTCCTCAAAAGTAAAGTTTCCCATATCAAATCTCCCTTTCCGCACTCTTTTTGGGCGCTGTCTTTTGTGTTCTGCCTTGGGCTGGCTTTTCAGCTGCTCCATGACGGACTTTTTCTTTTCCCGTTCCTCCCGATGGGCAGCGGTAGCCAAATCCATGAGGGAAATGGGCTGACCGTTGCGGGCCTGCTGTTCCAGCTCTGCCACCGTAGGCTCTTTTGCGCCATTGTTGATGATACCGTCGATCATGCCGTAATCGTCCTCCACGGCCATCTCCGCATTTTTCAGCGGGTTTTCTGGCAGGAATCCGGGGATCTGGGTAAAACCAACACTGTCACAGTAATGACAGGATACCTTACCGTCCTGTCTGATCGCAACGATGTCGCTGACGCTCATGGAGGGACTGTGAAAGTCCACGGGCTTTTCCAGATTGAATTGCTGATAGAGTTTTTCCAGCTGCTCCGGCACAGTGCCAGACTCCCTCAGCGGAGCTGTGTAAATGAGGTCATAATTGCTGCGGTCTATGGAAATGTCATGGGACTTTAACCAATCCAGATTCATAAAGCGCACATTCTGCGGATCGTCACGGCTCACCTGATAGATAGCAAAGCAATCTCTGTTCTGGGATAGAAATGCCTGTTCGCGTTCCTGCTGATGTTCCTGACGCTCCATGACCTTTTCGTGGAACTGAGGGCTTTTCTCCCATTCCTCACGGTCCACGCCAAAAAGACCGCCATGATCCATGATTTCCTGCGGGTCAAACACCATGCTCTCCGTATTGTCCTCATGCAGCACATAGACGGTCAAACCGGCGGCATCCAGTTCCAGCGCCCGTTCTCTGGTAACAGGGAGCATCCCATCATAGGAGTAGCCATATTCCTGCATATCCGGTGTGGAGACCTGCTCATCAGGCATGGGGTATTCATCCAGTGCCTGCTCCTGTGCCTCCGGCAACTGGGAAGAAGCAATCATCTGACTGGTCTCTGACTGCATTTGCTGATAGGCCGCTTCCTGCAAGGTCTCAATCATGGACATAGGAGCGTGTCTGAGCGAAGTGCTGTCCAGATTGTTGTCATCACAAATCTGGAGAACTGCATTTTTGCGGGAAAGCTCCGGCATATCCAGCTGACCACCATCCAGCTCTTTCATGGATGCAGCATCGTAAAGGGTGTAGTCCCATCCGCTGTCACAAGGTTGGATATGAAGATAGGTAGTATCGTTGATCAGAAACAAAGCCTCCTGCTGGTTGGCGTCCGCCCCCAGTACCTCCATTTCCGGCATGGCCGCAGCCAGTTCCGTTACCGCTTTCTGTACCAGCGGATTATCACGGTAATAGTCGATTGCCTGGATGGTGTCCAGGTCAATGGTCTGGCCGGTCAAAATCGGAAACGGTCCTTCATAGTCGCTTCCATCTTTCAGCTCAAAACCAATGCCCTTGATCCCGTTCATTCGTTCTGCCGGAATCTCCTGATAAATGCGGATTGCTTCCTTCAAAGACAGGTTATCGTGGTATTCTCCGAGGTTTGGAAATTCCATGCACTCTGCTACATAGTAGGTCAGATCGCCGGTCTGCTGTCTATCAGATACCTTAGCGGCATCTTCTGGCTGCTCTATCGGGGCGGTTTCTGGCTCTGCCTTTGCATTGGGGTCAATTCCACGCTCTTTGCAGATTTCCTTATAGTGGCGCTCAATGTCAGAGATCAAAGTGCCGGAGGTCTTATTGATGGTCTCCAAACTGGCTCTCAGCTCTTTCAGTTCCTTGCCCTGACTCCAGCTTGCAATATAGCCGAAGCTGTTTTCTCCGGTCTCAATGCCAAAATATTTGCAGACTGCATAGGAGATGCTTTCAGCCTCCACTTCCTCCGTGTGGCGGTCTTTCCTCTGTTCTTGCAAAAACTGGGTGAGGGTAGAAAAGCCGCCAACAAAATTCAGCCCTTCTTCCTCGGTCAGGATCAGGCGTCCATCTTCCGCCAGCTCCAGCGGCTCTGTCAGCAGAACGGAACCTGCATGGTTTACAACCACTTGTTCTTCTACACAGACCGGCTCTCCGGGGTCGTAGTCAGAACCGCGCAGGTCATAGCAATAAACGCCCTCCGGCAGATTATCACGGACAATCCGCCCATTGGAGAACAGACCGGATTTATCAAACAGCTCGATTTCCTGATATTGCTCGTCATTGGCAATCTGAATCTTTTTCTGATTGTGGAGCTTGCTGTGGGCAATCTCGTGTACTGTGGCCGAAACCGTCTGCACCTCACTCATGCCCTGGCGAATGGCAATTTTCTGATGATCGGCAGAAAAATAGCGTCCGTATCGGCAGCCATTGCTTCAAAAGTAATCGGCACCGGTGCGCTGCGGCGCAGGGCCTCCATGAATGCCTCATAAATTTGGCACATTGCCGGAAAGGGAGGAAGCAAGCTCCGGCAAAGGTTTCCCGTCGGTCTGACTCACATCAAAGACCTTGACAGGGCGAAAACATGGGAATCTCGATTTCTTTTTCCTCTGTGACGATCTTTCCGTCTTTATCCAAAATCGGAGCCTTGGTATCCGGGTCCAGTTTCTGCTCCTCGATTTTCTTCTTGTACGGTGTGGGGGGCGATGATGGTAATGCCATGCTCGCCCTTTTTTACATGACGCTCAAACTGGTCTTTCCACTTATTGTACCCGGCTACCAAAGTGGCGTCCGGTTTCTGCATATAGATGAGCATGGTGTTGTTCACCGAATAGCGGTGGAAGCGGGACATGACAGACAGATAGCGCATATACTTTTCGCTCTCAAACAGTTCTTTGATACCCTGCTCAATGCCATCTGTGATTTCCCTTAGCCG
>ENA-OPZD01000309-OPZD01000309.1-human-gut-metagenome-genome-assembly--contig:-NODE-309-length-13672-cov-2.667110_pt1 | contig 13672 bp, 10 predicted proteins | sample MGYA00242479_ERZ504495 | MGnify/ENA primary metagenome ERZ504495 (study PRJEB26092, sample SAMD00036286) | human gut metagenome | host: Homo sapiens | study: EMG produced TPA metagenomics assembly of... | reverse complement strand
GTGCAACTGCCACCAGAGGAATATATACCGCAAAGATCACATAATAAAAAATCTGTGACATGGATCCCGGCATTGTTGCCAGAGCTTCTTTTTCCATATAAATAAATATTCCTGCTGCAACCATCAGAATCCAGATCATGATGGACTGCCTGAAATTCTGCTTAAAACTCTTAAAAAAATCATGAAGTACTCTGATATCTCCATCTTTATGAAGCTTCAATGTACAGTAAAATAATGCAGTGGTGGATGCCCCCGCCGTGATAACCGGAAGAGAGCACACGATCCATAGCAAATTTAATGCAATCAACTGACCTAAAAATCCAAATATTCTGTCAAAGAGACTTCCTGGTTTCATTTCTATCTACCTCTTCCTTTCATTTATCTTTTTTTATTTTATATTTCAGTTTTCTTTCTCTAGAGCATGTTTAAAAAACCATTCCCGCAAATTGTGGCGCACATCTTGGGGAAAGCATTTTTCAGACACACTCTAAATATTATCAAATCCAGTTTCAGGCAAGCCCTGCTACAATCTCTGGTTTGATTTTATAACAAAGCCTGCCTGTGCTGCTCAGATTTTATTACAGCTTACCACCGGATGTTGCAATACCTTCAATGAACTGTTTCTGGAAGATCAGATACAGTACGATCATCGGGATACATGCAAGCAGAGATGCTGCCATCAGCTGCGGATAATTGTTGGTGTACTGTCCCTGCATTTTTGCAAGTGCTGCTGACAGAGGCATTACATCTTTGTTACAGATCAGAGGCCACATCAGATCTTTGTATGCAAATACTGCTGTGAAGATTCCCAGTGCCACCATAGAAGAACGTGTCAGAGGAGCCATGATGAACAGGAAGGTCTGACCGATGTTACATCCGTCAAGACGTGCTGCCTCTTCCAGATCTTTCGGAAGTCCCATATAAGCCTGTTTGAGGAGAAATGTACCAAATGCAGTAACAATACCGGGAAATACCAGGGCAAAAATGGTATTGAGCATTCCCATTTTACTTACCATTAAGTACTGCGGGATAATAAAGATCTGTCCAGGCACCATCATCTGGAAAAGTACCAGAGAGAACATCAGGTTTTTACCTCTGAAGTTCAGACGTCCAAATGCATAGCCTGCCAGTGTTGCTGTCAGAACCGCACATATAACACGACCCAGGATCAGAAGTAAGGTATTGATATACAGATGTAAGAAATCCATATTTGCGCTTACTTCTCTAAAACTGTCCCATCTCCATGTAGACGGGAGGATTACGAACGGGTTGACAGAGGTTGCCTCTGTCATAGTTTTGAAAGCTGTCAGGATCATCCATAAGAAAGGAACCAGCATGGTAATAGATACCAGTATCAGGATAACATGGATCAGAACTCTGTTTGCTTTATCTCTTGCTGACATAATTATCCCTCCTTAGTTATAATGAACCCACTTCTTCTGCGCAATATTCTGGAATACTGTCATGATCATAATTACAACCAGAAGAAGTACGACGATTGTTGAACCATAACCTTTGTTATTCTGTACAAAGGAATTCTGGTAGAACAGGTAAACAAGTGACTGTGTTTTGTAAAGTGCAGGACTGTTTCTATCCATAACCATGAAGATCAGGTCGAATACCTGCATGGCACCGATGACACGGGTAACCATTACAAAGAAGATGGTCGGTGAAAGCAGCGGGATTGTAATGTGGAAGAACTGTTTGATTCCGGTTGCTCCGTCAATGCTTGCTGCTTCATAATAATCTCTTGGGATTTCCTGCAGACCTGACAGGAAAAGTACCATATTGTAGCCGATGATAGACCATACACCGATCACTGCGATCGCATAAACTGCGATCTTCGGATCAGAGATCCAGTTGATCTTTGTGTGAAAAATGTGATTGAGAAGACCGAATTCTGAGTTAAACAGCCATCTCCATACCATGGCGATCGCAGCCGGAGCAGCAACCATGGGCAGGAAGAAAATAGTTCTGTAAACAGCACGGCCTTTCATTTTACGGTTTAATAAAACTGCCAGTACAAGTGCGATAGCATGGAAAACGGAACTTCCACAATGGCATATTTAAATGTATTTAATAATGCCTGCCATACTTCCGCATCGTGGAACAGCTTTACATAGTTGTCAAAACCAATGAAGATATTTCCCTTACCGAAATCTCCGGTCTTGAAAAAGCTCTCATAAATGGTCTTAAAAATCGGATAGATATTTAAGATGATCAGACCAAGCATTGTAGGAAGAATGAACGCCCATCCCCAGATGAATTCATTCCGCGCCTGACTGGTACCTTTTTTGGATTTGCCACGGTTCTCACTCCTTCTTATCGTAAAATTCTGTTGCTGATTTGAACGGAAAACTGCCGCACATCTGCATACCTGTTGTGACTTCTGCGGTTACCACATGATCGGAATCTTTTCTGCGGCAGCTTTCCTGTTTCTTATTTTTTTATGAATGGTTTTGCTGAATATTAATTAATAGGACTCTTCTGCGATGGCATCGTTCATAATAGTAACGATATTCTTGCATGCATCATCCATGCTTTCTTCATCATTCCATGGTTTCTTCAGTTCTTCGCACATTGGGTTCCACCATGCAAGTGTTGCATTTGTGTGTGGTCTGAATACGATATTGTCCATTGCATCCATGTATGGCTGTAAGTTGAAGCAGTCAACACTGTTAACCCATCCATCGGACATTCCTTCGTAAGCTGCCATTGTTACACCAAGGTCAGCCTGTTTCTGCTGCATATCTTTTGTACCGAACCACTCAATAAGCTGGAAAGCTTCGTCCGGCATATCTGTGTTTGCAGATGCTGCCCATCCAAGACCATTGTAAATAGATACGCTCTCTCCTGTTTCAGCATCTTTCGGAAGTCTTGCCACATCACAGTGCTCTTTGATGTAATCGTTGTCTTTGAAAGCAGATACCATCCAGGATCCCTGAGAAATCATAGCTACCTTGCCAGATCCGAAGAGTACGTCTGTACCTGTTTCGGACATTGTAGATGCAGGAGGCATTACATTTTTAACGCATTTGTCAACGAATTCCATTGCTTTGATAGTGTTTGGATCATCAAAACCGGATTTGTTGTCATCTGTCAGTACACGTCCGCCCATGGAGTAAACAATATTCATCCATGTATCCTGCTCGTTAGACGGGTTTGCTGCAAAACCGTACTGGCTTCCGTCTTCTTTTGTAAGTTTCTCTGCAATATCATAGAATTCATCCCATGTCCAGCTTCCGTCCGGATAGTCGATTCCTGCTTCATCAAACATATCTTTGTTGTACCACATAGCAATTGTATCGATGTCCTTCGGTACTGCGTATGTTTTTCCGTCCCACTGATACATTTCTTTGATATCTTCCGGGAATTTGTCCATTTCCAATTTGTCGCTGTCTGCAATCTTGTCTGTCAGATCAAGTAAGATATCATTGGACATATATCTTACAGCTTCATTGGAATGCATCCAGAATACGTCCGGCATGTCTCCGCCTGATGCACCTGCTTCAAGAAGTGTCCAGTAGCTGCTCCACTCTACTACCTGAAGTTCAGTTTTGATTCCGGTCTCTTTTGTAAACTCATCCATAATTTCCTGAAGTCCGGCTTTCTGTCCGTTATCCCAGATTGCAACTGTCAGAGTTTTGTCTTTCGCCTGTGCGCTTACTGGTGCAAGTGCAGTAACTGTCATAGCACCGATCACTGTTGCGACTGTGAGTTTTTTCATGTTTTTTCTCATATACATCCTCCTTTATTCGTCGTTTCGACGTGTTCCTTGTGATTCTTATTATACGTTTTGTCTATTTTTTTAAATGGACTAATGAAATGAATTTATGTCATAATCGTTATGGAAAAACCGCTGAATTTATGGTAAAATGTCAACAACGACTTGAATTTATGCGTATTTGCAGGATATCAGTCCTTATGTCTTTATATCAACAATATCTGCAATCAAAGAAAATAGAAAAAGGAATTACCCAAATGCCAAATGTAAAATATACGGACAGCGCTACTTTCCGCTGTCTTGAAAATCTGAAAGAAGGCTCCCTTGATATCAGTCTGATCCATACGGGCAAAGAACACTGCCCGCCCGGACATATCTGTTCCATGCCAAGAGATGAGTTCATCATCCATTTTGTGCTGGACGGTACCGGATTCTATTCTGCCGGAGGTCAGACCTGGAGCCTTACTCCCGGACAGATGTTTGTAATTTATCCAAATGAACCAGTCACATACGGTGCTGATGAAACCAATCCCTGGACTTATGCCTGGATTGGTTTTCGCGGAATCCGAGCTCACTCAATGGTAAAAGAATGTGGATTTTCCAAAAATCAATTAGTACTTCCTGCACCGGATCAGAAAATAATCCTGAAACACATCGATTATATGCTGAATCATAAGCAGCTTTCCAAAGCCAATGATCTAAGGCGCCAGGCTTATCTGATCCTGTTGTTAGCCGAGCTTGCCGACTTTCATGAAAAACAGTCTGCACAGAACAAAAAAATGCCAAATATGCTTATAGCACCAGTGTTTACGTGGAGCTTGCCATTGAATATATTAAAGATATGTATCAAAGAGGAATCGGCATCTCTGATATTGCAGATAATATCGGAATCAGCCGTGCCTATCTGAACAGTTCCTTTCAGAAAGAGCTTGGAATGTCGGCACAGACCTTCCTCATTGATTATAAGATGCATAAAGCAGCCAGTCTTCTGGTCAGTACCAGTCTGTCTGTTAAAAGAGATTGCTAATAATGTGGGCTATGAAGACCAGCTTGTTTTTTCCAAGGCTTTTAAGAAGAAGTTTGGAATGAGTCCGAAGAATTATAAGACCCATAAAGAAATGATGGATAAATTTAACGAAAAGCAGGTAGACGATCCCGTGTGATCGTTCTGCCTGCTTTTGTTGATTTTTTTATTTCTGTCTATTGCTTTTCGCAACCTCCATAAGGAGCTTACCTGATTCGGTTATTATTTTGCAGTTAAAACATAAATTCTGGACTCATAGTCTGTGCATGGTTCGTCTTCACTTGTAGGTTCACCTGCTGTACAGTCTGTGGTGAGCAGTCCCAGATTCATCAGCTCATCCCCGTAGTTTTCTGTTTCATTATACTCATTTCTGTAGATAAGATCCGGATCCAGTCCATGAAGCCGCACTCTGGTAAAATCTGCGTTTACTACATTTCTTTCCCTGTACCAGAATACCAGCGCTGTTTTTTTGTCCTCGCTGACTGTCATCCACACAGTTTCATTGCCCTCAAAAGGACTCTTCAGTCTGTAAAAAGTTCCAAACTGGATCAGTTCTCTATATTCTTTCATAAAGGTAATCTGCTGTTTTACTTCACTGATTTCCTCATCAGACAGTTTATTCAGATCCAGCTCATATCCGAAAGTTCCAAAATAAGCTACATTTGCTCTTGTATGTAACGGAGTTTTGCGGTTTAACTGATGGTTTGGTACTACAGAAACATGACTTCCCATGGAGCTTACCGGATAACACATGCTTGTGCCGTACTGGATTTTCACACGCTCTGCCGCATCTGTATCATCACTGGTCCATCCCTGTGGCGCATAATAAAGGATTCCCGGATCAAAACGTCCGCCACCGCTTGCGCAGGACTCAAAGAGAATCTGCGGAAATGCAGTATTTAACCGCTCATACAGATCATAAACTCCGAGAATATATCTGTGGAACACTTCTCCCTGACGGTCTGCTGGAAGTGCAGCTGAATAACATTCCGTAATACTTCTGTTCATATCCCATTTGATGTAGGAAACCTTTGCTTCTGAGAGGATTTTGTACATCATCTCATAAATACAGTCCACCACTTCTTTTCTGGAGAAGTCCAGCACATACTGATTTCTGCCATGACAGGAATGCCTCTGAGGTGTCTGCAGGATCCAGTCCGGATGTGCACGGTAAAGGTCGGAATCCTTATTCACCATCTCCGGCTCAAACCACAGACCAAATTTCATACCCATCTCTTCGATCCTGTCTGCGATTCCCTTGATTCCCTGCGGAAGACGCTCTCTGTTTGCCGCCCAGTCACCAAGTCCTGCATAATCGTTGCTTCGTGCACCGAACCATCCGTCATCCAGCACAAATAATTCAACACCACATTCCTTCGCCTTTGCAGCAATTTCCACCAGACGGTCCTCTGTAAAATCAAAATAAGTAGCTTCCCAGTTATTGTTAAGGATTGGCCTAGGACGGTCTCTCCAGTAACCTCTTGCCAGTCTCTTCTGATATAATTTATGGAAAGTCTGGCTCATTCCATTCAGACCCTTATCAGAAAATACTACTACTGCTTCCGGAGTCTGAAAGCTCTCACCACAGTCCAGCTTCCAGTCAAAATTCTGCGGATTGATTCCCACAGTGATACGGGTTGTATCATGAGTATCCACCTCTGCCTGCATTCTGTGATTTCCGCTGTAGATCAGGCTGAATCCCATCACTTCTCCTGCATTTTCTGTTGCCGACGGACGTCGGAGCACAATAAAGGGATTATGTTCATGGGAAGAATTTCCTCTGATGCTTCCCACAGACTGGATTCCCTGCTCTAATCTGCGTTCTTTCACATGACGTTCTCTGGACCATGCACCTGAAAACTGCATCCACACATAATCCTTGTCCGGTAGATCAAGATTGAGGCTCATTGCATTTAACAGATGTATTGATGATGTACCCTCGTTTGTAAATCTGGCACTTCTGGTGATGATTCCCCTCTGTGTAAAAATAGTATAAAGCAATTCCAATACAATTCCTATTACTTCATCTTTCAATTTTACACATAAGGTCTGGGCTTCTTCGTCTTTCTCAGTATATGTAGCCGGAAGTCCCTGAAGTTTTGGTTTTCCAGCTGCAATTGTATAACTTACATAAGTAAAATCAGAAATCCTGCTGCCGTTTTCCTGAAGGATCTCCACTGCCGGATAACGGTAATCAGAACTGCCATACACCGGATATTCCAGTTTCAGATGCTCCAGCGAAAATTTGCGGTTTCCCTCATAAACACAGGCTGTCATTGGTCTCTGCTTCATCTCAAGAAGATGTGAAAAATCTTCTCTGTCATGGATTCTTTTCCCAAATAGAGATTTCCAAGATGTCCATTTGGAAGCACACACATAATATAACTGATTTCATTGTTGTATAAATGGAATGTCTTTGAACTTTCGTGATAAATAATCATAATTTTTCCTTTCCGCATATCTGTTATTCGTCTGATAATTCCAGAAATAATGCAATTCAGATTACATTACTCTTTCATATCATTTAAGAAAACAGTCTGTCAAGTGGATGTTTATTATAATGCCAATGAACACTCATCAATCTTCTTTAATTCCTCTTCACTAAACGGTGCACTGTCAAGCACTTTCAGGTTCTCAAGAATCTGCTGTGGACGGGATGCCCCGATGAGAACGCTGGTTACGATTCCGTCGCGGAGAATCCATTTCAGTGCCATCTGAGCAAGACTTTCCCCTCTCTCTGCTGCAATTGCATTCAGACTGCGGATACTGTTAAGACGTTCCTCACTGAACTGATCTGCATGGAGAAAACGTCCGTCTGTGTTGACGCGGCTGTCCTTTGGAATTCCATTCAGATATCGGTCTGTGAGCATTCCCTGGGATAACGGGCTAAATGCAATAATTCCCTTTTTCCTCTCTGCTGCAGCCTGTTTCAGGCCATTTGTCTCGATGGTACGGTTAAAGATATTATATCTGTTCTGATTAATGATAAACGGACAATGCAGTTCTTCCAGAATATCTGCAGCGCGTTTCATTGTCTCACCATCATAGTTGGAGATTCCAACATACAATGCCTTTCCGCTTCTGACAATTTGTGCAAGAGCCTCCATGGTCTCCTCAAGAGGAGTCTCCGGATCCATTCTGTGATGATAGAAGATATCTACATAATCCAGACCAAGGCGTTTCAGGCTCTGGTCAAGACTGGCGATCAGATACTTACGGCTTCCCCAGTTTCCATAAGGTCCCGGCCACATATCATAGCCTGCCTTTGTGCTGACGATCAGCTCATCTCTGTATGCAGAAAATTCCTCTTTCAGGATTTTCCCAAAATTTTCCTCCGCACTTCCGGGCTGTGGACCATAGTTGTTTGCAAGGTCAAAATGAGTAATCCCATTGTCAAATGCCGTAAAGCACATCTGCTTCATATTCTCATAAACACCGGTATCCCCGAAATTATGCCATAAACCCAGAGACAACTCCGGCAACATCAGCCCACTGGCACCACAGCGGTGGTATTTCATAGTTTCATAACGTTTTTCATTTGCCTGATACATAAGATAATTTCTCCCTTTTTCTGTAATCATACATCCTATTCCATCTATTTTCAACAAATGTTATTCGTATTATTTCAAAAAAGCCACTTTCTGACTGAAAATGGCTTTTTAACAAATAAACTATATTAAATTCCTTTAAAGCTAAAGGAGAATTCCATCTTTCCGTCTGCATTCAGCAGATATTCCGGATGGGTATATGCTCCCCAGCTGTCGTCACCGCCGATTCCCATCTGGCCTTTGGCTACGCGTACTACTGTGTAATGAATCTGTGGGAGTTCATATGGATGCATGGCATTTTCCATCTCATGTGGAGTGTATGGGAGTGCAGAGAACATCATTGGTTCTTCAGCCATCTCAAAGTACATTCCTCTGCCCTTGCGATCTGTGACTTTCGCCCAGCGTACTTCCTCTTTTGCTCCACATTCCTGCGGTACCATGTATCTTGCTATGTTGTCCACAATTTTATTCTGGTAAATGCCCAGTTTTGCACCTTTTTTGCGATCTGCATAGGTCTCAGCTTCGCCCAGTCCATACCACTGAACATTGTCGTAATCTGCATTGAATTTGAAAATCACCCCAAATTCCGGCATATCACCAAGTTCTTTTACAGGATCATAAGTTAAAGTTGTCTTCACTTTTCCATCGCCGAATACTTCGTAGGTGAGCTGACACTCACTGGCTGGTGTGGTTGGCATCAGATAGGTAAATGTTACTTTTACAGAGTGGTCTGTTTCTTCTGCCTGTGGTAAATTGGATGGGCCATATGCACCTTTTCTGTATTCTTTGTGGCTTAAATACATGCTGGCAATTTTCCACTGTGCGTAGCGCATCTGCATAAGATTCCCACAGTCATTATCTGTTGGTGCACGCCAGAAGTTTGGTTTCGGGATTGCCTCGATCATCTCTTTGCCCGCATATTTGTAAGAAACCAGACCACCATTGAGGACGGAGAACATTACTTCAAAGTGCTCGCCGCGGACACCAATGTTGTGTGTGCTTCGGATGATCTGTGGCTTCTTTACAAACGCATCTGATACACATACATTTTTTTCCGCTGTAATCGCTGTTTCTGCTGAATCTGATTTTCCATCCGGAACATCCTCTTTCACCTGATATACATACTGTCCAAACGCGATCTCATGGCCTGCAGATGCCCACACTTTTTCCTCTTTCAGATGGAAGGAAACAGTGACTGTATATTCTCCGACTGCTTCAGCCTTTCCAAAAGGCAGTTTATATCCTTTCGTGCTCAATGGCTCAACTGCTGTTTCCAGTGCTTCTGTACGGATCACTTTTCCATTCTTTGCAAGTGTTACCTTACAGTCAAAAGTATTTGTGTTTACAAACAGATTCTTGTTAATCACTTTTACTGTATCCGCAGTTACTTCTGCAGTAATATTCTGATAATTGAATTTCACTTCCTGCATCTTCGGAGATGGTTCTCTGTCACCGCCATATGCGATTCCGTTACCACTGAAATTGTAGTCTGTAGGACGTTCTCCGAAATCGCCGCCATATGCCTGGAACTCTTTTCCATAGCGATCTTTCTTATAAATAGACTGGTCAATGTAATCCCAGATAAATCCACCCTGATATTTGGGCTCTGTATCTGTCAGGTCAGTATATTTGTGCATGGCACCGCAGGAATTTCCCATGGCATGTGTGTACTCACAGCAGATAAACGGTTTACTGTCATCCTTTGCCAGAAACTCTTTGATTGCTTCTACAGACGGATACATCTGGCTTTCCATATCACTGGTATCATTATAACTGCGGTCATGGAAAAGTCCCTCATAATGTACCAGACGGGTAGAGTCATTCTTACGGAAAAGCTGAGACATTTCATAGATATCTTTTCCGCCAAAAGATTCATTTCCACAGGACCAGATCAGGATTGCCGGATGATTCTTGTCTCTCTGATACATGGAGTTGGCACGGTCAAGCATCATATCCAGCCATTCCGGTTTGTTGTGAGACAACATGCGTATAATCCTTTGTAAATTCCGCCACATCCCAGGAACCATGGGATTCCAGGTTTGTCTCATCGATCATATAAATACCATATTCATCACAAAGCTGATAGATCAGTGATGTATCCGGATAATGGCAGGTACGGATGGCATTGATATTATTCTGCTTCATAATGCGAAGATCCTTGCGGAGTTCTTCCTCTGATACATGTCTGCCGCTGACAGAACTGAATTCATGACGGTTTACGCCCTTAAACACGATACGCTTTCCGTTCAGAGTCATAATGCCGTTCTTCATCTCGAAACGGCGGAATCCAACCTTCTGAGGAATCACTTCCTGAATATTTCCTGCTTCGTCATAAAGTTCAATTGTAAGATCATAGAGCTGCGGATCTTCTGCACTCCATAATTTTGGATTATTGATTTTCCATACAAAACTGTTCTGTACAGTCTTGCTGCTATTTGTTTTCTGAATATAAAATGGCTCTGCATTTGCTTCTTCATTTCCAGCTTCTGTAAGAGATTTTTTCTCTTCCAGCACATATTCTCCATCTTGCTCAAGTCTGAAAGCAATGCTTCCTTTTCCCCATGTCTTTACCTTAATTTCAAGATCTGCTACATCCAGATTCTCTTCCGGGATTGCACGGATCTGGAGATCATATGCGTGAGTATCCGGAACTGTATAAAGATACACATCTCTGTAAATTCCGGAGAAACGGAAGAAGTCCTGATCTTCGCACCAACTGCTGGAGGTCCATTTGAACACCTGTGCTGCCAGCTTATTCTGTCCATCTTTAAGATAATCTGTCAGTTCAAATTCAGATGGGGTGAAAGAATCCTCACTGTAGCCAACAAAGGCTCCGTTCAGCCACAGTGCAAGTCCGCTCTCTGCTCCCTGGAAAGAAATAAACAACCTCTTTCCCTTCATATGTTCCGGCACTGTAAAATATTTCACATAGCTTGCAACCGGATTAAATCTCTCCGGTATCTGGCCCGGATAAATTTCCTCATGTCCTTCCCATGGATACTGGACATTAGCATACTGGGGTGCATCATATCCTTCCATCTGGATATGTGCAGGTACATGAATGTCATCCCAGTCATAACAGCAGTAATCTTCTTTCTCAAATCCCTGAACTGCACTTTTGTAATTACGCGCATAATGAAACTTCCATAAACCGTTCAGACTGTAGCGAAAAGAAGTTTCCGTCCCATCCTGCACAGCAGTCTGCATTTCATTCCCATCTCTATAATATACATGATCTGAATGAGCTTCCATTCGGTTATCGCAGAAATACTGTGGATCTTTTACCAGTGAATAATCAAATGCCTTCATACTCTTATGTTCTCCTCATGATTTGTTTTTTATAACTGTTCTCTCTGCCTGCAATATTACATTTCGCCATGCATTTGTAAAATATTTCCAGCAAAATACTTTATATATGACTTTTTTCATAAAAATATCTTATACGATATTGCCAACAGCCAGTTATCCTTCATAAGCAAAATTATAACATTATACCAATCCGCATAGTTTGCATATTTGACTATATAATATTCATTTTCGACTTTTATAGATTGATCCTTCGCAGCATTTTCTCAGCCTGCACAACACTCTCCCAGAAGAGAAATAATCGGACTTCTCTTTTATCCGAAAATTCCCTATACAAAAAAAGGCAGGTGATCTTCACCTGCCCCACAATAGCACTGCATTTATTCAGCCTTCCGCTATCTTATTCCCCTTTAGTTTCCTTCTCTGCCATTCTTGAAAACACCATCTCATATCCGTCATTTCCATAATTCAATGAACGATTCACACGACTGATCGTTGCTGTGGAAGCTCCGGTTTTCTCCGAAATATCAAGATAGGTTCTCTTGTCCATCAGCATCTTGGCAACCTCAAAACGCTGTGATAAGGAAAGAAGTTCATTAGATCGTGCATACACTCCTACAAAAAAGTATAGCACTCTTCTTTATCCTTCAGGCATAAATCGCTTCAAAAAGCTGATCTACAGCCTCTGTTCTGATTTTTTACTCATTTTCATGCTCCTTTTAGAACTCTGTACTTCACTGGGCGGACATTTGTCTTTAAAATGTCCGTGTTATATTTCTAACAGTGATATTTTACCACGTTAAATTATAGGAAGCAAGCCTTTAACCTAAAAGAAATTACAGATTTTTTATTTTCTCACCAAAACCTCTTTCGAAGAGTAAGGCAGATAAAATCATCCTCTTTGTGACGCAGCTCTACACCAAATAACTGCTTCTCAGTTTATCAGAATTTACGATTCACATACTTCCTTATTGCATCCACAGACCGATTAAGAACCAGCTCTTCCGGAAAATCCAGTTTCTCCAGCAGATCTCTCGCCAAATCAAACTCCCCGATCAGAAGATCAAAAATGAGCATCACTGTCCATCACCACCGGAACCTGATATTTCTTACACAGATTCAGCATCACAGTATCATTCTCCACAGCATTCTGCCGGTTACAGTCCGGATCCATAGAATGATTATTCAGTTCCAAAACCTTCCCATATTCCTTCGCACCCTGAACCAGTGCCTCATAATCGATTTCATATCTCCCATCATCCGGATGCCCGATAATATTTACATACGGATTCTTCATCACATTCAGATAGCTTTCTGTATTCTCCAGCTTAGATCCCGGCTTCATGCATGGCATATGCAGACTGGCGATCACCACATCCATCCTCTCCAACGTCCGCTGCACCAGATCCACAGTCCCCTGTGCATCCAGAATATTCACCTCAGACCCCAGAAGAAGCTGAATCCCATACATCTCCCTGGGCACAATTTTCAGATTCTCAAAATAATACTTATGACAGGTCCCCGGCATAGCAGGCGCATGCTCCGTAATCCCCAGAACCTCCAGTCCCTTATCTGCAGCCGCTTTCGCCATCTCCCTCAGAGAACAATATGCATGACCACTCACCAAAGTATGTGTATGCAGATCCAACACTGAATTATATCTCATAACAACCCACTCCTCACTTCGTACAATATTCCCCTCATTATACGACCATCCTTCCACCTCCACAAGCAAATTTCCGTCCACCCATTTTTACCATCCATTTTACTCAAGCCAACGCCAAAAAAAATTGCCTGCAGCCAGCGCAGAAAAATAGTGTGTTTGATGTGCATTTGCAGGTATCTTAGATATTCTTAGGTCAAAAAATCTGCGTTATGAGCCAGCTGTATCACTGTCTGAGCGGAGTCTGCGACGGAGCGAGTTTGAGAAGCCGGCTCATGCCTTTAGCAGATTTTCTTGGCCTTAGAATATCTTAGATGCCGAAACCGCACATCAAATACACTATTTTTCTGCGCGTCCCCTGTCAAGTCAAACAGATATTCGCAATTAAAGCAGGAGACTTACTTGAT
>ENA-OPZD01000308-OPZD01000308.1-human-gut-metagenome-genome-assembly--contig:-NODE-308-length-13739-cov-2.446738_pt1 | contig 13739 bp, 12 predicted proteins | sample MGYA00242479_ERZ504495 | MGnify/ENA primary metagenome ERZ504495 (study PRJEB26092, sample SAMD00036286) | human gut metagenome | host: Homo sapiens | study: EMG produced TPA metagenomics assembly of... | reverse complement strand
AAATTTATTTTAAAATTTATTTAATATTTTTGTTACTGAGAACGGAGCGAACAGTAACTGTTTTTTTTACAACGTTTCAGATAAACTTCTGTTTTTTACAGTCTGCACAAATTCAGCATTATTTTTCGTACGGGTAAACATATTCAGGATCTGTTCTACCGCATCTTCTGACTTCATTCCATTGAGAGCTTTTCGCATAATGTAAACCGCTTCCTGTTCTTCTTTACTCAGCAGCAGATCCTCTCTTCTTGTACCGGATTTCTGGATATCAATTGCAGGGAATACCCGCTTTTCCTGCAGTTTTCGGTCAAGCACCAGTTCCATATTACCGGTTCCCTTAAATTCTTCATAAATTACATCATCCATTTTACTTCCCGTATCCACAAGCGCTGTAGCAAGAATAGTAAGGCTTCCGCCCTCTCTCATATTTCTGGCCGCACCAAAAAAGCGTTTCGGCATATGAAGGGCTGCAGGGTCCAGGCCACCGGAAAGAGTTCGTCCGCTGGGCGGTATGATCAGGTTGTATGCCCTTGCCAGTCTTGTAATAGAATCAAGAAGAATTGTAACGTCTTTTTTATGTTCCACCAGACGACGTGCACGTTCTATTACCATTTCAGACACACGTTTATGATGTTCCGGAAGCTCATCAAATGTAGAATAAATAACTTCCACATTATCGCCACAGATGGCCTCCCTGATATCTGTAACCTCCTCAGGACGCTCATCGATCAGAAGAATGATCAGATGCATGTCCGGATTGTTTCTCAGAATAGACTTTGCCACATCTTTCAGCAAAGTTGTCTTACCGGCTTTCGGAGGAGATACGATCATTCCTCTCTGTCCTTTACCGATAGGGCTGATCAGATCTACGATCCTCATGGCAACTGTGCCGCCCGGTCTTTCCATTATCAGTCTCTCATTTGGAAAAATCGGTGTCATATCTTCAAAATTATATCGTCTCTGCCCTTCACTGGGATGGAATCCGTTGATAGAGGTCACATATAGCAGGGCACTGAATTTCTCTCCCTGTGTTTTGATACGGATATTCCCCTTAATAATATCACCTGTTTTCAGGTTAAATCTGCGTATCTGAGAAGGTGATACATAAATATCATTTTCCCCCGGAAGATAATTCTCACATCGGATAAACCCATATCCATCCGGAAGTACCTCAAGGATTCCGTCTGCTCTCTCTCCACTGTCAAGCTGTACTGCCTCTGCCGGGGCATGATACTGTGTACGTTCCAGTGTTTTGTTATACTGGGGGATTCTCTCTCCGTTACCTTCCACTTCACTCTGCTGCGGTTTCTCCCGGACTGTTTCCTGTTTTTTTTGTCTCACCTTCCAGTTCATCTTCGTGAAGCATTCTCTCGATCAATTCCGGTTTTTCTCAATGCTGAAACCCCCTTTTTAATCCTCTGGCTTTTGCCAAATCCTTTAAAGTTGCCAGTGATAATGATTCATACTTTTCTCTCATAAAATAATCCTCTGCTTTTTTGTTTTGATTGTTAATATTGATAATTATTTTTATTTTGTTTTTCTGATTTCCTATGTATCTGAGTAATTTATTCTTTATTAACTTTTCCTGTAACAGTTAGTGGGATAATCTGTCTGAAGTGACACGAATATCAGATCTGCAGCAATGCATATCGCAGGAAAATTATACTCCTGCTCCTGTGTCGACAAGTTAATTCCTGTAGTAATCCTGTCTGCACACCGGTATCTTTATATTTATCTTAGCACATCTTCTTCATAATTGACAATACCATATTATTCCAAATCTTTATTATTGGCAAGCTATTTTATACGTCATAAAACTGATATTATCGACATAAAAGCAGAAATCCGGAGACATAAAATATGTCCCCGGATTTCCGGTAAATCAGATATTAATAACACTTATTTAAGAAGACAATTAATGTACCAGATTTCCCACTAATCCATAAGAAACAATATACATAATGACAGTTGCCATAATAATGCCACAAAAAATTGCCAGAGAGGACTTCTTAATATCAATTTCCAGAAGAGATGCAATCAGAGATCCTGTCCATGCCCCTGTTCCCGGAAGCGGAATTCCCACAAACAGCATCAGTCCCCAAAACTCATATTTCTTTACCTGATCACTTTTTCTCATTGCCCTGTCTTCCAATTTCATAACAAGGCCCCGAAAGAGTTTCGTCTTTTTTAAAACCTTGAAAATCTGTCTGATAAACAACAGAATAAACGGAATAGGAATAATATTTCCAACAATACACAGTGGAATTGCCTTTGCAGCCGATATCTTAAGTAAGGATGCTGCAAGCAATCCTCCCCTGAGTTCCAAAAGCGGAATCATTGAAATAATAAAAACTGCCCCTTCCGGTGAAATATATTGTGACAGATTCTGCGAGAACCAATGTACCAGTGCTTCCATAAAACCTCCTAACTTTTACTTCAGATAATCCTTCAAAAATCAATAAATTTCTGCATTTCTTCCTTTGTTCCAACTGTGATACGAAGGAAATTGTCAATTCTGTCCTTCTGGAAGTAACGAACATAAATATGCTGCCCTCTCAATGCCTCAAAAAGTTCTTTCGCAGGGCAGGTTTTATGCGTAGCAAAATAAAGTTAGACATAGAATCCTGAAAAGAGAATCCCAGTGCCTTCAATTCTTTCTTTGTCCATTCTCTTGTCTCTATGATTTTATTACATGTCTCATCAAAATATGCTTTATCTTCAACTGCCGCCACACCTGCAGCAATCGCTGTACGGTCCATAGTATAAGAATTAAAAGAATACTTCACATCATTCAGGAATCTGATCAGTTTCTCATTTCCACACGCAAAACCAATTCTCATCCCAGCCATAGAACGCGACTTGGAAAATGTCTGTACGACCAGAAGGTTGTCATATTTTTCAATCAATGGAAGCGCCGACTGACTACCAAAATCCACATAAGCCTCGTCCACGATCACAATCACATCAGGATTATGGCGGATAATATCCTCCACTTCCTCCAGCGGCATCTCCACACCTGTCGGCGCATTCGGATTCGGGAATACAATTCCTCCGTTTCTCTGAAATAATCTTCCGTCCTTATATGAAAGTTCTCATCCAGTGCCGGTCTCTCATATGGAATGCGAAACAGGTCTGCCCATACATCATAAAAAGAATATGTGATATCCGGAAAAGAACCGGCTTCTGTGAATTAAAGAATGTAAGGAAACTCATGGCAAGCACATCATCGGAACCTACTCCCACAAAAACCTGTTCATCCTTCAGCCCGTAATTCTTTGCAATGGCATGTACCAGTTCTCCTGCTGTAGGATCCGGATAAAGTCTCATAGTATCTGTATCCATCTCCCTCAACGCCTTCTCCACTCCAGGTGCCGGCGGATACGGATTCTCGTTGGTATTCAGCTTGATCATATCCGGCTGATTGGGCTGCTCGCCTGGTGTATATGGTATTACTTTACGTATATTTTCTTCCCATCTGCTCATTTATCTGATTCCTTTCATGTTTTTTATTGTTTTTCACTTTCGTCAGTATAACATTAATCTCTATTTTCGTAAATCAACTTTTTGCATTTTACTGATTGACAAACCCACTTTGCGAGTTTATAATAGGCGGCAGAAAAGATAAGAAGGATCAAAAAACGTTGAAGAGAAGAGTACGCTGAGGAACGTTACAGAGAGAAATGTATACCGGTGCAAGCATTTCATCGCGAACCAGCCGAAGACCACCTCTGAGTGACTTTAATACAGTCCGGTGATTCCGTTACCATCGAATGAAGCGGTTCTGATCAGATGATTTATCCATCAGTAATGTATCAGAACAACCGGGGTGGAACCGCGAGTAATGTTATCTCGTCCCCTACAGTATTTAACCGTACTGTAGGGGATTTTTTATTCTTTCTTTTACCCCTTCGCAGTACAAAAACCTGTTACTGTTCACTCCGTTCTCAACAACACGCTCCGTGGGATATCAACAGTGAACAGCAACTATAACAAATCCATACTAACGTAAAGGAGATAATCATCATGATCGTAACATTAAAAGACGGCTCAAAAAAAGAATACGCTGAAGCAAAATCCGTAATCGACATTGCTTACGACATCAGCGAGGGACTTGCACGTGCTGCCTGTGCAGGAGAAGTAAACGGAGAAGTTGTAGACCTGAGAACAGTTATTGACAGTGACTGCGAATTAAAACATCCTGACAGCAAAAGATGAAAAAGGACTTGCAGTTCTCCGCCATACAGCATCCCACGTACTTGCCCAGGCAGTACAGACCTTATTCCCGGATGCAAAGGTTGCTATCGGACCTTCTATTGATACAGGATTCTACTATGATTTCGACTGCCCTCCATCTCCCGTGATGACCTGGATGCAATCGAAAAAGAAATGAAAAAGATCATCAAAAAAGGCGCTAAGATTGAACGCTTCACAAAATCAAGAGAAGATGCCATCGCATACTTCCAGGAGAAAATGAACCATACAAGGTAGAACTTATCGAAGATCTTCCGGAAGGCTCCGAAATCTCTTTCTATTCCCAGGGAGAACTGGACAGACCTCTGCGCAGGTCCTCACCTTATGAGTGTAAAGGGTGTAAAAGCATTCAAGCTTCTCTCCTCCTCTAGCGCTTACTGGAGAGGCAGCGAAAGAACGCAATGCTCACACGTATCTACGGAACAGCTTATGCTTCCAAGGATGAGTTAAAAGAACATCTGGAACAGATGGAAGAAGCAAAAAGACGTGACCACAACAAACTTGGCCGTGAGATGAAGATCTTCACAACTGTAGACGTGATCGGTCAGGGACTTCCACTTATCATGCCAAACGGTGTGATCATGATGCAGGAGCTTCAGCGCTGGATTGAAGACGAAGAAACAAAACGCGGATATATCAGAACAAAAACTCCGTTAATGGCAAAGAGCGACCTCTACAAGATTTCCGGACACTGGGATCATTACAAAGACGGTATGTTCGTTCTCGGTGATGAAGAAACAGACAAAGAAGTATTTGCGCTTCGTCCTATGACATGCCCATTCCAGTACTATGTATACAAAGCAGAACAGCACAGCTATCGTGATCTGCCTCTTCGTTACGGCGAAACATCCACTCTGTTCCGTAATGAGGATTCCGGAGAAATGCATGGTCTGACACGTGTACGTCAGTTCACGATCTCCGAAGGTCATCTGATCGTAAGACCTGACCAGATGGTAAAAGAATTTAAAGACTGTATCGCACTTGCACAGTACTGCCTGCAGGTTCTTGGTGTAGAGGAGGACGTAACCTATCACCTTTCTAAATGGGATCCGAACAACAGAGAGAAATACATCGGTGATGCAGAAGTGTGGAATCAGACAGAAGCTCATATCCGCCAGATGCTTGAAGAACTGAACATTCCATTTACAGAGGATGTTGGAGAAGCTGCATTCTACGGACCTAAGGTTGATATCAATGCCAAGAACGTATACGGAAAAGAAGATACTATGATCACGATTCAGTGGGATGCTCTTCTGGCTGAACAGTTCGACATGTATTATATCGATGAAAACGGTGAAAAACAGCGTCCATACATCATTCATCGTACATCCATGGGGTGCTACGAGAGAACACTGGCATGGCTCATTGAGAAATATGCAGGTATGTTCCCGACATGGCTCTGCCCGGAACAGGTTCGTGTGATTCCAATTTCCGAGAAATTCCACGACTATGCTGCCAAAGTTGAAGCTCAGTTAAAAGAAAACGGAATCCGCTGCTCTGTTGACCAGCGTTCCGAAAAGATGGGCTACAAGATCCGTGAAGCACGCCTTGCAAGAGTTCCATACATGCTCATTGTTGGCGCCAAAGAGGAAGAAGAAGGCAAGGTTTCCGTAAGAAGCCGTTACCTTGGCGACGAAGGAATGGAAAGACCTTGGTGAGTTCCTTACATCCATCAAAGAAGAAATCAAAAACAAGACAATTCGTAAAATCGAAGTTCAGGAAGAAAATAAATAAAACAGGTATTTTACTTTAACCTGTTCAAATAAGTCCCCACCCTCTGCTTTAATTGCATCAGGCAATAAGCAATGGGTGGGGACTTTTATTTATCAGTTATCCCATCTGTACAATTACATGGTATTCGTTTCTGCCATTGACCATAGGAATCTGGTTTCCATTTATCCTCTCACCATCTACCTCAATCCATCTGACTCCTTTCTGCACACCTTTCGGTTTATGGATCTCAATATGATAATCCGCCCCTCTAAAATGACGGTTCACTTTAAAATCGCCAAACGTTTCCGGAAGGCAGGGGTCTACGATCAAACCATCATATCCTGGCAGAATACCAAGAAGCGCCTGTGACAGGTTTATAAATGTCCACGCTGCAGTTCCTGTCAGCCAACTGTTTTTGCCTCTCCAAATCCTGGTGCATCAGCTCCCGCGATCATCTGCGAATATACATATGGTTCTGTCCGGTGAATATCACTGATTTCCTCAATATAAGATGGACATATTTTACGATAAACCTCAAATGCCCTGTTTCCTCTTCCAAGCACAGTCTCCGCAATGGAAATCCACGGATTGTTGTGGCAGAAAATTCCTGCATTTTCTTTATATCCAGGCGGATAAGAAGTAATTTCCCCAAGTTCCAGATGGTATCTTGTATAAGCCGGCTGAAGGATCATTATTCCATACTTTGTTTCCAGCAATTCATTCACAGAGTCCAGAGCTTTTTCTGCTATTCCTTCTTCCTTGCCGATTCCTGCCATAACACAGAATCCCTGTGGTTCAATAAAAATCTTTCCTTCTTCGCATTCTTTTGAACCAACCTTTTCAGACTGTGCATCATAGGCACGCAGGAACCATTCTCCGTCCCATCCATTATCCAGCACTGCCTGATACATCTCATCCACTGCTTTCCCTGCTTCTTTTGCAAGTTCTGTGTGCCCGGTCCGCTCACAGAGCTCCTCAAATTCTTTTCCATATTTCACAAACATACCTGCAATAAATACAGATTCTGCCACAGGGCCTTCCGACGGCCCTGTTGTCTGAAAGGATTCTCCAGGTTCACTGGAAAAACAGTTCAGATTCAGGCAGTCATTCCAGTCTGCCCTTCCGATCAGAGGAAGTTTGTGAGGACCAAGATGGGTTACTGTGTAATAAAAAGATTTCTCCAGATGTTCAAAAAGCGGTACCTCTGTTCCCTTCTTACAATCAAAGGGTACCTGCACATCAAGTATCCCATAATCACCAGTCTCTTTGATATATGCTGCTACTGCTGCGATCAGCCATAACGGGTCGTCATTAAATCCGCTTCCAACATCCAGATTCCCCTGTTTTGTCAGCGGCTGGTACTGATGATATGCACTTCCATCCGGAAACTGTGTAGATGCTATATCAATAATCCTTTCCCTTGCCCGCTCCGGGATAAGATGCACAAATCCCAGAAGATCCTGACAAGAATCGCGAAACCCCATCCCCCGTCCTGTTCCTGATTCGTAATAAGATGCTGATCTGGACATATTGAAGGTTACCATACACTGATATTGATTCCAGATATTTGCCATGCGGTCAATATGTTCGTTCTCGCTGACGACTGCAAAGCGTGCCAGCAATGTTTCCCAGTAATTTTTCAGTTCTGCAAAGGCCTGCATCGCTTTTTCCATTGTATTAAATCTTTCAATCAATGCTTTTGCAGAGGTTTTATTGATAATTCCGGGAGCTTCCCATTTATCATCTGCCGGATTTTCACAATATCCCAGCATAAAAACAAATTCTTTTTCCTCTCCCGGCAGCAGAGTCAGATCTATCTGATGTGCAGCAATGGGATACCATCCGCTTGCAATAGAGTTACTGCATTTTTTCTTACATACAGCTTCTGGAAAAGCATTCCCGTTTCCTGCTCCCAGAAAAGCATCTCTGTTGGTATCATAATTGTCCACCTGTGTATTTACTGTAAAGAAACTGTAATGTTTCCTTCTTTCTCTGTATTCTGTCTTATGATAAATCGTACTCCCCTGTACTTCCACTTCTCCGATACTTAAATTTCTCTGGAAGTTCGATGCGTCATCCACTGCATTCCAGAGGCAGAATTCCACGTATGAGAACAGAGAAATATTTTTTTCAGTTTCAGAGTTATTTTTCAGTTTCAGACAATTAATCTCACATGAAGCATCAGAGGGCACAAAAACCAGAAGCTCTGCTTTTAGATTATTTTTCGAAGAACAGAAGCGACTGTATCCAAGACCATGTCTGCATTCATAAGTATCTGTTTCTGTTGCAGACGGCATAGTTCCCGGATTCCAGATTACTCCGTCATCATTAATATAATAATACTTTCCGTTGGAATCTGCAGGAATATTATTATAACGGTACCTGGTAATTCGCAACAATTTTGCATCTTTATAAAAGCTATATCCTCCGCAGGTGTTGGAGATCAGTGAAAAGAAATCATTACTTCCCAGATAATTGATCCAGGGTAATGGTGTATGTGGTGTAGTGATAACATATTCTTTCGCCTTGTCGTCAAAATATCCGAATTTCATTGAAAAGCCTCCTTAAAAAGAATAAATAAACACTTGTGAAGAAAAGGCCGAAAACAGACTTGCGAAAACGAATACGTTCAGAATTTATATGTTTATTATATAGTTTTAGATTGGATTTATCACAGTATAATTCAGTTTTTCAAAAAAATCAACTACATTTTTAGCAGTCAAAATATTTCACAACTGTTATTTTAACTTCCGTAAGATCATCGCGAAACTTTTCGTTATATTAAAGCCTGTTTTTGTGAAATTAATAAATTATTATAAATTCTTTTTTGTGCAACAGGGATAAATTATACAAATATAACAAAAAATACTTGAATTTTATCTGAAAATAAAGTACGATTAGCTTGCGAAAACGTTTTTAGAAACAAAAACAGAAAAGGCTGGACTATAATATGGTATCCATGAAAGACATCGCAAAACAATGTAACGTATCTGTTGCAAGCGTCAGCAAAGCACTTAATGGTTATTCGGATATCAGCGAAGAAACCCGACAGCTTATTTTGAAGACTGCATCAGAAATGGGATATCTTCCAAATTCCTCAGCAAGAGCACTAAAGACCAGACGCAGTTATAATCTTGGCGTACTTTTTGTAGACGAAGCCATGAGTGGCCTCACCCATGATTATTTCAATCATGTACTGGAAAGCTTTAAACGCACTGCCGAATCCAGAGGATATGACATCACTTTTACCAGCGGAAACCTCTCCGGTCAGCATCTCAGTTATTATGAGCACTGCCGTTACCGTGGAGTCGATGGAGTGGTGATCGCCTGTATCAATTTTTTACAGAAGAGGTACAGCGCCTGGTACAGTCCGAGATACCGGTAGTCACTATCGATCATGTATTTGATGGAAGAATTGCTGTTGTTTCCAACAACATTCAGGGAATGGAAGAACTTGTCTCTTATATTCTTGAACGGGGACACAGAAAGATTGCCTATATTCACGGAGAAGATTCCTCTGTCACACGAAACAGACTTGGAAGTTTTTACAGAACTCTCCAGAAAAAACGAATCGATATACCTGATGAATATATGCCAGTCATTCCTTATCGAGATGCAGAAGCTGCAGCAATAGCAACTTCAGAGCTTCTGGATCTGAAAGATCCTCCTACCTGTATCCTCTATCCGGATGACTTCTCCGCACTGGGTGGCATCAATGAAATCCACGAACGTGGACTTCGAATACCAGATGATATTTCCATTGCAGGCTATGACGGACTTACTTTTGCACGCATCCTGGAGCCACGGCTGACAACTCTGTGTCAGGACACAGAAACGATTGGACGGCTTGCCGCACAGAAGCTGATTGATCTTATCGAAAATCCTAAAACAACGATCATCGATAAATTCACCGTTGATGGAAGACTTTTCCCCGGTGCATCAGTCAGAAATCTGGCAAAATAAGAAAATCTTCAGTATCTTCACAGTTGGTGGACTGCTGAAAAGTTACAATCAACCCAAAACAATTATCACAAGGAGGTAATAACATGATGAAGAGAAAAGCTATGGCAATTACATTAACAGCAGCTATGCTTGCCGGTCTTACAGCAGTTCCAACATGGGCTGAAGATGCAGCCGCTGACGAAGGTAAAGTTTTAAACATTTATTGCTGGAATGAAGAATTCAAATCCCGTCTGACTGACCACTATCCCGGATATGAAGAAGTTGACGGAACTCATGGCAAAATCGGAGATGTTGATGTTGTATGGAACATTACTCCTTCTGATGACAATGCATATCAGAATAATCTGGATGAGACTCTTCTGAAACAGGCTGATGCAGCAGCAGATGACAAAATCGATCTCTTCCTTGTTGAAGCCGATTATGCACTGAAATATGTAAATACAGATTATACAATGTCTGTGGCAGATCTGGGAATCACAGATGAGGAAGTTGCAGACCAGTATCAGTACACCAAAGATGTTATGACAGATTCGGATGGCAACTTAAAAGGTCTTTCCTGGCAGGGCTGCCCGGGTGCTATGATCTACAGAAGAGATATTGCAAAAGAAGTATTCGGAAGCGATGATCCGGCAGAGGTTCAGAAGAAAGTTGCAGACTGGGATACATTTAAGGCAACAGCTGAAGAGCTGAAGGAAAAAGGCTATCAGATGACTTCCACTGTAAATGATGCCTACCGTGTATTCTCTAATAATGTAACTTCCCCATGGGTTGTTGACGGAAAGATCACTGTTGATGACAATATCAAAAACTGGGTAGATATGTCCAAGGAAATGGTTGATGCCGGAGAAACAGCTACCTATGAATTGTGGAGTGATGACTGGAGCAAGGGCTTCTTCAAAGACAGCAATGTATTCTCATATTTCGGACCTGCATGGTTCATCGACTTCTCCATGAGCGCTGACCAGGATGGTTCAGTTGGTAAAGATGGCGGCTGGGCTGCAACAGAAGGGCCACAGGGCTTCTACTGGGGCGGAACATGGATCACAGCAGCTGCAGGCACAGACAATCCCACACTGGTTGCTGATATCATGAGAACGATGACAACTAACGTTGACGTTATGAAAGAAATCGTTACTGCTGATAATGACTTCGTAAACAATAAACCTGCCATGGAAGAAATGGCTAAAGATGAAAGCTACGGCGATGCAGTTCTTGGTGGACAGAATCCTCTGGCTATGTTCTGTGCAGGCGCTGGATAAGATTGATCTGAGTAACATGAGTATCTATGATCAGGCTGCAACGAAGAATTCCAGAATGCCATGAAGAACTAACTTCGAAGGCAACGCATCTTATGATGAAGCTCTCGACCTGTTCTATAGGCAGTTGTAGAAAAATATCCGGAACTTTCCTATTAATCAAACATTGAAACCTGTGTGCCTGCCTGACCATCAGGCAGGCACACTTTGGATTACAGCAGACTATGGAGGAAGATAATGGCAAAGAATAATAACCATAAAGCGGTCAGCTATAACAAATGGGGATATATCTTCCTGATACCATTTGTAGTAGTATATCTCATATTCCAGCTCGTTCCGCTTATCAGTACAATTTATAACAGTTTCTTTGAAAATTACAGATCTGGATTAACGCAGATAGGACCGAATTTTGTGGGACTTGCCAATTATGCAAAGCTCTTTCAGGGTGGCGATATCTGGATTTATTTTAAAAACACAATGATCATGTGGGTAATGGGATTTATCCCACAGATCCTGGTTTCCCTGCTCCTGGCTGCCTGGTTCTCCAATCCAAGCCTCCGGCTTAAGGGACAGCGCTTCTTCAAAAACAGTTATTTATCTGCCAAACCTGATCATGGCATCCGCCTTTTGCAATGTTATTCTTTACCTTATTTGCAGACGGCGGTCCCATCAATGCAATGCTGATGCAGTCAGGAATACTGAAACAGGCATATTCCTTTTCAGCCATGCCTGGAGTGCCAGAACCCTTGTTGCAGTCCTGAACTTCCTGATGTGGTTCGGAAATACAACTATTCTTCTTATGGCAGGTATGATGGGAATTGACTCCTCGCTTTACGAGGCAGCTGAAGTAGACGGTGCAACTTCCTCACAGATTTTCAGAAAGATCACTCTTCCACTCCTTCGTCCAATCCTGATCTATGTTATGATCACATCCCTGATCGGCGGCATGCAGATGTTCGATGTACCTCAGATTCTGACAAACGGAACCGGCGACCCCATGCGTTCCACTATGACACTGATCATGTTCCTGAACAAGCATCTGTTCAGCAAGAACTACGGAATGGGTGGTGCATTATCCGTATTCCTGTTCATTATCACAGGAGTGCTCAGCCTGATCGTATTCCGCTTTAACAAGATAAAAGACTGATGGAGGTGAGAAGAATGAATGAAAAAAACTCCAAAAATAAAAAAGGAATGAGCATGAAAGGTCAGCGTACTCTTGCCTATATCGTACTGATCATCATTTCCTTCTTCTGCCTGTTCTGGTTTTATGTACTGTTTATCAATGCCACCAGATCTAATGGCGCACTGAAAAAGGGATTCACAGCCATTCCCGGAGGACATCTCATTGAGAACTGGAAAAATCTTCTCGCAGGAACACTCCCTGTATGGAATGGTATGTTCAACAGTATTTTCATTGCTACCTGCTCCGCTGTTTTATGTACCTATTTTTCAACAATGACTGCTTACGCTATCCATGCATACAATTTTAAAGCAAAAAAATTTATGTTTACATTTATCCTTGCAGTCATGATGATCCCAACTCAGGTAACTGCTCTTGGATTCCTTCAGCTGTTGGGAAAAATAGGTCTGGACGACTCCTTTGTCCCACTGATCGTTCCAAGTATTGCTGCTCCTGTTACTTTCTTCTATATGAAACAGTACATGGAAAGCAACCTTCCTCTGGAGCTTGTGGAAGCAGCACGTATTGACGGTTCCGGTGAATTTAATACCTTTAACAAAATCGTATTCCCGCTTATGAAACCGGCTATCGCTGTGCAGGCAATTTTTACCTTTGTACAGAGCTGGAATAATTACTTCATTCCGGCGCTGGTCCTTCACTCAGATAAAAAGAAAACACTTCCTGTACTGATCGCACAGCTTCGAAGTGCAGACTTCCTGAAGTTTGACATGGGACAGGTGTATGTAATGATCGCCTTTTCCATCTTCCCGGTCATCATTGTCTACATTCTTCTTTCCAGATTCATTGTAGAAGGTGTTTCCGCAGGTGCGGTTAAGGGTTAGATGCTGATACAACAAAAGCTGTCTGTTCCGGATGCAAATACATCCGGAATCCAGACAGCTTTTTTAATTATTTGCAGTACTGTTCTGTAATGATGTTACTATTTACAGCTCAGAGTTTTATTTTCTTAGATCTCAGCCAGTTTCAGCAGATCCGGGATCTTGGATTCCCAGCCAAGTGCCATGATATGTACACCCTGACAGTATGGCTTGCACTCTTTGATAATACGTGCAGCAATCTCAACACCTGTGATACCTGCTTTTGTCTTTTCTTTGTCTGCTTTCAGTTCCTCAAGCATTTCGTCCGGAACATGAATGCCGGCAACGTTGTTGTTCATGAATTTAGCCATTCCAGCGGACTTCGGAATGATGATACCAACCTGTACAGGTTTTCCGAACTGTTTTGCTTTTTCCATGAATTTGATGAATTTCTCCGGCTCAAATACTGCCTGTGTCTGGAAGTATTCTGCACCTGCAGCTACTTTTCTTTCCATTTTTGCAAGCTGTGCGTCAACGGAATCGCTGCATGGAGAT
>ENA-OPZD01000307-OPZD01000307.1-human-gut-metagenome-genome-assembly--contig:-NODE-307-length-13742-cov-3.325670_pt1 | contig 13742 bp, 18 predicted proteins | sample MGYA00242479_ERZ504495 | MGnify/ENA primary metagenome ERZ504495 (study PRJEB26092, sample SAMD00036286) | human gut metagenome | host: Homo sapiens | study: EMG produced TPA metagenomics assembly of... | reverse complement strand
CAAGAATCATCTATCTCTACATTGTCTCCCACCAAAGGCTTGATCTTTTCTTTCCGGAATACACCTTTGGCTTTGCATTCATAAACACCGAATTCTACTACGTGAACGTAGTAGAATCCGGCAATTCCTTTATAATTTTTCCCTGCATAATCTTTTACTGGCCAGTCGTGGTCCCATCATTGTATTAGACCCATTCTGGTTATTGTTATCTCCTGTGGTTCCTCCATTTGTCGGCTCCTGTGGTTTCGCCCCGAGGCTCACCACATAGCTGATCGTACCTCCCTTGGAAATATTTCCAGAAGAAGGACTCATGGAGATGATACATCCTTTTGCATAACTGCTGCTGTACTGTGAATCCGATACATTTGTATACAGACCATTCTGGGATGCCCAGCTCTTAAGTGCTGACTCCTGCTGTCCTACAAAGCTCTGGATATCAATCTTTTCTTCCGGTTTCGGTCCGTTACTTACCGTGATTGAAATGGTTGTTCCGGCTGCCGCCTTACCTCCAGGTGTTACAGTCTGGCTGATAACCATTCCTTTTTCCACACTGTCACTGTAATCATATGTTACAGTTCCTACATTGAATCCATAATTCTTGATCGTACTCTGTGCAGTTGCATCTGCCATACCTCTTACATCCGGCACCGTCTTCTTATCTGTACCCTGACTTACCAGCATGGTAACTGTAGAACCCTTTTCATGCCTTTGTTCCGGCAGAAGGTGTCGTACTGATGACATTGCCGCTTGCTACACTGTCATCATACTGGAAGCTTGAAGTCACCTTAAATCCTGCATCTTCCAGTTCTTTCTGTGCTTCCGTTTCACTCATACCACTGACATTCGGTACCTGCTTTTTACTTTTTACCTGTCCTGAACTTACTACAACTTCTATTGTTGTATTTTTTTTCACCTTTTCACCGGCTTCCGGTGTCTGTTTGGAGATCAATCCTGCTTTATATTTTTTAGATTCTGTTCTCTTAACAATTTTTATTCCCAGATGCTTCTTATTCAGCACAGACTTTGCCTGCTCTTCTGTCAGTCCACGGATATCCGGAACGGTAACTTTTCCTGACGCATCTGCTTTGTCTTCCGTAGTAATTCCTCCAAATGACTTGAAGACACCCGCTGCTTTCCCCACTGTAAATACGAGGATCAGTGCAATGATTGCGATTACCACAACCGTCAGGATCTTCATGATCTTATGCATATGCGGATTTACTTCATCTGAATCTCTCCCTGATGCATAATCATCGTATTCGTCGTCACCATCTTCTCTGTCGTTATATCCTTTTCCCGAATATACATCTGCAGTATCATATTCATCATCATATTCGTCGTCATCATCGTAACCGTTACGGATATCATCCAAATCTTTATCTGTCATAATAACCGTATCGGAATCCCCGCCTGCCGACGCTATTCTTACAAAATCTCCATCCGGATCTACTAGTGAATGCTTCAGATCCTGAATCAGGGCTTCTGTACTCGCATATCTTCTCTCAGAACTCTTCTGTGTACATTTCAGAATGATCTGTTCCAGGCTGTAAGGAATATCCGGAACCAACTCCGACGGCGGTGTAATTTCCTGCTGCAGATGTTTCATCGCAACTTCTACCGTTGTCTCGCCATCAAACGGAACCTGCCCTGTCACCATCTCAAACAAGGTAATACCAATGGAATAGATATCACTTCTCTGATCACTGAATCCGCCTCTCGCCTGTTCCGGTGATGTATAATGCACGGATCCCATTGCATTCGTACTTACTGTATTCGAAGTTACAGCTTTCGCAATTCCAAAAATCTGTAACCTTTACCTTTCCATCCTTGGAAATGATAATATTCTGCGGCTTGATATCACGGTGGATAATTCCTGATGCATGCGCCGCACCGATACCACTGCACATCTGGATTGCAATACTGATTGTCTCTTTGTGAGACAGTCTTCCTTTTCTCTCTATATATTCTTTTAAGGTAATCCCCTCTACAAGTTCCATGACCATATAATTAAGGCCGCGGTCTTCTCCGACATCATATACATTCACGATATTCGGATGCATCAGTCCGGCTGCAGCCTGTGCCTCCGAGCGGAATTTTCTTACGAAATTTTCATCTTCTTTATACTGCTTCTTTAATACCTTAATCGCCACATAACGGTTCAGCATCTGATCCCGGCCCTTATAGACATCCGCCATTCCACCGGCACCGATCTTACTAAGTACAGCATATCTCTTGCCTAGTACGATTCCATCTTTTACCATACACTCACCTCATCAGCAAGTGGCTCTGCTACGATAACCCCTATATTATCTCTCCCGCCATTGCTGTTTGCTTTTTCTATCAACATCTGAACAGCTTCTACTACATCCCTGGACCCCTTGACAATATTGAACATATCTTCATCCTCAACCATATTGCTGAGTCCATCTGTACACATCAAAATGATGTCACCCTTTTCAGACGATATTCATAAATATCTGGTTCCACATTTTCCTTTACACCGATTGCCCGTGTAATAATGTTCTTATCCGGATGGTTTCTTGCTTCTTCTGCCTTGATTCCGCCGAGTCTTACCATCTCTTCTACCAGCGAGTGATCCTTAGAAAGCTGCCGGATCTTGTCATTGATCAGGTAAAGTCTGCTGTCTCCCACATTGGCAAAGTACAATGTATTGCCAACAACAGTTGCCACTACCAGTGTTGTTCCCATACCTTCCAGCTTGATATCTCTTGAAGCTGCCTCGATTAATTTATGATTTGCAATACTGACTACGCTTCTGAGAATCTCCTCGGGTTTATCCATCGGTGTCTTCTTCAACTCATCTTTTAATACATTTACCGTATAACTGGACGCAAAATCTCCCGCCTTATGTCCGCCCATTCCATCGGCGACCGTAAGGAGGTTTGGAAATGGTCCTATTGGTCTGTCTGTAACGTATACATAGTCCTGATTGACCTCACGTCTTCTTCCTACATCAGTCATTGCATATATTTTCATCTGTCTCTCCCTCGCTTTTGGCTGCGTGTCTACGGCGCAACTGTCCACAAGCTCCGTCTATATCAGAGCCTCTTTCCCTTCTTATAGTAACATTAATTCCGTTTTTTTCAAGTTTATTTTTAAATTCCAAGGCATTTTTGCGGTCTGGCTTTTTAAAATCACGCTCTTTGATCGGATTCACCGGGATCAGGTTCAGATGGCAGTTTCTTCGTTTTAAAATCGCCGTCAGTTCTCTGATATCATCCGGCTGGTCATTGACTCCTGCCACCAGACTGTATTCGAAGGTAATTCTTCTTCCTGTCTTATCAAAATAATAGTCACAGGCATCCAGTACATCAGACAATTCATATTTATTTGCTACCGGCATCAGCTTCTTACGTTTTTCCTGACTGGATCCATGGAGTGACAGAGCCAGTGTGATCTGCAGTCCCTCTTCAGCAAGTCTTCTCATATTCGGGACAATCCCGCAGGTAGATGCTGTAATATTTCTCTGGCTGATATGAAGCCCGTGTTCATCACTCAGCATATGGATAAATTTTATGAAATTATCATAATTGTCCAACGGTTCTCCGGTTCCCATAACCACCACATTGGAAACTCTTTCTTCTGTAATCTTCTGAATATGATAGATCTGACGGAGCATCTCCGATGTCTCCAGACTCCTGACGAGTCCTCCGATCGTTGATGCACAGAACCTGCACCCCATACGGCATCCGGCCTGCGAAGAGATACACACAGAATTGCCGTAATTATATTTCATCAGAACACTTTCTACCATGTTACCGTCTTCCAGTTCAAACAGGAACTTCTCAGTCGGATCCACTTTCGATATCTGATGATCGATCATCTTCACTTTCCGGATCTCATAGTTTTCTTTCAACTTCTCACGCAGCCCTTTGGACAGATTTGTCATCTCATCAAAATCATCTGCCAGCTTTACATGAAGCCATTCATAGATTTGTTTGCTCCGGAATGCTTTTTTCTCCGATTGCAAGCATCTCTTCTTTTAATTCATCATAATTGTAGGAACATATATCTTTCTTATTCATGATTCACCCTTTTTAATATTGCTATGTAGAATCCGTCTCCCGCATCTCTTCCCGGAATCATCTGTTTTTCTTTCACCAGTTCAAACTCCGGATATTCTTTCAGAAACCACTCCACATTCCCCTCATTCTCTTCTCTGTGTATCGTACAGGTACTATATAAAAGCTTTCCACCTGGCTTTACATAATCCTTTACTACCGCCAGGATCTTCTTTTGTAACTCCACCAGATCTGCTTCTGTCTTTTCATTCATCTTATAGCGCAGATCCGGCTTCTTTCCAAGTACACCAAGCCCGGAACACGGAATATCTGCAATTACAATATCGGCCGTTTCTTTCTTATGTGGATCGTATATTGCAGCATCCTGACATACTGCATTAATATTTGTAAGACCGCTTCTTTCAATATTATCCCGGATCAGCGCCACCTTATACTCTGTCAGATCTCTCGCTTCCACATGACCGGTTCCGTTCAGAAGTTCTGCAATATGTATCGCCTTTCCTCCCGGTGCGGCACACACATCCAGCACCTGGTCTCCTGCTTTCACTTCCGACCATAATGCTACCTGCATAGAACTTAAGTCTTGTACCTGGTAAAGTCCCTCACAAAAGCTTGGAAGTGCAGACAGATGATCATATCCGGACAGATACAGTGCACATGGAATCTCTGGCACTTCCCCTGCCGTCACACCTTCTTTTTCCAAAATTGAGATCAGCTCTGCTTTTTTGATCTTATGTTCATCAAACCGGACTGTCAGCGGCTTTTCTTCCAGAAATGCTTTTCCGATCATCTTTACCGTCTCTTCATCATATACTTTCAGCCACTGCTTTACCATCCATTCCGGCAATGAATACTTTATGGAAATGAAGGCCTCTTGATCTTTCTCATCCGGATAGCTGATCTTGTCCAGATTTCTGCCGATATTACGAAGTACTCCATTGACAAATCCCTTCAGGTTCACAAACCCTCTTTTTCCCGCAAGTTTTACTGCTTCATTACAAATTGCCGAATCTGGTACGCTGTCCATATATTTCATCTGATACACCGAACTTCTTAAAATCGTGCGGATCACAGGTTTCATCTTATTTACTTTTACTTTGGAAAACTGATTGATGATATAATCGATCTCAATCATACGCTCCAGTGTTCCATTTACTACTCTTGTAATAAATGCGCGTTCCCGTTTGTCCAGATATTGATATTTATCCAAAACATTCTTTATCACGATATGGCTGTACTCACCGTCTCTTGTAATCTGAAGCAGCATGTCCAGCACTAATTCTCTTTCATTTACAGACGCCTGCATACGTCCCCTCCTCTTTCCATAGATATACAATCAGGGAAGCGGCTTATATCCCCTTCCCTTTCGTTAATTAATCGTTTCTTCGATTTCCAGTCAGAAGCAGTATACGCAGAAGCTGCAGAATTGCAGATGCTGCTCCGGCTACATAAGTAAGTGCTGCCGCTGTCAGCACCTTTCTGGTATCTCTAACTTCATCCTCATACAACATGCCTGTATTACCAAGGATCTTCAATGCCCTGTGTGACGCATCAAATTCCACCGGTAATGTCACAATCTGGAATAACACTGCAAGCGAAAATGCAAGAATTCCGAGATTGATAAACAACACAGAGGTTGTACTGCTGTTGAAGAAAAATCCAAGGATGATCAGCGGCCATGCGATAGAACTTCCGAAATTTGCTACCGGTACCAGACTGCTTCTTAACTTCAACGGTACATATCCGGTCGCATGCTGTACCGCGTGTCCGCATTCATGTGCTGCTACTCCAAGTGCAGCTACCGATGTGGAATTATAAGTTGCATCCGAAAGTCTCAATGTCCTGGTTCTCGGGTCATAATGGTCGGTCAGATTACCGGAAATGTGCTCGATCCGCACATCATACAAGCCTTCTCTGTGAAGAATCTGTTCTGCCGCATCCCTTCCTGTCATACCGGAATGGTTCCTTACTCTGGAATATCTGCTGAAGGTGGAATTCATCTTCGCTGATGCGATCAGGCAGATCACGACACCAATCAGCACTAATATATACGTTGGATCAAAATACATTGGATAATACATCATTATCAGCCTCCTTGCTTTCTATGACCTGCATTATATACGAAAATTTACCCTAATAGCAGCTTTTCATACATTTTTAACAATTCTTAATCATTTGTGAAGAAAGTTCACATCCTGTTTCGATCTGATAACCGCGTAAGAAAGCGTCCGCTTCCATTCTCTTCTTTCCCGGGATTTGAAGTGCAAGAACTTTCAGAAGCCCATCTCCTGTCTGTACGGAGAAACTGTCTTTTTCTACTTTCACGATTGTTCCCGGTTTTGCATCTGTGTTCTCGTCCAGTACCCCGGCTTCCCATATTTTCATAACTTTACCGTTCCAGTCTGTGTAAGCACTCGGCCATGGATTCAATCCACGGATCAGACATTCGATTGACTTTGCAGATCTGCTCCAGTCGATATCTCCAAGCTTCTTATCCAGCATCTTCGCATATGCTGTCGGACTTTCTCCCTGCACTTCCCAGGTTGCTGTCTTATCTTCCAGTGCCTTTAACGTCTCAAACGCAGAGTTTTGCGCCAGCCTCTGCCAGCTTGTCATGAAGACTTCCTCCTGTTTCATCTTCCGACAAAGGAACTTCTGTCTTCATGATCATATCTCCGGTATCCAACCCCTCATTCATCTGCATAGTCGTTACACCGGACACTTTATCTCCGTTGATGACCGCCCACTGGATCGGTGCAGCACCACGGTAGCTTGGCAATAAAGATGCATGTACATTGATACATCCGTAAGGCGTCATATCAAGAATCTCCTTCGGAAGGATCTGTCCAAATGCAATGACTACCATGATATCAGCATTATATTTGCGAAGCTCTTCTACGGCTTCCGGCTCTCTAATCTTCACCGGCTGAAAAACCGGAATCCCATGTGCCACGGCTGCCTCTTTAACCGGTGTATACTGCATCTTGCCGCCACGTCCTTTCGGCTTATCCGGCTGTGTGACTACAAGTACAACTTCATGCCCGGCCCCGATCAGTGCTTCCAGCGTACCGACCGAAAAATCCGGGGTTCCCATGAATATTACCTTCATGTTACTCTTCCTCCTCATAATTTACGTCATGTACTTCGCCTTCTACCAGTCTGGTATATAATTTACCATCCAGATGATCGATCTCATGACAAAATGCTCTTGCAAGAAGTCCTTCTCCTTCTAAGATTACTTCTTCCATATCTTCATTCAATGCTTTTACCTTTGCGTAATTCGGTCTTGTAACAGTTCCTGCTTTTCCGGGAAGGCTTAAACATCCTTCTTCGCCTGTCTGTTCTCCGGATGTCTCTATGATTTCCGGATTGATCAGGATGATCGGACCTTCTCCGATATCAATAACTACGATGCGCTTCAGGATTCCAACCTGTGGTGCCGCCAAACCTACTCCCATTGCCTCATACATTGTATCCAGCATATCATTGATCAGTACTTTTGTACGGATTGTCATCTTTGTTACTTCTTTGCATTCTTTGTTCAGAACTTCATCACCAAATTCCCTGATTTTTCTAAGTGCCATCTCTTTTGTCTCTCCTTTATCACTATTACTTATCTATTTCTTAATTCATAAATACTTTTAAAAATATTCATCGGATTAAAATCAAACTGTATTCTCATGTCCGCAAATCCTCTGTTGATCTCTATATAACGTTCCATATGATTTTTGATCCACACAAGTTCCTTATATTCTCTGCTTTTCAGATATAGAACCTTCCGGTATACATCATTCACTTTCCCGACTGACGGACTTGCCGGTCCTATCACCTGTATCTCTTCACCTGTGTTTACCCTGACTGCGTATTTCTTCAGATATTCTGCTGCTGTTGCAAGCCTGACCTCATCAGCTCCTGTCATCAAAACTGCCATCAGTTGTGACGCAGGCGGATATCCCATCAGATCCCGGTAGTTCATTTCTTTTTCATAAAAGCCTTCATAATCCTGTCTTGCAGCCATTTGTATACTGTAATGCTCCGGACTGTAAGTCTGTATCACTACTTCCCCGGGACTTCTTCCCCGTCCTGCACGTCCTGCCGCCTGTGTCAGCAGCTGAAACGTACGTTCCCCCGAACGGTAATCATCCGAATACAGAGACATATCTGCTGCCAGAACCCCAACCAAAGTCACATTCGGAAAATCATGTCCTTTTACGATCATCTGTGTTCCGATCATAATGTCTGCTTCTTCATCTGCAAACTTCGACAGGATCTTCTCATGCCCTCCTTTGTTTTTGTGGTATCCATATCCATCCTAAGAACCCTTGCCTGCGGAAACTTGCGCTTCACTATTTCTTCAATCTGCTGTGTTCCTGCCCTAAAACCACCGATATACGTTGAACCGCAAGATGGACAATTGCGAACGGTCTGTGTCTCATAGCCACAGTAATGACAGACCATCTTACCACCTCTGTGTACCGACAAAGACACATCACAGTGAGGACATTTTACTACATATCCACAGGCTCTGCAAGAAACAAAAACCTGCATATCCCTCCGGTTAAGGAAAAGCATCATCTGCTCCTTCTTATCCAGACGATCCTGCATCAATTCTTCGAGTCGGTCACTTAAGATTGACCGGTTCCCATGCTTTAATTCTTCCCGCATATCTGCCACATATACCTGCGGAAGTTCCTGTTTCCTGGTACGCATCTTAAGCCGTAACATCTGATATCTTCCGCATTCACATGCATAAAATGCTTCCAGCGAGGGAGTTGCCGAACCCAGTACCACACTGGCACCTTCCATCCTTGCCCGCTCGATTGCTGTCTCTCTTGCATGAAATCTCGGTACCTGTTCGCTCTTATAAGTCGGTTCATGTTCCTCATCAATCACGATCAGCCCCAATTTCTCAAATGGTGTGAAAAGTGCAGATCTCGGACCGATCATAATATCAACCTCACCTTTTTTCACACGCTCCATCTGATCATACCGTTCTCCCTGCGACATTCTGGAATTCAGGATAGACACACGTTCACCAAATCGTGTATAGAACCGCATTACTGTCTGATAGGTAAGTGCGATCTCCGGAATAAGTACAATTGCCTGTCTTCCGTCATTCAGGACTTTGGCGATCATTTCCATATATACTTCCGTCTTACCACTTCCAGTTACACCGTATAATAGATAAGTCTTATATATTTCCTGTCATAATCCCCGGAAAAATTTCCGGATCGCTATCTTCTGTTCCTCTGTATAAATGATTTCTTTTTGTCTTTTCTGCCGGTAAATCACCGGATTACGGTATACCTGTTCCGATTCCAGTATAAGAACTTTTTGTTCTTCCAGTGCCTTTATCACACTTCTTGTCAGATTCAGCTTATGGATCAGAAAATCATAGTCCTGTTCCGGCTGATCCAGAAGTGCTGCCAGAAGTCTTGCACGCGCTCTCTGGTTCTTATGCAGGTACAGCTCCAGCTTTTCTTTTCCTTCTGACTCTGTCAAAAGCAACCTTACCTTCTGCTTTTCTTTCGCACGTTCCTTCTTCTTGATAGGAAGGACGGTCTTCAGTGCCTGGATCATTGTTCCGCCATAAGACTCTTTCATCCAGGCTGCCAATGCAACCAGTCTGCTCTCGATCGCTACACTTTCTTCGGCAATCCTTAAGATCTCCTTGATCTTCTCCGGTGCATACTCCGCACGCTCAGAGAATCCTGTCACATAGCCGTTGATTTCTTTATTTCCTTTACCAAACGGAACCACAACTTCTGTTCCAACCTTAAGCATCCCCTCCAGATGAGAGGGGATGCGGTATTGAAAGACTTTATCTAATTTTTCATGCGTAATATCGATGATAATATCAGCGTACATCTATTTCTTTAATTCCTCTAATACTTCCTTAATCAGAACACGTTCATCCATATCATACTTGACACCCTTGATTTCCTGATATGTCTCATGTCCTTTTCCTGCCAGGATGATGACATCTCCCGCCGGCCATGTTCGATTGCATATTTAATTGCTTCTTTTCTGTCACAGATGGTGATATATTTACCATCTGTCTTTTTCATACCAACTACAATATCATCAATGATTACCTGCGGCTCTTCAAATCTCGGGTTGTCCGATGTGATGATCGTAAAGTCCGATAATTTACCGGATACTTCGCCCATCTCATATCGTCTTGTCTTAGATCTATTGCCACCGCAGCCGAATACGGTCACGATTCTTTCCGGATGATAGTCTCTTAATGTATCAAGAAGACTTTCCAGTGCCATTGCATTGTGTGCATAGTCGATCATCAATGTGAAGTCGTCAGATACCTTGATCATCTCAATACGGCCTTTAACTCTTGCAACTTTCAGTGCCTTCTTGATATCTTCTACCGGCACACCAAAAATGTCTGCATACTGCGATTGCTGTCAGTGAGTTATATACGCTGAAATCTCCCGGAATATCAATCTCTACGTCAAAATCCATAAGACCTGCCACATGATACTGTACTCCCAGATATCCTGGTCTGGAGATATGTTTTACATCTGTGGCACGGATATCTGCTTTATCAGAAAATCCGAATGTCTCAACTTCGCATGTCGCATCTTTGAAAATGTCTTTGAACCATTTATCATCCACATTGCCGATTCCGATCTTGCTCTGTTTAAACAACAGGCTCTTGCAATACTTATACTCGTCAAAGTCTTTGTGTTCGTTCGGTCCGATGTGATCTTCGCCAAGGTTCGTAAAGATTCCGATCTCAAACGGAATGCCGGCTGTACGGTCAAGCTTCAGTCCCTGTGAAGACACTTCCATGACAACGCATTCGCATCCTGCTTCTACCATCTCTGCAAAATATTTCTGAATGGTATAAGATTCCGGTGTTGTATTATTCGCCGGAATGCTCTTGTCTCCGATGATTGCCTCGATCGTACCGATCAGTCCGACTCTGATACCGACTTCTTCCAGGATAGATTTGACCATGTATGTTGTTGTTGTCTTGCCTTTGGTTCCTGTGATTCCGATGACTTTCAGTTTTTCTGCCGGATATCCGAAATATGCTGCTGATGTCATTGCCAGCGCATAACGGGTATCCTTTACTTTGATCACTGTCAGTCCTTCCGGTGCTTCTACATCCTTTTCTACAATGACAGCTGCTGCACCTTTTTCTGCAACCTGCTCTATATATGTATGTCCATCAGACACTGCTCCGCTGATACATACAAATACGCTGCCTTCTGATACTTTTCGGGAATCATTGATCAGTTCTGTAACTTCAATCTGATCATCTCCCTGTACTACTTCATATTCTAAACGTTCCAGTAACTGGGTTAATTTCATGTGGTTGCCTCCTATTTTCCTACAATATCATAAGTATACCATCATTTTCCCATGCAGCAAAGGAAAAAATTATGTTATAGTAGTAGTTAGAATATTTTGAAAATATAGAAAAGGGGAATGTAAACTTATGAAAGCTTATGAACGATTACTGAATTATGTTGTTGTCCGCACACCAAGTGACGAAAACAGCGAAACTGTACCATCTTCCACATGCCAGTTCGATCTTGCAAGACTTCTGGAAGCAGAGATGAAGGAACTGGGTCTTACAGATGTTATTCTGGATGACCAGTGCTACCTGTATGGAAAGCTTCCAGCTACCGAAGGCCTGGAAGACAAGCCGGCGATCGGATTCATCGCACACATGGATACCGTATCAGACTTCTGTGACCATGATATCAAACCAATTGTTACTGAAAATTATGACGGTGGTGAACTCAGACTCGGAACAAGTGATACTATTTTAAGTCCTAAGAACTTTCCGCATCTGGCAGATCTGAAAGGACGTACACTGATCACTTCTGACGGCACGACTGTTCTCGGAGCTGATGACAAAGCCGGAATCGCAGAGATCATGACAATGATCGAACGCATTCAGGAAGAAAAGATTCCTCACGGACCTCTGTGCGTAGCATTTACACCGGATGAAGAGATTGGTACCGGTGCTTCTCACTTCAACGTAGAACAGTTCGGTGCTGACTACGGCTATACACTGGACGGTGATACCGAAGGCGAGATCCAGTACGAGAACTTCAACGCATGCAAAGCGGATTTCGTGATCAAAGGATTCAACGTACATCCTGGTTCTTCCAAAGATACTATGATCAACGCAAGTCTGGTTGCTATGGAGATCAATAATGCTCTTCCATCTATGGAGACACCTCGCGGAACAGAGGATTATGAAGGATTCTATCATCTGATGAGCATGTCCGGAGAAGTTGCGGAAGCTGAGCTTCATTATATTGTAAGAGACCATGACAAAGATCTCTTTGAAGCAAAGAAAAAAACTTTAAAATTAATCGAGAAAGATATGAATGAAAAATGGGGCGAAGGCACTGTAGCGCTTACAATTTCCGAGCAGTACCGCAACATGGCAGAGATCATTGCTACCTGTATGCACCTGATCGACAATGCGAAAAAAGCGTGTGAGAATGCAGATGTGACACCACTTGTACTTCCGATCCGCGGCGGCACAGACGGATGTCAGTTAAGCTTCAAAGGGCTGCCTTGCCCGAATCTCGGAACAGGAGGACATGCTTATCACGGTCCTTACGAACATATTACAGTTGAGGGTATGGATAAGAGTGTGGATGTTGTTACAGAGCTTGTGAAATTGTATGCAATGTAAAGATTTTCTTTTTAAAGCAAGAAGACCTGCCGGTAATCGGCTGGTCTTCTTACTCTTTTATGTCTCTTCTAATTTTTTACTGTCTTATTTTACAGTTCAATATCCGGAAGTTCTTCCTTGAATCCTTCTCCTACTACTTCGTTCGATTCTACGATAATAGTGAATGCTTTCGGATCGATGGTATGTACCATCTTCTTAATGGTATACATCTGCTTGTTATTGCAGGCGCACATTACGACATCTTTGTCTTTCTTTGAATAACTTCCGATTCCTTTTAAGATTGTAGATCCTCTTCCTGAGTAAGCGTCGATCTGTTCTGCAATCTCAGCACCTTTGTCGGTTACGATCAGGGTCATCTTACCTTCATCGATACCGTACATGATTCTATCCATTACCATTGCCATCAGATAAGTAACAACGACACCATAGATCAGGCCGTCTATATCCTTGAATACTAGTGCTGTGCCAAGAATGATCGTACAGATATCAAGGACAAATGTAATAATTCCAAGCGTAATATGTGGTTTTACTTTCTTGATCGCCACGCTGATGAAGTCCTGTCCGCCTGTTGAAGAACCTCTCATGAAGATCATGGCATATCCGATTCCGCATAATACGCCCATACACAGAGCTGCCAGCAGTCTGCTTCCGTCATAAACCGGGAACAGCGGTGCTACGTAGTCCATCAGTAATGATGAAATGATCATCGATTTCATGGACTTTAAGAAAAATTCTTTTCCTAAAAATTTATAACAGAAGATTGCAACAGGTACATTCAAAATGATGGTTCCGGCACCGACCGCAACCCGAATAAGTGATACAGAATGATCGCGATACCGGAAATCCAGCTACCGGGAAATCTGCATTCAGCGCAAAGTTATAGATACCAACTGCGATGATCATACCTGCTACGATATCCACAAGGATATCAATGAATAATTCTTTCCAATTTACATTTTTCATTTCCATTCCTCCTAGATTTATTTTTACATTTTCCGCGGACATACATCTCACGACTAACG
>ENA-OPZD01000306-OPZD01000306.1-human-gut-metagenome-genome-assembly--contig:-NODE-306-length-13840-cov-1.354335_pt1 | contig 13840 bp, 21 predicted proteins | sample MGYA00242479_ERZ504495 | MGnify/ENA primary metagenome ERZ504495 (study PRJEB26092, sample SAMD00036286) | human gut metagenome | host: Homo sapiens | study: EMG produced TPA metagenomics assembly of... | reverse complement strand
TTCATATGTACACAGTTTTATCCCATCCTGAATCTGCGGATAATAATTATCAAAACTTACAATAGAAACATCTTCCGGAACACGTACCCCACGCTCTTTCAGTCTTTCAATCAACAGCACTGCCGTTTTATCGCAATTGCAAACAAATCCCTGTGGCAGTTTTTCCGGTAATTCAAACTCCAGCCGATAATTCCCTTTTCCACATTCCCTGTCCGCAATGAACCGAAACTGTTCTTCCTCCATGCCTGCCCTCTGCATTGCTTTACAATACCCAAAATATCGGTCTGTAATATTCTTGGTCGCATTCGGACTGCCCACAAAATCAAATCTCGATATCCTTCCTTTAAGAGCAGTCTGGTCATCTGCTCCATACCGCCAAATCCATCCGTTATAATATAATCCATATCATCGTAAAACATCGTAATAATCCACACACACGATTGGAATGCGGCTCACTTTGCGCAGCATTTTTCATATATCCCTGATACAATTCTCCAATCACAATCAGCCCATCCATGGACTGTTCTAAAAACACCATCGCATCTGCACTCAAATTTTCTTTTTCACAGGTAACCACCTCCAGAACAGTCACATGCCCCCTTTTTGCAGTCTCCCTGTGCAACTCTGCGATATATCTCCATATAAAAAGACGGAAAATTCCTTCACATAGCGCTCTGCAACCAGAACCCCTATAATATGAGACCTCGCCTTTTCTTTCTCTTCATAAACCGGTGTTTATCATCCATTCTCTGCGCAGCCTCTTTGATTCTGTTTCGCAGCCCTTCACTGACACCCTTCTTTCCTTTTCAGGGGCATTCGAGACGGTTACGATACTAACTCCCAGGCTGTCCGCAATATCTTCCAGCTTTACTTCTTTTTCTGACCCATAGCTCCCCTTTCAATCAACATTCTCTTCAACAAGGAATATCCTGCTCTTAAATCTCCAAATTCCTGCGCTACTTTAAGCCCGCCTGCATCAACACGGAGCCGCTGTATTCTTTTCCATCTATTCTGTAACGACTCTGTGCCTTGAGACCTTTTAATTTTACGAATCTGCTCTTTCCATTCGCCGCAGCCATTCCCTGCACATAAAATACAAGCGCTTTCTTTTTCGTTTTTTCCACAATCATCCAACTGTCATAACGTCCGTTTTCCGCAATCGATGCAAGTCGATAATAATCTCCTTCGCGAATCAGCTCATTGTATTTATGATAATCTGCGGTCTGTTTTTTTTACAAGTTCTTTTTCCTCTGCCGACAGTTTGGTAATATCCAACTCATATCCAAACGTTCCCAGAAGCGCAACATTTTCCTCTTGTTTCAAACGGCGTTATCCTTCCAACTGTATGATTTGGACAAACACTGACATGAGCTCCTATTGTTGAAACAGGATATACCATCGCTGTTCCCTCCTGAATTGCCAGCCTTTCCACTGCATCTGTATCATCAGAACACCATATCTGCGGGCTGTAGTACAGCATTCCCGCATCAAATCTCGCACCGCCGCCTGAACAATTTTCCAAAGCAATTCTGGAAAATCTTGCAAAAGCCGCTCCTGCATTTTATAGACTCCCAACACATAGCGATGGTACAGTTCCCCCTGCCTGTCTGCCGGAAGTCCACAGCTCCCCATCGTTGTCAACTGACGGTTCATATCCCATTTTACATAAGCGATATCAGCGCTTTTAATACGTCAGCAATCTTTTCATAGACTTCATCCACCACCTCATCTCTGGACAAATCCAATACATACTGAGCGCGGCTCTGTGTAATCTCTCTGCCCGGAATCTGAATCGCCCAGTCCGGATGTTCTTTATATAAATCTGAATCAGGAGAAATCATTTCCGGCTCCACCCAGATTCCAAACTTCATCCCTGTTTTCTTTACACTCCTCTGCCAGCTTATGAAGACCTCCGTTTATTTTTTCTTCATTCACTACCCAGTCTCCAAGAGAGCTGTCATCACTGTTTCTTTTTCCGAACCACCCATCATCCATCACCAGCATCTCAATTCCGAGTTTGGACGCTTCACGTGCAATGTCCAGAAGTTTCTTATCATCAAATTCAAAATACGTTGCTTCCCAGTTGTTGATCAGGATTGGGCGTTCCCGGTGCAAGTACGGACTGCGAATCAGGTGATTCCGATACAGATCATGGTATGTCCTCGTCATCTTTCCAAGACCTTTCCCAGAATAGACAAGAATCACTTCCGGAGCCGTAAAACACTCCTCCGGTTCCAATTTCCACGTAAATCCTTCCGGATGAATCCCCATCATCATACGCACAGAATCAAATTGACTTTTTTCCGCCTGTGCGATAAAATTTCCGGAATACACAAAATTCATTGCATAAACTTCTCCCACATCCTGATTCGTTTCTGGAGTTACCAGAGCCATGAACGGACTTTCCTGATGACTTGACTCCCCTTTAAAGGATGCAATATTCTGTCTTCCATATCCTAAAGGTGTTCTCTGAATATGCCGCTCTCTTGCCCACGAACCGAACAACCCCATTACTTCAAAGTTTCTGTCATCCATATCCAGACTGGCACTAAGTACTTTTTCCAGATAAAATGCCTCTTTTCCCTCATTGCAGATTGTCGCAGATCTTGCTATGGCATCCTGATCCCGAAAGACAGAATACCGAAGCACCACCTTCATTCCCAGAACAGGATCCCTTGTCAAAAGACTCAGTGTGATACAATCCTCCTCATTTCCCCATGTTGCAGGAAGTCCCGGAAGTTTTGGCTTTCCTTTCTTGATCTCATATCCTTCATAAATCAATTCGCTTGCTCTGTAACCGGACATACTTCTGACACAGATCGCACTTTCTCTGTAATCTCCCATTCCACTTTCCGGATACTCCATCGGAGCAAAATCCAGATAAGAATTCTTTTCTCTTCGATTCACCCCCGGAGTAAACGGAGCCTCATCCTCTCGAAGCAAATATCGGATATCCGTATCTTCCAGTTTTTTTCCATAATATAAATGGTTCACATACTTATCTTCAGTCACCGCAATTGCATATGTAGTATTTTGTGTATGAAGCAAAATACCTTATTTTTTCATCAAACACAACTCTCATTCACATCACCTTCTCTTTTTAACTTGATTTAATCTTATTTAATTATAATTTAATCTTTTTTATCACTTTGTCAACTCTGTAATTTTTTAAGATGATAAAACTCCCCTTTTGTTCCATCAACTCTTCGTAATTTCCATACTCTAACACTCCACCATTTCCAATCACTGCAATCTTATCTGCATTTTTATCGTAGACAATCGATGTGCGACAATTAACGTGGTTCGATCTCTCACCAATCTCTGGATGGAATCCTGAATCTTCTTTTCTGAAACACTGTCCAGAGCAGAAGTCGCTTCATCCAGAATCAAAATTTTCGGATTTCGCACAAATGCCCGGGCAATTGAAATTCTCTGTTTCTGGCCTCCGGATAAATTATCCCCATGCTCTGTTATCATCGTATCCAATCCATCCGGCATTTTCTTGATCACATCCTCCAAATTTGCTGCCTGGACGATCTCCCAGAGTTTTCATCCGGAATCCCTTCTGTTCCATATGTTATGTTGTCTCGAATCGTTCCCGAAAATAAAATGGACTGCTGAGGCACAACCGCGATGTGTTCTCTATAGCTCTGCAGATTCACTTCCATTAGATTTTTCCATCAATCCGTACCTGACCACTGTCTGCTTTCAGAAAACCAATTGCCAGATTCAAAATCGTCGTCTTTCCTGATCCAGAACCTCCTACAAATGCAACTGTTTCTCCTTTTCGTATCTTCAAGTTTAAATCATTTAGTAATTTTCTTTTTCTTCCCCTCTGTAAGAAAAACGAAACTTCATCAAAATTCAATTTCTCCTTCTACTTCTTTTACCTTCTCTTTTTTCCAGTTATCTTCAATATCATTTGCACACAGCACTTCTCCTATCGACTCAACTGATTCCAACCCTTTGGAAATAATCGGAAGCAATGCCATCACATTTGCAATCTGTGCAACAATAGATGAAAAATAGGTCTGATACAACATAATATCTCCGATTTGAATCAACTCTTTCCACGCCATGTAAGCAGTAAACACCAGACAGAACACCTGAAAAATCTGAAATACCACCCAGCTGATCGATGAAAAATAGGTTTGGACCATGTCCAGCTTTAACCCTTTTTGAGCAATTCTTTTCAACTGCCGTTCCATTTTTCTGTTTCTTTATCTTCCATTGCATGCGCTTTTGTAACAGGGATCATTTCCACCATCTCCATCACTTTCGCAGATGTTTCTTCCATTTCCTCTCTAAATTCCCTGTTGTGACTTTTTATTTTCCCCTTAAATCCTACAATGATTAAAACCGCCACCGGAATCGTACATACAAAAAACAGAAATACAATCTTGCTTTTATAAATAACCACCCCAAATGACACTACAATATTCAAAATAATCGTAATCAAAGAGATAAAAATCTGAGACGCCAGTGTCTGAACCTGTTCCACATCCCTCATAATTTTGGACTGAAGCCTTCCGGACTGCATTTCTTTATGATACGTGATCGAAAGCTGCTGCAGCTTTACAATCAAAGCCTCTCTTAACTCCTTTTCCACACCTCTTACACTTTTCGCATAGAGCCAGGTATGAATATAATTTGTTGCTACATTCTGGACAAGAAATACGAGCATTAAAATCGTATTCACAGTCAAAATCCGCACAATATCCCCTCTTTATCTGTCACTGCATTGATAATATTTGCTGTGACGATTGGCAGCACCCACGTAGGAGAATGCTTGATTACAAAAAAGAAAACTGATCCAAACAGCGCCAGATACCGCCCGCGAAACAAAAGCAACAATGTCTTTAAACTGTGACCTTTGTTTTCTCGAAACATTTGTGTTATATTACTTTTTCATTTTCTCTTCCCATTGCTTTCCCGTCTATTCCTTATAATACTTCTTTATAATCTCCTGTACCGGCTTCTGGCAGATTTGATAACTGTCATCCTTATATGCCTGTTTTGCTGATGGTACTGCAGGCGCCCATTCCCACAACCCATACCCTTGCATCCACTCTCTTTTTCTGCATGACTCAAACATAGTTGTTATACCACTCCACCTGTTCCTCTAACCGTAACTTTCCTTCAATCCCCCAGTTATTCGGAACGTGTTTTGATCCTGTTCTGGACATACATCCTGCTTCTGCAAAGAAAAACGGTTTATGATAAGCTTTTACTACAGCCTCGATCCGATCCAGTTCCTGCTCCCAGTCCTGAATCGGATAATAGCCGCTGGATGAAATCACATCTACACAATCCCACCATTTAACCCGGTCTTCCTGATACTTATCCGTATTGTATGATACTGTCCCATCGTAACACTCTCTGATTGCAGCAATCACTTCCCGCCACTCCTTCTCTCGATGTTCTGACATCACCATTCACACCCTGCGATTAACATATCGCATTCTTCTTTTTGTGCAATCTCCGCATAATGCGTCTGAAATTTCGTGTAGGACGAAAACCAGTTTCCCCATTTTGGCTCACACGGTACATCATGTTCAAAAAAAGCTGATATATGCTCTCCATTCTCCGTTTTTTACAATTCACGGTAGGCTTTAATCCGACTCTGACTCCTTTTTTTTTCTTTGCATAACAGATCATATCTGCCAGTTCCTCATCCGAAAAAAGTAGCATTGGAACTATAACAAATCTCTTCTGAATGTGCTGTATCCTGCAGCCCTCCCGGTGCCAGTATCACAAAATCTGCTCCCGTATTCTCTATCATATAATCAAAGCTTTCTCTTGCCTGCTCTGTATTCAATGTATTTTTCCTGTAAAACGGAGCAAATGTAATTCCTTTTATAAACTTCATATGCGCAATCCCCTTCCTTTAAATTCCCCGAAAGTATAGCATATTCCCTTTATGCATGATATAATGATTCTCGCAAAAAATTGTATAAATCTATGATTACCCAACATTTGCATCTTACTGTTTTTCTACAAAGGAGGAGGACATGAACCCCATTTTCGAATACTCTGATACGTTAAACAATCCTTATGAAGCTTTCTTTTTTGACGCTCAAAAAAACAACTTCCCGGTTTCTCCGCACTGGCATTATTTTATGGAAATTCTGTATATTTTGAAAGGAACTGCCTATATCGAAACCGATACAGACAATTATGTTCTGGAACCCGGAGATCTGATTGTTTTCCACCCGCAGACACCTCATGCCATTTATGCTGCAGGTCCTTTTCCCCTCCAATATCAGGTGCTGAAATTTGATCCCGTACATCTAAATATTCCGGGAAGCAGTCTCCCTTCCATTTCCACGCTGCTTCATATGATCGATACTGACAAGCGCTTTTCCTGTTTTTTTCAAAAATCCGAGCTGGAGCATATTCCCTTACATTCCCTGTTTGATACAATGATCCAAATCGTTACAGAAAAAAACTTTAGTTACGACATTCTCGCACACTCATATTATTGTATCCTTATCACAGAGTTGCTCAAACTTTGGGAAAAACAGGGGATTTTCAATTTACAAGTAATGCATTGCATCACTCTCAGAACGAAACATTTTTCCGCAGTGGCAGAATATATTTTTCAACACTATCAAGAACCCATTTGTATCGAAACTCTAGCACGGAATTTTCACATGAGTTATTCTCACTTTTCCGCAAAATTTAAAGAATACTACGGACAGACCTGCGGGCATTTTATCAAATGGTACGAATCCAAAAGCAGAAGATCTTCTTCGTTTCACTGATTTTGACCTTTCCTACATCAGCCAGGAAACCGGCTTTTGCGACTGCAGTCATTTCATACGAGTATTTCAGGAATTTCATGGAATTACACCCAAAAAATTCGTTAAAATCATACATACCACCTGACATTTCCATACAATATAAAACTGCCGACACCACATCTGCCGACAGTTTTATATTGTTCTTGTTCTTCGTTATGAAAAGTTCATTTATATTGTCACCTTACTTCGCCACCGGGCAAAAAAATGGTGCCAGCACTCCTGCCACATTCGAAAATCGGCATCGTCTGCAGCCAGATATGTCCCCGGTCCACTGATGACCGTATTGAACACGCCTTCTCCGCCGAACAGCATATTCTTCACACCCGGCACGCTCTGAATCTCCATGCTGCAGGTCGCATCCATTGCAGCCAGATATCCGGTATCCACCACGATCTGCTGCCCCGGCTGCAGCTCATACTCTACCACATGACCGTCAAATTCCAGAAATGCCATACCGCGTCCGGAAAGCTTCTGCATGATAAATCCCTCTCCGCCGAAAATTCCGGAACCGATCCGCTTCTGGAAGAAGATCGACAGATCCACGCCGGCTTCCGCTGCCAGAAAACCGGACTTCTGTACTACGATTTCTCTCCCGGGCGCAACCTCATGCGCAACGATCTTTCCCGGAAAACTGGATGCAAACGCGATCATTCCGTGACCGCCCTTTGCAGTATACGTGTTCTGGAAAATCGACTCTCCGGAAAACATCCTTCCGAATGCTTTGCCGATCCCGCCGTTGGTACTCGTCTCCATCTTCATATTCGGGGACATCCAGCTCATGGCTCCCTTCTCTGTGATCATCGTTTCTCCTTCTTCTAAAGTACAGATCACTGCCGGTAATGTTTCTCCTACGATTTCATATCTCATACGCATTCTCCTTATAGAATTGTATTATATTATTAGTACAATTATAAACATTTTCTTTGCTCTGTCAATCTGTGATTTATAACATTCTCGCGACTGAATGAAAAAACAAGCAATCCCGCTGCAAATAAAAACAAAGATCCAAGAATCAGACCGATCACCAGCCCCGGTTTTCCTGACGGGAATAATTTCGTGCGATACCCGGTGTTTTGCATGAAGAAGATAATTTCCGATATAGATTGCCCCGGGAGCCGCAGAAGCCATCATCAGGTACATCCCCACTGCCGGAAGCATATCCTGAGTCCCCTGCGCAAGTATCTGTGCCTCCATATACAGCTCCATCCTGGAATACACTCCCTGCATGGCATAAAGTAAAATGACAGGAAGTGCATTGTTAATAAAATGAAACAGCATGTTATAACACATATTTCCGGTTTCCCACAACAGATATCCCATCATCACCCCACCGACCGCTGTCGGAAAAAATCGAAAAAACAATCTCCGTGGAACATCCCAAAAATGCAGCCACTGATCAACAGTACTGCCCATTTTCCAAGCCTTCCTCTCAGACTGCTGACAAATGTTCCCCGAAACAGAACCTCTTCACAGATTGCCGGTGAAATTGCTACTGTAACAAAGGACAGCAGAAACGGACCTGCGGCAATGGACGATGACAGCCCGTCATTGACCTCCAGAATCTGCTCGGGGAAAAACAGACTCAAGATCAAAAGCAGTACCATTTCACACAAAAACGTCCCTACCCAGATCAGAATTGTGCCTGCAATCCCTGAAAAATGAGGTTTCTTAAGCGGAAACACCTCCCGCAGATCCCCCTGGAACAAAAGGACAGCCCCCACTGCCACCCCAAACAGAAGAAGCTCTCCGAGCAAACTTCCATACATGCCAAACGGGGACAGCAATATCGGCGCTGCCACAAACAAAATAACCGCAGAGACCAGCAGGGTGAGTACACCCTGCCAGATCTTCAGCGGTTTTTCACTTTACATTCCTGTTTCATTTTCTCCATCCGGTACCTCCTGTCTCTTTGGAAACACAATTTCTGCTTTAAACAAATCTGCTTCCGTGGAGATCTGCAGAGTGCCGTGCTGTAATTCTACAAAGCTCTTTACAATCGCCAGACCAAGTCCGCTTCCCTCGGTATTTCTCGAAACATCCCCTCTTACAAAACGGTCTGTAATTTCATCTGTATTGAAATTCAGTTCCGCAGAAGACACATTCTTCATTGAGATCCGCACATCCTGTTCTGTCTCTTTCATATCAATATACACACGCGTATGCGGCATTGCATACTTCGTGATATTACGATCATATTCTCGAAAATACGATATGTTTCTGGCTGTCCAGCCATAATACGATCTTATGTTCCGGCAGATTCCACTTCATTTCCAGATTTGCTTTTCTGATATTACTATCATACTCCAAACCTACCTGTTTTAGCAAATCTACAATGTCAATTTTCATATAATGAAGTGTTACCGTTCTGCTGGTTGCCTTACTGATCTCAAACAGATCCTCAATCAGCACTTTCAGGCGCAAAGACTTTCTCTCCAGAACTCCGATGTATTCTTTTCTCTTTTCCTCATCTGTCTCATTTTTACCAATCCACATACGTGATGATCGCTGTCAGTGGTGTCTTTAAATCATGGGAAACATTGGTGATCAGATCTGTCTTCATCCGTTCACTCTTGACTTCCTCACTGACTGCTTTTTTAAATCCCGTCTGAATGCGTTTCAGTTCATTCTGAACCGGTGCGAAAAATTCCCACATCTCCTGTAATCGGGAAATCCAGATTCCCTTCCGCCAGCTGATTGGTCGATTTTAAAATACCCTGGTACTGTTCCTGCACCTTGTTGAGGTACTTTCTCAGGAAAATAAACAATCCGACGGAATAAATGATCAACACCCAGATTCCATACATCCAGAACATACTGATCACAAAGATCACCGCAAAGTTAAGCAAGACGATCCGTAAAATAGTTTTGTTGGTATTATCCCGGAAGTCGATATGCAGCAACGCTTCATATTGATGGCGGCAGAATGCTTTGAATGTTCTCCAGCATCCAAGAACAAGTTTTTTTTGATTTCCTCTGTCATGCTGTTCCCTCCATTCTTCAGCCACAATAAAAACTTCACACACAAGGACCTTTCTCTTAAGTACGATTTCTTCAGTACAAAAATCTCTCTGACACATCCCGCCAGCCAGTACACCACTGTAAAATACACAAACCAGATCACTGCATTCGCTGCCAGAGAAATGGCATCATTCAGATTTTCTCCATAGCTTGCAGAAAAGATCTGAATAAACTTGTGACTGCATGTATTCCATATCATGATCGCCAGTGCACGGACACACGCCATCAGACAAAGTCCAATGATAAATGCAATTTCCAGCGGACATCTTCTGGGATCCACTATAGCGTCCTTTTCCAGCGCCCGCTTCTTATACTGAGGAATCAAAAACGCTGCTGCTGCACTGAATACTGTAAAATCAGAACAGACCAGTTAAAGGACGGCTGCTGCATCAGTTCATCTACATACATATATGCATACATATCATTCGATGTCTCATACTGCTCCAGATAAGCCTCCAGATTCTGTTCTGTCATCGCATACATGATCTCTACCTCCGACGGAGTCGAAATATAAGACGCCGCCGCTGAATAAACGCTGTTGTCATACAGCCATTGCTCTGCCGTAAACTGGAGGTTTTTATCATATGCTGTTCCGCCCACCTGGATATCGGAAATATCTCCGTCAACATCAAACGAAAAGCGAACACACAGTGCATACGTATCACCGTCAAACTCTTCCGGCAATTTCTTGGCAGATTCATCAGAGGTCAGCATTGCCGTTCCGGATTCATCAAAAATTCCATATTTCATGTACTTTTTCATCAATCCGAAACGACTGTTTCCATACTCTTCTATCACCTCGGAAGACTCCGTCTCATTCGAGATTTTCATTATATAACAGATAATTTCCGTCCAGAATCGGATCCAGCATATCCAGCATCTGCTCTTCTTTTTCGCATCTCTTTTTGATCCTGATCCGTTATATAGGAAGAAAACGCCGGATAAAAAAGCAGCATTCCGACAGATGAGATCAACAGTACAATGACCGTCAGAAGATTTCCTTCTTTTATTGTTGTTTTTCAATTTTGTATCCAACGCCCCACACCACCTTTAAGTATTTTGGATTTTTCGGATCCAGTTCAATTTTTTCCCGGATATTCCGCACATGCACCATGATCGTATCCGTATTGATCGCCTTTTCCTGCCAGACCCGCTCGTAAATTTCCTCTGCAGAAAATACCCTTCCCGGATTCTTTGCAAGAAGAAGCAGAATTTTATATTCAATCGGTGTCAGCTTCACCGGCTTTCCGTCAATCGACACTTCCACAGTGTCCTCATTGATCTCCAGACCGCCAATCACATGCACGTTTTCACGAACTTCCAGCTTTTCCATAAATCTTCTGTATCTGCGAAGCTGGGAATTGACTCTCGCCATCAGTTCCATCGGCGTAAACGGTTTTGTGACATAATCATCTGCACCGATGTTCAATCCCATGATCTTATCTACTTCCTCGGATTTTGCCGATAACATAATCACCGGAAAATCATATTTTCTCTCAGCTTCATAGTCATCCGGATTCCATCCATTCTCGGCATCATAATATCCACGATCGCCAGATGGATATCCTCTTTTCCATGACTTCCAGTCCTTCAATCCCATCTGCAGCCAAAAATACTTCGTAGCCCTGACTCTGCAAATAGATCTTAACACCTTCTCTGATTTCTTTATCATCTTCCACAACCAAATGTGATTCATTTCCATCTCTCATCCTTCTCCTTTTCTCGTCATTTTATGCGGTCACGCACCTTTTAACAGTATACCACATTCTGAGACTTCTGCTCTTGTCGGAAGGTCAGGAATTTGTTTTTTATTGACTTCTCCATAATCGTGAACTGCGACGATGACTTTCGAAAACGGAAGTGGAATCGCATAGTGGTCCCATCTCCAGAACAGCCGAAGACATCCATGATAAGAAACTGAAATTCCCACAAAGGATTCCTGCGCCTGCTCTGCCAGATAAAATGCCAGTTTTTCGGCTCATGCCTTGGTCCCAGCGGTCCGTCCAGCGCCACCGCAATGGAACGCGTCTGCTCATAAGAATCCTGTAGAATTTTTTCAGTGCTCCAAACGCCGCAAATCCGTCGGGAACACGCAGGCATGACCGCCGCATGCCTGCAGCATATGTTCAATATAATCCCCTCTTGTGTCTGCTGTCACAATGACATCTACCGGACTGGTTTCCCGGATAACTCCTCCAGCACCAGATTCATCAAAAACTGTCTCATGCCAGAATCCAAACACCTGATTCCTGTCACAAATTGGATTCCTGCCATTCGATCGCAACCGTCTTTTAGAAGTTTTAAATTAAACCGGAAAATCAAGATAGCTGCAGAATGTTCTTTCCCACTTTTTGCTATTGCTCCTCTCATATCTCATTTCCTCTTTTCTTTCCATACACTGACGATATAATGTTTCTGCATGTGCAGCCAGACGTGACGCCCGATAGCTTTCTGCGGTCTTTAGTGCCTCCATGCAAACTTGTCTGTAATCTGGACTCTGAATCAACTCTGCCGCCTTATCACTCCAGATTTCTACATCCTCTTCTGTCATATACCCGTTGATTCCATTTTTTACAACATCTTCCACGCCACTCGCCCGAACTGCCACAATCGGATTGCCTGCTGCCATTGCTTCCTCCAGAACAATCCCCTGTGTCTCTGATTTCGATGCGAACAAAAACAGCTCACTTGCATACAGATACTGCTTTACATCCTCATTCGATATATTTCCCAGAAAGACCACGGTATCGGACAATCCCATCTGTTCTGCCAGTACTTCCAGTTCCTTCCTCATACTTCCCTCACCCAGAAGCAGCACACGAAACGAAAATGGCAGCTTCTCTTTCAAACACCGGATTCCATTCAGGAGAAATATCGGATTTTTTTCTTCCTCCAGCCTTGAGACGGAACAGAATAAATGTCCGTTTTTCTCTTCCCCAAGATATTGTCTGCGGATCGTTTTTGTCTTCTCTTCATCCTCAATATAAAACTGTCATCCAACCCGGTCGGCAGCACTGCCATGGAACCTCCGTACCGTTTTCCCGGATCCGTTCTGCATTCCAGGTGTCGGCGCAAAGATCAGATCACATTTATTCGTAAACCATTTCATATATCCCGGGATCACAGTCTCTTTGGCAAACCAGATCAGCTTTTTTCTCCACATCCCTGCCTGCTCTTCTCTGAAAAACGGAATATAATGCAGGTAGTCTTCATACCGTGTGTGATACGTATAAATAACCGGGATCTGATACTTCCGTCCAAGATACAATGCCTGCGTTCCCACAAACATCGGCTGATGCACATGAATGCAGTCAAACTCGTGTTCCTTAAATCCTTTCCAGATTTCTCTGCTGACCAGCTTCGGATATACCATGCCGTTTTCCATCTTCTGACGCGTCACCTGAAACCGGATGACATCGTCCTCTTCCACCTGCCCGTAGCGTGGATCAAATCCATAATCCGGTGCGAAGACCGTCACCTTGTGTCCCTGTTTTCTCAATTCTTTTGCCAGCCGCTCCACGGAAATTGGAACTCCGCCGACAAACGGCTTATAGTTATTTGTAAGCATCGCAATCTTCATGACGTTTCCCCCTCTTCTATGCCAAAACACGAATGGCTGCTTCTCCAAAGAAATATCCGGCTCCTACAAACACCAGATTCCAGATCAGAATCCCCAGACAGGAACTGATGGTATATTTCACAAAATCCATTTTTACCATCCCTGCCGGAATCGAAATGATCGTACGCACCATCGGAAGCAGTTTACTCACAAACACTCCCACACTTCCCTTTTCCCGAAGCATGTCGATCTTACTCTCCACTGCTTCCTTTTGTTTCGGAATTTCCTGAAATAAAAGCCCAGCACCTTATCTCCGCCTGCTCTTCCCAGCCAATACAGCGCCCAGCTCCTGTCAGTCCGGCCGCCACCGTCAGTACCATAACCAGCGGAAAACTGATTTCACCCTGAGATGCCCAGATCCCGGAAAGCGGCATGATCACCCCCGCCGGAAATCCCGGAA
>ENA-OPZD01000305-OPZD01000305.1-human-gut-metagenome-genome-assembly--contig:-NODE-305-length-13862-cov-2.087077_pt1 | contig 13862 bp, 16 predicted proteins | sample MGYA00242479_ERZ504495 | MGnify/ENA primary metagenome ERZ504495 (study PRJEB26092, sample SAMD00036286) | human gut metagenome | host: Homo sapiens | study: EMG produced TPA metagenomics assembly of... | reverse complement strand
TCTCGTGGGTGGTTTGAAAGGGAAAATTACAGTATATATAGCAGCATATTTCCGAATCAAAGAAAAGGAATAAAAGCACTTTCGGAGATGGCAGCGTCTGTCTGGGATGGGAATCTTACGATAATCCGGATACAGTTAATACTGCTTATTGTATTTCAGATCGTGATTGTATTACATACAGTGACACAGTGGCTGCATAAGGAATATTATCTGAATATCGCTGCGTTAGTTGTTCTAGGTGTATATATTGTGGTGAATGAATCCGGATTTGGAATGCTTGCGGATAATTCAACAAAACGATTCTGATTTCTGCAATCATCATGATATTTGTTATGGCAGAAGTGCTGATCAGAAAAATGCTTGATGTATGGAAAGATGCCAAGGAATCAGCAGAAATATTTGCGGAAAAGGAACGGGAAGAAAAAGAAGAAGAGCGCAGGCGATTATATTTTCCGGGGAATTATACCAAACTTTTTTATCAGATGGTCTGGCACAATTTTAAATATGACTGGAAAGATTACGGCCTCCTGCTGTTCTGTGGTGTAATCGTTTCTGCATTCTCCTTTGCAGGACTTGGAATATATCAGATGATGGCGAAGGCTCACCGGGCAGAGAATTTCCTGCTGGGTGAAGGACTTGGAAGGATATTGCTGAATGCAATGCTTCCGATGGCGGTATGTGCCATCTTTTTGATGGTGTTTGTTCTCGTATTTTACATGAAAAAATGGACGCAGAATTACAGTGTATTCGTGACGCTGGGAATTCGAAAAAAAGCGTTGTATACGATTATTGGGATAGAGATAGTAGTCGCTTTTTTTGTGTTCGCTTGATTGCCGGCGGTCTATTGGGGAAATATGATCATGTTTCTGTTCCGGAAAGTGATTTTCTCAATGCTGGCAAAAGGAATTGTTCTGTCAAAGGTGACGTGGCTTACTTATGTGAAAGGTACGTTGGTGGTGTTGGCGGTGTATATAATTGCATTGATGGCGACCAGGGATATCGTATCGGATTTCAATCTGGTCAGGGCATCGATCAGAAACATTGCAAAAGAACCTATGCCGCAGAGGAGGACAAAGTTATTCATAACAGCCGGAATCATAATCTGTATGATCGCTATATTCGAATACCGGCAGTTGAGAAATCATGAAAGTATGTATCTGCTCTTTGCATTCTTTGCGGGTATATTTTTACTGATTCGTTTTGTAGGAGCCGGATATTTGAGACGTGCAAAAAAGACACCGGCATATCTGCCACAGATGCTGAACCGGAATCATTTGTATTATAAATCAAAGACAACTGCAAGGTATGTGCTGGCACTTACAATATTGAACGTATGCGCAGTGTTTTACTTTCTGTTTCAGGTAGTTTCGGTAACGATTGCAGAGGAGCCGGAAAGTCTGTATCCGTATGATTTTGTCTGTATTGCAGATGATGGAGATGATGCGATTTTTGATAGGATAAAAAACGGTTATCAGGCAAAAATCATAGAATATCCGATGGTGCGTGTGGCAAATGCAGATAAGACAGAACAAAACGAAGGCGTGCAACAAGGAAAAAGACCGCAGGGACAACAGATCGGGATTTCTGAATCGACATACAAACAATTGAAAAAATATGTAGATCCATCGTATAAGGAAGAAGTAATGCATCTTGATCGAAATGGAAAGAAGGTATATCTGGTGCACCAACAGGATCGCTCCGTGAAGGCACAGCCGGTGGATTGGACATTTGGAAAGAAGAAACCATTTTTGCATATCGGTCTTCCGTGTGAATATTATACCTTATATTCGCCGAGCAAAGCATATCCGAAAAGAACAATAGAAGGGGAAGAAATTGGAAGTCTGATTGGATGTTTCCGTCAGGGAAAACTGGAAAATATCGTTGTATTCTCGGATGCATATTTCAAGAAAGCACAGGGAATGTGGAAATACACGAACATATTAACCGGAGACAAGATAGAAGAAAAGGCCTTGCGAATAGATGGTGTCACAATTAAGCAGGGTCCGACGAAGCTTGTACTGATCCAGGCAGACCCAAAATACCAGAAAGCAATTGAAAAGAAAATGAAAAAGCTGGAAAAGAATCATACATATGAAGCGCAGTACGATTTCGAAGTACATTGCTGGTATTCAAAAAAGACGGCAGTCAATGATCTGAAGACAGAATATACGATGAAACTGATCATAAATACATTCGTATTGCTTACAATGACCATCTCCGGCCTCTTCCTGATGTATATTAAATCGTTATCAGAAATGAGTGATAAGAAAGCAAGAGCTGACTTTTTGAAATGTATGGGAATGCGAAAGAAAGAACGAGTATCACTCCTGAAAAGAGAGCTGTATTACTTTTACTGGCTGCCGGAGCTGATAACGATAGTCGTGACCAGTATCTTTACAGCAGCAACGTTTCATGCTCGGATGTATACGCATGCCGTCAGAATTGCATGGCTGAAACATGCTGTCTGGATATGGCTTATGTATCTGGCAGTACAGTGGGGATTTGCATGGATATTAGGAAGATTTATCATTCGAAAGGTGGAAGGAAAAGATGAATAAACGGAAAGTTATGAAAGTGGAGAACCTTGTCCGGAATTATAAAATGGTCTATTCTGACAGACAGGATGAAGAAGAAATTAAAGTTTTAAAAGGGCTGGATTTTACCATTGAAGAACAGGAATTTGTCGGGATCATGGGAAAATCAGGCTGCGGTAAGACAACACTTTTAAAAGTGCTTGGCTTGATCGACAAACCGACTTCCGGGAAGATTTTCTTTACGGGAAAGGATGCGTCAGAATTATGGAGTGATGAACTGGCGGATATACGAAGAAGAGAGATTGGATTTGTGTTTCAGGATTTTTATCTGTTAAATAGTCTGTCTGTAAAGGAGAACATCATGCTGCCGATGGTGTTGGACAAGGCACCGGTTGATAAGTGTTATAAGAATGTAGAAGCATATGCCGAAAATTTTGGTTTATCACACCTTCTCGAGAAGCAGCCATATGAAGTATCCGGCGGAGAAAAACAGAGAGTTGCGATTTGCCGTGCGCTGATCAATAATCCAGATCTGATCCTCGCGGACGAACCGACCGGAAACCTCGATTCCAAGTCCGGGAAGATTGTGATTGATGCATTGAAGGATATTAATGAACATATGGGAAAGACGATTATTATGGTCACACATGATCCGCAGATGGCAAGCTATTGCAGCCGGCTGATCCTGTTGAAAGATGGTGTGATACTGGAAGATCTGAAGAACAGTGGGGATCAGGAGGCATTTTATCAGGAGATTCTTGAGAAAATGAAAGAGTTGTAAAAGATTCACAAAAAGAGCTCTCTGTGGAATACACAGGGAGCCTTTTGCATATTATTTATTTTTGTGCTATCAGCATCGATGACAGACTGAATCTGTTTCATCAAAGTATCATAGTTATCTTGATTATCAATTCCGCCGAGCATCGGATCACCTACAATATTACCATTTCTATCGACCAGTATTGTTGTAGGAAATGCCATGATATCGGACGCATATTTCCCTGCATCTGAAGAAGAGTCAATGGAAAGATTGCGATATTTAGCACCCCTGCTTTTCGAGAATAGTCTTTGCTTCTTTTATAGCAGTTTTGTTTCCGTCGAAGGTTTCTGTGTTGATACCTACAACTTCTCCACCCATTGATTTGATTGCATCGTTTAATTCGTTAAGTTTAGATAATTCGGCAACACAAGGTTTGCAGCCGGTGAACCAGAAATTGATGACAGTTACTGCATTTTGGAAAACAGGCTTTCATCAACAGAATTCCCATCATAATCCTGACCAGAGAAATTCTTGAAAGGAGATGCGTCTTTGGAACTGTTTTTCTGATCAGTCTTATCAGATCCTGTATTTTCTTTCAATCTCAGCGATCTGTTCCTCGATTTTTCGGATAGTTTCAATATCAGCGGTAAGTGTTTCAGCTCGTCATCTGTAAAAGACTCCTTGTTTGATTCAACAGTGTCAGCCAGAGAATCCGCATAAATTTCCATTTTGGATCCGCAGCACTTTTACTCATCATGCCAAATGCTTTGTTCCATACATCTTCATGATCTGCGAAGATCTGATTTTCCTTGCTGATATAAATCATTCAGTTTAGAGTCGGAATCGTCTGCAGATTCTGAGCCGGATTCAGTCTTGGTATTCTGAGATTTTTTCTGTGTCTGCAGTTCCTTTCCCGCTACATGCTGTAAATAATAATGCTATGCAAAGTGTTAAAATAGAGAGAAATGTTCTTTTTGTTTTCATAAATAATAGCTCCTTAAAATAATAGTAATAAAATTAATAGTTACCGGTTGGTTATGGTTGATTGCTGCTGTTCTTTTTTGGGGCATGTTTTTCCCAGAAACTGATATTGGATCGCATCTTTTGGACAAACCTTGATGCAAGCCCCGCATCGTATACATTCTGGATGATTCGGAGTCTTGCACACATCAATATCCATTTTACATGCCTTTGAACATTGATTGCATCCGACACATTTGCTGCCTTCAACTTTAATATTAAGAAAGCTGATCTTATTAAATAATGAATAGATTGCTCCAAGAGGACAGATCCATTTACAGAACGGCCTGTAAAACAAAATACTCAACACAACAACTGTAATTAAAATAAGACATTTAAAAGAAAAAAGTGTTCCAAGTGCAGACCTTATAGCGGTATTTCCAAGTGACAGTGGTATGGCTCCTTCCAAAACACCTTGTGGGCAAATGTATTTACAGAAGAATGGATCCCCCATCCCTATAGAGTTCGTTACAAACAATGGCAGAAGAATAACGAAAACAATGAGGATTATATATTTCAGGTATCTTAGCGGTTTCAGTCGGGCTGTGGAAAATTTTTTCCCGGGGATTTTATGAAGTAAATCCTGAAACCAGCCAAACGGGCATAAAAAACCACAGATAAATCTTCCGAGTGTCACACCGAGCAGAATGAAAAAACCGGTTATGTAATATGAAAATTTAAATCGTGAGGATCCGATAACCGCCTGAAAGGCTCCAATGGGGCAGGCTCCTGTTGCAGCAGGACAGGAATAGCAGTTTAATCCTGGCACACATACTGTTTAATCTTGCCCTGATATATTTTGCCTTTAAGTAAATTGGAAATATGGATATTGGTAAGTAATGTGGCAATTGCCTGTATCCATCCCCGTATTCTGGCAATTTTTTTGATAGTAATTTCGTTTTTTATCCAATTCCAACACACTCCAGACATAATTTTATTGCTTTGCCAAAGACGGCAGCAGCTTCACCTCGGATCACACCATAGCCAATCATGGCTGTACCTGTGATGAATATTACAAATTGAAATATTTTTTTGCACTTCAAGATTTTGTTACTCCTTTCGTTGGTTGTATTTGTTGACCAGCTGACTTCGGTATTATACAATAGTTAGTGTGAAATTTTCGTTAAGAAGAGGGTGGAATGATTTTGAGATTATTAATAGTTGAAGATGAAAAACAAATATGTGATGCGGTTGCGAAAAGTCTGTATGATGCCGGGTACGAGGTGGATACCTGTTATGATGGGGAAGAGGCATTGGAATACATCCTGACAGAAAATTATGATTTGATTGTTCTGGATCTGAATCTGCCCGGCATGGATGGGATGGAAATCCTAAAAGAACTCAGACAGAGCAATGAGGAGACAAAGGTTCTTATATTATCGGCAAGAGGGCAGATTGCAGATAAAGTCGAAGGGTTGGATGCTGGTGCGAATGATTATATGGAAAAGCCGTTTCATCTACAGGAACTTGAGGCTCGTATCAGAAGTCTGACAAGAAGGAAATTTGTACAAAAGGATGTATGTCTGGAAAGTGGCGATATCATGTTCGACACGATAAAACGTGAGGCATATGCAAAGGAAACAAAGATTTCCCTGACAAGAAAAGAAAAAGGAATTTTGGAATATTTGCTTCTTAACCTGGGAAGACCGGTAAGTCAAGAGGAATTGATGGAGCATGTCTGGGATGCATCTGTGGATAGCTTCAGTGGAGCCATCCGGGTGCATATGTCTTCGCTAAGGAGAAAGCTTAAGGCAGTGCTTGGATATGATGCAATTATGAATAAGGTGGGAGAAGGATATAAAATACGAGAGGAGTCTGATTGATGAAAAAATGTCACTGCAGTGGAGACTTACGTGTATAACTACATTGTGTATTGCGATTATATGTGGGTGCCTGACCAATGTTCGTCTATAAAAATGGTGTGTATTATATGGATTCCCTGCAAAAGGCTGTTGACGCTCAGGGAGATGACAGCGGAGGATGGTTCGGAAGAATATACATCAGCATACCAGAGGATAAGTTGGGATGAGTTCTCAAATGATTTTTCTGTTCAAGTGTACAATAATAAAGAAGACTACAAAAGAACAGTCTGATAGTTTCGGCTTTATTGGCTCTCCTTGGTGGAGTGGCCGCATATTTTATAAGTGGACATGCGCTTAAACCAATTCGTGAGTTTTCTGATAAAATTGAAGAAGTGCAGGCTCAAAACCTGGCAGATTCGGGAATAGAAGAATGTAAGATTAAAGAACTGAATCAGCTTAGTGTTTCGTATAACAAGATGCTTGAACGCCTCTCGGATGCATTTGAGATACAGAGACAATTTACTGCGAGTGCAGCACATGAGCTTCGAACTCCATTATCGTTAATGCAGGTACAGCTTGACTTGTATCATTCCACTCAGCATCCGGGTAGTGATGCAGACACCGTACAGATGATAAAGATGTTGACGGAACAAAATGACAGGCTTGGCAAGATGGTAAAAACACTTCTTGACATGAGTGAGCTTCAGACTGTAGGACGGGATGAAAAAATTATCCTTAATGATCTCGTTGACGAGGTATTGGAAGATTTGGAACCTCTTGCACAGGAAAAGAATATAAAACTTATTGGAAAATATAAGAATATAACGATGATTGGAAGTGATATCCTTATTTATAGGCTGGTATATAATCTTGTTGAGAATGCTATAAAATACAATCATTTAGATGGACAGGTTACAGTAAATGCATACAAAAACCAAAACATATTTACCTGTCAGTAGAGGATACCGGAAGCGGAATTCCGAAAGAACTCAGGGAACGTGTATTTGAACCATTCTTTCGCGTGGATAAATCCAGAAGCCGAGAGCTTGGTGGTGTAGGACTTGGACTTGCTCTGGTTCATGAGATCGTGAGAGTACACGATGCAGTATCAGCATTAAGTCAAACCCTGCAGGTGGAACAATCTTTGAGGTGATTTTTGACCAGAAATCAAAGGAATAGTTATTCAAAAAAGATGCTTGTAAATAGGATTGACTCCTAACTGATTACCATATATTATTATATATTGGTAAACATTACTGAACGTTGATAAACGTTTAGTCAGCATTTAGTGTTTTACAGGTTTTGTAGTAATTTACGATTTTGATTCCAAAATGCAACGAAAAACAGTAAAAAAACAGGCAGAAAAAACCCAAAAAAAGAAAATAATTAAAGAATTTATGAAAAAAACAATAAAGAAAATTATTGTGCAACATGTACAAAAATACAAGGAGATTTAATGAGAAAGCTTGCGTTAAATGATGAAATATTACTAAAAATAGAGAAACCGGCACGTTATATCGGGAATGAAGTGAACTCGGTCATGAAAGACCCTGAAAAGGTGTCTATTAGATTTGCCATGTGTTTCCCGGACGTGTATGAGATTGGGATGTCGCATCTGGGTATCCAGATCCTTTATGATATGTTCAATAAGCGCGAAGATGTGTGGTGTGAACGTGTCTATTCGCCGTGGACCGATCTGGATCAGATTATGAGAGAACAGAAGATTCCGCTGTTCGCACTGGAGTCGCAGGATCCGATTAAGGATTTCGATTTTCTTGGAATCACGATCCAGTATGAGATGTGTTACACCAACATTTTACAGGTGTTGGACTTAAGTGGGATTCCGATGCAGGCAGCAGACCGCACCTGGGATGATCCAATTGTGATCGGCGGGGGACCTTGTACGTATAACCCAGAACCGCTGGCGGAGTTCTTTGACCTTTTTTACATGGGGGAAGGCGAGACAGTCTATGATGAATTGCTAAATGTCTACAAAGAGAACAAGAAACGTGGCGGGACAAGAAAAGAATTTCTGGAGATGGCAGCAGAAATCGAAGGAATCTATGTTCCTGCGTTCTATGATGTGACATATAAGGAAGACGGAACGATCGAGAGCTTCCGTCCGAACAATCCACATGCAAAAGAAAAAATCAAAAAGCAGGTGGTTATGGACATGACTAGTGCAACGTATCCGGAGAAACCGGTCGTGCCGTTTATCAAGGCAACACAGGATAGAGTTGTTCTTGAGATCCAGAGAGGCTGTATCCGCGGATGCCGTTTCTGCCAGGCCGGAATGTTATACCGTCCGACACGTGAAAAGGATGTAGAAGTCTTAAAAGATTATGCATATAAGATGTTAAAGAGTACCGGACACGAGGAGATTTCCCTCAGTTCATTAAGCTCCAGTGATTACAGCCATTTAAGAGAACTGGTAACTTTCCTGATCGATGAGTTCAAATCACAGGGAATCAATATCAGTCTTCCGTCCCTCCGTATAGATGCATTTTCACTGGATGTGATGGGACAGGTACAGGATATCCGAAAGAGCAGCCTGACATTTGCACCGGAAGCCGGATCGCAGAGAATGCGTAATGTGATCAACAAAGGCCTTACGGTAGAGGACATCATTGGGGGAGCCGGACAGGCGTTTGACGGTGGCTGGAATAAGGTAAAACTTTACTTTATGCTGGGACTTCCGACTGAAACCGAAGAGGACATGCGGGCAATCCCGGAACTTGCAGATCAGATTGCCAGACGTTACTATGAGATCCCGAAAGAGCAGCGGAATGGAAAATGTCAGATCACAACGAGTACATCATTCTTCATTCCAAAGCCGTTCACACCATTCCAGTGGGCAAGAATGTATACGAATGAAGAATACATTTCCAGAGCAGCGATCGTAAAGCATGCATTTAATGAACAGCTTAACCGAAAGAGCCTGAAGTATCACTGGCACGATGCGGAAGTTACTGTTCTGGAAGGTGTATTTGCAAGAGGTGACAGAAAAACTTCTGAAGTCATCAAAGAAGCTTACCGTCTGGGATGCCTGTATGACTCCTGGAGCGATCAGTTTGATAATGACAAATGGATGCAGGCATTTGAAAATACGGGCATTGATATCGCATTCTATAATCTCAGGGAAAGGCCTTTAGATGAGGTGTTCCCATGGGATTTCATCGATATCGGCGTAACAAAAGAATTCCTGAAACAAGAGTGGAATCATGCAATGAATGCAGAAGTAACACCGAACTGCCGTATGAAATGTTCCGGCTGCGGTGTCGCAAAATGGAAAGGAGGTGTCTGTATTGAAAGTAAGAATTAAATTCCGCAAATATGGAGTCATGCGTTTCATCGGACACCTGGATGTGATGCGTTATTTCCAGAAGGCGATCCGCAGGGCAGAGATTCCGATTGCATTTACAACCGGATACAGCCCGCATATGATCATGTCATTCGCACAGCCGCTCGGAGTCGGTGTAACAAGTGACGGGGAATATTTTGATATCGAGATCACGGAATCGATTTCTTCCGAAAACGCGGTTGCGCAGTTGAATGCAGTGATGGTGGAAGGAATAGAAGTCATAAGCTTCCGTGAGATTTCATCGGATAAGAAAGCCAGTGGTATGACGATCGTTGCTGCCGCAGATTATAAAGTAACATTTCCTGAGACGTTCAGGCATGCAGAAGAGATCCGCATGCTTCCGGAAAGCTGGAAAGAAAAGGTGGAGGCATTCATGGCGCAGCCGGAGATCGTGGTACTGAAAAAGACCAAGCGAAGTGAAAAAGAAGTTGATATCAAGCCGATGATCTATGAAATGTCTGCACTGGACGATGGACTCTATTTGTATCTTGCAACCGGAAGTGAGCAGAATCTGAAGCCGGATCTGGTGGCAGAAGCGTTCTTGAAATTTGCAGGAGAAGATCCGGAAGAAACACCGGTGCATATTCATAGAATTGATGTGTATGCAAAGAATCCGGACGCAGAAGAAGGAAAGACAGAGTTCGTTTCGCTGGATGGACTTGGGAAAGATATTTTATAAAGACATAACGGACTTCCATCAATCTGACAGGAGTGATTAAACATGAGTAAAAAGGAAGTAAAGACAAATGCCATGCGTATGCTGGACCGCGCAAAAGTTTCATATAGTTATGAAGAATATGAATGCGATGATTTTACAGACGGTATCCAGACCGCAGACAAACTTGGATATGACCACAAGCTGGTCTATAAGACGCTGGTAACAACGGGAAAAACAGGGAACCATTATGTATTCGTGATTCCGATCGAAGCCGAGATTGATTTTAAGAAAGCGGCAAAAGTTGTTGGTGAGAAATCACTGGAGATGCTGCATTTAAAGGATCTGACGAAAGTGACCGGATATGTCCGCGGGGGCTGCACGGCGATCGGCATGAAGAAGCAGTTTCCTACCGTGATTCAGGAAGATGCAAAGGAACTGGAATATATGCATGTCAGCGGCGGGAAACTTGGAATGCAGATCCGGCTTGCACCAAAGGATCTTCAGAAGGTTGCAAAAGCAGAATTTGCAGATGTGATCCGCCCATAACCGTATGCAGTGATGCTGTGGGGAGAATCAGAGAGTACCTGAAAAGCATGTATATTTATGCAGTAGTTCTAAAAATCAATCATTATTCCCGCACATATTAACACATTATTGCATTGAAGTGCGCTCAAAAATGATGTAAGATAAATACAGTTGACGTTTTTTATAGCGAAAGAATATGAATGCATTTCAGAAAATACTTGGTTGGAGGAATACGAAAAGTGAAAAAAGTTGTAAAATTTGGTGGTAGTTCGCTTGCAAGTGCCGAGCAGTTTAAAAAAGTAGGTAACATTATCAGAAAAGAGGAATCCAGAAGATATGTCATTCCGTCTGCACCTGGTAAACGTACGCCGGATGATACAAAAGTAACGGATATGTTATACAGTTGTTATGGACAGGCAATCCTTGGGGAAGATGCGGAAAAAGATTTTGAAGAGCAGTTAGAAGCAATCAAAGAGAGATATAACAGCATTATCAGAGGATTGGATCTGGAACTGAGTCTGGATGAGGAATTTAAGACAATCCGTACAAACTTCAGCAAGAAAATCGGAAGAGATTATGCGGCTTCCCGTGGAGAATATCTGAATGGTATCATTATGGCGGCATATCTTGGATATGAATTTATCGATGCTGCAGAAGTGATCGTATTTGATGAGAATGGTAATTTTGACGGAGATAAGACGCATGAGATCCTGTCTGCAAGACTGGAGAATACGGAACGTGCAGTCATTCCGGGATTCTACGGGGCAAAACCTGACGGAAGTATCCAGACATTTTCCCGTGGCGGATCTGATATTACAGGATCGATCGTTGCAAAAGGCTGTGCATGCAGACATGTATGAGAACTGGACCGATGTATCTGGTTTCCTGATCGCTGATCCTAGAATCATCAAGAATCCAAAAGCCGATCGATGTGATCACATACAAGAGAAACTGCGCGAGTTATCTTATATGGGAGCAACCGTACTTCATGAGGATGCGATCTTCCCTGTACGTAAAGAGGGAATACCGATCAATATCCGTAATACAAATGCACCGGAAGAGAAGGGAACGCTGATCGTAGAAGACACATGCAGAAAACCTCGTTTTACGATCACAGGTATTGCCGGTAAGAAGGATTTCGCTTCTATCACGATCGAAAAAGCAATGATGAACTCAGAAGTCGGATTCTGCCGCAAGGTATTAGAAGTTTTTGAAAATAATCATATTTCTATTGAACACATGCCGTCAGGAATCGATACTATGACGATCTTCGTTCACAGAGATGAATTTGAAGAAAAAGAACAGGATGTCATTGCGGGAATCCACAGAGCCGTAGAGCCTGACTTTCTGGAACTGGAGTCAGATCTGGCACTGATCGCTGTTGTTGGAAGAGGTATGCGTGCGACCAGGGGAACTTCCGGACGTATATTTGCAGCACTTGCACATGCAAATGTCAATGTCAAGATGATCGATCAGGGTTCCAGTGAGCTGAATATCATCATTGGTGTCAGAAGCCATGATTTTGATGCTGCTATCAATGCGGTTTATGATATTTTTGTAAATACAATAGTTTAATAAATTGGGGAGGCTTTCATTAGCTATGAATATTATGTTTTTTTCTGAAGCCGAAAAGTGATCTTGCTTTCATTTATGATTATCACACTTTGCGACAGGCTTTGGAGATTATGGAATATCACAAGTATTCCTGTGTACCGATATTAAATAAAGAGGGGAAATATGTCGGTTCTATCACAGAGGGAGATCTTTTATGGTCACTGAAGGAGCTGGATCTATTTAATATTAAAGAGGCAGAATCAATCAGTATCATGAAGATTAAAAGACGTGTGGATTATCAGTGCGTGACAGCAGAATCGAATATGGAAGATCTGATCGGACGCGCAATGGAACAGAATTTTGTTCCGGTGATCGATGATCAGGGACATTTCATCGGAATTATCACCAGAAGAGATATTATAGGTTACTGTTATGACAGATTAAAAGAATGTGGAGAGTAAAATGATCATTGATTTTCATACACACATATTTCCAGATAAGATAGCCGGGCGGACGCTCGACTATCTTTCTGACATTTTTGGAGCAAGTCCGTTTGCAGACGGAACACATACCGGACTTTGTGATTCTATGAAGAAAGCGGGAGTTGATGTTTCTGTTTCACTTCCGGCGGTGACGAAAGTATCGCAGGTAGAATCTATTAACCGTTTTGCGTCTGCTTTTACAGAAGGGGCAGTTATTTCATTCGGAGGAATCCATCCGGAATGTGAAAATTATAAAGAAATATTAAAAGAGATCAAAAATCTGGGATTGAAGGGAATCAAACTTCATCCGGATTATCAGGATATGTATTTTGATGATATCCGCTATGAACACATTGTCGATACAGCATCGGAACTTGGACTTATCACGGTAGTCCATGCCGGAGCGGATCCGAAATGTCCAAAAGATGTACATTGCACGCCAAAGATGGCAAGAAAGCTTCTGGATGATGTAAAGCCGGAAAAACTGGTACTTGCCCATATGGGTGGAAACGAAATGTGGGATGAGGTGGAAAAATATCTGATAGGGCAGAATGTATATTTTGATACGGGTGTCATTCTGGATAGAATGCCGGAGGAACAGTTCTTGCGGATGGTACATATGCATGGCGCAGACAGGATCCTGTTCGGAACGGATTCTCCATGGGCCGATCAGAAGAAATTTGTGACATTATTCGATCAGATGCCGTTGACAGAGGAAGAGAAGATGGCAGTCTTTTCAGGAAATGCGAAAAAACTGCTTGGAATATAAAAGATAAAAAATATTTCTGATAATGCTTGCATTTTCGGAAAACATATGCTATTATCTTCTAGTATGCCGCACAGTGAGGTTGAAGTTCTGCCGGAATCATCAGTCAGACACCGTAACTGGCGAGTAATGATAATAGGAGGTGCCATATGTACGCAATTATAGCAACAGGTGGTAAACAGTACAAAGTAGCCGAAGGCGATATCATTAAAGTAGAGAAACTTGGTGTAGAGGCTGGAGAGACTTTTACATTTGACCAGGTTCTTGCAGTAAGTGACAACGGATTAAAAGTTGGTAATCCGACAGTTGCAGGTGCAACAGTTGAAGCTTTCTGTAGTTGAAAACGGTAAAGCTAGAAAAGTTATCGTTTACAAGTACAAGAGAAAATCTGGATACCACA
>ENA-OPZD01000304-OPZD01000304.1-human-gut-metagenome-genome-assembly--contig:-NODE-304-length-13867-cov-2.347598_pt1 | contig 13867 bp, 16 predicted proteins | sample MGYA00242479_ERZ504495 | MGnify/ENA primary metagenome ERZ504495 (study PRJEB26092, sample SAMD00036286) | human gut metagenome | host: Homo sapiens | study: EMG produced TPA metagenomics assembly of... | reverse complement strand
TCAAATTTGAAAACCCAACGCAGAATTTTGCCCCTTAAGAATTACCAACGCCTCTTTCACATTCACTGGAACGCCTTCCAAGTTTTATTCCGTGTATATCAAATGCCTTACGAATAAATGGCAATTGCGTAACCGTAGTGGCTTCCACTGAGTTACACTTCCGGGCATTTTATTTATTAACATTCGCTGCCAGTCACGACTTGAAGGAAACAATAGATATGGATTATTGTGAATGTGGAATGCCGTTAGAAACAGTTAGAGAGTCAGAAGCACCGTTAAAGGAACGAAGCGAACGTGTTTGAGGCGAACGCCGAGTTTGAGCGTAGTTCCTTTGCTTTTTAGGTGATTCTGACTCTCTTAGTGTTTCTTATGGTATGGAACCTGAACAAGAAGCCTTATCTATTGTTTCCTTCAAGGACTGAGAGGCTACTCCACAGTTAATAAATGAAATTCCAATTAAATCCCAATAATCCGTACTCCCCGCATTTCTAATACTTCCATTTCCTCCGGTGAAAACTGCCGGTCCGTAATTACTCCTGTGTAATCTTCCAGCTGGTTGATCCAGGTCATGGATTGTTTGCCAAATTTCGACTGATCTACTGCCAGATAGGATCTTGCGCATTGCTTTGGCACCTGCCGTTTCAGCCACATTTTTTTCATGTGTCGGTGTCGTCACCTGGAAGTCTTCGTTAATGGAAGCCGCTCCAAAGAATCCCACATCAAACCGGAAGTCCTTTAACATCTCTGTAGCATATCTGCCGAACAGACTGCCCGTTTCTTTCTGCAGCATACCGCCACAGATATATACTTTCGCATTGCTGTTTTTTAATACCTGTGCAATCTCCAGATCATTTGTCACAACGATGACATCCGGAATGTCACAGATTCGTTTCGCGATCTCACAGGTTGTCGTTCCCGCATCCAGGAACACCGAATCTCCCGGATGTACAAATTCCACACATTTTCCTGCAATTGTCGTTTTGCTTTTTTTTGTTGCTGGTCTGCTTTTTCTCATAAGCCACTTCCTGCTTTGCAACCGCGCCCCCATGGCATCGTTCGATCATATTGCTGTTTTCCAGCTTTACCAGATCTCTTCGGATCGTCATGGAACTTACATTTAGTTCTCTGGCCAGTTCGTCTACCTGCACACTTCCGTTCTCTCTGATCAGTTCAACGATCATGGCCTGTCTTTCTGCCGCAAGCATATCATTTCCTCCTACCTTATGCCGGATCTGCTACCTGCAGTCCTTTTATTCTTCCACTTTATAAAAATCATACAAATTCTGTCTCTATTGTCAGCGATATCTCATATTCCGGATACTGCTTCTTCATGTATTCTATAAAAGATTCCTTCAACTCTTCCCAGTCTCCAAGTGCATAGTCCACGATGAGATCACAGTAGAGTGTACCGGTCTCTTTGCTCAGATATAACGCATGAAAACTCTTTACGTGCTCATTTACGCGTACGAATTTCCCGATGTATCTGCGGATATCAACGATGTCCGAAGTATCTTCATCGACCGCATAGATTCCAAATACCATCGTCACATGATACTCTTCCATGATCCGAAGCTGCAATCGGTGAATCTCTTCATAGACTTCTCCGATGCTTCTTTTATGATCGATCTCGATATTTACTGAACCAGAATAGCGGTCCGGTCCATAATCATGCAGCATCATATCGATCGCACTGATCACTCCATCTGTTGCACGGATTTCTTTATACAGCTTTCTCGCAAGTTCTTCTTTCCCCGAACGTCCGATCAGATCGGATGCCGTATTCTTAAGCGTGTCCACTCCGCTCTTTATCACGACAAAAGAAAATACAATACCTGCATAAGCATCCAGAGAGAAACCTGTAAATAAAAATATCACAGATGACAGGATTGTCAGACCTGAGAAATACGAATCATTTCTTCCGTCTTCCCCCACTGCCAGTAATACTTCTGATTCTACGGATTTTCCTACTTTTATTGTATACATTCCCAGAATAAATTTGGTTACGGCTGTTCCTGCAACGATCAGTACCGTCAGTATACTGACATTCATATCTGACGGATGAAGGATTCCTTCCACAGACTCCTTAAGCATCCCCAGTCCGGCATATAATATCAGAACGCCGACCACCATACCTGTCAGATACTCTATTCTTCCATACCCAAACGGATGCTTTTCATCCGGATGTTTCCCGGAAAGTTTTGTCCCTATATAAGTCAGGAACGAAGATCCTGCATCCGTTGCATTATTGATACCTTCCGACACGATCGCAATGGACGATGCCAGTGTCCCGATCATTATTTTCACTGCTGCGATCAGTAAGTTCACTAATATTCCGATCACAGACGTTCTGATTATCCGTTCTTGACGGCTTGATTCATTCATAATACACCTGTTCCTTCTTTTTTCTGTATTTATGATAACATGCCGGCATTTCATTTACAAGATAACACAGAATGTTCGTTCTCTTGCATTCTCCGGCATACAAAAACGGCTGGAAGAACCGGTACACGCTCCTTCCAGCCGTCTCAGGCTTTTCTTATTATTTTCTATGATCCTTATATAATCCGTATTACATTACATGAATATATTCAGTATCAACACTTCTACTACTCCGACTGCCCATGCCACCGTTGATGTCACAGACCAGATGCGGAGCTGGTCTTTCGCTTCACTCACGCCCAGCGTTCTGTTTACTACCCAGAAGTAACTGTCATTGAAGTATCCGAAGAACAGAGAACCCACACAGCATGCTACTGCTCCGAGGATCGGACTTACACCTGATGCTGCGATGATCGGTGCTGTGATACTTGCTGCTGTTGTCATTGCTACTGTTCCTGAACCCTGGATGAATCTCATTGCTGTCGCGATCAGAAGCGGCAGGATAATGATCGGGATTGCTGTCTTTGCAAGTCCTTCCGCCATGAATGTTCCAAGTCCTGAATCTTTGATGATCTGTCCAAGAGCTCCGCCTCCGCCTGTTACCAGCATGATGATTCCGGCTGAAGCCATTCCTTTTTCCATCTCTGTAAGAGCTTCATGTCTGTCAAGGCTTCTTCCAAGTGTCAGAATTGCTACGATCAGTCCCAGTCCGACTGCTACGATCGGCTGACCGAGGAATACAAGTACATTCATGAATCCTTCTGTCTTGCCCATCGCTGTTGCCACGGTATTGATCAGGATCAGAATGATCGGAATGATCAGAGGCATAAAGGATTCCAGTGCTCCCGGAACACCTGTCATATCCATTGAAAATGCTGCTTCGTAATTAGGCTCCTGGTAAGGCATCTCTACGATCTCGCCTTCTTCGTTCGGGATTCTGTAGTATTTCTTTGAAAGATATAATCTTGAATATGCGATACATGCAATTGCCATCGGAAGTGCAAGTACCAGTGTCAGCAGGATGAATTTTCCTACGTCTACTCCAAAGATTCCGCAGACTCCTAACGGGCCAGGTGTCGGTGGTACCAGGGAGTGTGTGATTACAAGACCTGCTGCCAGTGCTGTTCCGAGTCCGATCACAGATTTCTTCGTTGCTTTGGAGATTGCCTTTGCAATCGGTGCCAATACAACGAATCCGGAATCACAGAAGATTGGAATCGATACCAGGAATCCAGTCAGCGCAAGGGCTTCTTCTTCTCTCTTCTTACCAAAGAGTTTTAAGAATGTATGTGCCATTCTCTTGGCCGCACCTGTCACTTCAAAGATCTGGCCCATCATAACACCGAATCCAATGATGATTCCGATACTTCCTAGAGTTCCGCCAAACCCTGAAGTGATCGAATTCACGATACCAAATGTCTTCTCGACACCGTCTACTTCAATTGTAATATTTGTAAGCGGCATGCCGCCAATCACGCCGACTACAACTGTACTGATGATCAAGGCGAGAAATGCCTGGATCTTTGTCTTTAATACTAAAAATATCAGGACTGCGATACCTATTGCCAGTCCGATAAGCATTCTTTCCCCACTAAGTCCGTTTACCATAATTCAGACCTCCTACGTTCTCTCTTTTTGTTTTTGCAGTTTTTACTGCCATCCTTTTTACGTTTTTTTTGTTTTCTTTTACTTATTTTCCGGTAAAATTCGGTGCATATTTCGCTGCAAGTCTGATTGCCTCGATCATGCTGACTGCGCTTACAATTCCTTTTCCCGCAATATCGAATGCGGTTCCGTGATCCACAGATGTCCGAAGGATCGGCATACCATTGTGATCGCAATCGTTTTTCGAAGTCCAGCGTCTTTGTTGCAATATGTCCCTGGTCATGATAGAGCGATAATACACTGGTATATTTGCCCTGTGCAGCCTGATGGAATACCGAATCCGCCCCGATCGGTCCTGCCACATCATAGCCTTCTGCTTTCAGTTCTTCAATTGCCGGCATGATCTCTTCAACTTCTTCCCAGCCAAAGAGTCCGTGTTCTCCACTGTGCGGATTCAATCCTGCAATTGCCATAGTCCCTTCTTTCACGCCAAGTCTTTCCAATGCTTTTGTGCATCGTTTGACATAATCAATGATTCTGTCTTTTTTGATCATATCTAACATCTGTCTCAGTGATACATGACGTGTCAGGAAGAATACTCTCATTCCATTCGTCTCAAACATAGTCAGCGGATCTTCCGTATGCGTCAGTGCCCCGAATATCTCTGTGTGACCGATATATGGAACTTCTGCTGCATGAAGAGATTCCTTGTTGATCGGTGTCGTTGCAACTGCATCAACCTGTCCCGCATTTGCCAGTTCGATACTCTTAGCGATGTATTCATATGCCGCTTTTCCGCACATGCCGCTTACTTTTCCGTAAGCAAATGTATCCATATCCACGTTGTCAAGATCGATCAGGTTCAGCACTCCCTTTTCATCCACTGCCTCATCCGGCTCTTTTATCTCATTGATCTTTAAGTTCTCTCCTGTGATCTCGATTGCTTTTTCCAGAATCTTTCTGTCACCGACAATGACGCAGACTGCAATCTGGAACACCTCATCGGATGCAATGGATTTCGCCACGATCTCCGGTCCTACACCTGCCGGATCCCCGATTGGAATTGCAATAACTGGTTTCTTCATTTCTCTCATCCTTTCTTAGATATATAATTTTTCTTTCAAATAAGTAATGCACTTATTGATCGCATCTTTATTCCCCTGGCTTCCGCCTTTTGTAATGATATGTACACCTTCGAATTCGCCTTTTAAGAATTGTCCGTAAGCGGCAAGCGGAAGTACTTCATCCAGCAGACTTAATCCTGCGGTATCAAACCTTTTGCAGACAGCAACCGTGACATCTCCGCCACTTGTATATAGTCCCTTGAACGTGTCTTCTGTCTTGAAGATCCGGTATGTGATCTCTGCAAATGCACTGTTGATCATTCCGGTTACTTCATCCAAGGAGCACTGGTATCTTTCCATATATGGAGTAAAATCAATTCTGTTCTCCGGATAGATTCCGTCTCCGGTTACTGTTGAAATGTTATTTCTGTCACATTCACCCAGAATAGAATTGACCACTCTGCGTATCTCCTGTTCTCTGCGTTTTTCACCTTCCAGAAGTTCTCTTGTATGAACAAATTCATTATGTGTTCTCTGCGAGAGCCACAGTTCTTCCATCTGGGCTGTGGTATTGGCATTCACGCTTCCTACCACTGCAAGAATCTTTGTCTTCTGCTTTTTCTTGTTCGGAGTGATCAGTTTTCTGGATAGCGTTGCGGTAAATACTCCCGGATCTACGGCGATGACTTTTAATCCGCTGGTGATCACTGCATCTGCGATCAGATCCAGATCTTCCTGTGTAATACAATCCAGTGTAATGATCCTGCTCCCTTCTTCAACGCATTTTTTCATCAGATCCGCAAGATAATGCTTCCCATACATCAGGTCTTTCATACAGATTGTTGACACCTGATATTTACTCTGCTGTCTGAAAAGTTCCCCTACTTCCGATATCTTTACCGGTGTCTTCGGATCCACGGCGATATTCGTCTTATGTAACGGCAGCCCGTCTACCAGCATATATCCTCCACAGATGATCCTTCCCGAAGCCGGGAAACACGGTGCAACAATTGCTATGTAATCTTCTCCCAGGCTGTCCAGCATCGCATCCGTCTCACTTCCGAGATTTCCGCGAAGTGTACTGTCAATCCGGTTGGCATACACTTTTTACATTATCATTCTTAAGCAGGTTACAGACATTGTGTACCCGGTTATATGCGATCTGTGCATCCACTCCTCTGCTGTCTGTCGGATATAATACGCAGTCACAATCCGATAAGGTCGACAGTTCGATCCGTTCTGTATTCATGACTGTGTATGCTTTATAATTCATCTTTTTCAGTAGTACTCCCGTCGCATTAGCCCCGGTCAGGTCATCTGCGATCACAACACACTGTGGCATAATCATTCTCCTTTTCACATTTTCAAACATTTATTATTGTTTTGTTGTGTTTACATATTACATCTATTGTTCGTTTTGTCAATATAATCTATTTTTTATCAATCTTTTTGTTTATTTCCACAGTATATCGTGTTCGTTTTTGTTTATTTTTCATTCTCAGTCAGTTCATTCCGTATATAAGTATATAAATCGATGAAAGGATTCCAGATATTCTTTACGCAAGCCTATCGGATGTTAATACTTCTACAGCTTCTCTTAATGTCGTAATCTCACCTACATTTCCCGGAAAGATCACATATGGTGTCATTGGGAATTTGCTTTCTTCTCCCGTCTGCCATACCGGAATTCCCGGTTTGATCTGGCCAAGAACGTTGGCTTTCTTTACTGCCAGTGCCTTTGTTCCCACATCACTGGATGTAATTCCACCCTTTGCAATTACAAAGCTTGGTGTCACACTTAAGCGGCCGACCAGCGACTGTACTGCATCTGAAATTTTTACGGATAATCTTAATTCATCTTCTTTATCTCCTGTATCTGCAGTGATCAGTGCTCTTGTCGTATAGCAGCAGACTGTCTTTCCTGCCTTGATGCATGTTTCTTCCAGATCCAGACATCTTTTTACTTCTTTTTCAAATGCCTCATCGTCTTTTACAAGTGTTGCATCCAGTTCAATGAATTCAATATCTGTCAATTTTTTCAGTTCTTCTACCTGTTTTGTCGTCTTATCCGTATGAGAGCCTACAACGATGATTCCTCCGTTATCTGTCTCTTTTACTACCATCTGTTCTCTGCTAAGAAGCGGCTGATCGGTTACTCCGCCCATAACTTTTACGATAGCCGCTGCCGTACGGAACATGAATACCTTGCCTTTTGCCATTGCTCTGTACAGTGCCACGCAGAATACTTTCACATCGGCATAGTCCACAGCATTTACAATGATCTTATTAAAATCTTTCACCGCCATCAATGCTTCTTCGATCTTGTCGATATTCATATCATGGATATCTTCCAGTGAAATGCATGTAACATCGGAAGCCTTATATGCTCCCTTTGTCTTCTCTTCTACATATTCTGGCATTGTTGCTGCGCTGTAACCGAATGTCTTATCTTTGGCAAATTCTGTCTCATTTGCAGGAACCAGATCCTCGCCGTATCTTACATAATGTACATTATCGATCGTAAATCTTCCGCCTTCTTTAAAAGAACGGGCAGAGGATCTCTCCATCAATCGTCTTTCCGGTATTAGCTTCGTAATTTTTCTTCAGAAGTTCTGTCTCCAATGGATAATGTCCACGGAGAGTGGAATCGCTTCTGCTGATGAATATATATTCTTTTCCAGTCTCTTTTGCAACTTCATCAACCACAGCGGCAATCTCATTGTGTGCTTTGGTTGTCTGTTCTGCTGTAAATCCTCTGGAATTAGTCAGGATATAGAACAAATTGTTCTCCTCATCAAATCCCTGACGGATGGTATCTTTTTCCCAGTTTGTGTATACGGAAATATCATGCACTGTCTGGACACCGGTCGGATCATCGTCTAAAACAACAATCTTTATTATTTTTTCAATTTCTTTCTTTAACAGTTCATCGATATAAGCTTCGTCTATCTGCTTATACGAAGTTAATACTTCTGCGTTCAATGCCATATTCCTTCTCCTTTACTCTTCCGTCTTTTTACTTCTACATCAGCAAGTTTTTCGAAATACTGAACAATTCCGCCGTGGTCATCATTCATATGTCCATGGATCTTCAGTGTCTGAAGGATCTCATAAAGCTGCGCTGTATATGGAATCGGTACATCGATTGAATGTGCTGTATTTACGACATTCTTGATATCCTTATGGTTGATTCTGATCGGTCCGCCCGGTTTGAAGTTACGTTCAATGATCATCGGGATCTTGGCATCCAGTACTGCACTTCCTGCGAGTCCGCCGCGGATCGCATGGTATACTTTCTCCGGATCAGCGCCCGCTTTGTTGCCAGAACAAATGCTTCGGATACTACTGCGATCGTGTTATTAACAATAACCTGGTTGGCAAGCTTTGTAACACTTCCGCTTCCGCTTCCGCCGATCAGCAGTGCAGAAGATCCGAGAATATCAAAATACTCTTTCATTGCATCAAAGTCTTTCTGATCTCCACCGGCCATGATCGCAAGTGTTCCTGCGACAGCTCCTGGCTCGCCACCGGATACCGGTGCATCTACAAATCCTACACCTTTTGCTTTTAATCCTTCATAGCATTCTTTGGATTCTACCGGTGTTACGGAACTCATGTCACACACAACCGTTCCTTCTTTGATCGTAGATGCAACACCATCTTCATCAAATAAGATAGATTTTGAAATTGCACCGCTTGGAACCATGATAATGATTCTTTCACACTGTTCACCAATCTCTGCATAAGAAGCTTCTTTTGCTCCTGCTTCCACAACATCTGCAACTGCCTCTTTGTTCAGGTCTGATACCATAAGTTCTACACCTGCGTTCAATAAGTTCTTTGCCATCGGTCTTCCCCATGATACCAAGTCCAATAAATCCTACTTTCATTTTCATACATCCTTTCTTTTTCCATTTCACATGACATTTTCACATATGTTCATTTCTGTTTGTATCAGCGAAATGTATCGTTCTTTCTTGTTTCTGTCTTCACTTTACTACATACCGGTATACCGGTCAAGGTGCTATTTATCTTTCTCTTATTTCAACAGTTTTTCCGTTTTGTTTTGTGTATTTTAACATATAGTCGATTTCTTTTGTTATTTCTTAACATTATATACAATTTTTTAGCCCTTATTTTCCTTTTTCTTGACCATTTTGCGACTGTATTGTATGATATTGATAGAAAAATGTATGATTTTGTTAAATAAATAATTATCATGAAGTATAAGGAGTTACTATGCTACCACTCAATGAACAGGCCTACAATTATCTCCAGAAGCTCATCCTGGAGAATCATTTTTCTTATCAGGAAGTCTATTCCGAGACAAAATTATCAAAAGAACTTGGAATTTCGCGCACTCCGTTAAGAGATGCCGTGCACCGGCTTGCGCAGGAAGGTTATATTGATATCATTCCCAGCAAAGGATTTATGCTGCATCAGATGAACCGCAAAGATGTAAACGAAACATTTCAGGTACGTTCCGCGCTGGAAACATATTGTACCGTCCAGATCTGTAAAGAGTTCTCTTCCCGTAAGGCAAAAAGCTTTTTAAAGATCTTGACTGGATCATGGAATGTATGAAAGATATTATGGAAACCACACATTCCATCAAAGAATTTTCCGAATATGATTTTCAGTTCCACACAAAAATCATAGATTATCTGGAAAATATACAGTTTTCAAATGTATTTGCTATGTTCATGTACCGTATGAAACGTCTGGCAGAACTTTCTCTTGCACATAAAGGACGTATGGAACAGACATACGAGGAACATATGGCCATTTTGAATTGTATGAAGAATGGCGATACTTCACGCATCTATGAGATTACATTGAAACATATGGAAACACCGCGTGATATCAATTTGGAAGATCTGATAAAAAACCGTGCAGCTAATTTCAACTGCACGGTTTTTCCATATATATTTCTTCTGTTTTCTTTGTATCTCCGATTGCACGGAAGCCATATTTTTCATAAAAGGCTTTTGCATCTTTTGTATGCAGCATTCCATACAGGTGCCCATTCTCTTTCATGATCCGATTCATCAAAATGGTTCCGAATCCCTGACCGCGGTACTTTTCTTCTATAACGAAATCCATCAGATAAAACGTCGTGACACCGTCTGTCAGAACCCTTGCAAATCCAATCTGTCTGTCTTTTCCGGCCATACTGCTTTCCTTGATTCTGCCTTCACCGGTGCCGGCTTTCAGAAACAGACCATATGGACAAGAATTCTCCATACTTTTCCGGATCATCTCTTCCGTTCTGTCTTCTGCCCATTCTGTACTCCGTAATAGATCTGTCACTTCCGACAGCTGCATATTCTCTATATCTTTTCTGATATAGTAAGACGATTCTCTGTCTTCTCCTTCTGCTGTGATCTTATCTTCCGATATCTGCCGGATCACTTCACGCAGCTTCGTAAGATATGGATCTGCCATACATTCTTTCTCCCCGTAAGTCATCTGAAGATCATATTCCAGCGGAAGCCAGGTTGTAATATCCGCCTCGTTATGCTGAATCAAAGTCTCCATCTTATCCAGGGCATGCACGATCTTCGCTTCCATTGTCTCTTCTCTTTCCAGTTCCCCGAACAATTCATCCAACTCCTGCCGCTCTTTTCCCGGAAGCATTGCGGTCAGCAGTGTGAGCGCATCTCCTTCTGTTTCCCGGTCGTCATCCGTCTTCACAAATGCCGGAATATCACCGGTTAGCGCTTCCCCCAGATCATGGAACAGGCACATCTTCATCACCTTATCCATGTCACAATTCGGAAATTCTTCTTTTACCAGCCACGCAAATACACATAGACGGTACGTGTGTTCTGCCACACTTTCCCGCCTGTGATCTGTCATTCTGGAATGGCGCATATTACATTTCAGGTGTTCTGCCACACCCATAAAGTCTAATAATGTTTCTGGTCTCATTCTTCCTCTACTCGTTCAGATATTCCAACAGGCCCTGATATTCTTTTTCATTAATCTGTTTCCATGCATATAGAAATGCTGCAGCTTATCGTAATCCTTCTCCATACGTGATACGGTCGGGATCAGTGGACGGATCACAAAGATCTTCCCTTCTTCTTCCAGCTTTTCGATCAGCTTCATCTGCCTGTTATATACCGCATTTCTTGTCATGATCGCACGTACCAGATTCGGATATTTTTTATAGGCTCTTTTATAAAGCTGTTCTGTTGCTTTTAGCGCTCTCTTCTTGCGGTAACCCGGATTTCTCGTCAGCACTACAACGATCTTGTCATTTCCTTTTTCCAATGCATACTCGATCGGAATGGAGTCTGCAAGTCCCCCGTCCATATACGGAATTCCGTCTACATTTGCAATCGGTGCTGCAAGCGGCATACTGCTTGATGCACGGCAGATCTTCATCAGACGTTCCGGATCCTTATCTTCTGACAGATACTCTGCAGCTCCTGTGATGCAATTCGTAACAACCAGTTCGCATTCCATCTCGGATGCAAAATACGTCTCGAAATCAAATGGATAGATTTCATTCGGGAATTTATCAAACAACATATCCATATCCATCAGTGCTTTTTCTTTCAATGTCTTCTTCAATCCGTATACATAATCATATTCTTTCTCACGGTGGATCACGCATTCCCGGCTCCGTCCAGCCTGTTTTGATACATAATCAACTGCATTGCAGGCACCTGCAGATACACCGATCACATTGGACATATAAAGTTCTTTTCCCATCAGATAATCAAGGACTCCCGATGTAAATACTCCGCGGTTGGCTCCGCCTTCCAATACTAATGTTGCTTTTATCATAAACTTCATACCTCTCTTTTGCTTTCTATTCTTCGTAGTTACCATTATATACCCTTTTTTCATAGAAGGAAAAGAGGAACTTCCCTTGCTATTTTCCCATATATTTGATACTATATGCTAGTCAGCGTCTGCAAATCCGAACGCAGTCACTATCAACAGAGATTCAAACGACAAGGAGAATATAAACCAATATGATTAGTACAAGTAATGTAACATTACGGGTTGGTAAAAAAGCCCTGTTCGAAGATGTTAATATTAAATTTACAGAAGGAAACTGCTACGGTCTGATTGGGGCAAACGGTGCAGGTAAATCTACATTTTTAAAAATCCTGTCTGGACAGCTTGAACCGACGAACGGTGAAGTTATCATCACACCAGGTGAGCGTCTTTCTTTCCTGCAGCAGGATCATTTCAAATATGATGAATATCCGGTACTGGATACTGTTATGATGGGAAATGCAAGACTCTATGAGATCATGAAAGAAAAAGAAGCCATCTATGCAAAAGAGGATTTCACCGATGAAGATGGTATGAAAGCCAGCGAACTGGAAGGCGAATTCGCAGCCATGAACGGCTGGGAAGCAGAATCCGATGCCGCAACTTTGTTAAATGGTCTCGGCATTCCGGTTGAGATGCATTATGAGATGATGAAGAACTTAAATGGTCCGGAAAAGGTAAAAGTCCTGCTTGCACAGGCACTGTTCGGTAATCCGGATATCCTGCTCCTCGACGAGCCTACCAACCACTTAGACCTTGATGCGATCGCATGGCTCGAGGAATTCCTGATCAACTTTGACAATACTGTCATCGTTGTATCCCATGACCGTTACTTCCTGAACAAGGTCTGCACACAGATCGCAGATATCGATTATGGCAAGATCAAGCTCTATGCCGGTAACTATGACTTCTGGTATGAATCCAGCCAGCTTCTGATCCGTCAGATGAAAAGAAGCCAATAAGAAAAAAGGAAGAAAAAGATCAAAGAGTTGCAGGAATTCATCTCTCGTTTCAGTGCCAATGCTTCAAAATCCAAGCAGGCTACTTCCAGAAAACGTGCACTGGAAAAGATCCAGCTTGATGACATCCAGCCATCCAGCCGTAAATATCCTTACATCGACTTCCGTCCAAACCGCGAGATCGGTAATGAAGTCCTTACGGTAGAGGGATTAAGCAAAACAATCGACGGCGAAAAAAGTTCTGGATAACATTTCCTTTACTCTGAACCACGATGACAAGGTTGCATTCGTCGGAAGCAATGAGCTTGCAAAGACAACACTCTTCCAGATTCTTGCCGGAGAGCTGGAACCGGACGAGGGTACTTATAAATGGGGAATCACAACAACCCAGGCCTACTTCCCACTTGACAGCGGAAGTGAATTTGACAATGATTACAGCATCGTAGACTGGCTGACCCAGTATTCCGAAGAAAAGGATGCCACTTATGTACGTGGATTCCTCGGTCGTATGCTGTTCTCCGGTGATGACGGTGTGAAAAGGTGCGTGTTCTTTCCGGAGGTGAAAAGGTACGCTGTCTGTTATCCAAGATGATGATCAGCGGTGCAAATGTACTGATACTTGATGAGCCTACCAACCACCTGGATATGGAAGCATCACCGCACTGAACAACGGAATGACAAAATTCCCTGGTGTACTTCTTTCTCTTCCAGAGACCACCAGATTGTACAGACTACTGCCAACCGTATCATGGAGATTGTTCCGGGCGGCAAACTGATCGATAAGATCACTACTTATGATGAATATCTTGAAAGTGATGAGATGGCTCGTAAGAGACAGACTTATACTGTTCAGGAGGAAGATAATTAAATTGATTGGGATTTAATTTATTAACTGGGGAAGCGGCCTCTCAGTCCTTGAAGGAAACAATAGATAAGGATTATTGTTCAGGTTCCATACCATAAGAAACACTAAGAGAGTCAGAATCACCTAAAAGCAAAGGAACTACGCTCAAACTCGGCGTTCGCCTCAAACACGTTCGCTTCGTTCCTTTAACGGTGCTTCTGACT
>ENA-OPZD01000303-OPZD01000303.1-human-gut-metagenome-genome-assembly--contig:-NODE-303-length-13940-cov-3.527257_pt1 | contig 13940 bp, 10 predicted proteins | sample MGYA00242479_ERZ504495 | MGnify/ENA primary metagenome ERZ504495 (study PRJEB26092, sample SAMD00036286) | human gut metagenome | host: Homo sapiens | study: EMG produced TPA metagenomics assembly of... | reverse complement strand
TTTTTTCTCAAACGGTTTCTTTTGGTATAAATCGTCTGTTCTGCCATTCCCATAATCTTAGCAACTTCTCTTCCAGAATATCCCCATGTACTGAGTAAGAGGATTTCCAGTGTCTGATGCTCCGTTTCTTTCAATAGTTCATAGATTCGCTTATCACCTATGTGATCCAGAAGCTCCTTTACATCCCTTGCAAACAGCTCGCTGTCCTTTTCTTTTATGGAATCCATATCCTGCATCGTTTCATCCAGATGTTCCCGGTATCTGCGCTCTTCCAGAAAGTCTTCCCTGTCCATCTGGCGCAGCTTTTGGATCTTCTCTTCTTCCATTCCCAGTTCACGCAATTTCTTTTCTTCCTGTTCTTTCCAATAATTCCACTTTCGTTCTTCACTTGTCTTGTTATAAGCCATTTATCTTTCCTCCGATCTGATTTTTGATATAGAAATCAAATCGGAGCATGGCGGTGACCGGATAGGTACGTTATAATGTTCGAAAATGTCGAAGAAAAAATGCTGCAACCTCTTCGATTACAGCACTTTTTTCCATCTTACGTGAATATTTCTTGTTGGTTCATAGGAGATTCCTTCTTTTCTCATAATGAATAAAAGACTCTTGTCATCCATTATTTATTATAATTTTCTACTATTACAATAGCTTTTTTAACAAGTTTTCTTGTCTTGGAGTTTAAAAGAAAGCTACCAGTTTTTTTCCTCTGATAGCTTTCCATTCATTCTTATTCTGTTGGGAACATCGCTGCTTCCAACTTATTCATCTCTGTATCCAAAAGACCATATTTTCCTGAGTTATCTTTTTCCACGGATACGTTTACAGTAACAGCTTTTCCATATCTGTTCTTTTCAAGACTCTTCTGGACACTTTCTGTTAATACAGCTGCAAAGACTTCCGGATCATTTCCATCCAATCCCTGCTTTATTTTTTCATTGCTTCCTCTGTAGAGCTTTGTTGCAATGTCTGAAATACATTGGATGGTTCAACTTGTACACTTACTGTATAGACTCCATCCTCTTCTTTCACATCTTGTACTTTGTATTTTGCCAGTTTCTTTACTTCTGTCAGTTTTTCCGCATAATCAGCAATTCCTTTATCCGTAATGTTATCGGAATCATCAAATTGCTGTTGGATACTCTCATTAAAATCCTCTTCGATTTCTTTCTTGGCATCTTTTTCCGAGATTTCTAACAGATTCGCATAGTCCTTATATTCTCCATGATAGTGTGCATCAAGAGAACTTTGGACGTAGGATTTGGCATCAAAGTCTGGTTGTCTGGAGCAAGCTGATAACAATATACATACTATAATTCCTATACTTATGCACAAAACACAATTCTTCTTTTGCATATTCTCTCCTTCACGCTTTATTTATCTTCAATTTTTATCGAAAATAACATTTTTAAATACTGTTCTATTGACTCCTTTTGAACTTTTCTTTCAATATTATATGGAATGCACATAAAAAACTCCACATAACCATTATCAATAAAACTCAGCAATACTTCTCCATTTTCTGTTAAAAAATGTACATATTTTTTATTACATTTACTTTCAAATTTAATATTCGACATTTGCTTGTATATTTTTTGTAATGATTTTTATTGCTTACTTCATCTGTACAATCAGTTCCATCACCTATCAAAAAGAAATATACAACTTATCATAATCTTCATTTCTATATGTCATATAAGAATCTGTATGACCATCACCAATATTTTTATAATGCTCATTTGGAATCGAATAACTAATTATTTTCCCCTCTAATGTTTCAAATCTTTCTGTTTCATCAATTCTAATTTCACATGGTTCAAACATTTTTTTTATAAACAAGCCCAATTCATAATCCGACATTTCTATAAAATTAATATAATCTTTTTCTTCCGTTTTTCGCGAATATCCCCCTCTATTATTCCGTTCCCATCTTCTAATTTCTAATTCATCTCCATTTTGTTTCAAATCAATTCTTTGATAATTCTTGGAAAATGTTGGAAAACTTTATATTTTGTTTGTTTCCAAAATTGTTTAATTTGAGATTCGTCTACTTTTGGGGAACTTTCTGCAATTTTTATTCCTTTTCTAATTGCACAGCCTATCTTATCTATTGTTTCTTCAGCCATAATTTCAATTGTAGGTTCGATAGAAATATAACATCCCATAAACCTTTCAATGGCATTAGGCACAATTAAGAAACCATATTTTTGATTATAATATACAGAAATCATATCCGTTTTCTCCTCTCTATTACTTAAGGGGAATAAAATATTCCCCTTAAGCTATTTACTTTGCTATTATTTTCCTACTGTAATAATGAGTTTAACACCTTTATCAATACCATGTTTTGTAGCATTATTAACTGCATTTATCTGAGCTTCGCTTAATGTTACATTTGGAACAACTACTTGTAATTGTCTACCCACTATTTCTTCCGCATTAACAAATTTACCATTAAATGTTTCTCCTATAAATCCTGAAACTTTATTAATGTCCTTGACAATTACCTTTTCCAATTTATTACCATTTTGATAAGTCTTTGCACCTAAGTCTCGGCTTTTAACACTAGTCACAACACCATTTTCTACTTTATCTATGGTCGGGAAATTGTGTCCCAAGTTATTTCCCATAGCTTTGTCAATAATATCTCCTCGCTCTAATGGTGGTTTTTCCCAAGTGCCTTCTGGCAATTTTGTTTCGGTTACTTCTGCAACTAATTTTTTAAACGATTTATCAATCCCATCATTATGGGTACTTCCTGCACTCCTTACTACATTCAAAAGTTTCCCAGCCCCATAACTAAGGCCACCCATAACGCCACCTGTCACTGCTCCTGCAATACCACCGACTAACGTATCTTTTGCTACTTGTTTCAGACTATTTCCAGACAAACCTGAATTCACTGCACTATATGAAGCTCCACCAATAGCTCCAATAACTGCTCCTGAAACCATCGCCGTTCCTAAGCCACCCATTGCTGGCAATGCTGCCAGAACTGCTCCTGCAGCCAAACCGCCTGTTGCAGCAACTACAAGACCAGAAACTGTAACCGCAGTTATACCAATGGCTACTTTTTTCACCGCATTCCAGTCTACTTTTCCAAGCTTATCTGTAATACGATTTGTTGTCGTACACATATGTCGTACCACTTCTGAGCGGATTTCTGCCGTTCTTTCTGAAACATAGGATTTGAAAGATGTATAAGTTTTTCCAATTTTCTGTACCCCATTGCTTACAGAACGAATAAACTGACTTCCTCTGGATGTGATCTTTTGATATGTACTGCTACTGGTTACACGATTTTTCACAGATTGATATGTCTGTTTTGCATGTTTAGCTGCATTTTTGGCAGTTTTTGCTACCCCCTTCACTGTGTTAACAATAGTTTTTGCTGCTTTCTTAGCTGTATTTACTACTGTTTGACTACCTTTTTCGCAGTATTAACGATTTCTTGCCGACACTCTTGACTGCTTTCGCTGCTTTTTTAGCTGTACTCTTAATCCTGCTCCACAATGAATGTCCTGTCGGATCACTGTAATTCAGCGGATTATTGGTCGTATAATCGTAGCGGTTTCTGGTCAATGGATTTTCTGTCGTTCCAAGGTCACTATCTTCAGTTGTAAAGGTTCCGTTCTCTGCGTTATAGTATCTTGCCCGCAGATACTGAAGTCCTGTTTTTACATTTGTGGACTCCCCATTGTAACCGTAGTAATTGACACCGTCTGCTGTTCCTGATGTAAGGTTACCGTATGGATCATACTGATAACTGTTCGTCAGGTTAGCATTTTCTGTCAGGATTCCGGTCACGCTGTTTCTTCCGTCATATAAATAATAACTGCTTTCTTCCGATTTATCAACGCTTACCCGTTCTCCGATTCCATTTTCTCCATAAGTATAAGCCTGACGTACTTTCTCGTCTGCCCCATACTCTGCGAGGACTTCTGTATTCTCACGATTGATATCGTTGATGTACTCTGTCAGTGTGTATCCTTTTGCATTGGAACCGCCTTTTACCAGAGAGGCAAGCTGCTCTTTCGGGCTGTTCCCATCTTCGGTACGCTGGTTCTCCGGAATCAGGACTTCATCGCCATAACAGTCTTCCCATTTATAGGTGTTATCCAGTTCGAATACCCGGTTGTTATCTCCATCGTACATGGCTGCCATCAGGACTGTTCCACCCTGTTTTACGACTGCCAGACGATTCTCTGCTGTGTATTCATAAGTAACCGGATCTGCACTGTTTGTCTTATCACATTCCTGGATCAGATTGCCATCTTTATCATAGCTGTAGGTTGTTCCCGGATCGCCCCAGATCTTTGCATTGGTGCGTTTGATGAGCTGGTTGGAATCGTTATACTTGTAATTATATTTTGCTTTGCTGACACCATCTTCGATCTTCTCGTAAGAGGTCCGGTTTCCGATCTTGTCATACGTATAATTATGGACTGTCTTTTTACCGCCCTCTGCTTTTTCTGTACAGCGTGTCAGTTCCCAGTTGTCATCGTATTCATAGGTACGTGTCGTCTGGGTCTCTTTTTCCTGATGCTCACAGTCTGCTTTGTCTGTCTCATTCTGTGTATCGCCCCAGTTGTACCAGTCTTCCCAGCTTGGTGTCTTTCTTGTTCCGGCTTCCAGTTCCGTAGCTGTTTCTCCAACTACATATCCCTGATCATTGTACTTGTACTCATAAGTACTGATTACTTTGCCACACGAACCACAGGTGTTGACAATCTTTGTGATATGATCTTCTGCATCGTAAGATACTTCCGTCTTTGTTCCATTGCTTCTAATAACTTCTGTCACACGGTTCAGTGCATCATGCTTGTAAGTGGTTACTTTTCTATTACGGTCTGTCAGTTTTACCAGATTATCATTTAAGTCGTATTCATAGCTGATCTTTGTCCCATCCGGGTATACGATTGCCTGCAGATTATCTGCGTCATCATAAACGTAGCTGACATCCTTTTTCGAACCGCTTGTCACTTTGGTGATTCTTCCAAGTGCATCGTATTCGTAGCTGCTCTTGCCTGTCTGATCCTTCATGGATACCCGTTCCCCGGCACTGTTATATGCGTAGGTCACGTCCTTTTCGGATGTCTCGCCTTTTGCGTCCTGATAAGATTTCTCCAACAGGTCATTCAGTTTGTCGTAATCATACGTGGTTTTCTTGCCGCTTGCCTGTGTATGTCCGGTCAGTCTGCCTTTTTCATCATAGTCGAATTTCTCCGTTCTTCCTGCCGGATCTTTGATGGATGTCAGGTTGCCTTCTAAGTCATAAGTATAATTCGTTGTCTTATTTGCTGCATTGGTGAAGGTCACCAGGTTATCCATGTTGTCGTAACCATAAGTTGTTACACCGCCAAGGGCATCAGTTACTTTGGTCAGGTTGTCATTCTTGTCATATTCCAGATGGCTCTTTAATCCGGTCTTATCTGTAACAACCTGAATATTCCCATGTGCATCGTAATCAAATCCCGTTGTGAATCCACGCTTGTCTGTAATAGAAGTTACCCTGCTGTCCTTATCATAGGTATAGGATTCCTTCTGCCCCAGTGCATCGGTCTCTTCTGTTACACGGTTGTCTTTATCGTAGACTGTCTTTGCAACATAGCCCATCGGATCTGTTACAGATGTAACATTATAATTCTTATCATATCCATAGCTGGTCTTTCTTCCACCCGGTTTGGTGATCTCAGTAATATTTCCTGCCGGGTCGTAAGTGTAAGCAGTTATCTTACCAAGCGGATCAGCTGCAGAAGTCATCTGACCTGCCAGGTCATAACTGTAGGTATTGCTCCGTCCAAGCGGATCTGTCTCCTTCACCAGATTGCCATACTTATCATAAGAAAAGCTGGTTGTTCCATCCAGTGCATTGGTAGAAGACTTCATCTTATGGAGCTTATCGTAAGTATAAGTAGTGGTACTCTTTAAGCTGTCGCTTTCTTTTACCACGTTGTCCACTTTATCATAAGAGAAATTTTTAGTATAACCCAGTGGACTGGTCATACTCTTCAGACGTCCGGCTTTATCATAACTATAGGTATACTCTCCACCATTCGCCTGTGTCATCTTTGTGACATTGTCATTCAGGTCAACACTGTACTGTGTCTCATTTCCCTTTGCATCCGTTACAGAAATGACATTGCCATGCTTGTCGTAATCATATTTGGTAACTGCTCCCTTTGGAGAAATCTGTTCCGTCATGTTACTCAGGCTGTCATATTTGTATTCGGTAATGAGTCCCATCGGATCTTTTGATTTGGTAAGATTTCCAATGGCATCATAACGGTATTCATTTGTTTCTTTTAACGGAGAAGTCTCACCGATCTTGCGGTCCAGTTCATCATACTGGTAGGTTGTCGTATTTCCATTTCCGTCTGTCTGGGATACGAGATTGTCATTTTTATCGTAAGCATACTTGGTAACCGTACCGTTTTCATCGACAGATTCCGTCACATTATCATTTCCGTCATACTTAAAGGTGCTGGATGCTCCCAGTGGATTTGTCTGAGAAATAACCCGGTCTTTCTTATCGTAAGCGTATTTATATGTGGCTTCCTCTTCTTCTGTCATGGATAACTGGTTGCCGACTTTATCGTAGGTAAAGGTTGTTTTATGACCTTCCGCATCCGTTACCGCTGTAATGCGGTCCATAACATCATATTCATAAGATGTGATACTTCCGTCTGCTTCAGTAAGTTTCAGGAGTCTGCCGTACTGATCGTACTTGTATGTTGCTGTCCTGCCAAGTTCATCGGTCTGTGTCAGTACATTTCCGGCACCATCATAAGTATAATCCATACTGTTTCCACCATTGTCGGAGGAATGGATCAGGTTGCCTGCTCCGTCATATTGATAGGTAATTACGAGTCCCTGTGCATCCGTACATTTTACAAGCTGTCCGATGGCATCGTACTCCATCAGCACCTTGTCCCCTGTCGGCAGTATTATGGATGTGTTATTTCCCTCTTTATCATACACATAACTATACGCATTGCCGAGGGCATCTGTCATCTTTGTGCTGTTGCCCTGTGAATCGTATTCGTAAGTGGTCTTTCCTTTCAGGGCATCCACCGTCTGTTCCAGATTGTCGGTGGAATCATATTTCATTGCTGTAATGTTGCCCTTTGCATCGCTTACCGATGTCATGTTTCCATTACCATCGTAAGTCATGGTACTGGTATTTCCATTTTCATCGGTAGAGGATACCAGATTTCCATTTAAGTCATACTTCATGGATACGGTATATCCAAGGGCATCTTTGGATGTAGTCAGATTTCCTGCCTTGTCGTAAGCATAAGTATCTGTTCTTCCCTCTTCATCGGTAGAAGATACCAGATTTCCTGCTTTATCATAAGTATATGTGGTAGTTCCACCTTCTGGGTTGGTTTCACTTAAGCGGTTTCCTGTATTATCGTAGGTATAAGTCCAGGTTCTTCCACTGTCATCTGATTTTGATACCAGATTGTCTGCCGCATCATAAGTATAAGTGGTAACTGCACCTAATTCATCTGTCTCTTTAGCGAGTCTTCCGCAGTTATCATATTCCTTGGAATGGCTGCTTCCATCTCCATAAGTAATCTTGGTTTCATTTCCTAATGCGTCATATTCATATTTGGTTATATTACCAACTGCATCTTTGGACTGAAGCACCTGTCCAAGAGAATCAAACTTGGATACGGTTGCATTTCCATTTCCATCGGTATATTTTTCAGATTTCCTGCTTTGTCATATTCATAGAGCTTTGTTCCAAAATCTTTATTACTCTCTTCTATGACACGTCCCATGCTGTCATACTTATAAGTAATTGTATTTCCTTTTGCATCGGTTGCTTTGACCTGCTGATAATTCTTATCATAAACGTAGCTGATCTGATTTCCTTTCGGATCTGTACCACTGGTCATGTTGTACATCTTATCATAAGTATAAGTGGTGGTATTCCCCAGTGCGTCAGTACTTGCTGTAATATTTCCCACACCATCCAGCGTATAAGCGGTCACACCGCCATCGGCTGCTGTCTTGGAAGTCAGATTGCCATTCGCATCGTAACTGTTCGAGGTTACATTTCCAAGTGGATCTGTCATGGTAACTGCACGATTCATCGCGTCATACGTGAATCCCCATGCTGCTCCATTTCCATCCACATATCCGGTCATGTTCGGTCCGTCATACGAATACGTTGTTGTGACACCTCTGCCGTCTGTCTGGGATACCATACGATGTTTGTCATCGTAAGTATAGGTAATGGCTGTTCCATCCGGTTTTGTAGATGTGACCATATTTCCATTACCGTCATAACTGTAAGTAACCGTTGCTCCGTTATATCCAGTTGCACTGGTCAGCTTATTCTGCTCATTATAAGTATAAGAGGCTGTCTTTCCATCCTCTCTTGTCTCCGTTGCTACATTGCCAAATGTATCATAAGTGTAAGTTTTTGTTCCGGCTGCTGTCGTTTCGGAAGCAAGCTGATTCTCTGCATTATAAGTCTTTTCACAGGTTGTTCCATCCGGATATTCAATGGATGTTGTGCGGTACTGATCATCATAATGATAAACGGTCTTATTTCCTTCGTTATCCGTTGTTGTAGTAGAACTCTTTCCGTACTTGAAAGTTGCCGTTCCTTTTTCTGCATCAGTCTGCTCTACAACTCTTCCTTCTTTATCGTAAGTATTCTTTACAACCGTATTGCCATTCTCATCTTTCCAGCTTGTCATACGGCTGTCATCATCATATTTGTACTCTTTTGTTGTTCCATTCGGATCTGTTACAGATATCAGATTTCCCTGCTCATCATATTTGTAAGAAACTTTTCCACCATCTGGAAGAGACAGTTCCTTGATATGCCCGAATTTATCCTGTTTTACCCCGAATGTTTTTCCGGATGGTGTTGTAATCTTACTCAGATTATAATCATCGTCATAATCTAATACTGTCTTAAATCCATTCACATCCGTTACATAACGTAAAATTCCATATTTATCAAATGACCAGACGCTCTGATCCGCATCTGTCAGTTCCCATCCGATGTAGTCATGGTCTGTATCTTTATAGCTGACTGCTTTTAAATCATATACATAACCATCCGGAGTAGTGTAGCTTCCATCTTCATTCTTATCAAAGATCAGATAACTTCCGTCCCCTCTCATATACAGAAGACTTCCGTCCTCCATTTGAGAAAGTGCTGGTCATAGTTAAAGCTCCATCCACGTCCGAACATGGAATGCTGGTCTGTTCCTTTGGAATTGTAGCTTCTTGTAATGGAGAATTCTCCATTCAGTTCATTCATCGTCGCATCGGACTGATCCATGTAGAAGTTACCAGTATTTAAGTTGACTGGTTCAAATCCAAATTCACAGTGCAGGCCTCTTCCCATCAATGCTCCGTCAATCCGCATCTTATCCTGATCGGTAAGCGGTGCAGGACTATATGGAACATTTTGTCTGTGGGTTACGGATAAAGATCGTGTTATTTGCGACTACCAGTGCGTCCATAACCTGATTGTCTTTCATAATGTTCTTAAGCGGAACACCATAATATTTTGCAATCTTCGGGAATGTATCAAACTGCTTCACTTCATAGATCACAAAGCTGTCACTGGTCACTTCTTTTCCTGTTTCCAGCTTTCCATCAATCTCTTTCGATGCTTTTGCTTTGATCTTATAAAGCTTGTCCTTCGTCAGCCCTGAATACAGTGCACTCTGCCAGTTGGAATCTTTGCTGTAATACTTATTCGCCTCCGGGAACTGCTTATTGTATTCAGTACTGTCTGGATAGGAATACAATGGTTTTGCATCTGTTTCGTGATGTTCTTCATTTTCCTCATCTGGAAGCAGATAATATTCTACTGTAGATTTGCTCTTTGCAATTCCGTCTGCAAATACGGCATCAAACTTCAGCTTTCCATTTGTATTCTTTTCTGTCATCGGGCGAAGCAGTATCGTTGTTTCATCCAGTGACATATCTCGCAGATATGGATCTTCAGCCGGTGACCACTGGATGCTGAGTTTCGGTCCATAAACGGATGCCCTGTTATTCAGTACCTCACACTGCATAGAAGCTCCAAGGTTATTTGCCTCGGCAATGGCTACCAGTGCAAATCCGTTATTCGCATGAGTTCCCTGCACCCAGTCATTGACCAGATCTTTGACGTCATAATTGATATAGCTGTTCCTGCTGGTACTTGCATTCTGTACATCCTGAAACGTAAGATTTACTGGTTTTGTTTTCCATGTGATGGAGGTGTTCCACGACTGATCTACACGATAAAGTCCAAACTGGGATGCACCACCACTGTATGCAGTTTTCTGACTGACTGCAAATGTTGCACTGTCAATTTTGGAATCTTTCGGAATCTGACTAAAATTTGAATTTACTTTGATATAAGTCCGGCAGTTCTGGTGTGCAGTACCAAATCCTGCAAGGTTCCCAGACTTAATACCATCATCAAATCCGACATACGGATAATTGTTGTCACCAATCTGACTGGTAGGACTTCCCTCTTCCACACCGATCATGTTAAAGGAACTCTTCTGAATCTCTACTGGTGTCGGATCGATCCTGACCGGATACTGACGTTCTTCTGCCGAAAGCCAATCCCTATCTGGTTTTACGGTCAGGATTGTTTTCCATCTTCTTCCCGAAGTTCCAATGTGATCAGGAAACTGATTTCCCCGGCAGCATCTTCCATTGATGGCGTCTCCAGAAGATACTTCGCATCTTTGATTGTCTTCCCTTCCGGATAGATATAGACCTGATTGTCTTTTACTTCTGCCTGATACCCCGGAATCTGCAGCTCGTATTCATAGACTTCCCTGTCTGTTGGCTGCTGAAGTACGATATCTTCCTTAATGCTGGAATCCAGTACTGTATACTGAACATCTGCGCCCTCGTAAACTTCATTATAAAGGATCGCATTGTCTTTAATAACGGAATGTGTATAATCTCCATCTACCGGAATGATCCCGATTCTGGTCTTTCCATTTTCAATCGTTACACCATTCTCTTCTGACATCTGTTCCGGAAGAAGGATAGCATAATCGTTTGCCTTGTTCTGATAAACTTCTGTTTTTCTCTTCCTTTTCTTCAGTTGCCACTACACTGCTGGCTTCCTGTGCTTCTTCGGATGCCGGAGTATCTGCTTCTTCTGGTTTTACAAGTGTATTATCAACCAGCTCGGTATCTCCATCCTCATTCTTATAAGTTCCGACATAACCTCCATAAACGGTTGTATACTGCTTGTCCCCTGTCTTATAAGTCTTGGAAATGGCATCATAATCAATCAGTTCACCTTCCGGTTCTTCTGGAATCGGATAGTAATCCTGTGGTTCTTTCAACTCCACTTCTTTTTCCTGCGGATTTTCTTCTGTTTCTTCCGCTGGAGTTGTCTGTTCTTCCTGCGTCTCTGTATCTTCTGATGGCGTCGTTTCATTTTGTCGTCCGCATCAGACTGCTGACTCTTATCTTGTTCTCCAGATGTGGAATCTGTAATCCCTGCTTCCTCTTCCGTCAAAGCCTCTGGTCTGGAGAAATCTGCATTCTTCTGTACATCCTCAATGGCCTCTTTTGCCTGTACAAAAATAGGCTCTGTTCCCTGTAGTGCCATCAGGAGTGCAAGTACTAAGGCTATAGCCGACTTTCGAAATCTCTTCATAGTCTCTTTCTCCCTCTTGTAATCTTTTTCTATAATTCCTTTACAAAATAACCGCTACCCTCCTTTTTTCTGACTTTGGCACTACTATAATCTAAAAAATCACAAAATTTTCATAAATGGTAAAAATGCCCCTTGAGGTGGCAAAAATAGACGAAATCGGTCGAAAAAAATAGTAAGACACCATCGCCTTACTATTTTTCATCTAATTTCATATATAATAATATTTTCACTTGAAAGGATTTCTCCGTATGGCAGATCTCCATCTGACCATGATATTTTTCTACTACGAGTTTCACATTTTGTAATCCTATTCCATGTCCTTCTTTCCTGCTTTTCGTTGTCAGATAAATTCCATTCCGCACTTTTGGTGTATCTTTTATGCTATTCTCAATCTGGATATTCATGATTCCTTTTCCATAATACATCTGAAACGATAATCTCCTTTCATCTGAAGCTGCTGTCCCACGAATAGCATTATCCATAAGATTTCCCACTATTATACTTATATCAAATAATTCTTCCCCTATATGATTCGGTATTTCTACAGAAATCTCCGGATTTTCAATTACTGATTTCGAATCTTCCAAAATATAATTCAGCAGATTATTCATATTACGGTTTTCTGTATATAAATGATGACATAAGGCTGTTCCGGCTATATTCTCCATTTGTTTCAGATACGATAGAATCTCTTCATTTCCTCCCGTTTTTGCCATTGCCCCTATTGTTGTAAGATGGTGCTTGTAATCATGATGTATCTTATTCAGCCTGTCCTGTGATTTCATCATCATCTCCAGTTCTTTTGCATACTGGCTCATCTGAATTTTCATCTCTTCCTGTTTTGCTGTTTCAATATAACTTTTCTGAACCTCATCGTGCAGATAGAAAATAAACACATTGATAAACAGTAAGAATAATACAATCGTAGACCGCACACCTCTTCTGTCTGGCAGCAATATCCTGATACAGACTATAATGCTGATCACCGGGACAGAAAGCATAGCAAGCCAATGACGGTTCTTTATATAATAACTTCTCTTTACACCTACTTTTCTTTCAATAATGACTTCCAGTAAAAAGAATATAAAATTTCCCATTACAATAGTTCCCGGTCCCATGTGATGATGCACCGGATTTCTTGCTACCGCATACCGTTGAAAGAACACGATTGGAATCCCATCACATAAAATTCCCATAATATATACCATAAGTGTATTCCAGACATGATGTTGCCAGTCTGCCTGATATGCCACTGTTATAATTAACAGAGCTATCAGCTCAAAGATCAGATCTCCGTACATCGTTCCCCACTGCATGCTTCCCCAGCATGAAAGCAGATATGCACAAAAATATGCAAATAGCTTTTGTGTATCCTCATTTTTTGGATACAGGATGGTATTGTAACGGAACACAGTATAAATCCAGAATAATTTACTTGTCAGATAAGTGATCAAATGGATATTCATAATCTTTTCTTCTCCGTTTGTAATAGTCTTTCCCTGACCTTCTTGCGATTTGCTTTACTGATACTGAGACGTGTCTTGTCTTTCATAACCACGTTGTCATATTCGTAATGCTCCACGTGTTCCATATTGATGAGATAGGACTTGTGAATCAGTAAGAAATATTCTTCTGTTACATCCGCTACATCCTTTAATTTTTCCTCGATATTCATATTTTTTTCCGATGTCACGATATGTACTCTTTTTCCCAGACTATAAAAATACAGGATCTTGTCATAAGAAATCTTGTGGATTCCTTTTGTATCCGTATATTCAAATATTTTCTTCCGTTCTTTTAACAGTTCCCGTAATTCACCTATCACCCGGAAAAGTTCTTCCTCTCGGATTGGCTTTACAAGAAATCAAATGGATGAATACGGAATAATTTCATAGCATATTCCTGATATGTTGAATATAGGTAATCCGCAGTTCTTTTCCATAATTTTTCTTTCGTATCTCCGTTCCGATATCAATTCCATTCTCATGTTCCAGACAAATATCAAGGAATAACATATCGTAGGATTCTTCTTCCAGCCTGTTAAGAAGCTGCTCCGCAGAATAGTATATTTCTATAGATATCTGACAGTCATTCGCTTTCCCATAATGGAGCAGCTTCTGTTCTAACCAATTACATAGGATGATGTCATCATCACAGATTGCAAGTTCTAGCATATTTTCTTACCCTCAGTCTTTCGTAACACGACAAATGGGGAAAAGAATCCCCTTCAATTCTTTTCCCGAATGGACATCACTAATTTTGTGTCATTTTTCCGATGCAACAGCACCAC
>ENA-OPZD01000302-OPZD01000302.1-human-gut-metagenome-genome-assembly--contig:-NODE-302-length-14044-cov-2.862973_pt1 | contig 14044 bp, 12 predicted proteins | sample MGYA00242479_ERZ504495 | MGnify/ENA primary metagenome ERZ504495 (study PRJEB26092, sample SAMD00036286) | human gut metagenome | host: Homo sapiens | study: EMG produced TPA metagenomics assembly of... | reverse complement strand
CAAAGTTCAATGCCAGAGTTTTGCTGGCATGATCACTCAAGATTCCGAGAGATCATTTCTAAGGAGATGAAAAACATGGGAGTAATGAAAAAGTTTATTTTTCCGGAAAGCAGATGTCGGAGGCATTCATCTGTAGTGCATTTTCTGGCCTTGTCGGGTGGATTTCAGGATGCGTATACCTATAATACGAGGAATGAAGTATTCTCGAATGCACAGACAGGTAATGTGGTGCTGATGAGCCAGAATTTCATGACGGGAAAATGGGAGGCTGGACTGAAATATTTATTTCCGCTTTTTGCATTTGCTTTAGGTGTTCTGATTGCGGAGCAGATCCAGAATAAGTACAAATATGCCAGGCGCCTGCACTGGAGACAAGGAATACTGGGAGCAGAGATCCTCATTTTGTTTGTTGTAGGATTTATTCCGCAGCGGGGAAATATGATCGCGACTGTTCTGGTATCCTTTGCCTGTGCGATGCAGGTGCAGAGTTTCCGGAAGGTAAATGGATTTTCATATGCAAGTACTATGTGTATCGGAAACTTACGGAGTGGAACGGCGGCATTATCCTTCTATCTGAGAGAGAAAAAGCCGGAACAATTGCGGCAGGCAATGTATTATTTTGGAATTATAGTTCTTTTTGCGGTAGGAGCCGGAATCGGAGGCAATCTTTCAGCCAATTATGGAATCCATATGATCTGGGTATCTGCGACTTTTGATCGTCAGCTTCCTGCTGATGTTCCTGGATATAGAATCCCGGAGAAACGAAAGATAAAAAAAGGGACAAAAAAGAGACATTGATCCGTCATCAGATACGGATCAGTGTCTCGATTAGTTTTGCGCTGCAATGCTCTGTGGTCTGGAAGCATTCTGTATAAGACAGATTTGTCTCGCAGGAAGGGATTCTTTCAGATGGATCTGAAGAATTTCTCCACGCTTGAGCGGTTCTTCTGCAAGCTTCTCAGGATAGAAGCCGATACCAAGATTGTGCTGGATCAAAGCCAGGCACTGGTCGGTGGATGTAACTTCAAGATCCGGACGGAACGGAAGCCCGTGAGAAGAAAAGTATTGAATATGAAGATCTCTGGTGCTGGTGTTATTTTCCAGCGAGACGAAAGGGTAGTCCGTAAGTTCTTCCAGTGAGCAGATGCGGGAAGCCGGTTCTTTGTATTTCGGGCCGGCAATCAGAATTTCCCGGAAAGAACCCAGGGAGATTTTCTGAAACTGTTTTTGAACAGAAAGTGGAGTTGTTACAATTGCAAAATCCACTAGTCCGCTTTCCAGGGAAGCAATCGCTTGCGGAGTGGAATGGTTGGATATCTTAAGCCTTACGTGTGGATAATGATTGTGAAATGCTTCTAATTTGGACAGAAGCATAATACGAAGTGCATTTTCACTGACTCCGATGGAGATGAGTCCGCTTGTAAGACTCTGGTCACGCTTGAGCTCGGCTTCTCCGAGTTCAAGCTGTTCGAAAGCAATCGCAACGTGGTTAAAAAGCTTCTGGCCTTCAGGCGTCAGTGAGACTCCGCGGTTCGAACGGACAAAAAGGTGACATCCAAGTTCTGTCTCAAGATTATTCATACAACGGGTAATGTTCGGCTGGTTATTGTGTAATACCTCTGCCGCTTTTGTAAAACTGTGATGTTGTGCAACATGGTAAAAATACGGTAATAATCGTATGTACTCATAATATCCTCCAAAATAATATATAAAATTGATATATATATATAGTTAGTTATCTTTAATACGGATGATGCCAGATAAGTATAATATATTCTAGGTGAAAAGACAATGTTAAGAAATAAAAAAATATATTACATAGTAGAAAAAAACGTAGTATACTGATTTATATTTTCCTTATAAACAGATGTGTTTGTAATGAAAATGATGGATACACCTGAGAGGAGAGACTTAATTATGATAAAAATGAATGTAAAATTTGAAACAACCGGAACAGCTTGTAGAATTTTCAAGAATGTGTCAGAAAGTAGAGGCTGATACCTTGATTGAAGATACAGCACATAAACTTATCATTGATGGAAAATCAGTTATGGGAATGATGACAGTTACGCTGAATCAGAAGATGATTTTTGTAGTAGATGGTTCTGATGCGGAAGAGGTAGTTCATACATTTGAAAAATTCCGCACCGAAGAGGCAGTACAGAAGCAGAATCTGGGTTAACAATTGCATTTTACAGGTACTTATGGTATCGTAGTCAAGATGAGAAAAATAGAATGAAAACTGCAGGTGCCGGCTGGATAAGATTGATAGAGCCGGTGAAAAGGGAAACAGGTGCAAGTCCTGTGCGAACTCGTCACTGTGAGCAGGGAATATCAGAAAAGAAAAAAGTCACTGGATAACGGGAAGACAAGATTCTGATGTATGGATCTGTGAGTCAGGAGACCTGCCTGTAGTGTACATGGAAGTAAATCCGGACCACGAGTAATTGGTTGTACAAAAATGGAAGAAAATTATAATAAATTAACAAGGCCATTTTGTACCCTTTTACGGATGATTTCGTGGAAGGGTATTTTGGTTGACAGAAAAGTAGTAGGGAGAGAGTATAAGATGAAACATAATTCCAAGCAATTTTTGGCCTTATTTATGGCTGTGTCTATGGCAGTTGCACCGGTATCGGGAGTGTATGCGGAAGATCAGAATGCAGCCGTAGGAGATACATTGAGTGAGAATAAACAGGATAGTGATGAAGTTGGACAGACAGAGTTGGAAGCCGCTGCCGGACAGACTGAGACAGAAGCCGCTGCCGGACAGACAGAAAGCAGTGTGACGACAGATACAAGTCAGGAAGTCACAAAAGAAGCCGGGAAAAATCAGGTAGCTGTTGAAAAGGTACAGAATACGCAGGAAGACGGAACCGCTCCACAGACGGAACCAATCGGCGAAGACGAAATATTTGAGAACATTACTGATATCAGCGGTATGGCAGGTGCTTTGAAAGACGGAGAATATGGTGTTGATGCGGATCATTTTTCGGCAAAAACTGACTTCGGGTGGTTCAAGCAAGGTGAAGATTGAGTGTCAAAAAGTAATCGTAAAGAATGGAAAAGCAACAGCCTGGATAAATTTTAGCAGTTCTAAGTATGATAAAGTATGGGTGAAAGTGAATGGAACCCAGAACACATATCATGCAAAACCGAGAGAAGGCGAGGCCGGAGTTACATTTGAGATTCCTGTTAATTTAAATAGTTCAATGACTTTTATGGCACATACCAGTTCCATGAGTGGAAAAATATTGCATATACGATCAATATTGCAATCCCGGAAGATACAGTTCCGTCGACACCATCCATACCGGATCAGACCGTTATTACGGAATTAAGTTTCAAAGAGGGATCTGAACTCAGCATGAAAGAGGGAGAAGTTCAGGAACTGACACCTCAGTTCACACCGGCATTATCAGCATCTGAGACAGCACCGGATATGACATGGACTTCTTCTGATCCAAAGATTGTAACCGTTGCAAAATCCGGAACACAGGCTGAGGTGACCGCAGTGAAAGCAGGGACTGCTGAGGTGACTGTGTCTATTAATAATGCGGAAGGAACAGAGCTTAAAGCCACATGCAAGGTAACGGTAACAGCATCGGAAACAGAAAATAAAACCCTGACAGATGGAAATTATCAGGTAGATGTGGATACTGGAAATAAGATGTTCAAAGTTACGAATTGTATCCTGACATCTGAAAAGGTAAGATGTATGCTGTAATCACATTAAGCGGAACCGGATATGATTATCTTTATATGGGATCAGCAGCCGATGCGGCAGAAGCTGCAGCAAAAGACTACATTTCATATGTGGCTGATGAGGCAGGAAAATATACATACAAAGTTCCGGTAGAAAGTCTGGATAAAGGAATTGCAGTTGCGGCACATTCCATTAAAAAAGATAAATGGTATGACCGTACACTTATATTTTCATCTGCCTCTGCAAAACGTATCATAGCAGACGGAACCTATCAGGTGAATGCTGAAGCCGGCGGAAAGATGTTCCGTGTTACGGATTGTGTTATGACTGTAAAGAATGGACAGATGACGGCGGCAGTTACATTAAGCGGTCAGGGTTATAACAGAATCTATCTGGGCGATGTAAATAACGCATCGGATGATGAAAAGAACTGGATCCTTCCGGATTCGCTTCTTGCAGAGCAGTATACATTTCAGATTCCGGTAGAGAAACTGGATGAGGTAATGACAATTGCCGTTCATACGACAAAGAGTAATAAGTGGGACACCAGAACACTGACATTTCATTCAGAAGGCATGACTAAGATTGCGGACAGCAATAATGGAAATGCTTCGAATGGTAATAACGGAAGCAACGGCTCATTGACACCGGGCGGAAATAATAACAATCCGGGAAATGGTTCCAACGGAAATAACCAGGGAAATGCAGAAAACAATAATGGAAACAGTGGAACTACAGGAAATAATACGACAAACAATGGAAAACCGGATCAGGAATCAAAATACGAGTCTGATCTGAATAAGTCAACAGCCAGAGTCAACAGTACCACAGGATTAAAAGACGGTGTATACACACCGGACAGCTTCTCATGGTCAGGCGGAACAGGAAAAGTAAGCATCACTTGCAGCAAGGTAACGGTTACAGGCGGTCAGGCATATGCAACGATCACATTCAGCAGTCCGCATTACCAATATGTAAAAGCGAATGGAAATGTATATTATCCGAGTGCGAAAACAGGAAGTTCTACATCCTTTGTAATTCCGGTAGAAATGAATAAGAATAACTCGGTTGTGGGTATGACAACGGCGATGTCTACGGCACATGAGATTAAATATACGATTTTTGTATACATTGCCGAAGCAGCAAAAGCCAATGCATCAGCGAGAGCCAACGGAAAAGAAGTAACGGTAATCGGTGTAAACGGAAGTGACAGCAGCAAGACGGCAACAGCAAACAAAAAAATGGACGAGGTAGCACCGGAGATCATCGGCCTGGAGTATCAGTCTGAAACAAAAGTCGAGTATGCGAAATATTTCAAGATATATCATTATGATCAGGGAATTACATTGTTGGAGATCGATATGAATAAAAAGACCGGAAGAAAAGCAGCCGGTAAGAAATGGAAAGAAGCATCAGAAATAAGCGGACTGAATCCGGCAGAGCAGGAGCAGGCAGCACTGTACCTGAACAACGTGGTCAAATATCTGATCGTTCCGGAAAATGCAGAGATTCCGGCGGGGCTGGATAAGGAAGTCATTGTGGTAAGACAGCCGGCAGATCATGTTTATGCAGGATCGAATAAGACGATTTCCCTGATGGAAGAACTGGGACAGCTTGATAAAGTGACAACAGTAGGTGTGAAGAAAAATAAATGCAAGAATGAAACTATCAAAGAAAAGATGGCTGAGAAAGAAGTCATTTATGCGGGAACGTCCGGCAAATTAAATTATAAGAAACTTGTAAAAAACAAATGTAATCTTGCACTCCTTTCATCCAGCGTGCTGCCGGAAAAAAGAAGCAGCAAAAAAGCGGCAAAGAAAAAGATGACAGCTTATCGAAAGATGACAGAGAAGATGACGCTTCTTCAGATTCCGGTGATCGTTGACCGTGCAAAAGATGAAAAAGGAAAAGATGCACAGAAAGAATGGGAAAAGGTCTACCAGGTGATTTTGGGATGTGACGGCCAAAGTGCAGAATAGAGATTGCGTAAGATAGCAGAGTGTGGACAATGCTCTTGTGATCTGAAAAAGTGGAGAAAAGGATGAAAAAGAGAACATATCGGCTGTTGTGTGTACTTGCAGGTACAGTGCTTCTGGCAACAGGAGCACTGACCGGGTGCAGCGGCTCAGGTAAATCGGGTGTATCGAAAGGTGACGGAATACAGCAGACAGAAGAAGCAGGGGCGACAGAAAAACATGCTCCGAAGATAGACGGTCTTGAGTATAAGAAAACAATGAAGCTGAAATATGCTACGGGTTTTGATGTCTATTATTATAAAGAAGGATACAAATTACTGGACGTACACGAAGACAGGCAGTATCTGATCGTGCCGGAAGGTAAGAAGAAACCGGCAGATCTGGATAAAGAAATTGTGGTATTAAAACAGCCATTGGAGCACATTTATCTCGCAGCAACATCGGCAATGGCATTGTTTGATGCGATGGATGGGCTGGACAGTATCCGGATGTCGGGAGCACAGGCTTCGGACTGGTATATTGATCATGCGAAGAAAGCAATGGAAGACGGCAAGATCCTGTTTGCAGGAAAATACAGCGAACCGGATTATGAAATGCTGATAGATGAGGACTGTGATCTTGCAATTGAATCCACGATGATCCTGCATACACCAAAGGTTCAGGAGATGATCGAAGATCTGGATATTCCGGTGTTTATTGACCGTTCCAGTTATGAAAGTCATCCGCTTGGAAGGACGGAGTGGATCAAAGCATATGCAGCAATGCTGAACAAAGAAGATGCAGCAGATACATTTTTTGATACACAGACAGAAGTGATCGGCAGTCTGAAAGATTTTAAGAATACAGGAAAAACAGTTGCTTATTTCTTTGTGAATACAGATGGAACAGTGGTCGTAAGAAGCAGCAGTGATTATATTCCGAAGATGATCGATATTGCCGGAGGAAAATACATTTTTCAGGATCTTAAGAACACAAAAAGCAAGAGTGCTTCTGTGGAACTGTCGATGGAAGAGTTTTATGCAAAAGCAAAGAATGCAGATTATCTGATCTATAATGCATCGATCGACAGTCCGATCAATAGCATTGCAGATCTGACAGCAAAGAGTGAATTGTTCGCAGATTTTAAGGCAGTGAAGAGCGGAAATGTGTGGTGCACCGGAAAATCACTGTATCAGGCAACGGACATTGTGGGAAATCTGATTACGGATATCAATCTGATGCTGACAGATGGAGATGAGAGTGGTATGACATTCTTGTATCGGGTAAAATAATACAGTATAATAATCAGGTGGGCGTTTGGATGTGTTCACCTGATTTTTTTAAAAGGAGAAATGATGGAGAAAGAGAATTTCAGGCGGCGTTCCAGATACACCCTGGTATTCGGGGTTCTGGCAGCGGCGTTCTGTGTTGTAACAGTTTTAAATATTAATACGGGAAATGTCCATATTTCAATAGCAGAAATATGCAAGATACTGATTCGAAGAGGCGGAGAAGGAACAGAGGCAAACATTATATGGAAGATACGACTTCCGAGAGTACTGATGGCAGCAATCCTGGGAGGCGCATTGTCATTATCCGGGTTCCTGCTTCAGACATTTTTCTCAAATCCGATTGCAGGTCCGTTTGTTCTGGGAATTTCTTCCGGGGCGAAGATGATGGTAGCGCTGGTAATGATATTTTTCCTGGAGAGATATGCTTTTGTATCTTCTTATACGTTGATCATTGCTGCATTTGCGGGTGCACTTATTTCCACTGGATTTATCCTGTTGTTGTCCAGGAAAATGACGCATATGGCAACCCTTCTTGTGGGTGGGATCATGATTGGATATATCTGCTCGGCAATTACTGATTTTGTTGTAACCTTTGCGGAAGATTCCGATATTGTCAATCTGCATGGATGGTCACAGGGAAGCTTTTCAGGAATGAACTGGAGTAATGTAGAGGTTGCCGCTACTGTAATTGGTGTGACGGTGGTACTTACATTTTTTTCTGTCAAAACCAATCGGGGCATATCAGCTGGGGGGAAGCATACGCACAGAGCATGGGAGTAAATATCAGATTTTTTCAGGGTAGCACTGATTCTTTTTGTCCAGTGTGCTTTCTGCCAGTGTGACAGCTTTCGCAGGTCCGATCTCATTCGTGGGAATTGCTGTTCCATACCTGATAAAGCATGCGCTGCAGACATCGAAACCGTTGGTTGTGATACCGGGAACATTTATCGGAGGTGCAGTATTTTGTATGATCTGTGATCTGATTGCAAGGATGGCATTTGCACCGATGGAACTGAATATCAGTACGGTGACATCGATATTCGGTGCACCGATAGTCATATTTATGATGGTACACGGACAGAAAGGCAGGTAGGAAATGAAAGATTATTATATAAAGACGAAAGACCTTTCTGTAGGATATCAGGGAAAGGTGTTGATCCGTGATATCAATCTGGATATAAAAAAGGGGGAGATCGTTACCCTGATCGGACCAAATGGTGCGGGGAAATCCACCATATTAAAGAGCGTTACCAGACAGTTGAAACTGATCGGAGGCGAAGTCTATCTAGATTCAGATGAGATACGAAAGCTTTCTTATAAGAGTATGGCCAGGAAGGTGGCAGTAATGCTGACGGAACGGATGAAACCGGAACTGATGACCTGTCACGATGTAGTGGCGACAGGGCGCTACCCGTATACCGGAAGATTGGGAGTCCTTTCCGTGGAAGACGAAAACAAGGTGGATGAAGCATTGATGGCTGTGCATGCTCAGGAATTAGGAATCCGGAATTTCCTGGAAATCAGTGATGGACAGAGACAGCGTATATTATTGGCAAGAGCCATCTGTCAGGAACCGGAAGTCATGATCTTAGATGAGCCGACATCCTATCTGGACATCCGGCATAAATTGGAACTGCTGGAAATCTTAAGAAAGATGGCAAAAGAAAAAGAAATAACAGTGATCATGTCCCTGCATGAGATTGATCTGGCACAGAAAATTTCAGATAAAGTAGTCTGCGTAAAAGGAGACAGGATTGCAGGATTTGGAAATCCGGAAGAAATATTTACGGAAGAAAAAATGAGGGAGCTGTATGGGATTGATAATGGTTATTATGATCCATGCTTTGGAAGTGTGGAACTTCCAAGGGTAGTGGGAAAACCGGAAGTTTTCGTTCTCTCATCCGGTGGAACCGGAATTCCGGTTTACCGGAAACTTCAGAAAGCCGGAATCCCATTTGCTGCCGGAATCCTATATCCGGGCGAGTGCGACTATCAGCTCGCAAGACTGCTCGCATCCGAGATCATCAGTGAAGAACCATACGAGCCAATATCCTGCGAGACCTACCGAAAAGCATTAGAAATGATGGAACAATGCAAAAAAGTGATCAATGCCGGAGTCAAAACCGGAAAGATGAATCAGAAAGCAGGGGAACTGCTTAAGATTGCGGAAGAGAGAGGGATGTTAATTTAATTGGGATTTAATTCAGGAAGGCTTTGGATACCCGAACCGGAATAAAGCTTGAAAAGGCGTTCCTGCTCAGGTTCCATCGGCGGGTCAATTCTAAAGGGGCAAAATTCTGCTAAAAGCAGGCTTTCAAAATTTGAAACTCGGCATACGCCTCAGACAGTCAAATTTTGAAAACCTAACGCAGAATTTTACCCCTTAAGAATTACCAACGCCTCTTTCACATTCACTGGAACGCCTTTTCAAGCTTTATTCCGTGTGTATCAAATGCCTTACGAATTAATGGCAATTGTGTAACGGTTGTGGCCTCCACCGGGTTACATTTCCGGGCATTTTATTTATTAACATTCGCTGCCAGTCACGACTTGAAGGAAACAATAGATAAGGATTATTGTGAATGTGGAATGCCGTTAGAAACAATTAGAGAGTCAGAAGCACCGTTAAAGGAACGAAGCGAACGCCGAGTTTGAGCGTAGTTCCTTTGCTTTTAGGTGATTCTGACTCTCTTAGTGTTTCTTATGGTATGGAACCTGAACAAGAAGCCTTATCTATTGTTTCCTTCAAGGACTGAGAGGTCGCCCCCCAGTTAATAAATTAAATCCCAAATTAATTCCGATACTGTGTATTTTTATTACTGCAGCTGGCTCAGACGGCTGCGGAGTACAGGTCCGACGATGATCGCAATGATAATCTTCGCTGCGTCACCGGCAAGATAAGGAATTACTCCGACAGAAAGTGCTGCAACGAATGACATTTTCAACTGGATCGCAAGCCACTCTGTACCAAAGATATAAGTGACTGCCGTACCGATGATCATACCGACAACTGCCAGAATTCTGTTCTTTGGAAATTTATCAACGAACAGTCCGGAAATCAGTGCAAGGAAGATGAAACCAATCAGGTATCCGCCGGTAGGACCTGCAAGCTTTCCTAATCCACCGGTAAAACCGGAAAATACAGGAAGACCGACAAGACCAAGTAACAGATATACGATGTAACTGATGGTTGCATCTCTAAAACCAAGTACATAGATACTGATCATGATCACCAGGTTGGTAAGACTGATCGGTACCGGGCTGACCGGAATCGGAATCGCCATAGGAGCGAAGATACAGGTGATTGCAGTCATCAAAGCAATCAGAACCAGTTTGCGGGTGGAAAGCTTTTTCGTTGTTGTGCTATTTACTGTGTTGTTCATAGTGGTAATTGTCTGCCGTATGACATGGCAGAACTCCTTTCCTTTAGTTTTATATCAAAAATATAACAGAAGTATAAAATAAACAGGATAAAATGTCAACTGTAAAGATGGTTGGTTAACAATTGGACATGCACAAGCGTATGATGTTAACAAAAGCATACGATTTGAAAATGTATAGTATTGTGTAAACATTAAAATAAATAAAGAAAAATCAGATAATTCAACTGTTGGAATGAAATAATGGAAAATAAATAAAATTAATTGCAAAAAGTATTGACAAAATAAAAGCCGAATGATATTATATAATCAATCCAAAGGAAATCCAAAATAAACAAAAAAGAATTCCTGACGAGAAAGGGAATCTTGAAAATTGAATATCACATATTTTATAAGATGTATTTTTATTATAAATTCTCAATTCGTTTAAGAATCGAAAAATACAGGATATAGATATGAAATATCTGGTAAGGCATCGGATATCAAATATCGTAAAGTATATTGTAGAGAAAGAGAATGGATGAATAACGATTATAGAATGATATCAAGGGGATATGGATCATAATCGTAGAAGAGATGAGATAATAAATTCCAGCTTATATCTTAAGTGATAAAAGAAAAGTTTATCAAGGATGAAGAATATTTCATATGTCGGTGAGATATCGTTGATTGGAAATTTATGAAAAGGAGGCTTAATCCAATGGACACAGTAGAATCATCGAATCAATATGTTAGTGGTATGGCAGGTAGAAGTTCCCAGAGAATAAGCCTTTATTATAATAGATAAAAGGCCGGTAGAGGAGATTCGGAAAAATAGAACAGACGGAGAAAATATACACCGGACGATAAAAAGAACTGCAGACATATTGAACAGAATACCACATATTTAAAGATATTATTAATATGTGTAAAGAAACATGAATAGTAGATTTGAATGAATGTGCAAAGAAGATGAGTAAAAGATCATCGGAAAGCATACAAAGGCGACAGGGAATAAAATTAAAATCATTCTCCGATATAAAAATTAAATATGATAAAATTGAATATGTAACAGCCATCATAGGAAAGAATATGATGGCTGTTTTTTACGTTGATATCAGAGAGCAGCCGGCAGATATTTTACAGGGATAAAAAAATTGTAATTTTTGTAATATTTTTTAACATATTTGGCGGGATATTTTGACAATAAACAGGTCATATGATAAACTTATATAAGTAAAATTGTAGGGAAATACGCTTTTTTAAAATAAACATTTGAGGTGAGAAATATTGGATAAATATGAATATAGGGTGAAGACCGAGCAAATGCTTGATCATCTGGAAAAGAAGGAGTACCAGCAGGCAAAGGAAATTGCTGATGGTATAGACTGGCGAAGAGTAAAGAATGCGTCAATGCTCAATACAGTCAGTGAGATTTATGAATATAACGGTGAGTTTAAGAAGGGGAGAGATATACTGTTCCTGGCATTTGACAGAGCACCGGGAAGCAGAAAAATTGTATATCGTTTAGGCACACTGGCACTGAAGATCAAAGATATCAGAGAAGCAACGGATTGTTATGAAGAATTCGTAAAGCTGGCACCAAAAGATCCGAATCAGTATATTTTAAAATATAAGATTCTGAGAACACAGGGGGCATCGCTGACAGATCAGATTACAGCACTGGAAGAATTTAAAAAAGCGGAATATATTGAAAAGTGGGCATATGAACTTGCCAAATTGTATGATGAAGCCGGAATGACAGCAGAATGTCTGGAAGAATGTGATGATCTGATCTTGTGGTTCAGTGAAGGAAAATATGTATACCTTGCAATGGAACTGAAGATGAAGTATAAGCCACTGACACCACTTCAGCAGGAGAAATATGACAGCCGTCCGGGAGCGGTTAAGAAGAAACCGGAACCGGAGAAACAACCGGAATCAACACTGGAAGAAGTGGATGACGAGAATGAATATAATGAAGGTACAGAAGAGACTGTTGACGTACAAGAAGAGCCGGTCAGAGAGCCAGTGACAGAAAGAGTTGATGAATCTGAAGTTCAGGAAATTCCTCCGCAGGAAGTACCGATGCAGGAAACTGTTGTACAGGAAGAGATTCCACAGGAAGTGCCGATGCAGGAAACTGTTGTACAAGAAGAGATTCCGCAGGAAGAGATTGTAGAAGAAGCTGCAGAAGAAGTCGTGGAAGAAGAACCGGTATATACTGAACCGGAAGAGGCTGCGGAAGAACATGGATCAACGATCAAACAGGTTGTGACGGGAGCTACTTTGGAGGAAGCTTTAGCGCAGGGCATGGCGGTTGCCAATGGCATTACAATTGAAGAAGAAGCAATGAAAGAGCGTGAAGATGAGATTCTGGCGAATGGTCAGATGATGATCGATGATATTCTTCAGAAATGGGAAGAAAAACAGAAAGACCACGAAGCAGCAATCGAGAAGCAGAAAGCAAAAGATGAAGAGCGTCTTCAGAAAGAAAGAGAACAGGCTCGTATCCGTCAGGAAGAAGAACGCAGAGAAGTTGAGAGAAAAGCGGCGGAAGCTGAGGCAAGAAGAAAAGCCGAGGAAGAAGAGGCAGCAAGAAAGGCGGCCGAAGAAGAAGCAAGAAGAAAGGCCGAGGAAGAAGCAGCAAGAAAGGCGGCCGAGGAAGAGGCAGAAACCGATAAGCAAGACACAGAGAATTCCGGATGATATTGTACGTCTGATGGAAGAAATGGGAAATGAAGAGTCGGAAGAAGAACTCTATGAAGAGGATTTTGAAGATGGTTCGGAAACGGAAGAAGACTTCATTGAAGGAATCGAAGAAGAACTTAGCGGAATCGATATGAGTGGAAGCAGTTTTGAAGAAGCCGATTTCGGTGATGAAGATTTTGAAGAAGCTGATTTCGAAGAGGAAGACTTTGAGGATGAAGACTTTGAAGAAGAGGACGAAGAAGAAGCTGATTTCGAAGATGAAGACTTTGAAGATGAAGACTTTGAAGAAGCTGATTTTGAGGATGAAGACTTTGAAGAAGCTGATTTTGAGGATGAAGACTTTGAAGAAGCCGATTTTGAAGAAGAAGACTTCGATGCTGATTTGCGGATGTAGAGGAAGAAGACTTCGACGATGATTTTGCAGATGTCGACGATGAAGAGACAGATTTTGATGACGAAGACTTAGAGATTGAAGACGACGAAGAAGCGGATGAAGAGTTAGAAATCGAAGAGCCATCGGAGGAAGAGATTCAGGCAAGAATCAAGAAATCTAAAGGCGGTGTTCCGTTCGATACAGGATTTGTTGTAACCGGAAGATATGATCTGAGTGCTACGAGTGAGATAGGTCTGAAAGCCGGACTTACAGAAGAACAGAAGAAGCTGTTCTCATATTTTGTACCGGTGAGAGGAATGAGCGAACAGATCGTTGAAGTACTGGATAACGATAGAAGGGCACAGAGAGAAGGAACATCCAAGACAGGTAACCTTCTTGTGATTGGTAGAAAAGGATCTGGTAAGACAGTCCTTGCGGTTGATATTGTAAAAGCAATTCAGAAACAGAGAAGTCTGAAACAGGGTAAAGTAGCAATCGTTACAGGTGAATCTCTTAATAAGAAAGAGCTTACGAATATTATTCAGAAGCTGCGCGGCGGAGCGATCATCATCGAGCATGCAGGAAAATTGAATGCGAGAACTGTAAAAGAGTTAAATTATCTGATGGAGAAGAAGACAGGAGAATTG
>ENA-OPZD01000301-OPZD01000301.1-human-gut-metagenome-genome-assembly--contig:-NODE-301-length-14148-cov-2.583839_pt1 | contig 14148 bp, 20 predicted proteins | sample MGYA00242479_ERZ504495 | MGnify/ENA primary metagenome ERZ504495 (study PRJEB26092, sample SAMD00036286) | human gut metagenome | host: Homo sapiens | study: EMG produced TPA metagenomics assembly of... | reverse complement strand
CATGAAATGTACATCACAGGTTCCGACAACCGGCTTATTGAACCGTTCGCCAAGTGCCACGATCTTCCGGTTGATCTCTTTTAAGTCTTCCTCATTCTGTACCTTCGTAATCTTCGGGCTCTCGATCATGAACTGGTTATTGCCAAGCGGCTGGATCTCCAGATAATCATAGAAGTTTACAATCTTTGCGATTCGTTCTTCCGACTTTTCATTCAGAATCGCCTGATAAAGTTCTCCCGCCTCACAGGCACTTCCCACCAGAAGTCCTTCTCTGTATTTCGACAGTTCGCTCTTTGGAATTCTTGGTCTTCTTGCATAGTATTTCAGATGGGACATTGAGATCAGGGTATACAGATTCACACGTCCCACTTCATTCAGTGCCAGAATGATCACATGGTATGACGGAAGTTTCCGGACAGCATCAGCATTGTTCTCTCCAAACTGGTTTAGCTTCGCCAGATCATAAATGCCTCTGTCCTTTAACATTTCCACAAATTTTACAAATATCTCCGCAGTTGCCCCGGCGTCATCGACCGCCCGGTGGTGGTTCTCCAGTGAAATATGGAGTGCATTTGCCACCACATTCAGCTTATACTTTGACAACGTCGGCAGAAGGATACGCGCCATCGACACCGTATCCACCGATGTGAAATCCGGCTGGATATCCTGATATCTGCAGTTTTGTTCAATAAAACTTACATCAAAAGAGGCATTGTGTGCGACCAGTGCCGCATCTCCTATGAACTCCAGAAATTGTGGAAGAACCATCTCAATATCCGGCGCCCCCATAACCATCTGGTCAGTAATGCTGGTAAGCTGTGTGATCTGGAACGGGATCGGTACTTCGGATTGACAATGTACTGAATTTGTCTGTGATCACGCCATGTTCTACCTTTACCGCACCGATCTCGATGATCCTATCCTTGATTGGACTGAATCCGGTTGTCTCCAGATCGAAAACTACATAGATGTCATCCAGCGACTGCCCTTTTTCATTTACCGCTACATCAGTCAGATCATCTACCAGATATCCTTCCACACCATAGATAACTTTGAACGGATCGTCCTTACCCAGTGACTCAATATAATGATTTGCATCCGTGAATGCCTGAACTACACCATGATCCGTGACCGCCATCGCCGGATGTCCCCAGTCATGCGCCTGCTTTAGAAGCGTTGTGACGTCTGTTACCGCATCCATATCGCTCATCTTGGTATGGCAGTGAAGTTCCACTCGTTTCTCTGGTGCAGTATCCACTCTTGACTCTGTAAAATCACTGATCTTCTTGATTCCGACTACCGACTGGATATTCAGTTCCGAATCAAAACGGTCTACCGTTGTTACTCCTTTTAACTTCAAAAATGCACCTGTCTTAATATCTCCCAAAATATCCGCAAGCTGATCGTTCCGCACAAACATTTTCACCATAATAGAATCCGTAAAATCTGTAACTGCAAACATAATGATCGTCTTCTCATTACGGATCTCTCTGGTCTCCATACTGATGACTTTTCCACGGATTGTAATCTCACCCATCTCGCCTAACACATTCTGCAGTTCGATCGTCTCATCGTCAAAGTCTCGTCCGTAAATCAGGTTCGGATCATCCGTAGCCTTACGTACAAACGAATAGCTGCCTTTCCAAATGATTTGGAACTCTTAGCGCTGATTTATTACTGTTTCTCCACGAAGTGCTTTTGACGCGCTTTTTCCTCTTTTTCTCTTCTTTCTGTTCCTGTGCTTTCTTTGCCTTGACAGCCTCAGACTGTTCACGAATTGCCTCTACTTCCTGTTCTAATTTGCTTCGTTATATTTCAACTTACTGTCTTTTGCCTTTTCATACAGAACCCGTATCTCCACCGGCCGTTGAAAACGCTCTGCAAATACACCCGTCAGATACTCCGACAGGGAGTCCTTTTTCCCTTGTGCAACAATCGTATCCGTCAGCGTCAGACAGAGAATATTACCATTTTCAAATTCATAACTGGCGTTCTGGAGCATGTTCCGCTCTACAACGCTCTTCTGATCCAGTTCCAGCAGAAAACTGTCGTAGTATTCATTCATCAGATTCTCCGGTGTATACTGTTCCGATAGGTCATACTGCTCCCGCACTGTCACCTGGATATGGCTTCTGGCAAATAACTGCTGCTTCAGCATACGCTCCACTTCATATATATCCTTTTTCTGGATCAGATGTCTGCTGTAAATGCTGACACGGATAAAGTCTCTCGTAGAATTTGTGGAAACTTTCGTCACCTCTACGCCCTGAAACATCATCTGAATATCATCTTTTACTTTTAATGTCGGAAATACCTCAAAAACGGCTTACTCATTCCAGTGTAACAACTCCTGTCTCAATGTCTCCAATAATTCGTCTTCCTTTACTTTCTTCACGACCTCACCTTTCTTTGACTCAGAAGACCTTCTTCCGATTCCGCCGGCAATTCCGATATCTGCTTCCTTTGCTTCTCCTGGTCCGTTGACTACGCAGCCCATAACGGCCACCTTGATATCCAGCGGAATATCGGCCACCATTTCTTCGACTTTATTTGCAAGTCCGATCAGATCGATCTTGGTTCTTCCGCAGGTTGGGCAGGATACCACTTCGATCCCGCCTTTCCGAAGCCCCAGAGTCTTTAAGATCAGTTTTGCGGATTTGATCTCTTCTACCGGATCTCCGGTCAGCGATACACGGATCGTATCACCGATCCCCTGACTTAAGATCAACCCCAGCCGATGGAAGATTTGATATTACCTGCCAGCAGGGTTCCTGATTCTGTAATGCCGACATGTAACGGATACGGGCATACCGGTGCCAGGAGCTCATGCGCTTCACGCACATCATAACGTCCGATGACTTGATACTGACTACCAGATTGTTATATCCCATCTCTTCTATCATATGTACTTTGTCCAGTGCACTTTCTACCAGACCTTCTGCCGTAACACCATGGTATTTTTCTTACCAGATGCTTCTCCAGTGAACCACTGTTCACTCCGACACGGATCGGAATATTATATTCTTTTGCTTTTTCTACCACTGCACGGACTCTTTTTTCATCCCCGATATTTCCAGGATTGATACGGATCTTATCTGCCCCGTTCTCAATTGCGGCAATTGCAAGGCGATAATCAAAGTGAATATCTGCCACCAGCGGAATATGTATCTGTTCCTTGATCTTGCGGATACTCTCTGCTGCCTCCATCGTCGGAACCGCAACCCGGATAATATCGCATCCCGCTTTTTCAAGCTTTAAGATCTGCGCCACACAGGCTTCCACGTCTTCTGTTTTCGTATTCGTCATAGACTGGATCGCAATCCGCTCCCGCCGCCGATACACACATTACCGATCTGTACTTTTTTCGTTTTATTTCTGTAGTCTTCCATCCTTTTCCCTCCGTTTTTATGATATATAAACTTCTTTTTTTTCTTCTTGCGTATCCGCATTTATCCTTATAGCAACAAATGCCCCCTCTATCACATACATATAGGAGGGCTGTATTTTTAATTCTTATTGAACATCATCTGTTCTCCATATTCACGCTCTGTCAATGTCAGCGTTCCGTCATCAATACTATATTCAAATGTCGTTCCTATGGATTGTACTGCATTTTTTAAAGTCTCTGTTGTATACTGTCCATCCGACTTTTCTGCAATTTTCTGAATCTGTGCATCGTCCTGCTGTATAGAAATCGTCTTGGATTCTTTGTTCATCGTATATGTCATCGGAACTTCTGTATCTTTTCCTTCTCCCGATGCCGGAATAGTTACCGTCATCTGACCATCACGACTGATCTTCAGATTCATATTACCGTCCTCATCCGTCCAGAAACCTTCTAACGGATTCCCCGTAAACATCTTCATCAGAAGAAATATTGCTACGATTATAATCAGGACAGATGTAACAGACGTAACGACTGTCCATATCTTACTTCTTTTTGCCTCATCATTGTTTTCTATCATCTATCCGTTTCCCTTCTTTTTATTGTGTCTTTTATTATTCCCGCTATTATAGATTATATGTGCTTTTTTCTTCTGTGTCAACGACAGGTCTTTTGTTTCTTCTTCCCTTTACTCGTCAATCTCCACAAGCAGATAAAATCCCCTGTCCGTCTGTTCAATCTTCTTGATCTTTCCTTTTCTTGCTCTGATCCGCTGTCTGGTACGGTAGATTCCTGACATAGCGATGGATGGTTCGACCAGATATGTATATTGGCCGGTAACGGCACTTCGTTCACTGATCTCTACTTCCTGTCCTTCTGTCACCAGACCTTCTCTTTCCATTTTAAAAACGTTCCACACGCATTTTTACTGTCTCCTTTTCTTTTTATCCACACAATACCGCAAAAAGCAAAAATCGTCAGCTTTCCTTTGAAAAACTGACGATTTTTGCCGGACAGTTCTTATTCCTTTACAAAGCGGTGATAAATATAATCATTTGCTTCTTTTTCCTGACTGTCATCCAGTGGAGTAAGAATCACTTCTCCGCCATACTTTCTTTCCAGCGCTTTTCTGATCAGATAATCACTGACCTGTGGATTCTTCGGAAGCAGCGGACCATGCAGATAGGTTCCGATCACATTCTTATACACAACACCTTCATAACCGCTTTTACCATCATTTCCGGCTCCGTACAGAACCTTTCCGAACGGTTTATTTCCATTCAGATAAGTTCTTCCGCCATGGTTTTCAAATCCTACTACCGGCATGTCTACAAGTTCACTGTCCAGAACGATATTATCGATCAGACGTCCTTCTTCCTGCTCCGTATAGATATCCACCAGATTCAGGCCCTCGATCATTCCGGCATCTGTTTTATAGTACTTCCCAAGAAGCTGATAGCCGCCGCACACTGCGATGACCACACCGCCATCTTCTACATAATCTTTGAATTCACTTTGGATCTCCAGAAGACTTTTACACACGATTGCCTGTTCCCTGTCGGAACCGCCTCCCAGCAAAACGATATCCAGTTTTGAAAAATCGATCTGATCTCCGGTGTTGAATTCTATTGTCTCTGCTTCTATTCCCCGCCAGATACAGCGTTTCATCAAACATGCAATATTCCCTCTGTCTCCGTACAGATTTAAAAGATCCGGATACAGATGACCGATTGTAAGTTTCATATCCTTAGTCTCCATTATCCTTCTCCTTCCATCTTTTTCAATACATTCCGGGTACTGAACAGAGCTGTATAGTTCACCAGTACATACAGGTTACCACATCCATTTTCTACTCTTTCACGGATTGCCTTCTCCACATCTGCTTCCAGCATGGACGTAATATCTACGTATTTCATACGTAATCTCATATCCTGACAACGGATACCGCTTACCGTAATGGAATTGATATTTGCTCCCTTGAATCTGTCAAAATCCACATCCCATAGCCATGAAATATCCGTTCCGTCCTGTGCATTGTCATTGATCACAATGATTACATCTTTCATAGATTCATCCTGCATTACCGCAGAAATATTCTGATTAAATCCCGCCGGATTCTTTGCAAGATTCAGCACGATCTTTGTGCCCTGTACATCAAATTGTTCCATGCGGCCATTCTCCGGATTAAATTCTGCAAGCATGTCCTGGAAATGTTCCAGTCCAAGTCCTCCAGTTCTTCCCGCTGCATATGCTGCCAGAATATTATATACATTGTAGAAGCCTTTATAATTGGCTTCCAGATGTCTTTCCTCAACTGTAAATGCAAGATGATCACTGACCACTACATCCGATGCATCATATACAATTGCCGGCCGCTTAAACTCACAGCCCGTACATGCATAATCTCCAAGCTGGCTGTAGTGATAGAAATTATACTTCAACGGAGCCCCGCATTTTTTACAGAAACGTCCCTCTCTGATCTCATGCGAATCTTTATCATTCACTACCTTTTCGCTGATACCGTAAGTCACATACGGATTACCGCTTTCCATTGCAAGGTATGCGGACAATGCATCATCTCCGTTCACGATCACCTTCATCTTTGGTGCACTCTGCATCACTTCTTTTAAGATGTTCATTGTAATATCAATCTCACCATAGCGGTCAAGCTGATCACGGAACAGATTTGTCAACACCATGTAATCCGGCTTAAAATGTGGAAATACCCTTCTGGTTGATGCCTCATCAATCTCAATACAGGCATAATCTGCATCCAGATTACCACTGAAGCCTGCGCCCAATACAAATGCTGCTACAACTCCATTCAACATGTTCGATCCGGTATGATTACAGATTACTTTATAGCCTTCTTTTTCAATTGCTGCACAAAGCATATTGTTGGTCGTCGTCTTTCCATTGGTTCCGCATACAATAAAAATATCTTTTCTAACCTGGCCTGCAAGATCGTGCAGGATACTTGGATCAATCTTTAATGCAATTTTCCCCGCCCAGGTCACACCCTGGCGGTGAAAGATGTGTACACTTGCTTTTCACTTATCTTGCTGCCCATACAGCCAGCATTCTGCGTACTCCCATAATTTTTTTATTCCCCGATCAGTTCCTTGATATTTTGCGGTTCCGGCATCGAGCGGATTGCACCTTTTTTCATCGTGATCAGTGCTGCACCCGCATTTGCATATGTCAGAATCTCTTTTAATTTTTCTTCGTCCAGATATCCAGACCATACTTCAACACACCATTGATAGAGCATCCGCAGAACGTGTCACCTGCTCCTGTTGTCTCGATTGCTTTCACGGTAAATCCCGGCTGTTCTACACGAAGATTTTTATAATAAGCTCTGCTTCCTTCTTTTCCCATAGTCAGGAAGATAAGCGGTATCTGATATTTCTCCTGAAGATACTTAATTCCTTTATCATAATCTTCTTCTCCGGATACGAACTGAATCTCATTATCCGAAATCTTCAGTACATCACAGTTTTCAAATCCGTACTCCATCTGCTCCTTCGCCTCATCCAGCGTCTTCCAGAGCGGCGGACGTAAATTCGGATCAAACGTGATCATACATCCGGCTTCTTTTGCAACGGAGAGTGCCCTCTTTGTTGCAGTTTTTACCGGTTCATCTGTCATAGAAAGTGTTCCGAAATGGAATACCTTTGACTGACGAATCAGATCATAATCTACTTCCTCTTCCTTTAACATCATATCTGCTCCCGGTTTGCGGTAAAAAGAAAATTCTCTGTCACCATCCGGGAAAGTATGTACAAAAGCAAGTGTTGTGTGAATATCCTGATCCATTACAAGTCCCTTTGCTTCTATTCCTGTATTCGTAATCGTATCCTTCAATAATTTACCGAACTGATCATCACCTACTTTTCCGATAAAGGCTGTTTTTCTTCCCAGTTTATTCAGCATTGCAAGTACATTACATGGTGCTCCACCCGGACATGCTTCAAATAACTGATTTCCCTGCTCACTTTCCCCGTTTACCGCAAAATCGATCAACAGCTCTCCGAGTGCTGTCACGTCATACTTCTTTTCCATATACACTACTCCTTATCTTAATCTTTATATTATTATTTATTTTACCATATAATTTGTCATTTTAAAACCTGTCCATATTGAAAGTGCATTATCACTAATTTTCGCATAAGTCTTTGTTATTTTTTTGTCATTTTTGCCTATTTACGAATTTGGTAATGATTGATAAAATAATAACAAATAATACAACAACCTGACGTATTATTTTATATTGTGAAACAATGATTTCACAAATGTTCGTGTTTGGACGGTACTCCCCTCCCACGAACCCTCTCTTGATAGCGTTTTGTAAGAAAGTCACATAAAAGTTTCCGCCAAAACTTTTTTATGTGACTTTCTTCTTTTATCCTAACAAATGTATGCCTCCGAGAAGTACATACGATATAAACCACATAATCACCGTTGCCATGCAGATGCCGATGACAACAGCCGGAAATGCTTTCTTAAACTTCATTCCCAAAAGCGCTGCAATCAGTGAGCCCGTCCATGCTCCGGTTCCCGGAAGCGGAATTCCTACGAATAATACCAGACCCCAGAATTCATATTTCTCGATCTGATCTTTCTTACTCATCGCTTTATTCTCCAGTTTATCTACCAGCGGTTTGAATGTCTTCGTCCCTTTCATCCATTTAAACACCGGTGTGATCAGAAGTAAAATGAAAGGAACCGGAATTATATTTCCGATAATACACAACGGTATCGCAGTAGACACTTTCACTCCGAGGATTGGTCCGGCAACCAGAAGTGCTCCTCGCAGTTCCAGAATCGGGATCATAGAGATCAGAAATACGATGACTTCTTTACTCACACTTCCGCTTAACGCATCAATAATTCCATGTATTAATGTATTGGTCATAAGAAACTCCTCTTATTTATTCATATATTTTTTCAGGAACGCAAACATTGCTTCCATCTCTTCTCTGGTTCCTACAGTGATACGCATATACTGTTCGATTCTCTCACTGCCCCAGAAGCGCACATAGATATCATTCTCTTTCAGTGCTTCAAATAATTCTTTTGCATCATAATCCGGATGCATGGCAAAGATAAAGTTCGATTTGGAATCCAGGCAGTGGAATCCAAGATTCTTTAATTCTTCTTTTGCCCATTCACGTGTCTCGATAATCTTATTCACACACGCTTCAAAATATGCCTGATCCTTTACCGCTTCCACACCGCATACCAGTGATGTCTGGTTCATAGTATAAGAGTTGAAAGAATATTTTGCATCATTCAGGTATTTGATCAGAGTCGGATTACTGATTGCATAACCGATACGCATTCCTGCCATTGATCTTGCTTTTGAAAATGTCTGTACAATGATCAGATTCTCATATTTGTCAATCAGTTCCAGCGCAGAACGTCCAGCAAAATCAACATATGCCTCATCTACAATTACGATCACATCCTGATTATGTGCGATAATATCTTCTACGTCAGCCAGATCTTCATAAATCCCTGTCGGTGCATTCGGATTCGGGAAGATCACACCACCATTTTCCTTGTAGTAATCTTCTTTTACGATCTTGAAGTTCTCATCTAACTTCTGGCATTCATACGGAATGCGGTACAGATCCGCCCATACCTTATAGAAGGAATAGGTAATATCCGGGAAAAAGACTGGTTTCTCCGAGTTAAAAAATGTCAGGAAACACATGGATAATACATCATCCGATCCAACTCCTACAAATACCTGATCCGGATTTACATGATAAAAATCAGCCAGTGCATTCACAAGCGGTGCTGCCGTCGGATCCGGATACAGACGTAAACGGTCTGTATCCATCTCCTCCAGTGCTTTTGTCACGCCCGGTGCCGGTGCATATGGATTCTCATTAGTATTTAACTTGATTACTTTGCGCTGCGGTTGTTCACCCGGCACATATGGTTCTACTTTTCGAATGTTTTTTTTCAAATGCTTTCATGCTGCTCTCCTAGAAATATTCTTTCGCCAGTCTTTTAATTTTTGGAAGTGAATTGATGATCGTCTCGTGAGATACACAGTATGCAAGTCTTACATATCCAGGACACGCAAAGGAGCTTCCCGGTACGATCAGAATATTATATTTCTTAGCGGCTTCACAGAACTCCTTCTCATTCGGAACCGGTGATTTTACAAAGAGATAGAATGCACCCTGTGGTTTGATACACTCGAATCCACATTCTTTCAGGCCGTTGTAAAGGTCTTCTCTGTTGCGGTCATAGAAAGAAAGGTCTGTCTTTTCATTCAGGCATTTTTCCACTACTTTCTGCTGCAGTGTCGGAGCATTAACAAATCCAAGGATACGTGTTGCCACATTTGCTGCCGCAAGCACTTCTTCACTGTCTTTCATCTCATCCGGAATCACCAGGTATCCGATACGTTCTCCCGGAAGAGACAGCGATTTACTGTAAGAATATCCTACAACTGTATTATCATAATATTTTGTGAGATAAGGAACTTCTACTCCGTCATAAGCAAGTTCACGATATGGTTCATCTGAGATCAAGACAATATCCGTTCCGAATTCTTTCTGTTTTGCCTCCATGATGGCAGCAAGCTTCTTAATCGTTTCTTCGGAGTACACCACACCTGTAGGATTATTCGGATTGTTAACAATGACTGCTTTTGTCTTAGAGGTGATCTTCTGCTCGAATTCATCCAGTTTCGGCTGAAAATCTACAGTATTCGGTGAGATTTCGACCAGCACACCATCGTAATTATTTGTATAAGAACGATATTCTCCAAAATATGGTGCAAATGCAATTACTTCATCTCCCGGATTGATGATCGATTTCAGAATAACATTCAGACCTCCTGCGGCACCAACTGTCATAACAATATTCTTTCCCTCAAAGTGCGTATCAAAACGTTCATTCAGAGATTTTGCTACCGCTGCTCTTACTTCCGCATATCCGCAGTTGCTGTTGGTATATCCGTGAAGTGCAACCGGATCTGTGTCATTTACAATCTCGATGATCGCATTCTTTACAGCCTCCGGTGCCGGCACATTCGGATTGCCAAGACTGAAATCAAACACATTCTCAGCTCCATAAATTCCAGCCAGACGATTTCCTTCCTCAAACATTGCACGGATAGCCGAACTGTTGGCCACCATATTTTTTCATCTTATCCGCTATCATTTTATTGCTCCTTTCTCACCGCAAGTCTTTTTTGTCCTTCAAACATCTTTTTTCTGTCACATCGCCCTTTTCCACCATAAAGGCAGGACGGTATGAAAGTTTTGCTTTTTCTGAGTCCTTCCGCTCCGGTATCATCTTCTCTGTTCACATATTTGTAGTTCATACATTCATGTTCTACAAACTGCTGGTTGATCATTGTATATGCACCCTGTACATCTGCATATGCCTTTTCAATATGCACTACATACGTATCCTCACAGATAGGTTCTCCGATCGTAAATGCTACAACTTCTCCGTCAATCCGTAAAACTCCTCCGGTCAGATGAAGCTCTTTGAACAGACGCAGGGAATTCAATGCCACACACATCTCCACCCCTTTTTTCGTCGTCGTCTTCACATTCATTCTCTTTCCGCCATTTTAATGCCATCTGAAAGCAGTCTTCCAGATTTTCTCCGGTCATGCTTTCATATGACCAGCGTCCATCGTACAAACTTTTGAACTTGTTAATATGGTTACGTTTCCCATGGAGTTTTTTCCCGGAAGCGTCGCTAACTTTTCTGATTCATATACATAATCCGCAGAGTCTCTGTCATACTCAATCTGAAATCTTTCCGGATACCATTCATTCAGCTGTTCGAAATATTCCGGTGTCACATTGTACATCAGGAACGGCCTGCCTTTTTCTTTGGAATACTCCATCATCTCTTCCAGTGCATTTTTTACATCTTCCGGTGCTCCTGCCGGATACGCAAAAGATACGTGATTCTCATCCTCACTTTTGAATACCAGTGCATTCTGTACAATTGCCCACTTCACCGGATATTGTCTGGACCAGAGATAAACATTGGCAAATGTTCTCTCACAGCTTCTGCTGGTATGATGTTCAAAGTAATGCGCAATAATCTCCTGATCTTCTAATTCTGCACGCTTAAACTGTATTGCTTCCATCCTTTATATTTACCTTCTTTTAGTTTCAGCTATTTTCTGATTGTCATATTCCGGATTCTTACATTTCCTCATTCATATTTGCAAGCTTTGCGGCCTGATCGGCTGCGATGCAGGCATCAATGATCTCCTGGATGTCTCCATTCATGATCTTATCCAGTTTGTATAATGTAAGTCCGATACGGTGATCTGTCACACGTCCCTGTGGGAAGTTATAAGTACGGATCTTCTCGGATCTGTCTCCGGTACCGATCTGGCTCTTTCTTGCCTCTGCTTCGGCATCGTGACGTTTCTGGCATTCCAGATCGTACAGCTTCGCACGTAAGAGTGCAAATGCTTTGTCCTTGTTCTGCAGCTGTGATTTCTCCGTCTGACTGTAGATCACGATTCCTGTAGGATAGTGAGTCAGTCGTACGGCTGAATCTGTCGTATTGACACACTGTCCACCGTTACCGGATGCACGCATTACGTCAATACGGATATCTTTTTCATCAATCTGAATATCTACGTCTTCTGCCTCCGGCATAACTGCTACAGTAATAGTAGAAGTGTGGATACGTCCGCCGGATTCTGTCTCCGGTACACGCTGTACACGATGAACTCCGGATTCGTATTTCATCTTTGAATACGCACCCTTTCCATCGATCATAAATGTTACATTCTTCATTCCGCCGATACCAATCTCTTCACACTCTACCAGCTCAACTTTCCATCTCTGGCTTTCTGCATAGTGCATATACATACGGTAGATTTCAGCTGCAAAAAGTGCCGCCTCGTCTCCGCCCGCACCGGCACGGATCTCAACGATAACATTCTTCTCATCGTTCGGATCTTTCGGAAGAAGAAGGATTTTCAATTCCTGTTCCAGTTCTTCCACACGCTTCTTATTATCATTCAATTCTTCTTTTGCAAGTTCACGCATCTCTTCATCAGACTCTTCCTCTAACATCTCAAGGCTGTCCTCGATTGCCTGTTTGCATTCTTTGTATTCATTATACGCCTCTACAATCGGAGTCAGGTCGTTCTGTTCTTTCATAAGTTTGCGGAAGCGGTTCTGGTCATTTGCCACATCCGGTTCCTGAAGTTCATTTAATATCTCATCCAGACGGATGCGCAGATCTTCTAATTTATCAAACATGGTATTTCCTCCTTAACATTACTCTTTATTGTACCTTCCCATAACAACGCGGTCAAGTCCCGCCAAATCCTTTTTTATCTGGATTTCTTCATATCCCTGTTCTTCCAGGAGAGCCGATACATCCTTTCCCTGATCAAAACCGGTCATCAAACAGAAGATACTCCACCTTTTTTATATGTTTTACACTTTCTTTCACGATCAGACGGTAAAAGTATAGTCCGTCTTCTTTCCCATCCAGTGCGATCCATGGATCATGAAGCTTTACTTCCTCTTCCAGACGGTTGATTTCCTCCGTTCTGATATACGGAGGATTTGATACGATCATGTCATATGTTTCTGCGATGTTCTCGAACAGATCCCCCTGTATAAAAACTGCTCCGGTCTGAAGTCTGCTGTCATTTTCCTTCGCAACTTTCAATGCTTCCTCTGATATATCACATCCGGTTCGGACACGCAGATTTCTTTCCTTTCTGCAAATTTCAGAATGCTTTCCAGAATACAGCCTGATCCTGTACACATATCCAGGATCTGCATCCCCGGCCGGATCTTCTTCAGTGCCTCTTCTACCAGTGTCTCTGTATCTTGTCTCGGAATCAGCACATGCTCATTCACCTTAAAATCCAGCCCCATGAATTCCTGTTCACCGGTAATATGCTGAAGTGGGATTCTCTGTGCTCTTATCGCAATATCTTTTTCGGTAGTGTTCTGCTTTATCCTTCTCTACCTCTTTATCCGGATCGGCAAGGAACATAGCCCTGCTGATCTTTGTCTCGTATTCCAGCAGGTACCAGGCATCTAACTTTGCATCCGGTATCCCGGTTTTTTCCAGACAGACAGTTCCGTCCCTATATAGATTACGAAGTGTGAAAATTGTCCCGTTCATAAGCCCTCCAGTCAAATACTGCTTCTACCGCCTGTATCGCAACTTCTATCATCCCGTCATCCGGTTCACTGGTCGTCATCTTCTGAATTGCCATTCCCGGCTTACTCAGCAGGTTAACAAATGGATTATCACTGTTTCCCGCAAGCTTCAATACCTCATAGGATACACCTGCGATCACCGGAAGCAGTGCGATACGCACAACCACTCTCATAAGCGGCGACTCTACCCGGATCAGGAGCAGCAGAATAATACTGATTGCAAGCACGAAGAACAGGAAGCTTGTACCACATCGTTTGTGCTGTCTGGAACTGTTTCTTACATTTTCCACCGTAAGCGGAAGCCCATGTTCAATGCAATTGATGCACTTGTGCTCCGCACCGTGATACATAAATGTTCTCTGGATATCTTTCATCCTCGAGATCAGTAAAATATAGATGATAAAGATTCCGATTCTTACAAAGCCTTCGATCACTGTCCGCAAATGATAAGACGGAACAACCGGTTTCATCAGCGATGACAGGAAATATGGCAGGACCATAAAGATCGCCACTGCAGCCACAATAGAAAATGCAACCGTCCCCGCCATCAAAAAGGCTTTCCTTTTTTTCTTTTTT
>ENA-OPZD01000300-OPZD01000300.1-human-gut-metagenome-genome-assembly--contig:-NODE-300-length-14194-cov-2.754816_pt1 | contig 14194 bp, 18 predicted proteins | sample MGYA00242479_ERZ504495 | MGnify/ENA primary metagenome ERZ504495 (study PRJEB26092, sample SAMD00036286) | human gut metagenome | host: Homo sapiens | study: EMG produced TPA metagenomics assembly of... | reverse complement strand
GCCTTTAGCATATCGCTTTAGTATTCCGCCGACAGAACTGAACAGGAACGGCTTCCTACTTTTTATGCAGGTCCGGATCGTCGTGCCTTCCTGAATTAAATCCCTATATCCTTATACCCTTCCAGCTTTGAGGTACAATGTGGGCATCTGGTTGCCATATATCTTCTTTTTTCATCTTACCATCTTTGCAATTCAATGGTTAATGCTTTCTTCTATATCACTTTATTTGTCCAGAATCCGCTGGATCTCTTCCAGATCCTCCGCAAAATATATTCCCTCCTGCTTTTCCTCAGAAGAAAGATCCATCTCGATCATATGCTCCAGAAGCTGCTTCAGACTGTCGTAATATCCGTTCAGATTATAAAGAATACATGGCGCATCCAAATGTTTTAACGATACTTTAGACATCACCTCCGTGATCTCTTCCAGTGTTCCCGTTCCTCCCGGAAATGCAATGAACACATCTCCAAGTTCTATCATCTTTGCCTTTCTTTCCGACATATCTTTCGTCGTGATCAGTTCCGTAATCTCATCATACACAAATCCTGCATCAATAAAAAACTGTGGCTCTACCCCGATCACTTTCCCGCCGGCCTGCAATACACTTTCTGCAAGTTCTCCCATCAGGCCGGATTTTGAACCACCGTATATGAGAGTATTTCCATTTGTTCCGATCCACGCTCCCAACTCGCGCACTGCTTCTTTTAAAAATGGATCATTCCTTCATTTGCTCCGAGGTATACTGTAATATTCATTTTATACTTCTCCTTGTAAATCTTCTATTATCTTTCGAATAATGTCTGATGCATATGGATGAAAAGAGGATTACCCGTTCTCTTCCCGGCAATCCTCTTTTTCATTCATTATAATTCTATATAGATTTCTTATTTCATTACAATATTTATATCTACTTGAAAATGTTGGTTTTACGCTGTTTTTCGCTATTAATCTTCTGATTTACTCCATTTTTACTCCAAATTTAAGCCAATATTTTCAGTTCAGCTACTTCTTCTTTTTTCTTCTCTTCTGAAACGTGAGTGTATAAATCGGTTGTCATTGCCAATGTTGAGTGACCTAAGAGTTTCTGCACTACCTGTTGGTCTACTCCATTTTCATAACACCTTGTAGCGTATGTATGTCGCAGAGTGTGACAGGTAAACAGTTCAAATATCTTCGGCTCTCTCTTTTCTTCCTTTGCCAGTTCAATCTCTATTACATTGATTTTTGCCACATAGTCTTTGATTGCACTATTGACGTTGTAATAGTAAACCGGTGAACCGTCCGAACAGGTAAATACCAAATTTTGAAATTCTTTATGCTGTCTCCATATCAAGCGTTTTCCACATCTTTTGTTCTGTCTGCTTTATCTTCTGATTTTGCAAAATCTCATACACTTCGTCTGTCATAGGAATTACACGATTACTAGACATGGTTTTGCAGTCGTATAAAAACTTTGAACCCTCAATAGGACTGGAAGCCTTTGAATAATGGATTGTCTTATTGATTGCAATTTTTCTTCTTTCAAAGTCACAATCTTCCCATTTCAGTCCGAGCACTTCTCCAATCCGACACCCTGTTGTCACGGCAAATTTCAAAACATTGATGTGTACGTAGGAAGAAGCAAATGTAAAAAATTTTTCCTGTTCCTCTCTTGTCAATACACGCCTTTCTTTTTTCATCTTCTTTCGGCATTTCCACATCCGATACATGGATTTTTTCTAATATATTCACTCAATACTGCTTTATCAACATAATCACTCAGCATAAATCTGATGTTCGACACCGTTCCATGTGCAAGACCGCTATCTATCAATTCATTTATGAATTTTTGAACATGATATGTTTTAATGTCCTGCAAATACATCTTTCCGATAGAGTTCTTCACTCTTGCGTTATAGTAACTGTGATTTTTATATATCGTAGTCATTTTAACTGTTTTCTTCTTATACAACTCCGTCCACGTTACATACCATGCGTTTAAAGTGATACTTTCGCCGTTGCCATTCAAACCATGTTCATCTTCATAAACCGCTTCTCGCAACTTCCGTTTTAATTCATTCAGTTTAAAATCATAAAGCGTTTTACGTTTTCCTGTTTTGCTTGTAAATCTTGCAATATAGCGTCCATCTGCTCTCTGTGAAATTCCCTTACCGAGTTCTTTTCCTTTTAAATCTTTACCCATACCAACTTTCCTTTCTTCTACTGAAAGAAATATGGTAAAGTAAATATTTCAATTTTCATTATATCCACACCCCATTTTCTTTTCAAGCCCTTTTGCATTGATATTCCAGCCATTCATCAAGTAATTTCTTATTTGCATACAACCGATTACCAATGCGTACTGTAAATCTATTTTTCGGATTGTTCAACAGTTCTCTTGCCTTTGTTTTCCCAATCCCCATATACTCACAAAATTCATTTATATTTAGTAATGCTTTCTCGATACGATTACCCCTTTCGCCTAATTTTCTTGCTTTTATGTAATCATCATACAACTGCTTCTGTGTGATATTCATTTCTCCATTTTTCACAAGATTACCGATATAATCTCTCTGCTCTATCTTCCCAACCTCTGCAAACAGTTTCAAAGACGGGGCAACATACTTTTCTAACCACTCCCACACCTTTTGCAAACTTTTCTTCTGTGGCTGTATGGTAAGTTTCACCTTGCCTATATCTTTCATCAGTTCCGCCCACGCTTGATAGGTTGGATAAAGCCTTTTTCGTGTTGTCATGCTCTCTGTCGGTTTTTCTAAAAATCGTATTTTGCTGTTCAATACTTCCATTGCCAGTCCTGCCACATCTCTATATCTCAATAATGCCTGTACTACACTTACCGCCATTTCCTGCCGAAATCTCAACTCATATCTATTCCAATTTTCGTCTAATTCTGTTCCATACTTTTTATTCTGTTCATATCCCTTTTCATAAAATACCAATCTCAAATTACTGGCTGAACTGCGAGATAAAGACTACCACCTTTACTCTGAAACACTTCTTCTTTCAGTTCCCCCGAGTCGTGAAAATCTATCTCCCTTAGTTTTGTGGAAAGCAATCCCTCTTTTGTCCGTACAATCAAATCGGGAATACTCAAATAAGGTTTCTATCATCTATCGCCAAATCAATCCGAGGAAAGTTGATGTGATACTGACAAACTCTGTTTAAGAAATCAAGCCAAGTTTCCTCATTGAGTTGTAAAAAATTCTCATAGTTGCGACAGCCTTTCCCACTCATTAAAATCTGAAAGCCTTGATACTGTGCATTTCCTGTCGGCTTTAGCACCTTGATATTATCGAAGATTGCCACAACCTCATGTCCTGCAATCCCCTTTTCATAGCCTGTTACCGTCATAAGTTCCATAGGTATTCTCAACACATCTTCTATGACTGCTTCTAACGGAACTTCCTTAATCGTTATCTGACACCAATCTATCAAAGCACTTAATTCTTCTTTCTGTCGTATTACTCCCCTGTTAGTGTAGGGGAGTTCTGGAAGAAAACTTCCGCTTCTTTCTTCCAAATTTATCAAACCTCCTTATCTGCAACGGCGTTGCCATTGCCCTGCCCTCAACCTGCCGTTTGGTACGTCAGAACGAGGACAGGAACTTTGACCGCCTACATATTTTTGTTTGGAACAGGGCGGATACCCTTACAGGTAATCTTCTCCACTAATACAGGGAAATTTCCTCTCTGCACATAAGGGGCATAAACTGGTTCTTCCAGTTCCACCACAGCATAAGGCTCAATCTTCGGAAGTTCCGTTGCTTCCAAGCGAATATCCACGCTGTTTCCAAGTTTCATGCTTCCAAGATGAAGTTTTAAGGCTTCCACTTCCTCTGTTTTCTTCTTACTGTCTTTATCATAGCGGTAACAGTTATCCGCACCCATAAAGCGAAGTTCTCCAAATGCTTCTTTTACCTGTTCTTTTGTCAATGTAATCTGCATACACATTCCTTTCTCCCCGTTGAACCGATAGGTCAGTTTCTCATATTTTCATTTTCCTATTACGACGCCGTTAATTTGTTCAGTTATTTCTGAACTTAATTGTATATTAGCACAGACATATTCGTTTCGCAATATAAAGTTTAGTTTTTTATAAACTTTTTGTTTTCTTTTTCTAAACTTGTGGTATAGTGTCCTTAGACGATAAGATATGAGAAGTTATAACGAGATATGGAAAGAGAGGGTTTTTCAGATGAATACAATCGCAGAACGGATTAAATTTGCCATGAGAGCAAAAAATAAAAAACAGGTGGACATAGTCAAAGATACAGGTATCAGCAAAGGGGCGTTCAGTTCCTATCTTTCGGGACAATACAATCCAAAAGCCGATAAAATGGAATTGATTGCCGACTCCTTAGATGTAGACTTGCGGTGGCTTTACGGAGAAAATGTACCTATGGAACATACAAGTAAGAATAACAATGCCCTGCAATATGTCTTTTATAACAACTCCTGCTCCGAGTATCTTCTTGATAATTTAGACGATATCTATATTGCCATGATGACCCAATATGCCGCCCTTATTCCACGCTTTTATGTTCTTGTCAATCGTGCTGGAAATGCAATGCACCTATTACCTTTATTTTTGAAAGAAGATAGTTCCGAGTTCTACGAATGTCCGTCTGATTTCTTCTATTCCGACAGGCATACTATTTTTACAAGAGATTTTGAAAGTATTCACATGGTATTAACAACCGCCACGATTTACTATTACGGAATTGATACAAAAACTTATGAACCGAAAGTTACCAAACTTGCCTACTCACAGACTGACGATTGCTTTATATCGACAATGAAGTACATGATTGTCATATCAAAGCATTTGAAAAAGAGGTGGTAAAAGAAGCACTTTACTTAAAACACAACGCCCAGTAACAGACAAGAGGACTTGCAAGGTTTCTGACCTTTCAAGTCCTCTGCTGTATCATGGTTCTGTTGGCTGTGTCCGTTCCGTCAAGGACTGCCCTACGGCGTATCGGCTACGCCTTGTTCCTTGACCTCACTACATTTCTCTCAACTTTTTAGAAACTATGAAATTACAAAGAAATGCTACCGCTACAATAATAAAGCAAATGATTGTACACCACACAGGTACTCTCATATCTAATTGCACTCGTAACAAAATCGTGATTGCTAAAAATACAGCTCCCACAATTTGTATAAAGTCTAATATCTTTTTTTGAAGTGTCTGTAAATGCTTCTTGTCTTTTATTCTTTCAGATTTCCATATTCCATAATTTACTTGCATATCATTTACATCTTCATCTGATATAAGTTCGTCCATACTTACATCTAGTTCTAATGCCAGTTTTTTTGCCGTAATCAAATCTGGACATCTTGAACCATTTTCCCAACGACAAACTGTCTGCCTTGAAACATATAACTTATCTGCCAGTTGTTGCTGAGTGAGATTTTTTTCTTCTCTGAATTTTTTGATGTTATCATTTAATGCCATACTCCATACCTCTCTTTCATTCACATCATATAACGATAGAACCCAAAATAAAAGTACCAGTATGTATTTCCTTTGTTTCCATTTTGGTAACATCTGTTTATTCCAAGTTTTCTACACCATAATACCGATATATCGCTGAACCAATGTATTTTGTAACCCCTTTTCCGTACTGTTTATCTGTGGCTTCTTCCAACTGAGAATGATTCAAATAATCTTTAGCCATTTCTAATAATAATACTCTTGCATTATCCATTTTAAAAAGATTTTTACAACTTTTCCCCAATCTTTTTACTGCTTTCATTGACATATCTTTCATCGTAAACCGTTACGCTACTAAAGAGTCAAGATGTTTTTTCTATTTTATCACAAATTCAATAAAACTGCCCCTAATTTACAAATAAGAAATGACGCAGATAATGTTTCCACTACCTACGCCATTTCTCATTACATCTTTGAAATATTTACTCCATTTTCTTTCAATCTTTACTCCAATTTTACTCCATTTTAAAAATCTGTTACGATATTTTACGGTATTCTATGATACCTTTCCCTTGAAGAAAAATGTCTGCAAGCCTTGATTTTAAGCGAACTTTTCAATATTCCCAAGCACTTTATTCTGTTGTGAGATTTTCTCTCAAATTATTTCATTACAATATTAATGATCTTCTTCGGAACATAGATCTCTTTGATCACATTTCCTGTCAACTTATCAGCAATTGCTTCTTTACCTGCTGCAAGTGCTTCTTCTTTTGATGCATCCGCTGAGATTTCAATAACTGCTTTTGTCTTTCCGTTGATCTGTACCGGAACTTTGATCTCATCGTCTTTCATGGCGTGCTCATCGTATTTTGGCCATCCGGCTTTGAATACGCTCTCTGTGTGTCTCAGTTCTTCCCACAGTTCTTCCGCAACATGTGGCGCGAATGGAGACAGGAGTACTGCCATTGTAGACAATGTCTCTTTATCGATTCCGCCCTCTTTCTTGGCAATCTCGATCAGTTTGTTATTGTGTTCCATGAATGCTGAGATTACCGTATTCAGGCTGAAGCTTTCCAGACGTGTTGTTACATCGTATATCAGTTTATGACGCTCTTTGATCATCTCTTTTGTAGCTGTAATGTCTGCATCTTTGCTGTCCATAACAAGGTTCCATACACGTTTCAGGAAACGGTTTACTCCGTCGATTCCTCTGTCATCCCACTCAGCATCTAACTCCGGTGGTCCAACGAAGAGTTCATACATTCTTAAAGAGTCACATCCATAGTCTCTTACCAAATCGTCCGGTGATACGACATTTCCTTTTGACTTACTCATCTTGATACCATTCTTACCAGTGATCATTCCCTGATTGAACAGTTTGTGGAATGGCTCATCAAAATCTACTACCCCGATATCATATAAGAACTTGGTGTAGAAACGTGAATACAGAAGGTGAAGAACTGCATGTTCTACTCCTCCGATATACATATCTACAGGAAGCATCTCATCTGCTTTTTCTCTTGATACCAGTTCTTTATCATTGTGGTTATCTACGTAACGCAGGAAGTACCATGAAGATCCTGCCCACTGCGGCATTGTGTTTGTCTCTCTCTTCGCATCAGCTCCACACTGAGGGCACTTGCAGTTTACCCACTCATCAATTGCTGCAAGCGGGGATTCTCCCGTTCCTGTAGGTTCGTAAGATTCTACTTCCGGCAGACGGAGTGGAAGTTCTTCTTCCGGCACCGGTACATTTCCACATTTCGGACAATGTACGATCGGGATTGGCTCTCCCCAGTATCTCTGACGCGAGAATACCCAGTCACGCAGTTTGAAGTTCACTGTTGCGCGTCCGATTCCACGCTCTTCGATCATATGCGGAGCTTCTTTCTTCAGTACAGAAGATTCCTGTCCATTCCATTCTCCGGAATTGATCATTGTTCCGACAGCGTCTGTGTAAGCCTCTGTCATATTCTCAATCTCTTTTCCGTCTTTTGCAATTACCTGGATGATCGGAATATTGAACTTTGTAGCAAATTCAAAGTCACGGTCATCATGAGCCGGTACACACATAATTGCTCCTGTACCATAGTCAGCAAGTACATAATCAGACAGCCAGATTGGAACTTTCGCCCCGTTGATCGGGTTGATCGCATAGCTGCCTGTGAATACACCTGTCTTTTCCTTATCCTGCATACGATCTACATTCGACTTCATAGAAGCATCATAAATGTACTGTTCTACTGCTTCTCTTGTCTCGTCATTTGCAAGGCTCTTAGCCAGTTCATGCTCCGGTGCCAGAACCATAAATGTTGCTCCGTATAAAGTATCCGGTCTTGTTGTGTAAACAGTAATCTTCTCGTCTCTTCCTTCTACAGGGAAATCAACCTCTGCTCCGTAAGACTTTCCGATCCAGTCAGCCTGCATCTTTTTAACCTTCTCCGGCCAGTCCAGCTTATCCAGATCATTCAACAGTCTGTCTGCGTATTTTGTAATCTTTAACATCCACTGACGAAGGTTCTTCTTTGTAACCTCAGCGCCGCAACGTTCACATTTTCCGCCAACCACTTCTTCGTTAGCAAGTCCTGTCTTACATGAAGGGCACCAGTTGATTGGGAATTCTTTCTCGTATGCAAGTCCTTCTTTGAACATCTTAACGAAGATCCACTGTGTCCATTTGTAAAAGTTCGGATCTGTTGTATTTACTTCTCTGTCCCAGTCGTAGAGAGCTGCGATCTCATTGATCTGACGTTTGATATTCTTAATATTGGCAGCTGTTGAGATCTCCGGGTGAACGCCCATCTTAATTGCGTAGTTCTCAGCCGGAAGTCCGAATGCATCCCATCCCATTGGATGAATGATGTAATAGCCCTGCTGTAATTTATAGCGGCTCCATACATCAGAGATTACATATCCTCTCCAGTGACCTACATGAAGTCCATTTCCTGATGGATACGGGAACATATCCAGACAGTAATATTTTTCTTTCTTATTTCCATCTTCATCAAACTGGACGTTTACCGTGGTTTTCTTTCCCATTTTCACGTCCATCTTTTTTCAATTGCCTTTATGATTGATTAAGGGATCTTTGACATTTTTTTGTCCTCCTGTTTTTATATGGTAACTGATTTTATTACAGGAATACACATCCTATAATAAAATAAAAAAGCCTGTTCATCTCATTATAAGAGACGAAAAGGCTTATATTCCGTGGTACCACTCTTCTTCACCCAACATTACCTGCCAGATGCACTCATTTTTCTTCTATAACGGGAAGCACCCGCTTCTGCCTATGTGATCTTCAGTAAATCCGTTCAGCAAAAGGACTCTGAGGTGAGTTGGGAGTCTTCGTCTGCTGTCTTGCACCAACCGACAGTTCTCTTATCAGACACCGGACCCTTAATACTCCTCTTCTGCGTCTTTTCAATATTCTTCATTATTATATGAAGAATGTTAAAATAAGTCAAGACCTGTCTTCAAGAAAGTACAGAAATACCTCGCAGATTCCTCATATTTTTCATCACATGCTTTTCAATTATTTTCCTGTCGCAAAGTTAACATTTTTAGCCAAAAAAAATTGTCAGAAAATTATATTTTTTTAGTTGTTCTCACCAGTTTCTTAGTGTATAATAAGGATAAGTAATTACTACTGATACAGATCAGTAAATATGATACATAAAGGAGAGTGTTTACCATGGTTTATTTATTAGCAGGTCCGAAAGGAACAGGAAAAACACAGCAGATGATCGAGCAGGCCAATGAGGCTGCAAAAAAATGCAATGGAAATGTTGTATTTATCAAAAAAACACACCGCGATACAGCAAGTGTAACATTTGATATCCGCACAATTTGTATGGATGATTTCCCGGCAATCACAAACATTGACGAATATATCGGATTTTTATATGGTATGTACAGTTCTAATCACGATATCGAGTATGTATTTATCGATGGTATCTTAAAACACGCTGATATCTCACTGGATAATATTCCGGCATTTATTGACCGCCTGAAACAGGTTTCCAAAGAATGTGAAGTTGAATTCTATGTCAGCATCAGTGCAAACAAAGAAGAACTTGCTGACGTAAATACGGAAGGATGCAAATATCTGAACTAATCTTTCTTATTGAGACAGAATGATCCGACAGTCCATTTTACAAATGGACTGTCGTTTTATGTCACAATAAGATATAAAAAGCAAAAAGGCAGGTCTGACAATCCTGCCATGTACAGGAGAGAAAACGTATGAGCGGAATTAAAGATGCAAAAAAGAAAAGGGCACGCAGAAGGCGCAAGAGACAGATTCAGCGTATCCTGCTGATCATTGCTATGATACTGATCCTGATTGGATTCCTATTCCTGATCCGGGCCGCAGTCCATGCTGTTGTAAACAAATTCACCGGTCCTACTGTCACAACCTCAGCAGACAAAACTGCCGCTTCCCCAAAAAGCAAAAAAACGACTGCAAAAAAAAGCAGCAAAAAAAAGAAATCTTCAAAAAAGAACACTCAAAAAAAGAAGCCTTCCGAAAAAAAAGTCTTCTGAAAAAGACACCGTAGAATTAAAAACGGTAACACTCAGTAAAAGGAAAGACAATACGGACAAGCTTTCTCTTACCATCAGCTCAACCGGAGACTGTACGCTTGGAACCGACGAAAGTTTCAACTATTCTACCAGCCTGAATGCGTACTATGAATCACATGGTGCTGATTACTTCTTCCAGCATGTCAGATCCGTTTTTAAAAAGAACGACCTGTCCATTGTCAATATGGAAGGAACTCTCACTGACGAGACAGCCCGTGAGGCAAAAACCTTTGCTTTTAAAGCTCCTGCCGAATATGCTTCCATTCTTTCCGGAAGTTCTATTGAAGCAGCCAATCTCGCCAACAACCACAGTCATGATTATGGCGAGAAGAGTTATACCGACACGATTTCCGCACTGGAGGATGCCGGAATTACTTCCTTCGGTTATAATCGTATCAAGATTTTAAAGATAAAAGGTATAAAAGTCGGTGTCACCGGAATCTATGAACTTGCAGACCATCAAAAACGTGCATCTCAGGTGAAGCAAAATATCAAAGCCCTGAAAAAAGCCGGTGCACAGGTCATCATCGTGAATTTCCACTGGGGAATAGAAAAGCAGTATACACCGGATGAAAACCAGAAGGCTCTCGCACATCTTGCTGTCGATGAAGGTGCGGATCTTGTGATCGGGCACCACCCACATGTACTTGAAGGTATTGAAGAATATAATGGAAAATACATCTGCTACAGTCTTGGTAATTTCTGTTTTGGCGGCAATTCAACACCAAGTGATACGGACAGCATGATCGTGCAGCAGACATTTACTTTTAATAAAAAAGGAAAATTAACGAAAAGCAGTAAATTAAACATTATCCCTTGTTCTATCTCTTCTTCCAGTGGCTATAACGACTACTGCCCTGTTCCTCTTACCGGAGACGCAAAGCAGCGTGTACTGGACAAGATCTCGCAGTATAGTGAAGGATTATAAGATTATAATATCGACAGATTATCGATATAAAAAGCTTCGCAGGAATATGCATTGCACATACTTGCGAAGCTTTTTTTTCTGTCTTATTATTTTTATTATCCAATCAAATATCTCATAAATCAGGACCATCAAAGGCATCGTAATGATACAGCATATTACTGACATTACATTGATCACACTGGCGTATCTGGAATCTTTTTCATAAATCTGTGCAAGCTGTGTGACCATTGCTGCTGCCGGGGCTGCAGTTGCGATCAGTACGATCATCAGAATATACTCCGCATCCGGATGTAACCCGGTCCGCTCCAGTCCCGCAAAAGCAATTGCCGCAATTAACGGGAACAGAATCAGCCGAATCATACAGATCAGATACAGACGCTTCTGCCGGAACACCCACCTTAGATCTACATCACCGATCACCATTCCGATCACCATCATGCTCGCCGGACTGATCATATCGCCAAACCCTCTGACACAGCTGTCGATCACTGCCGGAAGACGGATCTCCAGCGCAAAAAGTGCAATTCCTATTATCATTGCGATTACATTCGGATTACACAGAATCTTACGGATATTCAGGTTCTTCTCCTGCCCGATCAGATTTACGCCGTGTGTCCACATCAATATCGTCTGCACCAGAATAAATGCCGTCGTATAAAACACCCATTCCTCGCCCAGTACCGCCGATACCAGCGGAATCACCAGATATCCTGCATTTGTATAAATAATGGATGCCTTCTCTATGCTGTTAAAAATGAATTATATATGATAATAATTCCGAACCCACGATCAGGATCACATGCACAATTACCGACATCCCAACCGCGATCATAAGCCCTTTTATCTTGTCGTCCGTCAATTCAATCTGAAATGCATGTACGACTACACATGGATTGCAGATATACACAACCATATTTGAAATGATCCGGCTGTCTTCTGTCTTAAAAAGTCCGGCTCTGACCACTCCGAATCCAACCGCCATTGTCAGAAACATAGCTATGATCTGTTCCGCAAGAAGTATACTAATCTCCATGACTCTCTCATTCCTTATATCTTTTCGGTAAAATATATCACCAGCTATTATTCCTGTGCATCTGCCTCTTCTTTATCAGAATCTGTTTTTTCTTTTGCATCTTTACCGGTATTTAACTTTGTCACTGTATTGACATCCTTATCCTCTTTATACGTTACCGTCACCTGTTCTCCCAGTTCACATCGGATCACATCTATGATATCTGCTACTGATACATCATAGATCGCGTCAGAATTCTCCAGCATCAGATAATAATGAGAATTTCCATTCAGAACAGCCTGCGCAATCTTCGTGATCTTTCCGGATACCTCTTCTTCCTTCCGCGTATCCTTTTCCTGTTCTTTCACACCATTTTTCAACAGTAATTCATTATAATTCTCCTGACACTGACTGACACTGTCACCAATTGCAACGATCTGATACTTCTGGACATTAACCATTGCATATTTCTTCACCAGACCGGCATCGTCTTTTAATGCGACAAAATAGGTCGGCTCACCGGCAATATTCAATAAGAGTGGGAATGTTGCCTGATATTTCAGGTTCTGTACCTGTCCTTCTGCCGATGACATGGCTGAAGATTCTGTCGCACCTTCTACTTTGTAGTATTTTGTCTCCATTGTGCGTTGATTTGCCAGAACAAATCCAACATTCGACTGATCTCCGTTAACAGATGTAACTCCGGTATACATCCATACATCATCATTTAATGCCAGATAGTTATAACCATCCGTTGTCTCCAGACAGTCTTTCTGACTCAGTACACTGTTAAAGAAGCCATGTTTCAATGTTCCGTAATAATCGAACAGATTCACCAGCAGGTCTGCGGAATATACACGGTCTACCCACTGTGGTACATTTCCGACATCATAGGTCTTCGTCTTTCCTGTCACTGCATTACATATAACAACTTTTCCAACCGTCTCACCACCGAATAATCCGATGTTAAATTTCTTTACCGGAGCAATCCAGTACGGATCACCATTTTCATCAATTTCAAAACTCAATTCACCGTAAATGTATGTCGGATGTGCAAAACGCAGATGGCGGTAAATATTACGGTTAAAATGATCACTTGTTGTATATTTCATACCCTGTTTCAGTTTTACAAGCTCCGTAGACTGATTTGCCATATTGATCCGGATATACGCCGGAATTCCTTCCCCCTGATTCGTAAACCATTTGATCAGATTTGCGTATTTTAACGGGGTAACACGTACCGGATTTCCCTTGTAGTTAATCTGACTGTAAATGTCATCCGCCTCAAACTGGGATACCATATCTACCATACTGCCCATCTTACGGTCACCGAGAAGTGCTGCCGTATCTTTATCCAGAAGCGGGATCTTGTCAAATGACAGTTCCTCTACATCTTTTGCAAATTCCCCTTCTTTGACCGTCATAAGTTTCTGATATTTCTTTGCATTTACAACCGGTGAAGACAGCAGTGTTCCAAGCAGATATACCACTCCAAGAACCACCACTACTCCCAGGAAGCCTTTTACCACTTTATTTTCTTTGATCTCATACCTGTTCATTTTCTTTCTTCCCAGATACAAAACTGCCAGTATCACCAAAAAGATCATGATGAAAAACCATGTCTCTGATGAATGAATATTGATAGCCGGAATTGCGGCATAGTAATAGATTCCAGCCATGATCACAACAACGGCTGCGATCATCATTTTGGTTTTACCTTTCATACTTCTCTCCTTTTCATGCAAAAAAAGCCTGCCATTTTACGGCTTTTCCTGCATCCTTTTATATATAGAAAATCAGACGGCACGAAAAAAAAAGCCGCCTGTTATTCTAGAATTTTTCTGCGCCACGCCGGTGCTGTAAACAGTACCAGGAACGGGAATATCTCCAAACGCCCCGCCAGCATGTCAAAGCATAATATTAATTTTGAGAGCGGTGAAAACTCTGCAAAATTTCCCATCGGTCCGACCTGCGCCATACCCGGTCCGACATTTCCAAGTGTAGTAAGTACTGCACTGAACGTTGTCTCAAAATCAAAATTGTCCAGAGAAACCAGCACAACTGATCCGATCAGAATACCTACATATGCAATAAAATAAATATAAATCGTGCGCAGCACATCTGAACTTACCTTTTTCCCGCCAATGCGTATAATACCCACAGACTTCGGATGAGCCAGCTGCACAATCTCTCTCTTTACACATTTCATTCCGACCAGCAGACGTGACACCTTG
>ENA-OPZD01000299-OPZD01000299.1-human-gut-metagenome-genome-assembly--contig:-NODE-299-length-14269-cov-2.745793_pt1 | contig 14269 bp, 20 predicted proteins | sample MGYA00242479_ERZ504495 | MGnify/ENA primary metagenome ERZ504495 (study PRJEB26092, sample SAMD00036286) | human gut metagenome | host: Homo sapiens | study: EMG produced TPA metagenomics assembly of... | reverse complement strand
TTCTTTGCAGCACCCTGGGACTTCATTGTCGGGGAATTTTTTTTGATTTTTCTTCATTACCCTTCGTGATGCTTCGCTGTGCTATTTCTATTAAATTGTCTTCTCTTCATCACCATTCATGATGAATCATTGTCAAATCATATCTGTTGTCAATTTGATGTCATTTGGTTATTTCTGTTGTCAGATAAAAGGGTTCATAAGCCCTTCTTAAAATACATCCATTGTTGCAGCCAAATGTTCAAATGTTTCCTGTTTTTTCTCCTCTGTCGCTTCTGCATAGATATCCATAGTGGTCTGGATATCCTTATGCCCCATGATCGACTGGATTATTTTCAGGTTGGTTTCTCTTTCACAAAGCCTTGTACAGAATGTGTGTCTCAAGCTGTGCGCTGAAAATCCGGCAACAGCACCGGCTCCCGATGCTCTTTTTTGCCTCTATTTCTTCTGTTGCATTATAAGCAGATGAGATTCTCTTGATTGCCCGATTGACTGACTGGGCATTCATTATATTTCCATAACGGTTACAGAAAACAAAGCCTGTCATTCCGTCAATCTCTGCATCTGTCCAGCCATTTTCTTTCTGCTCTTCCCAGATCATTTCAAAAGCATCTTTCACTGTATCCAACATGGGAATCGTACGCATTCCGGCTTCTGTTTTCGGCGTCGAAATGTGATTTTCCGATGCCCGGTCTTCTCCTACCGGATAATACGTCAGATTATGATTGATGCTGATAATCCGCTTCTCGTAATCAATGTCTTCCCATCGAAGCCCTAAAACTTCTCCAATCCGGCACCCGGTTCCAAGAAAAATCGTAAAAATCGGCCACCAGTGAAAATAAATCGGATGCGTAGCAATATATTCCATAAATGCTCTCTGCTGTGGAATTGTCAGTGCATGTCTCACACCGGTCTTCATGCCTAAGTTTTTCTTTAATTCTGCCATGACTCCATCCGTAGGATTTTTCTGATAATGTCATCCCTCACAGCCAGTTGAAAAGTTGGATGTAATAACGTATGAATGGTTTCCAATGTGTTAATCTTCAGTTCCTGCTTCTTGGTCAAATGATTATAGAACTGCACCACATCAGAATACTTAATCTCTGCTATATTCCGCTTTCCAAATGTATCCCGGATAAATCGGTCATACATATAAAGATAATTACTCTTGGTCGTTGGTTTCAGATTGTTTTTGAGACTCATGTAGCGGTCAAATACAAAATTTACTGTAGCCTTTCCGGCAACATAAATATCCAGACCGTCCATCTGATCTTTCATGAGCTGTGCTTCTTTTTCTCGAAGCGTTACAAGGTCTTGTGCATAAACATACTTACGTCTTCCAAGGGGATCTGTATAAGTATATACATACCTCTCATCGGAACGTCTCTGTGATTCACCTTTCCGCAAGACTCTGCCTCGCAGATCTTTTCGTGTCTGTGCCATATAAAATCCTCCTTCAATAAAGGAAGGACTTCATGTTATTCAGGTCTGTTCAAAATTCTTTCCAGTCCCTGCAGGACAACTTCTGTCACAGTCATTTTGTGCTTTCCGGCATAATCGCAGATACGCTTATACATAGAATCTTCCACCCGGATACTCAATACTTTCTTTTTTACATTTTCCGACTTTGGTCTTCCTGTCTTCGCCATATCTGTTCTTATTCCTCCACATCTTCATTATAGTTTTCGTATGACAAAAAGTCAATCCCTGTTTTTCGTCCTTCCACAATTTTTTCTTCCCTACGCAATCCGGAATGTCTCCAGATACTTTTCAAATATCTCACAGTTTACAAGAGCAACCTTGTCAATCTTATACACTGCTTTGGCTTCTTTCGCCAGCTCCTGGAATTTCGTCAGCCCAATGCTGTAAAGCTCTGCCCCTTCCTGATAACGGACGAATTTCTTTGCTATTTTCTTTGTTTTCTCTACATCTTTACGTGCATATCCCATACACCGCACCTCCTTTTCTGCATGAAAAAAGCAGCTAACCTATTTTTCATAGACTAACTGCTTGTATTTTTGTTCCATATTCAGTTTTGTTCTACAAATCCGACAGTGAAATTCGGTCGTATGCGCCATTTTTCTTATCTTCCGGATGTGGTTCCAGTCCGATAATTGTAATATCTTTCTGGTCTGGTCCATAAACCCAGTACATTCTCATTGCGCCACTGGTTTTATTTTCCAGATAAGATTGCCACACTTTCATTCCGTAACGTCTGGATAATGGCTCTATTTCATGGGTTTGAAGACTTGGATACCCTGGATCTGCCGATAGCAGCTTTAAAGCCTTTCCCCATTTTTTATACAACTGTTCTTCCTTCTTTTTTATATTACCGGAACGATATTTCTCCTGCAGATCTAACCAAAGTTCCTGCATTTCAGGAATTCCCATTCGTATATTAAAATTCATCTCTTATTCCTTTTAAAAATCTGACAGGTCAATAACCGGAGAAACATCGCCTTTCTTAAAGTTACTTACTGCACGATCCATATCTGCCAGAGTTCTGGCTGAAATACTCTCTGGCACTGCCAGTTCCCGAGGTTCCAGAATAATGCAGCCATTTCCGTATTCTTTTACATTGTAATACTGATAAGCAGCTCCTCTGAGCGTAATTCTTTTTTTGTTATCCAGATGGGCAACATAATCTTTCATTGCTTCCATTACCAACACCTCCTACGCAAGCATTTATGTGGGAAATCCCACCTCTTATTATTATAATACGCTTTTCTATATTATCTGTCAATCTACTTTTACTTACTCCTGATACTTGAAAGTATTCATGCACCGGCAGACGGCAGGTGGCAGATAGGGTATCTATAAAAATCTGTATTTGCTTCGATGACTCTGCCACCCATCATTCTTTTTAATCGAATACTATTCTCCTGCTTTTCATTTACTTGGTACTCCAACTCATTCTTCATCCGGCTTCTTACATCACGCATGGTCCTCCCAGAAATTCCCTGTTCCTTTGCTTTTTCATCTAATTCCCTGATTGAAATTTCTTTTTATCAGCAATCAGTTCCCTGATCAGCTTTGCCCCTCTCTCCAGCTTTGTTTCTGTTGCTTTTCCTTCTTTCCCATCTAACAATTCATCTGCGGAAATCTCATAGGCTCCCACCCATCGAAAACCATCTTCGTCTCCCAGTTTAAACGCCATTGTCTCCCCCTGGTGGCGCTAGCGAGCTTTTTTTCATGAATCAATACCCTTGTGGTTGGATCTTTTCTTACTTTCCCGATGAAAATCAAGCTTCGCACTGCTGCCATAATATCAATAGAACCAAGTCCTCGATACGTGCTCTGCGTCCCAGAAGATTTATTCAGATGTCCGATCAGCACAATGGCACATCCGGTTTTCTCTGCAATCATTCCCAGTTTTCGGAACACCGGACGCACTTCATTTGCCCGGTTCATATCCACATCTGCTCCAATAAATGCCTGTACCGGATCAATGATTACAAGCCGCACTCGATTCTGTCTGACTGCTTTTTCAATTCGATCATCAGATAGGGTTAATGCTTCTTCCGTATCATCAATTACCATAACCCGGCTCAGATCTGCTCCTGCTTCTATCAGTCTTGGCTTGATAGTGTCACCCATACCGTCCTCTGCTGTCTGATAAATTACATTGAACGGTTCAATATCTTCCATATTAGGAAATAACTTTCGATTGGTACAAGCTGCCGTCAGCATCATTGCAAAATAAGTTTTTCCTTCTCCCGGATTGCCCTGAATGATTGTCAGTTTTCCAAATGGAATATAAGGAAACCACAACCACTCCACACTGGTCTGCTTAATATCTTCATAACATAACATCGGCACCAGTTCTTCTGCTTCTGGTACTTTTATTGTGATTGTTTCTGCGATTGCTTTCTTTCTGTCAGTATTTTTATCACAGAGGATTTCATTCCAGTCTTTTCGCGATGGTTTCAGACGAATTACACTGTATCCTTCTGAGATTTCTCCTGCCAGTTTCTCACAAGCCTCATTCCCTGCCTGGTCATTATCCAGGCACAGGAAAACAGAAGTAATCTGAGGGCGTTCAGAAAGAAAAGACATTAGTGCCACACTGGAGACGCCACCCAGACTCAGGTAACTGCGTTTCTTCCAGTCTTTTGGAAATAATTGGATAAAAGAAAGCAGGTCAATGGCTGCTTCAAACACAAATAACTGATTATCCGTTCCTCTGTGGCAAAATCCAAAAGCTTTATCAGAACCTGCTACATCTCCACGATATTTTATTTCACCAGTTCCCCGGCAGTGTGCATATCTCGGAATACCATCTGCATCTCTGCCGACAAATATAACATTATGATGCTCCTTTTCTTCGTAAATATCACCTCTGTCAATCCAATCTTCCACCAGTTGTTTTCTCAATCTCTCTTTTTTGTCAGATACTTCATGATTTTTTCATTATCCTCATTTTTCTCCGGTAATCGAAAGTCTTTAGACGGGGCGGGGCAGGACTTCTGCCTGCCTTCGCCTTCTTCCCCGATCAGCATTTTCACTGCTTCCGGGAATGTTGCATAATAAAATTCCATCACAAAATCTACCGGATAACCTCCTTTACTCTGACTATGCCGATACCATCGGTTTCCAGATATCGTTACACTGTCATGCTTTTTCCAACGGTATTCTCTGCCACTTTTCACCAACTGTTCTCCCTGTGCGTTCAGGAAAGAAACAAGATCGGTATTGTTTGCTTTTGCAATCTGTTCTTCTGTATACTGCATTTTTATCATCCTTTCCTGTCTGTCCTGCTGACAGACTGCTATAAACTCATCTCATGGTTCCGTTTTTTCTTCACTGCCTGTTGTTTTGCATCACGCACTGCACACTCTTTCTTCTTTTCATCCAATTTTCTCAGAAGAGAAGTCTTCTTTTCTGGCTTCTTCTCCTGCTGATTCACCGGCTGTTGCTCTGCTTTACCGCTTTCTTCAAAAATATCTTCCGTCTGAGCTGCGTGAAATGCTGGGAACTTTGTCTGCTTCTCGCTTTTTTCTTCTGACGCCCGGAAGTATCTGCTTCTGCCATTTCCCGGTCACGTCTGGCAATATCTGCACAGGTCTGTACTTTTTTCACAAAAGCCAACTCATCTTGATATGGCTGCTTATCTGCTTTCAGCTCTTCGATCGCTGTCCGGAGTTCTTCTTTTTCCCGTTTCCATCTGGCAGTTGGAACTTTTCCATTTTTATCCAGATGCTGTTTCAGCTCCCGTTCACATTTGCGATAGTAATTGATTTCTTTCTTATGCTGCTGGTAATATTTCTCCCGTCTTTTCTGAAAATAGAAACGGTTATACTCATCAATCAATGGCTGGTTTGTCTTTATTACCTCTGCCATCTTTTCCAGATTTTCCAATTTCTTTAACTGCTCTCGCTTTTCGGAAATTTCCTTTTTACCGACAGAAACAACACCGTTCAGTTCATCAATCCGTTCCTTCAAGTCATCCATTGTCTCTATCTGATGTGTCTGAAGATAATTGATAGACTTTGCAAACTCCTGTAAGTTGGAGAGATTCTTCCCTTTTCGTTTCATCTCCGCATAGAAATTGGGAAGTGGTGGTCTGCCCTGTGTCTTTTTATCATAATAATCTTGCAGGCTTTCCAGAAGTGTAGGGTTCTGTCTGCGATCCAGTTCTACCTTCATTTCTTCATAAGCTGTCTTCATCCACTGAATGGATTCTTTCAGAGAAATAAACATCTGGTTGAACTGTCGAATAGCTCTGTTCAGTTCCCCGATGATTGTTTTAATCCCCTTTTTCTCCATCGCCCGAACTTCATATCCCTCATGTATGGTCGGAATCAGGTCAATTCCCTGCTCTTTGTAAGAACGGTGATCAATTCTGGCTGCCATATGGCACTCCCGGAATTTTCGTTCACCTTCTCTGTCCACGCTCTTCTCCATTCCTTTAAAAGTTCCGGATCATTCCATCCGGTAGTGGAAACAGCATTGAATATATCCTTTCCTCTGGCATCTTTAATCCGATTTCCGTCTTCATCCAAAACATATTCACGTTTCTGCTTGTTGCCCCAGCTTCCATCTTCTGTAAACGCACGGATTGGAGCAAGTACATGAAAATGTGGATTATCTGGTTCATCCTCATTCTTTGATTTTCCCTCATGAACCGCCAGATCTACAATCATGCCACGTGCTACGAACTGTTCCCTGCAAAACTCTCTCGCCAGTTCTATATTTTCATCCAGTGTCAGTTCATTTGTAAAGCAATATCAAAAGAATAAGCTAACTGTGCCCGTTTACTTTTCTCTATCTGCTCTACTTCATTCCAGAGCGTTTCCCGGTCAGACAAACGTTCCGGTGCATATTCCGGAGTCAGGATTCTGTGAAAACCACTCCAGACTTTTTTGTGTAGTCATGTGTCTGTCCATAATAATCGTTATAAAGCTTCTGCCCCGAAATATAAGCTGCGGAATTAACCACCGTCTGACCTTTTCCTCTGGACACCTGCTTTACCGAAAAATGATACAGTGCCATTAGCTGTCATCTCCTCTTTCTGCTCTTTCAACTGCTTCTGCAATCTGCTGTTGCTCTTTGTGTAAGGCTGCTATGTGAACCTGCCGCACGATACTCTTGTTGTAACTACTGTTCTGCAACTGTTTCATAACATCCTGAACTTCTTCCTGTTCCAGATCTCTTGATAATGGAAATGCTTTTTCAAACTCTGCTCCTTTAACAATCAATCTGTGAGAACGTTCCTTTCGCTCCACCAACTTCTTTCTCTGCTCCAGAATATTTTTATTGTGGAGCGCATGTTCCAGTTCCTTTTTACTTTTTTCCATGTTGGCTTTCAGTTCTTCCAGTGACATGGATTCATATTTTGGATTTTTCGCTCTGCTCAAGTTTTCAACCTCCTACTCTTTCTGTAAATAAAAAAGAACCGGTCTTTTCACAAATGCCGATTCCTGAATATAAAAAACTGAGGTCGTCGTTCCACAATAAGGACATACTGACCTCTGTAATCTTAAAAATCTTTAATTGCTACAACAAGATAGGCCTTGTGCCGCAAGGGGAAATTATCCCCTTGTCCGAAATCTATGATTTCGCTATATTCCCGGATTGAAATTCTTCAAAATCGGGAATGGCACCGCAGGTCGCACGATACAGGCAGATGTAATTGCCTGTATAGAAGTGCGCTCTTAGCTTTGCTAAGAGAATTATGCCGTATCCGGCTTGCTATCTTTAATCTATAAATTCCATCATCTCGTCAATAGTACAATTCATTTTCTTACAAATTTTCTCGACTGTTTCCATTGATACATATTGATTTTTTCCCATCCGGGCAAGGATATTTGCACTAATCCCGGTGAGGTGTTGCATTTCTATCCGTTTCATATTTTTATCAATGAGCTGTTTCCACAATCTGTTATAACTTACACTCATAAATAACCTCCACATTTTTTATTAGGCAGATTTCTGTTTTTATTAGTCAAACGGAATTTCTTCATCCTTCGCCTCCATAAATCCGTCTTTATCTGCTTTCAGGGTTTCTAGTGAATCTGCTCCAGCACCGCTGTCCTTGTTCTGGGCAAATTCATGTTCTTCCACAATCACATCTGTGGTATAAATCGTCTTTCCATCCTTATCCTTATAACTGCCAGTGCTGATGCGACCACCGATCACAATCCGCATTCCCTTGTGAAGATATTTCTGTGCAAACTCTGCACTCTTGCCAAATGTTACACACGAAATAAAATCCGCTTCCTGTTCACCATCACGTTTATATTTTCTGTTCACTGCCAGTGTATATCTTGCTACTGCCATATCATTATCTTTTCCGGCATATTTGATCTCCGGATTCTTTGTCAGTCTTCCCATTAAAATCACTCTATTCATAGTTTTACGTCCTTTCCAGGCATTTTACCCTTTAATCATTGTTATTAGTTACTTGTTGCATCAGCGGTCTATTGTGCGTTTCCCTGTCACCTGCAGCCGTCTCAGACTGCCTCTGCCTGCATACACAGGTCACTGATCATAAGGCTTTGATCATCCGCCCATCATCGGGAGTGTCATTATGATTCCGCTTGCTTTCAGAAAAGAAAGGTCATGGCAGAACTCCTGGTAGGCTTTCAGGGTGCACTTATCAATTGTCAAGGTTCAGTGAAGGAACATTCCAAAAAAAAACGTCCTCTAATTACTAAAGTCAAATGACTTGGCACGATGCAAAAAATTCGTGATATTTTTTACATTTTTATCATTTTTTCTTTTACTTTCGTTAGTCCCTTCATATACTCTGTATTGGGAGCGACAAAATCGGACATGATTTTGGGAAATTTTGAAAAATAATTATTCCTCTACCTATAAAGCGTTGGAAATGGTATTTACCAACCCCTTTTTGCAAGTTTTTTGTACATAAATGAACTACTTCTTCTCCAGTTGCATGTTCCAGAGAACGTGAGGGCATAGATTTTCTTGAAAAATCATTTTTCCACTAATCACATGTGGCAGAATGTATAAAGTCAGATGATTTTGAAAAAAAGCAAAAAATAGCGACTAACCACTTATGGTTAATGCCCTTTGGGGTAATCATTATTTTTCTTTTGTCAATTTCTGATACATTCTCATTAATTCAGCAACACAGTCTGCTTCTGACATTTTAATGCTAAATCCATAAGCATGCATCACTGCTCTGTTATTTGCTTTATGTGCTTTCAGTAATTCTGTTGGCATTGTCAAAGGATCATAAAGATCTGCAAGATTGCTATCTGTATAAAGTGCTCTAGCATTCAAGATAGCCTGTGCCGTTTTTCTTATCTTTTCCTTTTGATCATTTGTTGGAGAAGGCCAAGGGAAATTATTATAAACAATCATATTAGAATAACTATAATCACTCTTTAGTCGACCACATACTGCTCTGGTCCATGCCATATGAACATTGGACATTAGTATTCCAAACTCGTAACTTGTGGCTGACGGCATTGTAAAAAGTTTATCGCCTGGAATTATTTCTCCTTCAAGATAATCCATCGGAATATATCTTCTGTTTTGCGAAGACACCTTTGGTATTGCAATATATGGCGAATACTGTGCAAGTTCTTTCCGTTGTCTTTCATCAAGCAAAAGTATCAACTTTTCTCCAATCTCTCTGCCGGATTCAGATATATCAAATACAGCTAATTTCTCATATTTTCATCTCACAATTAACCCTATATATTTGCTGTGCGACGTTTTTTTTCTTTTGCCGTCGAGTGGCAGATGTTTTATACTATGTCACTTTCATAAAGTTCTCTTTATCCTTTATTACTTTTCTGTTTTGTCTGATTTAAAAGCAAGATAACCAAAACAGAAATAGCTATACTGCATAGAATGTATGTCCAATTCAAATATGATAGATTGATTAAATTCTGTGCTGATTGATTTTTAATGAAGTTTGTGTATGATGCGTTACTCTTAATCGCTTCCATAACTCCTAAAACATTTATCGGGCTTAAATTGTATAAGTACGCACCAAATAAATATATCGCTATTTTTTCAACAATGGACGGTATTAAAATAGCCGATGCAGAAAGCCATAATGGACATTGCTTGTGGGATTTCTGTAAATATACTGCCCCCAAAAGATATGGCAATACCGCAAGGCAACAGCCCAAAATGACAATATTCTGATGAAGCCCAAAGAGGGCGAAGAATACACGGATAAAAAGATATGTTCCAAATATAATCAACCAATCAATGAGCAAGCCTTTTATTGGTGTGCGCTCTTTTATTGTTTCGTTTTGTAACTGCATTTCATTACCTCCCAAATGGACGCTCCACTTTCGGGAACGTCAAGGTTACAGTTGTTCCACCGCAAGAATTGTTTTTTAGCTCCACCGTGATAGACAGGTCAGTTGCCATTTTCTGAACAAGGTATAACCCCATACCCGTAGAACGACTAAGGTAACTGCCCGTATCTCCAGTAAACCCCTTGTCGAAAACAAAAGGTAAGTCAGACAACGGTATGCTTGTGCCGTTGTCTTTCATAGATAAAGAAATCTGTTCATTATCCGCACTATCAGCAATGGAAAAGAGAAGTCGAGGAGCAGGATTGTTCCCCGTATATTTCACACTATTGCTGATTATCTGTCCTAAAATGAACATCAAACCTTTTTTGTCAGAAATCACTTGAGCATCATTTTCGGTATATTCAACAGAAAATCCAGCTTCTTCAAGAAGCGTTAAATTATCTTCAACTGCTTCACGACAAATTTCAAGAATTGAAAGCGGCTCAAAAAAGTAATCCTTATGAGTAGCCCCAAGCCTTGAAAAGTATAGAATTTGTTCTATATCCTGTCGGGTATGGCCGCGTACATACAGCATACGGGTATGAACCAAAGGGGACATTTCATCTTTTCGATTGTCCAGTAGCAAGGTCATAAGGGATAGCGGCTTTTTGATTTCATGTACCCAATTTTCAATGTAGTGTTGATAATCTGTAACTGTAATTTTCTGTTCGTTGATATATTCCTGCTGCGTCCTCAAATGCTGCCCCAATTCACAGATATAAGGGCGTAATACTGCGGGAACAGCTTCACACAGTAAGTATTCGTTGGTATCGTCTGGCTCCAATAGAAAACGCCGAAAAATAGCGTCTGTCTTGTTGCGTTTTCTGATTGATATAGCAAGCGGGATAGCAAGTGTGGCAAATGATACGAAAATGATCAATGCAACATAATTGATAAAATAATCTGGATTAGCCAGCCAGGCAAGGAATATAAAGAATACGTCCAAACAGGCAAGTGTGATAATCCATACACGATTAGAGGAAATATAGGTTAAAAATATTTTTAGCTTCTTCATAATCGCACCTGCTCTTTCAAGCGGTAGCCTTGTCCGCGTACTGTTTCTATCCGTTCTTCAAGACCAAATTCACGGAGCGTTTTCCTCAATCGCGTAAAAGTTACTTGCAGCGCATTTTCGTCAATGCATTCTTCCGTTCCCCAAAGCACGTTGCACAGCTCATGTTTGGTAACAAGATTAGGGCTTTTCTTCAAAAGCGCAAGCAATATTTTTCCCTCATTGGGTGGCATGAGGGAAGAACTCTTCCCCACATAAATTGTAAAGGTGTTTGGGTCAAGTAAAAATCCGTTCCCGTCCAGTAAGCCTTGCCGTATCTGTTCCTCTTTGCGTCGTAATAAATTTTTAATGCGGGCAAGCAGGCGCTCTATATTACACGGCTTTGTTAAGTAGTCATCAGCTCCCAATCCTAATGCGTGAAGTTCGTCCTGCAATTTATCTCTTGCTGTCAATACCAACACTGTTCCAAGCTGCTTTGCTTTTAATTCTTTGCAGATTTCAAAGCCGGAATGAAATGGAAGATTTATGTCAAGTAAAACCAAATCGGGGGAATACTCTGTAATTTCCGGTATTGCGTTTTCAAAATCAAATAACGAGGCTGTTTCATACCCCGACTTTCTCAATAAATCCGTCAGTTCTTCCCGCATATAAACATCATCTTCAACTACCATAATTCGTGCCAATACGACCACCTCCTTTCACGTAAGCCTGTTATGAATTAGGCTTGTAATTTATTTTTCCGATTTCCCGTGTAGCTGTCCGCGCAACAGCCACACCGTAAATTGCCATAATAAGAACGACAGTAAATGCCATAATAATCAACAACGGATAAGATTGCCCGATCCTTGTGCTGTCAGAGTATAAATGCTGCTGCATTGCATAAAGACCAACCGTACCACTTATACAAGCCAACATTAGGGGGAGTAGAAAATACCATAAAACTTGTTTATAAATTGACCGTTTTATCTGTTCTCGCCTCGCACCCAAAATTGAGAGTGTCAAATATCTTGATTTTGTCGATTGCATTTGTGTTAAGAATTGCAAAGCAAGCAATGCACACGCGATAATCAATAGCATAAAGCCCATATATAAAGTCATGTAACTCCCGGAGATAAGATAAAATAGTTGCCGCCCGAAATTATCAAGATAGCTTTCGTAATACAGACCGGACGGCTTCAGCAAATCGCGTGCTTCCATAACGGACAGCATCAGTCCGTTTGCTTCTACAATCTCATTCGGAATACAGAAATTCCAATATACAGAACAGGTGTCCGGGTCTACATAGTTATGATATATCTCGTCGGAAACAATCAATGCGGTTACAATTTTAACATTTTCATCAGCGGTAAGTCCTTTCATCGGTACAGACGGAACAAGTGTAACTGACTTTTTGTCAATGGAAATCAACGCATTACCGCTTGTCTGTGCGTTCTCTGCAATCCTGTCTAACAGAGCAACGGTATCTTCCTGTTCATCTTCTAAAAAGTCCGGGTTGAGGTAAAAAACAGCTTTCATCATTTTCAAGATTTATTTGCTTTTCTCCTGCGGCTTCCAACAGGCGATTATATGATGAAACTGGGAGCATATAAGGAGAAACACTCCCCGTATCAATAAATCCAAGCAGATTAAGGGCTGCGGGTTGATGTGAACCAAATTCGTAACTGGCAGCTTCTTGTGTCGCAGGGTCTATTACACCCTCTGGCAAGTTTTGAACAATCTCTTTTCTTAATACAGACCAGTCAACAAAGGATTTCATTTCCCCGGAAGCAGGACGTTTCATGTTCCCTGTTTCCATACGGTTAAGATTAGCTACATAAACTCGCATTTGGTCGTCGGAAAGGTATTGCTCAACATTCTGTTCTTCGCCCATTACTGTAAAATCATAAACAGCAGAAGTTCTTGTTAATTCATTCCCATGCGACATAATAGTTGCAGAACCATTTGCAATAAACATAATGGTAAGCATCATCAGAATAGACGCAACACTAATTGAAATATATTTATAAACAACATTCTCGTGAAGCTGTCGCAAAGTAAATACATAAAGTCCATTTGTCGCTTTCCGTTTGTTAGAAGCAGCTACTATACTTAAAAGCCGGGCAATGCCTCGGATAAAAAGAATTGTTCCAACAATTCCAAGCAGGACAGCAACAAGCAGCATTACACCACCGCCCGTCATGAAGTGTTCTATGACAACCCAGTATGCAACAAGTAAAACTGCCGTACCAATTACAAGGGATAGCAAACTTCCGTGTGTGCTGCCCGTGTGTTGTTTTTTCCCATTTCTCCATAAAGCAGTTGGTGGACTTCTTTCTTAAACAATTTTCCGCATAGTATAAACAACGCCACACATTGGATGATTAAAAATCCCAATATCGTAAAGAAAACTGCGCTTAATGAAAAACTTGATTGATGTGCAATAACACCGTGTCCGACTAAACGTGCCGTTGCAAGGCTGATAACTTCGGATAGAAAACCACCGCAGATAAGTCCACCCAAGAGGGCGACAAGTGAAGTGATAAGCCCCTCCGTCATAATTTGCGTAAATAATCGGGTCTTTGTCATACCAAACATCAAATATAATCCTAGTTCCCGGCTGCGACATTCGAGCTGATACTTATTTGCAAATACTACAAGGAAAAATACAAATAATAATGCACAAACATAGACAGTAGGTAAAAGGTTTGTAAGCAGCCGTTCCACGGCATCGCTTTCAAGGCTGCTTAAAAAGCGTATAACGTCCTGCGCTCCGAGAGAAAGCACAATGTAAAATGCCGCTACCGCCGTTACCATTGTCAGAAAGTAAATCAGATTTTCATTGCGGCTACGTTTGGAATTTCTCCATGCAAGGTTAAAGAACATTTGCGCTCCCTCCTCCCATTTGCGCCATTACCTGTAATATGCGCGCATAAAATTCTTCCCGTGTTTCTGTCGGAACTTTGCGACGCAATTCATGGAAAATAACGCCGTCCTGTATGAACAAAATGCGGGAACAGAAACTTGCTGCGTTAGGGTCATGCGTAACCATTAAAATGGTACGTCCTTGCACTTGGTTGACTTCCTGTAATTTTTCCATAAGCAACCGTGCAGCTTTTGTGTCTAATGCGCCTGTCGGCTCATCAGCCAAAATAATATCTGGATTAGAAATCAAACTACGGGCTGCGGCTACACGCTGCTTTTGACCGCCGGACATTTGCGCCGGAAACTTTGAAAGAACATCAATAATTCCAAGAAATCCGGCTATATCATTTAGGTGCTTTTCGGCTATGGAACTATCTATATTGTGAATGGATAAGGGCAACAGAATATTTTCTCTGCCTGTCAAATTATCAAGCAAAGCAAAGTCTTGAAACAGATAACCAATTCTATTTCCACGGTATTCCGCTAACTTAGCACCGTCAAAGGCACTTATATTCGCCCCGGAGAGCAAAATTTGTCCAGAGGTAGGTTTAAGTGACCGTAGCAATACAATTTAATAATG
>ENA-OPZD01000297-OPZD01000297.1-human-gut-metagenome-genome-assembly--contig:-NODE-297-length-14405-cov-2.111640_pt1 | contig 14405 bp, 19 predicted proteins | sample MGYA00242479_ERZ504495 | MGnify/ENA primary metagenome ERZ504495 (study PRJEB26092, sample SAMD00036286) | human gut metagenome | host: Homo sapiens | study: EMG produced TPA metagenomics assembly of... | reverse complement strand
CTTTTCCTGCTTGTTTGATATTCATTTCTGGCAGTTATTTCTGTTCTATTATATTTCTGACGGAGTTTTTCCTGAAATCCTGCAATGGCATCACGAAGCCTGTTTCTCTGATTTTTATTTTCCTCAACAGCATTCTGCATTTCGGTCAGATTCTGCTTCAGCTGATTTACTTTTGTTTCCAGTTCCTCTATTTCACGCCGTCTTCCAAGCAGATTGCTGTTGTTTCTGAAGGCACCGCCGGTCATGGAACCTCCCGGGCTTAAGGATTCACCCTCTGTTGTGACCATTCTCAGACTGTGTCTGTATTTTTTCCTATTGCAATGGCATGATCAATGTTATCAACTACCAGCACTCTTCCAAGAAGGAATTTCGTGATCTGCTGATACTGAGAAGCTACGGACACCAGTTCGCTGGCAATCCCACACGCCCGGCTCTTTCAGTGCTTCTTTCGGTGTAAACTCACCTCTGGGACTTATGCTGCTCATGGGAAGAAAGGTCGCACGTCCATAACGATTCTTTTCAGAAATTCGATCATGGTTTTGGCAGTCTGCTCATTATCTGTAACAATATTCTGAATGCTCCCACCAAGAGCTGTCTCGATAGCGATCTCATAATCTTTGTTTACCTGGATCAGATCTGCGACAACGCCCTGGATTCCCGGAACACGTTCTTTTTGTTCCATAACTCTCCGGATACTGTTTCCGTATCCATCATAGCGCTCCGCGATATTTCTGAGAGAATCCAGCCGGGATGCCTCTCTGTGATAGGCTGTCTGTTCTGCTTCCAGCTTTGTGTTCTGTTCCTTCAGCTTTTCCTGAATCTTCATCACACTCAGATTCAGATGTTCACATTCCTCATTGGCATTTTCAATCTGGGATGTAATCTCATCATACTGTTTCCGGGCTGTAGTCAGAATGGTCTGCTGTTCTTCCTCTTCACTCTTCAGTCTGAGAATACGCTGGCTGATCTCTGCCTTACGGATTTCTGCCTGTTCCATCATTGCATCAAATCTCTGGGCTTTACCCTTGACATTGGCGCGGCTGTTCAGAATTTCAATGATCTCATTTTTGCCATTCTCCACTTCGAGAGTACAGGCTTCCATATTCTCCTGCGCTGTCCTTAATTTCTCTTCTTCCTCAGAAAGTTTCTTACGGACAGCCTTTAACTGTGCATAAATATCCGTTTTTTCTTCTTCAAGTTTCTTCTTTGAATCTGTTCTTACTGAAAGTTCAGCCTCTATAGTCTGGATACGTCCCTTATAATGCTCTTCATTCTGTGCCCCTGCCAGTATCTGCTCATTTAATACATTGATCTGGCCTTCCAGCTGTTGTTTACGGATTGCCTGCTCCTGACCGGAAATGCGAAGTGCATCCATTTTGGAATTTAAATCTTCCAGCTCCTGTTCCAGACGTTCATATTCCACCTTGGTCCGGTCATAGGAACTCTGGGTATCCTTCAGCTGATTCTGCGCAATTATGTTCTTCTCTTCCAGTTCCTTGAGTTCTTTGGCTGCAGCAGCATACTCCATCAGGAACATATTCACATCCAGTTCCTTAAGAGTCTCTCTTTTGGAAAGATAAACTCTTGCTGTCTCTGACTGTTTCTCCAGTGGTTCTAGCTGTCTGGTAAGCTCCGAGAGGATATCTGTCACTCTGACCAGGTTCTGGCGTTCTTCCTCCAGTTTTTTGATAGTGGTATTCTTTCTTCTCTTAAATTTAACAATACCTGCTGCCTCATCAAAAAGCTCTCTTCTCTCTTCCGGTTTACCGCTTAGGATCCTGTCGATCTGTCCCTGTCCGATAATGGAATATCCTTCTTTACCGATACCTGTATCATAAAACATCTCATTGATATCTTTCAGTCTGCAGGCACTTCCGTTGATCTTATATTCACTCTCTCCTGAACGGTAAAGCCTTCTGGTAACCGTAACCTCGTTAAAATCAACCGGAAGCTTATGGTCTGAATTATCCAGTGTGATCGCCACCGATGCATAACCCAGAGGTTTTCTTGTCTCTGTACCGGAGAAAATGACATCCTGCATATTTCCTCCTCGCAGAGACCTGGCACTCTGTTCACCCAGCACCCATCTCACCGCATCACCGACATTGCTCTTTCCACTTCCGTTCGGACCTACAATACCGGTGATCCCGTTATGAAATTCAAAATTGATCTTCTGGGCGAAAGACTTAAATCCCTGTACCTCTATATTCTTTAAATACATAATTCTCCTGTTTATTTTCTGAGTACACGAATCGCCTGGTATGCTGCGGCCTGTTCTGCTGCTTTCTTTGTATGACCGCTTCCCTGTCCCATCACTTTTCCGTTTACTCTTGCCTCCACAGTAAAGTTTTTGTTATGATCCGGGCCTTCTTCTTTTGTCAGAATATATTCCACCGGCTGTGTTCCGTTTTCCTGCACGATTTCCTGCAGGATGGTCTTGCTATCATAAAAGAGCTGTTTGTGTTCAATATCATTCAGGATAAAATTCAGCACAAACTCCTTTGCATTAGCAAAACCACCATCCAGATAGATAGCTCCCAGTAAAGCCTCTGTTGCATCAGAGACGATAGAATCCCTGTTTCTTCCGCCTGTCATATCCTCGCCCTTTCCAAGCAGCAAAAACTGCGGCAGTCCGAATTCTCTTGCACAATAGGCAAGGCTTGGCTCACACACCAGGCTGGCTCTCTTCTTTGTCAGCTCTCCCTCCGGTATCTGGGTAAATCTTGCATACAGATAATCACTGCTGATCAGCTCCAGCACAGCATCTCCCAGAAACTCCAGTCTCTCATTGCTGCCCAGCTTCCCCAGCTTCTTCTCATTTGCATAGGAACTGTGAGTCAGTGCCTGTGTAAGATAATGTTTATTTTTAAAATGATATCCTATGATTCCTTCTAATTCTTCTGTCTTTCTATTCATTCCTCTAACCCTCTCCATATGCACAGGGCTGTCATCTGACAACCCTGCGGCATCATTTTTTGCAACTGCTCAGTCCGCCTGTATTATGCTCCTGTCAAATTTCAGACTGCCGGACAGTTACATTTTTATTTAATTGTCCGAATTGCTTCAACAGCATCACCGACTGTCTGAATCTGTTCGACAGATTCATTATCCAGTTCAATGTCATACTCCTCTTCAATCCCATAATAATCTGAAAATATCAAGAGAGTCTGCACCAAGATCATCTACAAATGTAGTGTCTTCTGTGATCGAATCTGCATCAATATTCAGAACCTCTGCTATGATAGCTTTTATTTTCTCCAGTTCCATCTTCAACCCTCCTTCCTGTTTCTGTTCCTGTCCTGCTCTATTCTGCTCCGGACTTCAGTACTTCCTGATCCTCCAGAATACGCTCTGCGATCTTCTCGTTGATCTTCTCCTGTTTAAACTGTACACACTGGAAAATACCATGTTTGATCTCAATGGCTTTGGCACTTCCATGCGTCTTTACCACAAGTCCTTTAAGCCCCAGAAGCGGTGCTCCGCCATATTCCGTTGCATCAAAGGATTTCAGAGTTTCTTTCAGTGCAGGCTTTACCAGAAGTGCACCGATCTTACTTCTTGTGCTGGTCATCATTCCTTCTTTGATCTTCTGGACCAGGGCAGAACCAACTCCCTCATATAATTTAAGGATTACATTTCCCACAAATGCTTCGCATACGACCACATCCGCATATCCTGCCGGGATATCTCTGGCTTCTATACTTCCGATGAAATTAATGCTTTTGCATTCTTTCAGAAGGGGGAAAGTTTCTTTTACAAGTGCATTTCCCTTCTCCTCTTCCGCCCCGTTATTTACAATGGCAACTTTTGGATTTTTAATACCGACTACGTTCTCCATATAAATAGAGCCCATCTTCGCAAACTGCACCAGATGCGATGGACGTGCATCCACATTGGCACCACAGTCGATCAGAAGGGAAACACCCTTCGTGGTAGGGATCAACGGTGCAAGAGGCGGCCTCTCCACACCTTTACTTCTGCCTACCAGTACCTGTCCGCCAACAAGAACAGCTCCTGTACTTCCTGATGAAACAAAGGCATCTGCCTCCTGTTTCTTAACCATATTCAAACCTACTACGATTGATGAATCTTTTTTCTTACGGATCGCAAAAACAGGGGGGTTCTGCTGTCTCGATCACCTGGGATGCATTGACAACCTGAATCTGGTTCTTCGGATATCCGGAATATTTCGCCAGTTCCTTATCTATCACTTCCTGTTTTCCTGTAAGAATTACTTTATGTCCTGTCTCTCTGTTACAGCTTCCACTGCAGCTCTGACAGGTTCTGCCGGGGCATTATCCCCGCCCATTGCGTCCACTACAACTCTGACCTGTTCTGCCATATTTTTATATCTCCTGTTCACTTACTGTTCACTCACAGATGTCAGAATCAAAAGATATTTTCTGTTACTGACCCGGCATCCGCAAATTGCCCCGCTGCAAAGCAGCTCCTGCAATCTTCCATAATCTGTATCATACTAAAGAACCCTCTGCAAAGTCAATAGCATCTGAAAAAATCACTTTTCACTTTTTTGTGCCTCGATTCGCTCCGCCAGATCATTCAGATAAACCCACCTGTCCATCTTCTCATCCAGATCTGCCTGTGCCTTCTCCTTCTGCTCCATGATCTCACGAAGCTTCACAGATTGGTGGCATTGGCCTCCATATCCTTATCCAGCTTCTCCAGCAGTTCCTCCAGCGCTGCAATATCATCATCGATAGTTTCAAATTCCCTCTGCTCTTTATAGGTAAATTTCAGCTTCTGGGGACGATTCTGTTTCCAGTCTGCCTGAGCCGACTTCTTCTTTTCCGCACCAACTGCAGTGCTCTGTCCTTCAGATACTGCCCCGCCTTTTCTCGCCAGCGCCTCTGTATAATCCGTATATCCGCCCTCATACTGGGTCAGATGTCCATTCCCCTCAAAAGCAAAAATCCTGTCCACAATATTATCCAGAAAATACCTGTCATGAGACACTGCAATCACAATCCCTGCAAAAGAATCCAGATAATCCTCCAGAATGGTCAGTGTAGGAATATCCAGATCATTACTTGGCTCATCCAGAAGAAGCACATTCGGCGCCTCCATCAGGACCTTCAGCAGATACAGACGCCTCTTCTCACCACCTGACAATTTGGCAATGGGTGCATACTGCATGGCAGAATCAAAGAGAAACCTCTCCAGCATCATTGTTGCGGAAATCTTCCCGTCTCTGGTCGGAATATACTCTGCCACGTCACGGATATAATCGATCACACGCTGATTGGTATCCATATCCGGCACTTCCTGTGCAAAATACCCTATGCGAATGGTTTCTCCAATTTCCACTTCTCCTGCATCCGGCTGTATCATCCCATCAATAATCTTGATGAGTGTTGACTTTCCGCACCCATTAGGACCAATAATCCCAAAGACGCTGATTGCGCAGCACAATATAATTAAAATCATCCAGGATCTTCTTCTCACCAAAACTCTTGCTGATATGGTGAAGTTCGATTGTCTTCTTTCCCATACGTGTCTCAACAGAATCCAGCTCCACATTCGCATCACGCACCGGAGCCTTTCCGTTCTTCAGTGCCTCCAGGCGTTCCAGACGTGCCCGCTGCTTGGTACTTCTGGCTCTGCATCCACGCTTTGCCCACTCCAGTTCCATGCGGAGTACGCTCTGTCTCTTCCTCTCACTGGCAAGCTCCATCTCCTCACGCTCTGCCTTCAGTTCCAGAAACTTCGAGTAATTAGCCTCATAAGCATAAAGGCCGCCATGGGAAATCTCCAGAATCTTATTAGTGACCCTGTCGAGAAAATATCTGTCATGAGTAACCATAATCACAACGCCCTTAAAACTTCTCAGAAAGTCCTCCAGCCAGGTCACCATCTCATTATCCAGATGGTTGGTGGGCTCATCCAGAAGCAGCACATCACAGGGATTCACCAGAGTCCTTGCCAGTGCCACCCTTTTCTTCTGTCCCCCGGATAAATGATCGATCTTCTCCTCATGGTCTGTAATTCCCAGCTTATTCAGAACATTCCTTGCCTCGCTCTCAGTACTCCAGTCCTTCTGCCACTTTCCTTCTGCCACATAATCCAGGACAGAAGCTCCCTGCGGAAACTCCGGCATCTGCGGAAGATACGTGATTCTCAGGCCATTTTGAGTGATCACCTGCCCCTCATCCGGCTCCTCCAGACCGCCGATGATCTTCAGAATCGTAGACTTCCCGGTCCCATTAATCCCGATGATCCCAATCTTATCTCCCTGATGCACCCCGTAGGAAACATCATCCAGCACCACCTTCTCACCAAACACCTTGGAAACATGCTCTATATTCAGAATATTCATAAATTCAAACCTCTCTCGTAATTTTCGCTTCCTGTCTGTTTCTGCTCATCTGTAACACTTCCACAAAACTATAGAATTCGCTCCTCATTATACCATCTTCCCAGCCATTCTAAAACCCCCGGCACAGAAAAAACACTCCCCTCCGAATAAATCTATCCGAAGAGGAGTATCCTCAAAATCACATATTTTTGTTCCTGAAAAAGAATTGCTTAGTTCATCTCAGTTCCATTCTCAACTGCATACTTCAGTCCCTGAACTGCAACCGCCAGTGTAGCTTCCTGTACAGTGGCACTTCCAAGATCACCCATATCCAGTGTCAGTGTATCATCATCATTCAATGTCACGCCAAAAGTAAGTGCCATCTCAGAAACTTCATCAGTAATCGTCACAGTACCATTCTCTTCATCAAAAGTACCTTCACCAACAAAGCTTACATAGTTATCATCCTGATCGATCACAAGTACTGAGCAGAAAGTTCCATCATCATTAGCTGCATAATAAAAGTCTCACCTGCTTCTGTCTCGCCGGAATAACACTCTGTCAGGATATCACCCATATCCTGATAAGTCTGATTATAATCCGCCTCATCTCCGTCTGCCTGGTAAGGCTCCAGAGTTGCAGTCAGTTCCAGATTCTCCTCATCATAAAGCTCCAGAAGATTCTCTTCCTCATTTACCTGTACCAGATAAGCTACCATATTTTCATCATCATACGTGCCGTCATCATTTGCAAACTGCATTGCCAGAGCTGTATACTCTCCATCTGAGCTCAGAGCATATACGCCTAAAACATCCTGTTCTTCATCCTTCCACTGACCAAAAATGAATTATCTTTGTAGAATCCGTAAATATCTCCTGCGCTGTCCTTCCAGAGTCCTAACATTGCCTCTGATACATCCGCGACATCTCCGTCATCTGCTGCTTCTTCTGTAGTCTCCTCTGCTGCCCATACCGGAACAACCATAGAGCTTACCATTGCAGCAGCACAAAGACCTGCCATTATTTTTTTCCAGTTTTTCATATTTTTTACCATCCTTTCTTAAAATGTGTGTACATATTTCTAAACTGAAATTTCTATGTTCTTACTATAAAAAATTTCAGTCTTATTTTCAAGATACATGGGATTAAATGACATTTTTCATGAAATATGGAAAAATGAATAAATACTTATGGTATTACTTGCTTTCAGTAAGGAATCCGTACTTGAATAACTCATGAAAATACGCTAAAATACAAATTATGTTTAAGTTAATTTAGGAGGTACTCCTTTTGAATATTGCAATCCTTGACGATTCAAAGGAAGATCTGCGTCAGGTAAAATCTGTCATTTCTTCCTATTATGAATCCCAGAATACATCCGCAGACATCCATTTGTATTCCAGCGCAGAAGCTTTTTTTACTAAATACATACCCGGATTTTACGACCTGATCATTATGGATATTTATATGGGCAGTATGACCGGTATGGATGCAGCCAGAAAGCTCCGCGAAGCCAGGGATACAGCTGCTCTGATTTTTATTTCAAGCAGTGATTCCTTTGCTGTGGAAAGCTATGATGTACAGGCATCCTACTATCTGCTGAAGCCCTTTGACCCGGAGAAGCTCTGCCGGATCCTCTCAACAATCCAATTCAGACAGTCACAGAATTCCAGATATATAGAGCTGATCTCTGACCGCACCCCTGTAAAGATCCCAGTCAGGAGCATCCTGTACGTGGATACCTACCGCAATGCAGTTCAGGTACATACCACAGATGCAGGTATCATACGCTCCTACATAACCTTCCAGAAATTTGAAGAGCTTCTGGAGGGAATGAAATGTTTTCTCTCCTGTTACAGAGGTTGTATCGTAAATATGGATCATATCGAAGAATCCACAGATGAAGGCTTTGTTATGGACAATCAGGAACTTGTCACTGTACGCAAGCGCGGCTCCAACGCAATAAAAAAAGCATATCTGGAATACTTATTCTCTTCAGACTCTGATAAATAAGTATTTCCGATATGCCTCTTCCCTTCCGGGCAGTAACTATTTATTTACTGTACTGTTTTCACCGGTAGAAAGATATTTACTTTAAAAATACCCTCTTCTGTATTAAAAACTACATATCCGCCCATTCGTTGTACCACTTCTGCTACAGACGCTGTTCCGATTCCAAAGCCTTTATGCTTTGTTGAATAAAAAACTTTTTCTCTTCGCTGGATTTCATTGGAATATGGATTTGAAATCTCTATCAGAAGCTTCTTGTTCTTAACCTTTGTAAGCATCTTTACATAAGGCTTATTTTCCGGCAGCAGATCTTTTACTGCATCTACGGCATTTTCCAGAAGATTTCCATATATTTTGCACAGATCTGTATCTGAAATGCCAATATTCTGTGGCAGCATCATATCACATTCAAAAGGAATCCCTTTCTCTCTCAGTTCTCCTGCATAAAAATGGATCACTGCATCTACGGCCATGTTTCTGCAATAACAGATTAGCTTTTCCCCTTCTGTTATAACGGATGCATACTCCTGCAGGTATTCCATCATCTCCTGATATTTTCCCTGCTGGGTGTAAGACATGATGGTGCGCAGATGGTGTCTCATATCATGGCGCATCCTGCTGATCTCATCCATCTTTTCTGTGAGTTCCTCATAATTCTGTTTCTGTATCTGCAGTTTCTGTTCCATCTGACGGCTGTATTCTCTATAGGTAAGCTGAAATCTGTAAGCATTGGCAAGCTCCATCCACAGAGTCAGTCCCACACTGGCTACAAGCACTGCTGCACCAATTTCCGTAAACCACCCGCCAATGATCGGCTCATATAATCTCCATATCCTGTCTGCTGCCAGAGACGCTGCATAAACAACAATTCCACTAAAAGTACATTACTGTACTTCTGTTTTATCTCCTTTACACTTCTGAAAAGCAGATAACCGGCTGCTGCCCACTTCAAAATCTCTGTAAGCTTAGAGATCAGATACAGCCCTGTTGCAGACTGGGCTCTGCTACACAGCATTTCTGCCACAAAACCATCACTCCGGCTGCGGTGGCCACACCTGCAAGAATTTCCGGAATCCTTTCCTCACCTCCCAGGATCTTCTGTTGTACCAGCATAACACCGGCAAACATCAGATAATAGAACAATGCCTCCATTCCATAACAAGGCTGTACTTTTACTGCAACAAAGGAATGCAGGATCGGATAAGAACCATATCCCAGCACACAGATACAAAGCAGGGCAAAAAGTCCAAACTCCACTTTTTTTAGTTCGCATATACATATACACTGAAAAAAATCAGGACAAAAAATGTAAAAAGCCATAAAATACCACAGCAATCATAAGTGACAACCCGCGGATAATATTCACTTTAAAAGGAGAAGCCAAAACCGGCACATACTGAATTCCCGATGACACCGAATGTTTGTCTGTCACTGCGATCACAATCTCTGCAGTTCCTTTTCCCTCAAAGGTAAATACCCTGTTCTGAATCTGCTCCTGATAATTGTCCGATCCGATTTCCCATCTGCCCCATCAATTCCCCATTAATATACAGCTTGTAAGCCGAAAAAATCTCTGTCAGGCCAATAGCATATTGTTTTTCTTTTTCAGGAAGCACCAGGGTCATCCGATAGGTACCACTTCCAAAAGGAGATTTATTTTTGTCGCCCAGGTCCATCCCACCATACTCACCAATGGAAATATAACGGCTGTAGTATTTATCCTTCTCTTCCTTAATTTCCTGTGATGTCAGCAATACATCCGGATAATATTCCCATTCCCTGGCAAGATAATGCACGGAATCATCATCAGGCACATAGAGGATTCCCTGAATGGCCTGGTCCCCCCTGGCCGTATATTTGTTATCAAAGCGGTAAACAGAAAGAATATGCCCATAGCCAATGCAAATACAACTGCTATGAGTAGTAATGAATATTTCCAGTTCTTCTTCATTGCTGACACCTCCTTCTGTTTTCAGGTGCTTTGTTTGCTTTTCCACTGTCCTTTATCTGCGTTTTTTACGAATTGCAAAAATAATGGCAACCACCACGATACATGCTGCCGGTAATGTAAGTATTATCATCAGAACTGTTTGGCAGAATTCTCTGTTTCTGCTCTGTCTTTTGCCCCTTTCCTCCTCTGGTATTGGCTCTTCTGTAAAACCTATATCTTCTCCGTCTGAAATTAGCTTCCACGCTGTCCTCAACCGTCTGGTCCCCGACATTTTCCGACTCCCCATCTGTCAGAAAATAGTCCCCTGTCTGGCCGATCTCCACACGGAGAACATTTTGCTTTTCCTGATAGCTCACTGTATATTGATTTCCCTGCACATCCTCCGCTTTTACTGTCTCAGGGGACTGGATCCCGCCAAACACAGATGTCTGAAATTCCACCACTGTTCCAGGAATCTCTGTCACTTCCTCACCTCTGACAAAAATCCTCAGAGAAAATGCTGTTTCTGACGTTTTCTCAATTCCTATCTGGATCTCATCCTCTGCATTGATCTTCCATCCGTTCACTGTATCCATGGAAAATGTCACAGAAATCCCCTGTTTCTCAAACCTTGCACTGCCATTCTGTTGGAGCATCAAAAGCATTCTCTTTCCACTGACTGCAGTAATCGTGTCGTGCTTAACTCTGTCACAGAATTCTCTGTATCCGATATTTCAGCAGCTTTTGCATCAGAAACTTTGTTACTACTGCTGTTCTGTCCGTCTGCATTATTGTCTGTTCCGTAAGAGCCACCATAATGATAGCCGGCACTTCCAGTATTCAGATTTTCTTCCTTTTCTTCCTGTACTGTTTCTGACGAAGCAGGTGCTTTCTGCACAATGTCAGGAAGGTCTTTTTTCCTCTCTGTCTGAAAAATTCCGCTCATGCCAGTATTCATTGACAATAAACGCATCATTATAGGAAAAAGAGTAAATTCCTGTGCTCCCTTTCTCATAGACAGCACAGATCTGGTAGTTCTGTCCTTTCTTTAATATCTCTCTGTAATAAATCTGAATTCCATCAGAAGTCACTTCCATCAGGTCATCATCAATTTTCCGGTAATTTTCCTTATTCTCAGAGAGGTAAACCTGTATGTTCCGGCGTTCCTCTGCAGAAAATCCATCCAGCAGCATAGGAAATTCCAGCAGATCTACTGTCGGCATACTGTAGGTATTAATCTGCGGTTCTCCTTTTTTCTGTACAGAAAGATATGCATATGCCTCTGGCAGCGTCATGCTGTCAGATACTTCATATCCCTCAGGGATCACAAATGATCCGGTTACCTTATACACACCTTGTTTCTCCATATTTACCCGGCTCAGGTCCCAGGAAGATTCCAGAATCAATTCCGGATTCTCAGCTGTATTTTCAAACTTCTCGGCAGTACTGACCCTCAGTCTGACATTCTCCTTCAATTCCTTTTCAATCTGCTTCAGGCTTCCCCCCGTTTTTACTGCATAGGCAGCACATCTGCTGAGATATTTCTCATCTCCGGTATCATAAGAACAGATGATCTTTCCGGGCTTCTGTGTATTTCCAAGCAGACTGTGCTGATAACCGTAAATTTTAAGACTGCCGTCTTTTTGGTATTGAAACCGCAGAGTATTGGTCTGCTTCTTTCCATTATCATAGGTTACCAGCAGGGAATAGGTATTACCCACAACCATACTCTGGTTAGATACATACAGCCCCTCCTCTTCACAGAGAGCAAAGCCCTCCTCAGTGAGGTTGATCCACTGTCCGCTTTCTTTCTTCAGATAAGCTTCCATGGAGTCAAAGTTTTCCTGCTTCAACCATGGAAATATATAGATTCCTGCCGCAGTCAACCTGTAATATATATTAATATCCGGTTTGTCCGGGTACTGCACAGAAACAGTTGTCTGTACCTGCAGACTTTCACTCTCATCAAAAGCATACTCAGGCGGAAGCTTCAGTACACCTTTCATTGTGTAAACGCCTGCCAGTTTCATATTTACAGACGAAACATCCCAGAACACCGGAATGCGCAGTGTATCTGTGTCTGTATAAACTGTATAGAAAACCCGAGACAGTTTCTCAGCGATCAGTTCGCTGCTTTTATTTATTTCTACAGCTACTGCAGGAATATCATGAGGTACGATCACATCATTTACCTGGATCACCGTGCCCCATACTGTGGTATTTTTTTCATTCCCCCATATGCCGGTCAGGCACAGAGTTATCATTAAAATCAGAACTGTTATTTTCTGTTTTCTCATGCTTTTTCCATACTTTCATTTTACGTTACTGCTCGATCTGTTATCTTTATTCTCAATTTCCTTTGTTCTTAGCTTACCTTATCTGGTGGATTTCGGCAACAGACATAGGATAAACTGCATTTTTTCATGAAAATGGCGTTACTGTTTCTGTCTCCGGAAGTTGCTCTGCCTTTTCCTTTCCAGGGAATTTCATGAAATAGTATACAACAAACAGCACCGCCGTAATACTCCATGAAACCGGATAACTGAGCATGATCGTATTAATTCCCGGGTACATCTGTCCGGCTGTAAAAAGCCACAGGATTCTCAGGGAACACACACCGCCGCAGGTAAGAAGCATAGGCACCAGAACCTTTCCGGTACCTCTCAGTGCCCCGGACAAAATTCCTATGATCACATAAATGAAATAGGACGGCAGTAAAAAACGACTCATATGAACACCATGGACGATCACTGCGCTGTCTGTGGTAAACAGACGATAAATCCAGGGAGCAAATGAATACATCAAAATGATCATCACCGCAGAACTGACCATACTCATGACCATGCAGACACTCACACTCTTTCGCATACGGTGATATTTGCCGGCTCCGAAATTCTGTCCCACAAAGGTAGTAATGGAAATTGCGAACGCATTGATCACCATCCAGAAAATAGCATCGATTTTCCCAAGAGTTCCCCATGCCGCCACTGTGTCAGTCCCCAGATTATTTACAAATACCTGGATCACAATATTGGAAATATTATACATTACAGATTCCAGACCTGCCGGAATACCGATTCTCAGAACTGAAAACAGCATTCTTCTGTCAAAACGGATCTGATTGATCTTCAGCACATATATCTCTCTGGTTTTCAGAAGCATCACTGTTACGATCAGCGCACTGATCACCTGAGAAGTAACTGTAGCAACAGCTACTCCTGTCACACCCATGCCAAACGCAACCACAAACAGCAGATCAAGAATAATGTTCAGCACACAGGTAATGATCAGAACATACAGTGGTCTTTTGGAGTCTCCTACTGCACGCAGGATGGCTGCTCCCATATTATAAACCAGGTTAAAAACCATTCCGCCGAAATAAATATGAAGATACACTGCAGAGTCCTCTACTACATCTGCAGGTGTCTTCATAAGCAGCAATGCAGGTCTGGTCAGAAAAATCCCCACTACAGTAAGAACAATTCCCGCTGCAATGGAGAATGCAAATGCTGTATGCAGTGCCTTACTCAGATTCTTCTTATCTTTTGCCCCATAAAACTGCGAGATCACAACCGCTGCTCCCGAAGAAAGACCTACAAAAAAGCCTACGATCAGATTGGCGATCTGACTGGCAGAACCTCCAACTGCAGCAAGTGCCTGTTTTCCTACGAAACGGCCTACAACAATAGTATCCGCCGTATTATAAATCTGCTGAAAAAATGTTCCAAATACAATAGGAAAGAAAAATAACAGCAGCTGTTTCCAGATCACACCTTCTGTGATCTGATTTACCTTCTCCTTCTCATTCATTACTTTTTCCTCATCCATTATAATGTTCAGATGTATCCACTGTCTTTATCTTTATATGGATCATCTGCAGTTACTGTCCACGCTGCCCGGCAAACCGTTTCGCGCTACACAGAATTTTATAGCAATTCCGGAACATTACGGAATAATTTCCTATAACTAACATAAAAATAATACACAAAAAAGCAGGCATCCCAAACGGGAGAACCTGCCATACTTTGCAACCATTAAAAATTAGTCTTCAACTTTAATGATTTCCTTTTTGTTGTAGCTTCCGCAAGCTTTGCATACTCTGTGCGGCATCATCAGTTCGCCACATTTGCTGCATTTTACAAGGTTCGGAGCG
>ENA-OPZD01000295-OPZD01000295.1-human-gut-metagenome-genome-assembly--contig:-NODE-295-length-14432-cov-2.841734_pt1 | contig 14432 bp, 24 predicted proteins | sample MGYA00242479_ERZ504495 | MGnify/ENA primary metagenome ERZ504495 (study PRJEB26092, sample SAMD00036286) | human gut metagenome | host: Homo sapiens | study: EMG produced TPA metagenomics assembly of... | reverse complement strand
ATGCAAAATCCAATCTGTGGATATAACTCCTGAATTTCCTGATATTTTGCTTCAATCATTTCTGGTTCATCAGCCCAGATCTTTTCATATATTTTGAAAGCTCTTTTAAAATGTGTTTTGGCTTGCGGAAGATTGGCAGTCATCAGATAAATGGTTCCAAGGGTTTCCTGTACTTTGGCATAATCCAGACAGTCATCGGAATGGTATTCCTTGATGATGCCGGATAATTTTTGTAATTCGGAGATCCCTCTTTCAGGTTCCTGCTGTTCTGTCAGGAACATTGCATAATTGGCAATCTGAGGTATAGCCATATTACAGTCAGACATGCTGAATTTCGGAAAGCTCTATGATATAATAAGTGACGAGGAAAAGAAAAGCCTTATTACTTATCTTATAAAAGAAATTCAGATATATCCAAATGGGGAGTCAGAGCAGCCTTTGAAGTCGATAGAGTTTAATTTCCCAATATATCGGAATGGTCAAGAGGTAAGGCGGCTCTTGTGGGAAAAAGGTAATACCGTTGAGACGGTCTTTCTCCTCTCTAATAAATGCCTAGTTTAAGCGGGGTTGAGGGGTATATCTGCTAGAACATATTATGAAAATAAGCCTATAAAATATGTGCATGAAATGAAAAATAGAATACGGGTGTAGTGAAAATCAACCTTTTGGCGTAGTTCGTATAGAGTACGCTGAAAGGTTATTTTATGGGATTTTGTACGCGGAGAAGTAATAGACTGTACGCCGAAAGTTATGTAGGTTTAGATTGATTTTCGGCGTCTTGGCGCTTATAATAAAAATTAGGATAAAATGTCGCATTTTATAACTTTATTGAGGTAAGAAAATATGGAGTTTATGACTATTAAAGAAGCAGCAGAAAAGTGGAACCTATCAGTTAGAAGAGTGCAGACAATCTGCAATGAAGGAATGATAGAAGGGGCTATGAAGTTTGGTAATACTTGGGCCATTCCAAAGAATGCTGTAAAACCAGCGGATAAAAGAATTAAGTCCGGGAAGTATATCAAGTCCTGATTTTGGGACAACAGATATGGGAGAATGGATTAGAAAGGAAGAGTATGCCTATGTTACCGGAAGAAAAAGCTCGTGTAAAAATTGATAAGCAATTAAGAAATGCCGGCTGGGATATAGTGGCTCGAAATGAATATCTGCCTAATAGTATTGATGGAACTGCTATAAGAATTCAATTTAAGATAAGTGGCTTAAGTAAAATTAAAGATATATTAACAGAAATAAACGAAGAAGGAAAGCATGATAGAAATGATGGGTTCAAAACTGCATCAAAAGCATCTCAGTTTGATTTTTTAGATTAAGGCGACTTACTTATAGCTTAAAAAGTTTTTCTTGTTCAGGGCGGAAAAATATTTTTATTAAAGGAGATAAATTATGCCTAAATACACAGATGAAGATATTAGAAATATGAGTAAAATAACATGTAAGATAGCGGCAGATTACCTAGGCATATCCCCTATGGCGGTTAGTATCGGCATGAGAAATGATCTTTTACCGATCGGTTTTGCAATTCACAATGAAGAAAGAGATAGAACATATTCTGAGAGTTGGTCCTATCACATAATTGGTGAGAGATTGATTGCATATAAGTATGGGAAAACATCAGAAGTACAAGTTCAAAATATAGAAAAGAGTCTAAATACTATAATAGAACAGTTGAAGAATGAAAAAAGATTTGGTTTTTCTATTAAGCGAAAACGAGGATCAGCAGAATTAGAGCTTTATGAATATGCGTTTTCGCTTGGAAAATACAAAGATGTTGACAAAAAATATGTAGGAAAGGAGCTGCCAGGATGGAGAATGAAAAAGGAATAGTTAAATTGACTCGTAAGCAGCTCTATGATGAAATATGGGCTGTTTCAGTTGCAGGGGTAGCCAGAAAATATAACTTGAATTATGGTAAACTGATAGCAACTTGTAAAGTAGAAAATATACCTTTTCCTTCTTCTGGTTATTGGACTAAGAAGAATATGGGAAAAGATGTATCAAACGAGGCGGTTGAATTATCAGGTCATGAAGAAACGGAAATTTCATTGATAACGAATGACGCGGTTGTTAAGCGTATTCGGAAAGCTAAGGCAGAAGTAGTAGAGAAAGTGCATACTGACGTAACAGAAGAATTGGACGTAGTAACCGAGGAGGATTTACCGCAGAAAAAACGGACAACATACCTGAGTGGCCGGATGGAATTCTTGATTATTTGGATGAGACGGAAAGAAATAAAGTATTAGAATATGCATGCAATCTGCAGATAAGTCAAAGTACACGATTGCATAAAATGTTGGTCCAATACAAGAAGGATATTGCAGATTATAAGTCAAAACTGAAAGAAGTACAGAGTAGACCATACTATAATTCAAGACATAACAAACCAGAAAACGAGCCTGAATTCTTTAAGGAAATGTCTGATGAGTGTATGTCACGTGCAATTGCAATATTAGATACCGTATTCAAAACAATTGAATCTTTAGGTGGAAGTATTAATAGTGATTTGTCTGTAAAAATTAGAGGAGATATTGTTAGATTTTGTATGGTTGAGAGTCAAGATCAAGTGAAGCATGAAATGACTAAGCAAGAGGCACAGGCGCTCGTAAAATATAATGATGATATCAAAAATCATAGATGGGCTTCAAAACCGCAAATTAGAAAGTATGACAAGGTATATAATGGTAAACTTCGTATTGTGTTTGGGGCGCGAAGCTACATAAGAGATAACGATTCTGAAAAATTAGAAGATAGACTGGGTGATATTTTGATTACCCTGTATGAGAAGGCAGAAGAGAATAGAATTGTACGAGAAGCACGTGAAGAGGCAGAACGTAAGAGAGTTGAAGAAGAGAGACGCAGAGAAGAAAATAGACAAAGAAAAGAACAAGAAATTCGTCTTGTAAAAGAACTTGTAAACAAAGCTGAAGACTATAGAATTGCAAAGGAAATAAGAGAATATATTCAGGCTATGATAGATAGTGGAAATGAAGATATTACTCCAGAATGGATTGAATGGGCTCTGAAGAAAGCTGACTGGTATGATCCGTCTATAGCGACTGAGGATGAATATCTGGGAAAACGTCAGCATGAAAAAAGTGCTGAAGAAAAGGAAAAATCTTTACAAGACAGTATCAGAAAGAGCTGGTATTGGTAAAAATGAATGGAGGCAATTTGATGGATAAAGATCCCTTTAAAGAGTATATAAAACAATCAGAACCGAATAAAAAGAGACAAAGGTTATGCCTGGCATACAGCTATCGGACTTCAAGCAGTGGATGGATTAAAAGACTTCGAAGTATTTGATTGATACTGCAATAAAGAATATTGAAGGTGATATTTCGATTGATGAAGCGCAAGAACTTCTCAACACGTATTATGAAGAAAATCCAAAAGCAGATATAGAAGACCGTACGGAAGAGGCCGACAAAGTTGCCGTTAGAATAGCAAAAATTTTGTCGGAGAAAGCATTTAGTTTTACTCCGAATGAGTATATCTCTATTCATAAAAAGTTATTTACAGGGATTTATGGACATGCTGGAAAACTTAGAGATTATAATATCACAAAAAAAGAGTGGGTGCTGAATGGAGCAACGATTCTTTATGGAAGTGCATCAGAACTTCGTGCAACCCTGGACTATGATTTTGCAGAGGAAAAGAAGTTTAGTTATAAAAACTTGAGCATGGAAGAAATTATTCACCACCTGGCGTTTTTTTGTATCAAGATTATGGCAGATACATGTATTCGGAGAAGGAAATACACGAACTACGGCAGTATTTTTTATTAAGTATCTTAGAACACTTGGATTTGATGCAACTAACGACATTTTTGCGGAGAATGCATGGTATTTTAGAAATGCACTTGTTAGGGCCAATTATAACGATTTGAAAAATGGTGTTCATGAAACAACCGAGTATTTGGAATTGTTTTTAAGAAATTTATTGTTGGATGAGAAGAATGAACTTCATAATCGTACGATGCACATTAGTGGAAAGTTTGCAGAAGTGGACATTGAGAGTGGAGAAGTGGACATTGAAAGCACAAAAGTGGACATTCGAAATAAATTACTTTCTTTCTCAGATACGATTTCAGAAAAAAACAATAAATCATACAGTAGAAATATTTTCAAAATGTGGAAAAGAAAATTGTTTCGGAAGAACGATAGTTGAAGAAATTACTGGATTAAAGCCATCAGGAGCTTCCAAGTTAATAAAACTGTTGGTTGATAGTGAGGTAATCGTACCTGTAACAGGACATGGAAAAGGAAAATATCGCTTTCAATAAAAGTGAACATTGAAAGGGTGTTAATGCCATTCGCAAAAATGTCCAAAACAAATCGGCGTACTGATATATTACCAAATTTGGTAGCAGTAAAAAAGAAGATGGGACGCCTAATGGAAGAAGTTCCCGCGTAGAAAGCTCCTTCGGGAGCTTTTGGCTGTTTATAAGATAAATTCTGTCGGAAGTTTTGATTTAATAATTTGATTTATAAAACTGACAATGATACAATTAGCGTAATTTGTAAGAAAGCAGAGAAAATATGAGTGAAAAGTTACTGATTGTTGAAGATGACAAAAAATTAAATGATGGAATCCGTCTGGCTTTAAAGAATGATGCTTATTTCTTTTATCAGTGCAGAACTTTGCAGGAAGCTAGAGAAATCTTGAAAAAGGAAGATATCACATTGGTTTTATTAGATGTGAATTTGCCGGATGGGAATGGGATTGATTTTGTAAGAGAAATAAGGAAAAATAGTCAGGTGCCGATTATTCTGCTTACAGTAAATAACATGGAAGTAGATATTGTAACAGGATTGGAAGCTGGGGCAAATGATTATATTACGAAACCGTTTAGCTTGATGGTTTTGCGTGCAAGAGTGTCTGTGCAGCTTAGAAATAAAGAGGCAGCAGCTAAAAATTCTATGGAGCTTGATGGCTTTGAGTTCTATTTCGATAAAATGGAATTTTTCAAAGATGGAGAACCTATTGAACTTAGTAAGACAGAACAAAAGCTCCTTAGAGTGCTGTGTGAAAACAGAGGAAAAGTATTGAAACGGGAATATCTGATTGACGAGGTATGGCAGGGAGATACAGAGTTTGTGGATGCTCATGCTCTGACTGTTGCAGTCAAACGCCTCAGAGACAAATTAGAAGATGATACGCAGAAGCCTGAATATGTCAAGACGGTTTATGGAATTGGTTATACATGGGCGGTGAATGGATGATAGAAACAATTATGTTGATTGTAGTTATATTTGTCCTGAGCGGAGTTTTTGGTACAGCTTTTTTTATCAGAAAGAAAAAAAGCTTTTTAACCGTCTGCAGCGAATGCTGGATTGTGCAATAGATGGAGAACTGGAACGGACAGAAATATCAGAAGAAAAGTATTCTGCTCTTGAAAACAGCATGAAACAATATATAGACAGTAGCTTTCTGGCAGGAAAAAATCAACAGGAACAGAAAGAAGTGATACAAAAACTTATTTCAGATATTGCGCATCAGACACTGACTCCTATTTCAAATCTGAAAATCTATGGAGAAATACTCTCTGAAGTGAGTAATGAAAATCAGGAGGAGATATCTACCATTTTGGAGCAAACAGAGAAATTAGATTTTTTGATACAATCAATTGGTCAAATTATCACGAATGGAGAGTGGAATTATCGCAGTACATTCGGAGGATACTACTATTAAGCAGATGCTTGAATCTATACAGCAGCAGTTTAACGTAAAAGTAAGGGAAAAGAATATTACTCTGAGCCTATGTGACACGGATTTGCATGTTCGATGTGATTCAAAATGGACCGTGGAGGCACTCGGAAATATTGTAGACAATGCGATTAAATACACAGCATGTGGGGGAAATGTTCAGATAAAAGTCGAGCAGTATTCTTTTTTTGTAAAGATTGATATCATTGATGATGGCATTGGAATAGAAAAAGAAGAAATACCAAAGATATTTGGAAGGTTTTATCGGAGTCTGTCAGTGGCAGACCAGACAGGAGTAGGAATTGGCTTATTCCTTGCAAGAGAGATCATTCAGGCACAAAAGGGGTATATAAAAGTGACATCAAAGAGAGGAAAGGGTTCTACATTTTCTGTGTTTCTTCCGATAGCAAAGAAGGAATAGTATCAAAACTGTGACATTTCAGAAACCAGATGGAGACATTGTTATGATAAAGTCTGTATTGTAAAGATCAATACAGGCTTTTTTGATGGGAGGATGGCATGAATATATTAAAAGCAGTAAATTTACGAAAATATATGGGCAGGGAGAAACAGAAGTCAGGGCTCTTGATGGTATAAACCTGGAAGTAGAAAAAGGGGAGTTTGTAGCGATTGTTGGAACCTCTGGAAGTGGAAAGTCTACATTGCTTCATATCATTGGTGGTTTGGATAATCCAACATCCGGTCAAGTCATTGTTGACGGACAGAATTTAAGCCATATGCCAGATGAAGAGCTTACTATTTTTAGGCGTAGAAATATTGGATTTGTATTTCAACAGTATAATCTGGTTCCGATGCTGAATGTATGGGAAAATATTGTTCTTCCTGTAAAACTGGATGGAAAAAAGATTGAAAAAGGTTATGTAAATGAAATCATAGATACGCTGGGCATTCGGACAAAACTGGAAAATCTTCCAAGTGCACTGTCAGGGGGTCAGCAGCAAAGGGTGGCAATCGCAAGAGCATTAGCGGCAAAACCTGCTATTTTGCTGGCAGATGAACCGACAGGCAATCTGGACTCCAAAACGAGTCAGGATGTATTGGGACTTTTAAAAGTCACCAGTAAGCGTTTTCATCAAACGATTGTAATGATTACTCACAATGAGGAGATTGCCCAGATGGCTGACAGGATTTTACAGATAGAAGACGGAAAAATTGTTTCAGACAGTGGTTTGGTATAGTGAGGGCGATTATATGGTAAAAGTAGAGAATAAAGAAACGTTACGATTATTGACGAAACGTTTTATGAAAATGAACCGAGCAAGAAATATTATTGCTGTTATTGCAATCATGTTGACATCACTGTTATTTACAAGCCTCTTTGTGGGGAGCGTATCCATGATACTTTCCAAAAGAGCAACGGAAATTAAGCAATTTATGGATTCATCCCATGCTATTGCGCAGAATTTGTCAGAAGAAGATGCGGAGAGATTGCAAAAACAATAGAACAAAGTGATGAGGTGGAACGATATGGAACAGGCATTTTTCTGGGAGCAGGAAGAGATAAACATTTTGGCTTTTCAGTAGAAGTTAGATATGCAGATAAAAATATGGCAGAAAGCTTTAATTGTCTGCCAACTACAGGAAGACTGCCAGAGAAGGAAAATGAAGTAGCAGTCAGCAGTTTGGTACTGGAAGCACTGGGAGTTACACCAAAGATTGGGGAAGAAGTCACGCTGACGTGGGAAGTAAATCCAATGCTGAAACAATACAAAACAGATACATTCCAGATATGTGGATTTTGGCAGGGTGATAAGGCTGTTTTAGGTCAGATGGTCTGGGTATCTGAAGCCTATGCGAAGGAGAATTGTTATCCTGTTACACAGAAAGAATTAGAAAATGGTATCTATAATGGGGGAAAGGAGTATTCTGTCTGGTACAAGAATCTTTGGAATCTGGAAAAGAAAACAGAAAATATATCTAAGACAGCAGGATTTACGAAAGCAGGGACAGGATTGGAGATCAATCCGGCATATAATCTTTTTGAAGAGGATTCATTTTCATTCACTTCCCTTATTGTAATGGTACTGTTTGTGATATTGGCTGGTTACTTAATTATTTATAATATTTTAATATATCCGTGAAAACGGATAATTAGAGCTTACGGATTATTGAAGAACGTGGGAACAACAGGAAAACAATTGAAAAAATTGTACGTATGCAGGCATGGAAATTGTCAGCAGTGGGGATTCCAATCGGATTGATCTTCGGTTATCTTGCAGGTCTTTGTATGGCTCCGTCCTTGACTGCAGATGCCCAAATTAGTGCACAGGCAGGACAAACTACACAGACAGTAGTATCAGCTAATCCTTTGATTTTTTTGTAGCAGCTCTTCTGACACTTTTAACGGTGTATTTATCCAGTCTACAGGCTTGTAAAATGGTGGAAAGAGTTTCGCCTGTGGAAGCCCTACATTTGGCAGAAGGAGAGCAGTCACAGAAGAAAATAAAAAAGAATACTTCTGTAACCTGGTGGGGAATGGCAGTTCAAAATGTGTTCCGTAACTGGAAAAAGGGATTGATTGTTATGCTTTCTATCGCTCTTTCTATGGTAGTGGTCAACTGTATTGTGATGTTGGTGCAAGGATATGATTTTGAGTCTTACCAGAATATATTTTTAGCATCTGATTTTCAACTGGATCAGATGACCGACACTTTATCGAATACAAATTTCAACGGTATTACACCTGAAATCAAAGAGATTCTGAATAAGTGTCCGGAAAGTGAGAAAACAGGATATGTGTATTATTCGGAAGAAAGACATAAGATGGAACCGGCACTTTTGAAAACATGGGAGACATTGGCAGAAAAAACAAAGAAAACTGGACAGATTATGAAAAGCAAATCTGGGAGGAAACAAAAGCGGATAATACTGTAAAGGTTCATTTCCTCGGAATTAGTGAAGCGGTGTTTGATATGTTAGAATGGAAAGGGAAAATGTTCCTGGGATACGTTTAAAGAGGGGACTATGTGATTGTGGACTATAGTGATAAATATACAGAACAACCAGTTTCTTATTATCAGTCTGGCGAGACTTTTAAAATGGAGTATGGAAACGGAAAGCAGAAAGATTATGGGGTGATCGGAGAAGCTATGATGCCATATTCCCTGGATTATCCGTATGCAGATTCTGTTTATATTACAGTAATGGTCCCAGAAGAAGAGTATATCACCCAGACAGAAAATCAATCAGCAATGTATGCTGCTATTGATGCCAAGAAGGGAGAGGATAAGCAAGTAAAAGAATACATTGATAAAAATGTTTTGAAAGAAAATGATATGATAAATGTTTTTCTGTATTGGATATGAAGGCGAGCTTTAGGCGGTTTGTCAGTAAATATTATATGATCGGTAGTTTTCTTGTCGTTATTTTAGCCTTTATTGGCATTATGAATTTCTTTAATACAACAGCAACTTCTGTAATTAGCAGAAAAAAAGAACTGGCACTTTTGGAAGTTGTTTGGAATGACGAAAAAACAGATATCAAAAATGCTAGTGGCTGAGGGATTCCTATATTTGGGAGGCGCATTTATGATTGCAGTATTGTTAGTTGTGGTTGGAGCAAAGCAGATTTTAATAAATACGCTTGGTACGGCATTTTTCTTCCGGCTACATCTTACGATAGTGCCTTGTGTGCGTATGATTCCAATTTTGGTTGGGATTGCGTATGTGATACCAAAGTATCAGTTTGAAAAGATGAGTCGGGAAAGTGTTGTTGAAAGAATTCGCAAGGAATAGAAACAAGGTATCAATTAGGCGTATGGATTTGCTGATCCATGCGCCTCTTTTTTAAGGAAATTATAATTCCATATCATGTGACATTGTTGTATTTATTCAGTATTGGATTAAAATGATTCATCCAGTCATATTGTGCGTACGTTCTTCATGTACTCTTGTTGTGATTTCATTGTTTTTTATCGTATAATATGGATACTGGAGGTGGTTTGGATGAAATACAAGATTTTAGTTGTCGATGATGATAAAGAATTGGTGAAAATGCTTTGTAGTTATTTTAATATGAAACAATATGAAACCATTACGGCTAAAGATGGAATGGAAGCATTAAATAAAATAAAATGAAACCGGATATTATTTATTGGATATCAATATGCCACGCATGGATGGGATTGAAGTATGTCGTCTGATACGCAGTAAAGTGTTATGTCCAATTTTATTTCTGACAGCAAGAGTTGACGAAGATGATAAAATTAATGGGTTGCTTTCAGGTGGGGATGATTATATTACGAAACCATTTAGTCTTCGGGAGTTGGAAGCGAGGATTGTCACAAACATAAAGAGAGAAGAAAGGCATCAACAAAAAACAGAATACCGCTTCATGGATGAAATGCTGATTGATTATTCTGAAAAAATAGTAGCTATAGCCGGACACAGGATGGAGTTCACAAAAATTGAATATCAGATTATTGAATTCTTATCCATGCATCCAGGGCAGGTGTTTGATAAAGAACGTATATATGCACAAGTCTGTGGATATGATGCGGAAGGGGACAGTAGAACGATAACGGAATTAGTACGGCGTATAAGGAAAAAAATAGCGGATTATTCAGAAAAAGAATACATAGAAACTGTATGGGGGATTGGATACCGATGGAAAAAATAAGAAACTTGTCACTGAAAAAAACAATTCTGCTTTATTTTGTGATCAGCTTAACGGCAGCATTTCTGTTATCTGGATTTACAGTTCATTTTGCAAGAAATATGCAGAATAAAATATGGGAAAAATATATCGATTATGCAGATTATACGGACGTGTTTCAGCAATATGGAAAGAAATACGAGATTGAGATATCAAGACCTAATCAATCGCAGATGAATCGTTTGGACTATCATCTTTCGGAAATGTGTGACTTTATGGAAACATATTCGGTACTGATTTTTCGATTGTTGGGAGTGTTGCTGCGGTATTCTTTTTTATAAAAATAAGTTAAAGACACCTCTACAGAAACTAAAAGATGCCTCACAAATGATTGCAGATAATGAACTGGATTTTCATTTGTCCTATGAAAATAAAGATGAGATGGGAACTTTGTGTAAAGAATTTGAAATGATGCGAAGTGATTTAGCAGATAACAACAGAAAGATGTGGCGAATGATTGATGACGAGAAGGCTTTGCGGAATGCAATTGCACATGATATACGTTCTCCACTTTCCATATTGCGTGGGTATCAGGAAATGCTCTTAGAGTTTGTTTCTGCTGAGAGTATAAAAACAGAGGATGTTATCGATATCTTACAAACAGGCATGTATCAGATTGACCGTATAGAGCATTTCACGGAAAACATGAGAAAAATGTCCCATTTAGAACAGAGGGAACTGCAATGCTCAGAGATAGAATTATCGGAACTGGCAAAAAAGATTGAGGCAGAAGCTGCCATGCTGTCCAAGAAGGAAAGTAAATTATGTAAGGTAGAAAGAGCGCAGGAACAAAACATTGTGAAAGTGGATGAGGAACTTGTCATGGAAGTGACAGACAATTTACTGGAAAATGCGGTTCGATATGCACAAAAAAGTATTGCTTTGCAGATAAAGAAAAAGGATGGTTTTCTTATAATTTCTGTTGAAGATGATGGAATAGGATTTGTGGATACTGAGGAAAAAGTAACAGAACCATTTTATCATAAGAATCCACAAGATGATTTAAAGCATTTTGGCCTTGGTATGTATATTTCTCGTATTTTCTGTGAAAAGCATGGAGGAAATTTGAAAATATATAATGCCAGACAAGGCGGTGCTCATGTAGAAGCTCTTTTCAAAGCTGAATAAAAATACTTTATAAGGCTGAAATCACAAATAAAGTGGTTTTAGTCTTTTTGTTGTGAATTTATTGAGAATTGATTTGTATGATGTTGTTAAAGAAATGAAGAAAGGAAGAGATACAATGAAAACAATCATAAAAAGAAGTATACTTGATTATTTAAAGAACCCTGTTTTGTGGATTGGTTTGATTATTATAGTTGCCAGTATGTATCAATGCCTGTCATCGTATTTGCAAATTCATTATATCAAACAGAATGAACAGATCACACAAAATGACGTAGCATTGGAAGATGCTGATGTCATGGATGGGTACATTCCCACATCTGATGATAAAGAAAGAAGAAGGGAGTGGGAAGATACGATCAAAGAGACGTTAATGGACACCTCCAAAAATGGTTTTGGATTTAGCAGGCAGGAAGCAGATCATGTAATGAAAGAAATTCAGAATATGGATGTAAAGACTGCTTCTGAGTTTTTGGAATCCCAATATGGCTATTATAATGCAATATATGCTTATGAGGACCTTGAAATTCATAAGGGGACAGCAGAAGAAATCAATCATTATATCGAGCGGAAATTATCCGAACATTCTTTTTCCTGGTACTTTGCCAAAAAATTTACGGATTTTGCAGGATTGCATATGGCCTTTTTGCAACAGTCTTGCTATCATTTTTATTTATTCAGGATACACGAAAAAGTACCTATGAATTATTACATACAAAGCCTGTTACGGCAGTCCAATATATATGTGGGAAAGTAATAAGCGGATTCATTAGTATGCTGGGAGTATTAGTGATTTTGAATGTTATATTCTTTATGCTGTGTTTGAAAACGTCTTTAGAATCGGGCTTTCCAGTAACACCAATTGATTTTTGCGTGAATTCTCTGATCTATATTATTCCGAATCTTTTGATGATATGTTGTGTCTATACAATTACAGCAGTAATATTTAAAAATCCGCTTCCGGCAGCACCAATCTTGTTTTTACACATTATATATTCAAATATGCTGACCATGAAGAATGATATTTATTATATGAGACCGTTCTCTATTATGGTGCGATTCCCTGGCAGATTTTTTGAAACACATGTAGCAAAAATGTCAAACATAAATCAGATTATTCTTGTAATTTCATCAGTTATATTAGTATGTATTTCTGTTACAATCTGGAAAAGGAGGAGGGTTCATTGAAAACGGAACTAAAAAACTGCCTGTCGTTATATAAGATTTTTTATTCATGTGCATTTATACTGATATTGTGTGTTATTCATCCGATTATATACTATGAAGAAATCGGTTCAGCAATTCAGTCTCCAATAGCATTTTTAACAATTATTTTTTGTAGTGACACATATTTGATGGAAGTAAAAAGTAAGCGTGCCGATGTATTTCATTTGTATGATCAAAAAAAGCAGTTAAAAGTAATATCGCAGAGAGTGGGCGTTCAAATATTATATTTATTAATACTTTCTTGTGTTGGATATGTTTTGTTTTTCTGGCAAAAACCGGGCAGTGTAAACGAAGGCATTTCGGGTATTCAGATATTTCTTTTATATTTCATTGCAATGTTTGGAACTATCTGGCTTTGGAGTATATGCTCTGTGATTTTGTGTACATTGCTTCGAAATATGTGGGCAGGTATTGGATGTTTATTTGGAATTGTCATTGGACTTATATCAAAAGCGGGAAGTTCATTTTTCGGAAATCTGGGATTGTTTTCTTTCAGCTTTTGTGAACCTACTCAATTAATGTCCGAGAGTTGGATTTATGGAACGCTTGTGTCTTTTATAGCGGGGCTGTTTTTATTTGCAGTATTACCAATGGCTTTAAAGAAAAGAGGATAGATTATGAGTATTAGAATAAATGATTTAACAGTTAGATTTAAAAATGGTGTAGTTGCAGTAAATAAGGCATCTCTTGAAATACCTAAGGGAATTTACGGACTTTTGGGTGAGAATGGTGCTGGAAAAACCACTTTGATGAGGGTTCTTACAACTGTTTTAAAACAAACGGAAGGAATGGTTTCCCTTGATGGAATTCTGTATAACGAGGGAAATTATGAGAAAATACAGAAAAAGATTGGTTATCTTCCACAGGAAATCGACTTATATCCGAATCTTACGGTGAAAGAATGTCTTGTATATATGGGGGACTGTCAGGAGTATCCAGAAATGACCTCGAACAAAGAATTACCTATTATCTGGAAAAGACTTCTCTTACAGAGCATCAGAATAAAAAAATGCGGCAATTATCTGGTGGTATGAAGAGACGTGTCGGACTCATACAGGCACTTCTTAATAATCCGGATTTTTGATTATTGATGAACCTACCACCGGGTTAGATCCGGAAGAAAGAATCAGGATCCGCAATCTTCTGGTTGATTTTTCAAAGGATAGAACTGTGCTGTTTTCCACTCATGTAGTAGAAGATTTAGCAGCAACCTGTACACAGCTTGCTATTATGAAAAAAGGAAGTTTTTTATATTCCGGAAGCGTGAGTGGGTTGCTGGAAAATGCAAAGGGCTGTGTTTGGAATTGTACGGTACAAAATGCAGAAGAAGCCCGTTTGTTAGAAGCCAATTATTCTATTTCATCTAAGCAGTATGTAGAAAATGGAATTCATATGAAAATATTAAGCAAAGGAAAGCCAAATGAGAAGTGTGTCCCGGATAATGATATCGCTTTGGAAGATGCGTATATTTATTTGACGAATAGTTGAATATAACGGCGGGCAAGTTGCCCGCCGTAAATTATGCTTATTTTGTTAAAAGACCGGATAGATTTTTCCAATGCAAAATCCAATCTGTGGATATAACTCCTGAATTTCCTGATATTTTGCTTCAATCATTTCTGGTTCATCAGCCCAGATCTTTTCATATATTTTGAAAGCTCTTTTAAAATGTGTTTTGGCTTGCG
>ENA-OPZD01000294-OPZD01000294.1-human-gut-metagenome-genome-assembly--contig:-NODE-294-length-14433-cov-2.481966_pt1 | contig 14433 bp, 14 predicted proteins | sample MGYA00242479_ERZ504495 | MGnify/ENA primary metagenome ERZ504495 (study PRJEB26092, sample SAMD00036286) | human gut metagenome | host: Homo sapiens | study: EMG produced TPA metagenomics assembly of... | reverse complement strand
GGCAGATGGTAATTCCTATGATATTATTTTTGAGGATATCGATCGGGCCTATCTGGGTGAGAAATTGGAGAAAGAATCCTACACAGGCTTTGATGCTGCCCTTGATGAAGAACAGCAGATGAAAGAGGGAAAATATAAGAAGGCCGAGAAATATTATGACAGTATTTTCGAGGGAATTGAGACAGAATCCCTGCCTCTTCCTGACTGCTCAGGAAAGACTCCTGAGAGAGGATATCTGTCGATGCCTGTGGACACCGGAGAGTCTCTGGTACTTTCTGCCTGCGAGAAGCTGGGGGTTACTCCAAACATTTCTGTTTACAGGTGTATTCGGCATTCTCATGAGCAGATATTCCAATTCCGAGGAGAGTCTTTTTGCAACTATTTATAATGGAAGAAATGATTCCAGACTGGAGAATACAGTCTGCATGCTTGTAAAGACTCTGCCGGTTTACTGTTCCTGTGATCCGAAAGTCACCATACAGGCCTATATGACAGAGCTCTCTGAGCAGATTCTGTCTTCCATGGCAAATGATATTTTTCCGTTCTCTGATATTTGTGCAAAGTACGGGATTAATTCTGATCTGGTATTTGCATATCAGGCAGAGCTTGGGGATGATTTCCCAATCGGGGATACTGTTGCCAGGGGCCATGACCTTTCTCCGGATATGTCAAAGATGCCTCTGCTGATCCAGGTAAGAGAATACGATCATAAATATGTGCTTACTGCAGAATACCGCAGTGACATGTACAGTGAAGCCTTTGTACGTGGAATATTGGAATCTTATGAGGCAGCTATGGATTCCTTGCTGAAAGCAAAATATATTTCGGAAGTTTCTGTTCTTTCCCAAAATGGAGCGGACAAAATTGCGGAATTTAATAATACTGCCTGCGAATATGACAGAAGTAAGACCATCGCTGATATGTTTGAGGAGCTGGTACAGACCATTCCTGACCATACGGCTGTGGTATTTAAGGATAAAAAATATACTTACAGAGAACTGGATGAGATCAGCGACAGACTTGGAAAATATATCGCATCCCAGGGAATCGGCAGTGAGGATGTTGTTTCCATTCTGATCCCCCGATGTGAATATATGGCGATCGCGCCGATGGGCGTGATAAAGGCAGGTGCAGCTTACCAGCCTCTGGATCCAACCTATCCCAGGGACCGTCTGATGTATATGATGGAGGATTCCTCTGCAAAGCTTCTCATTGCTGACAGAGAGCTTCTTCCTCTGGTAGACGTATATAAAGGACCGGTGCTGTTTACAGATCAGATCTGGCAGCTGGAGGATAGGGATGTTGTGCTTAAGAAGCCGCAGCTGCATGATCTGTTTATCCTTTTGTATACTTCCGGTTCCACAGGTGTGCCAAAGGGCTGTATGCTGGAATATGGAAATATTACTGCTTTCTGTCACTGGTTCAAGAGGTATTATGGCATAGATTCGGATTCCAGGGTAGCTGCATATGCTTCCTTTGGTTTTGATGCCTGCATGATGGATATTTACGGTGCCATCACAAACGGTGCACAGCTTCACATTATTCCGGAGGAGATCCGTCTGGATTTCATTGGACTGCAGCGCTATTTTGAGGAAAATGGCATCACGCATTCCTTTATGACTACTCAGGTGGGAAGGCAGTTTGCGCTGGAGATGGATTGTAAGAGCCTGAGATATCTTTCTGTAGGAGGAGAGAAACTGGTTCCATGTGAGCCGCCAAAAGATTATAAGTTTATCAATGCTTATGGACCTACAGAGGCGACTATTTTTACGACTGTATTTGAAGTGGACAAATATTATCCAAATGTCCCGATCGGAAAAGCACTTGACAATGTGAAGCTTTATATTACAGACAAGCTGGGGCATATGCTTCCTCCCGGTGCATGCGGAGAGCTGATGATCACCGGCTGGCAGGTTTCCAGAGGATATCTTAACAAGCCGGAAAAAACTGCCGAGGTCTATACAAAGAATCTTTATGATGATACACCGGGATACGAAGTGATGTATCATTCAGGTGATGTGGCAAGATTTCTTCCGGATGGAAATATCCAGATCATTGGCAGAAAGGATTCCCAGGTTAAGATCAGAGGTTTCAGGATTGAGCTTTCTGAGGTTGAGGAAGTGATCCGCAGATATGAGGGCATCAGGGATGCCACTATAGTTGCCTTTTGATGATCCAAATGGTGGAAAATATATTGCTGCCTATGTGGTATCGGACAGCACTGTTGATATCAATGCCCTGAATGATTTTATTAAAGAGACAAAGCCTGCCTATATGGTACCTGCAGTTACCATGCAGATTGACAAAATTCCTCTGAACCAGAACCAGAAGGTAAATAAAAAGGCTCTTCCTCTGCCTGAGAAAAAAGCAGCGGAGATCATTAAGCCTGAGAATGAGGTTCAGCAGATATTATTTGACTGTATCGCAGAGGTTCTGGGGTATACGGATTTTGGGATTACCACAGATATTTATGAGGCAGGTCTGACATCCATCAACTGCCATTAAGCTGAATATCCTGATCTCCAAAGCCTTTGACATTGTGATCAAAACTTCAGATATCAAGAATCATCCTACTATCCGAATGATGGAGAAATTTGTAAAAACTGCGGGAAAAGAAAGCAAAAGGGAAGTACAGGAAAGTTATCCTCTTACCAACACTCAGGAGGGGATTTTCATTGAGTGTACTGCAAATATGGGTTCTACCATTTACAATATCCCGTATCTGTTAAAGCTTGATAACAAGGTGAATCTGGACAGACTGGCAGAAGCCATTGACAGTACTGTTGAGGCGCATCCTTATCTGAAAACCCGTCTGTTTATGGATGACAACGGAAATGTACTTCAGAAACGAAACGACGGGCTCAGTTATAAAACACCGATTTTAAACGGAATGAACAGAGACACTCTGGTACGTCCATATATGTTGTTTAATGAACAGCTTTTCCGGTTTGAAATCTACAGAACCTGTGATGGCAATTATCTGTTCCTGGACCTTCACCACATTGTTGCCGATGGTACATCTCTGGCTATTATAATTAATGATATTAACAGAGCTTACAGCGGTGAGAAGCTGGAACCGGAAGGTTATACTTCCTATGATCTGGCACTGGATAACAGAGATGCCTGGCAGGTGATATCTATAAAAATGCAGAGAATTATTATAAGTCAGTATTTGAACATGCAGGTGGAAGCATCAGCTTCTATCCGGACAAAAACGGTGCGGCTCCAACAGCAGAACTTTACCACAGAGAGACCAGATCCATTTCTGTGCAGGATGTGAAGGAATTCTGTAAAAAGCATGGAATTACGGAGAATGTATTCTTCATTTCCGCTTTTGGTATCACACTTGGAAAATATAATTTCAAAAAGGATGCTGTATTTACCACTATTTACCATGGAAGAAACGATTCCAGACTTTCGGAAACAGTGGGTATGCTGGTAAAAACACTCCCTGTTTTCTGCGATTTCTCAGGAACAGCCAAAGATTGCTTAAGCGGTGTACAGAAACAGCTGATCGATTCCATGAACAACGATATTTATCCTTTCTCACAGATCAGCCATGAGTTTGATATTAAGGCAGATGCCATGGTTATTTACCAGGGCGACAATTTTGCTTTTGACACCATTGGCGGGGAATATGCACAGGAGGAGCCTGTCAGCCTGAACATGGCAAAGGCACCGGTTTCTGTCAGCATTTCCATTGAAAAGAACAGATTTGTCTTTGAGATTGAGTACAGAGGGGATATGTACCATGAGGAAACTATCCGGTATCTGGCTGACAATCTGGAAACCACTGCAGAGGGAATCTTAAGGGAATGCGATCCGGCTGATATCCGGCTGATGTTTGAGGAAAAACTCAGATGGAGGATATTCCGGAACATGCAGGAAAGACCTTCATAGATCTGTTTAAGGAGATGGCTGCCAGATATCCGGACAGACCGGCAGTGCGGGATGACTCCGGAGATTTTACTTACAGAGAGTTGGACAGAATGTCTGATTATATTGCTCAGAAGCTTACGGAAAACGGATTTGGCCCGGAACAGGCAGCAGGTATCCTGTGCGGCAGGACAAAGGAATATACAGTAGCCTATGTGGGTGTTATGAAGGCCGGCGGAGCCTATGTTCCTCTGGATCCGGAGTATCCACAGAGCAGAATTGAATATATGCTGAAGGATTCAGGAGCAAGAAATCTCCTTGTGATTGATCAGTATCAGAATCTTGTGGAATTTTATGACGGAAATGTGATCAGTCTGGACAGTGTGTCAGATGAGGCTGAGGATTTTGAACTTTCTGCAGAGCTTATTTCTCCGAAACCGGAGAACCTTGCCTATATGATCTATACCTCAGGCTCCACAGGAAAGCCAAAGGGTGTTATGATCGAGCACAGAAATCTGTTGAACCTGATCGAATATATCACACTGAGCAGAAATACTTCACCGGATGACATTGTGGCAGAGTTTGCGAGCTTCTGTTTCGATGCGTCAGTGATCGATCTGTTTGCACCTCTTACCGCAGGAGCAGTCCTGTATATTTTACCGGAGAGTATCCGTAAGGACGCCATTGCCATAAGCAGATATATAAAGGAAAAAGAGATCACCACCGTAACCTTCCCTACCCAGATGGGAGAACTGGTTACAGAACTTCTGGAGGATGCACCTGCTCTTAAATTTGTTACACTTGGCGGCGAGAAATTCAAGCATTACCGTAACCGTACCTATCAGATGATCAATGGCTACGGTCCTACAGAGAATACGGTTTCTTCCACAGAGTTTGGTAGACAGACAGTATGACAACATCCCGATCGGAAATCACAGCGGAATGTGCGCAGCTACATTGTGGATGAGAATCTGAACCGGCTTCCGGTGGGTGCGTCCGGCGAACTTTGTCACGCAGGAAGGCAGATTGCCAGAGGATATCATAATCTTCCGGAAAAACAGCATCTGTGTTTGTAGAAATCCATTTGCTGTATGTGAGCAGGAAGCCGTCTTTACAGGACCGGTGATATGGTCCGCATGAAAGGTGACGGAAATATTGAGTACATAGGCCGGATCGATTCACAGGTGAAGATCAGAGGATATCGTGTGGAGCTTGGTGAGATCGAAGGTGCCCTTCTGAAACATGAGCTGGTGAAAAATGCAGCCGTTACAGTAATTGAAAAGGGTGGAAATAAATATATCACAGCTTATTATACAGGAGAAGCCATCCCGGAGGATGAACTGAAGACCTTCCTGGAGCCGCTGATCCCGGATTATATGATGCCGTCTTTCTTTGTCAGCATTGAGGAAATGCCTGTGACACCGGGCGGTAAGATTGATAAAAAAGCACTGCCAATGCCGGAGGTAACCACGAACACTGCCAGCTATGTAGAGCCGGTTACTGCAGCTCAGAGAGCACTCTGTGAGATTTTTGAGAAAGCACTGGGAATTGAAAGAGTAGGGATTGAGGACAACTTCTTTGAGCTGGGCGGATCTTCCCTTACTGCATCCAAGGTTGCTGTTATGTGTCTGTCAAAGAATATTTCACTGGTATATGCGGATATTTTCAAATATCCTACTGTACGGGAACTTGCAGCTCTGGTTGATGATGACGGAGTTACAGAGGCTGCACAGAGCAAGAATGAATTTTCGGATTATAACTATAACAGGATCCAGAATGTGATCAGCGCAAATACAGAAGAAAATGCAGACCGGATCACAAAGGAAAAGCTGGGAGATATTATGGTCACAGGTGCCACAGGTTTCTTGGGGATCCATGTCCTTAAAGCATTCCTTGACAATTATGACGGTAAGGTTTACTGTCTTGTACGTAAGGGCAAATATGAATCGCCTGAAAAGCGAATGATGAACATGCTGATGTACTATTTTGATGATCCATACAAAGAGCTGTTTGAAAGCCGTATTATCTGTGTGCATGGGGATATTACCTCAAAGGAACAGGTAACAGGATTTTCAGAATATAAATTCAGCACCATCATTAACTGCGCTGCCTGCGTAAAGCATTTTGCGGCTGATGATGTACTGGAAAGAATTAATGTGCAGGGTGTGGAAAATCTGATCGATTTCTGTAAGAATAACGGCCGCAGACTGATCCAGATTCTACGGTTTCCGTTGCGGGAGAAGGTTCTGACGGTGTTCCGCCAATGTCCAGAGTTTCTGTGAGAATGATCTGTACATCGGACAGAATATTACCAACGAATATAATCCGCACCAAATTCCTGGCAGAGAGGGCGGTTCTGGAAGCAGTTTCCGAGGACTGGACGGCAAGGTAGTCCGGTAGGTAATCTGATGAGCCGAAACTCTGACGGCGAGTTCCAGATTAATTTCATTACCAATGGATTCCTTCGCAGCCTGAGAGGTTATGCGGCTGTAGGTAAATTCCCTATGGGCGGTATGCATGAGGTGGCAGAATTCTCACCGATTGATTCTACTGCGCTGGCAGTTCTGAGACTGGCTCAGACCGACCGGAGATTTACTGTATTCCATGCATGCAACAGCCATCATATTATATGGCAGACCTGATTTACGCAATGCGCAGTTATGGATTCAGGATTGATATTGTAAGAGATGAGGATTTTGAGGCAGCAGTGAAGGAATTTGCAAAGACCGGTCAGGATTCTGATGCGGTTTCCGGACTGATCGCCTATACCTCACATAATGAAAATGAAATCTATACCATTGATTACAGCAATCGTTTTACAGCACAGGTTCTGTACAGGCTGGATTATAAATGGCCGGTTACAGATGACAGATATCTGGAAAATGCAATTGCAGCACTTGACAGACTTACATTTTTTGATTGATTCAGGAGGGAAAATCACAATGGAAATTATCACAAAAACAGAAGGTAACAAAGCAACTATGGAAATCAGCGGATGGCTTGATACACAGACAGCTCCCCAGTTAGGGGAGGCTCTGTCCGGACTTGATGACAGCATCACAAGTCTGGTATTTGATTTTACAAATCTGGAATATATTTCATCTGCAGGTTTACGTCAGGTGATCGTGGCCTACAAAAATGGCTCAAAAGGATGGATTTAAGATCATCAATGTTTCTGATGAGGTTTACGATGTATTCAGCTTACAGGGTTTGACAGCAAGAGTTGATATTCAGAAGAAGTAACTGTTGATCAGATGCAGAAATTATACAGGAATCAATATTAATCATTTTGAGGATCCGCTTAAGAATGAAAGGCTTCTGGATCTGGTTGGGATCAGAAGAAGAGAAAAGGTCATCAGGTATCGTATGCCTGATGACCGCAAAAGAAGTCTGGGTGCAGGGATCATCGTCAGAAAAATCCTCGATGAAAACGGGCTTACGGAAAGCTGCCTGAGATATTCTGACAATGAAAAGCCGGTTGTGGATGGTCTTTTTTTTAATGTATCTCATGCGGGGGACTATGTTGTGGGTGTGCTGTCAGACTGCGAAGTTGGGTGCGATATTGAGAAAAATGCCAATGCGCCTCTTGAGGTGGCAGAACATTATTTCTACCATTCAGAGCTTGCTTACATCAAGGCTGCGGAGGACAAAGATAAGGCGTTTTTTACGCTCTGGACATTAAAAGAAAGTTATATGAAAATGACAGGCAGAGGAATGAGCCTTCCTTTGGATTCTTTTGAAGTGGTTCCCACAGCAGATGGGTTTGTCCTCGGAAAATCCTCAGAAAGGCCATGCTTTTTTGAGACAATGGAATTTGACGGTTATATTTTCTCGGTCAGCAGTGAGAGGGCTTTTTCTCTTCACAATCCATTGGAAATTGCTTTTGACGATATTTATATATGATCACAGAGGATTTTTTAGAGTTCCAATCAGACAGGAAAGCGTATATGTCAGATATTGCTTCTGCTGTACGGGAGAACTGAGGAAGGCATCGGAGCAGGTAAACCAGGTGTAACAGGTATTTCTGGTTGCTGCTTTCCGGTGCTTTCTGTCAATTCCGGATCCGAGAGATTTCGGGATAACCGTATCCTCCTCCGGGAGATAATAGTAATCCTTATAATCTGCATAGTATTGTTTCAGTTTCCCGTCAGTTGTTTTGATAATTAAATTGATTTCTTCGTCTTTTCCTGTCAGATAGAAGTCGGTGTTTCCATTGGAAAATTCCTGTGGCAGTGTGCAGGGGAGCTTCAGTTTCAGGATCAGGTTATCTCCGTCGAATTCGCTGTATGTAACTTCATAATCTCCATCATAGATGCAAAGATATCCCAGCATATCAAAGATTCTTCCCAGTCCCAGCACATCCTCCAGGTTGTGTCCCAGGATTTCATCAGCTGTAAAGGCATCTCTTTTTTCAGAAAATCTTTGTAAAGTTTAATGCATTCCTTACCATTATCATAAATCCTGTCTTTGATCCCCAGAAATTCTTCCATGCAGGGCTGTTTCATGGCAGACAGTTTTAAAAGTGACTTTAACGGTTTTAATGTCAGGTAGAGATCCAGCGACTGTTTTCCTGTAAACGGAGAGGAAATTCCATATTTTTCATATCGTGCTTCCAGATATGGCTGGTCGAAGCGGTCTCCGTTGTAGGAATCAGCAAATCACATTGCTGAAGAAATTGTGAAAAAATTCTCAGAATTGTCTCTTCTTCATTTGCATTTTCTGCCATCCATTGATAAAAATTCCAAGTTTCATCTTCAATTCCAACAGCTCCGATCAGGTATAAATACGTGGAATTTCTTGATAATCCGGTGGTTTCAAATGTCGTAAAAACCAGGTGTAAAATTGTATTTTTGGAAGAATTTTCCAGTGAAAAATTTAACAGTCTCAAAGTCTGGAAACCCTTGTAAAATGGGCATTTTTTTAACAATCATGTTAATAATTTTTCCTTTCTGAAATTGTATTTAATTATACACAAGAAAATGAAATTTGGGTAGTGCTTTTTTGAAAAAATGGTTTATATTATAAACAGGTTGATAAAAATGTACAAAAAAAGTATATGGATTTTATCAAAAATAGAGCACTTTGGTGGTGCTTAATATAAAAGGAGGGAACGAAATGGGAATTTTAACCTTTAAGGGTGGTGTTCATCCTTATGACGGAAAAGAATTATCCAAGAACAGTCCGGTAGTGAAATATCTGCCAAAGGGAGATATGGTATATCCTCTTTCCCAGCATATCGGTGCTCCGGCTGCAGCGATAGTTCAGAAGGGAGACCATGTGCTCGCAGGACAGAAGATCGCAGATGCTGCGGGGTTTGTCTCATCACCGATCCATTCGTCTGTTTCCGGTACGGTAAAAGGAATCGAACCGCGCCTGACAGCAACAGGTTCTATGGTCAATTCCATTATCATTGAGAATGACCAGCAGTATGAAAGTGTGGAATTTACTCCTGCACGTCTGGAAGATCTTTCGAAAGAGGAGATTTTGGCGAGAATTAAAGAAGGCGGAGTAGTGGGAATGGGTGGCGCCGGATTCCCCACACAGGTAAAGCTTGCGCCAAAGGAACCGGAGAAGATCGATCATATCCTTGTAAACGGTGCCGAGTGTGAACCCTATCTTACCAGTGACTACAGAAGAATGCTGGATGACTCTGAGAAGCTGATCGAGGGCTTAAGAGTTATGCTGAAGCTCTTTGACAATGCGAAGGGATATATCTGTATTGAGGATAACAAGCCTGACTGTATTGCGAAACTGAAAGAAATGGTAAAAGATATTCCACGTATTGAAGTAGCAGAGCTGATGACCAAGTACCCACAGGGTGGTGAGCGTTTCCTGATCAAAGCTGTCACAGACAGAGAGATTAACTCTGCCATGCTTCCGGCAGATGCAGGATGCGTAGTTGACAACGTAGATACCGTAATTGCTGTTTATGAAGCCGTTATCCTTGGAAAACCTGTTATGGACCGTATCGTGACAGTAACAGGACAGGGGATTAAGAATCCGCAGAACTTTGATGTCCTTTCCGGAACAGATATGGCAGAGCTTATAGAAGCTGCCGGCGGACTGACAGACAATGTATCCAAAGTAATTTCAGGTGGTCCTATGATGGGATTTGCCATGTATGACACTCATGTACCATGTATTAAGACAAGCTCCGCATGTCTCTGCCTGGAGAAGGATGATGTGGCAGATGCCGAACAGACTGCATGCATTAACTGCGGCAGATGTGTAGGAGTCTGTCCCGGCCATGTCATTCCTGCAAGACTTGCAACCTTTGCAGAGCATGGTGACATGAAGAGCTTCCAGAAATTTGATGGTATGGAGTGCTGCGAATGTGGCTGCTGCAGTTATATCTGCCCTGCCAAGCGTCCGCTGACCCAGATGATCAAATCTATGCGTAAGATGGTTCTGGCAAGCCGTAAGAAAAAGTAAAAGGGGGACATCGTAATGGATCAGATGTTACATGTATCATCCAATCCCCATGTCCGGGATAAGATGACAACAAGCAAAATCATGCAGCTTGTGGTACTGGCGCTTCTGCCGACCACACTGTTTGGAATTTATAATTTTGGCCTTCGTGCCTTACTGGTAGTAGTGATCACCGTCGCTTCCAGTGTATTCTTTGAGTGGATTTATGACAAGCTGATGCATAAGAAGAACACAATTACAGACTTCAGTGCAGTTGTTACAGGTTTATTACTTGCATTAAATATGCCTGCATCAATTCCGCTCTGGATGCCTGTACTTGGCAGTGCATTTGCAATCATCGTTGTAAAACAGCTCTTTGGTGGTCTGGGACAGAACTTCATGAACCCGGCACTTGCAGGAAGATGTTTCCTGATGATCTCTTTCGCAGGAAAGATGACAGATTTCGCAGTAAGCGACAGCTTCAGAGGTGTGGTAGATACTGTATCCGGTGCAACTCCTCTGGCAGCTCTGAAACAGAATGGATTTTACAGACAGTTCTGTATCTGTATTACATATGTTTTATCGGTGATATCCAGGGAACTATCGGTGAGACTTCTGCCCTTGCGATCCTGATCGGAGCAGCAATCCTTCTGGTTTTCAAGGTGATCGATCTGAAGATTCCGCTTACCTATATTGGAAGTTTCGCAGTATTTGTAATCCTTTACATGCTTGGAACAGGCAAGGGATTTGACGTGAACTATCTGTTCAGCCACATCTTCGGCGGTGGTCTTATGCTTGGTGCATGGTTTATGGCTACAGACTATGTCACAACACCGATCACACCAAGAGGACAGTATGTATACGGTGTCTGTCTTGGTGTACTGACTGCGGTCTTCCGTCTCTTCGGCGGTTCCGCAGAGGGCGTATCCTATGCGATCATTTTCTGCAACCTGTTAGTTCCGATGATCGAACGTGTGACTCGTCACCCGGCATTTGGGAAAGGGGGCAAAAAGGCATGAGTAACAGAATTATCAAAGATACCATAGCCATTACAGTGATCACACTGGTGGCAGGACTTGCCCTTGGTGTAGTCCAAGATATTACAGCAGATCCTATTGCAAAGCAGGAAGCACAGGCGAAACAGGATGCGTATAAGGCAGTATTTGCAGATGCGGACAGCTTTGAGACAGTGGATGTGGATGCGGATGCCATGCAGTCTTATCTGGATGAAAACGGATATGCGGCACAGTCCATAGATGAGACTATGCTTGCCAAAGATGCTTCAGGCAATGAACTGGGATATGCATTTACAGTAACCACTTCCGAGGGTTACGGCGGAGATATCCAGTTTGCAATGGGTATCCAGGATGACGGTACCTTAAATGGAATTTCCATTCTTTCCATCGGTGAGACCGCAGGTCTTGGTATGAGAGCAAACACAGATGCATTTAAGGATCAGTTCAAAGATAAGAACGTAGATAAATTTGAATATACAAAGACCGGTGCCACAGCGGATGATCAGATCGATGCGTTAAGTGGTGCCACTATTACAACGAATGCCATGACAAACGGTGTTAATGCCGGATTATGTGCATTCCAGTATGAGAAAGGGGGAAATCAGTGATGAAACCAAACACACCTGCTGAACGTTTATATAACGGAATCATCAAAGAAAATCCTACCTTTGTACTGATGCTTGGTATGTGTCCTACACTGGCTATCACCACATCTGCAACCAATGGTATCGGAATGGGACTTACTACAACAGTGATCCTTGCAGCATCCAACTTAATGATCTCTCTTCTGAGAAACTTTATTCCGGACAGAGTGCGTATGCCTGCATTTATCGTAGTTGTTGCTTCCTTTGTAACAGTTGTACAGCTTCTTTTACAGGGATTTATCCCAAGCCTGTATGACTCCCTTGGAATCTATATTCCTCTGATCGTAGTTAACTGTATCATCCTTGGACGTGCAGAAGCATATGCATCCAAGAATAAACCGATTGCCTCTCTGTTTGATGGTATTGGTATGGGTCTTGGATTTACCTTAAGTATCACCTGTATCGGTGCAGTACGTGAGCTGATCGGCGCAGGTTCTCTGTTCGGACATCAGATCCTTCCTCTGGCAGATGCTGCAGCAGGTAAGGCTGGTTATGAACCGATTACAATCTTTATCCTGGCACCCGGAGCATTCTTTGTTTTGGCAGCGCTTTCTGCATTACAGAACAAATTCAAAATCGGTGCAGCCAAACGTGGCATTGATCCAAGTAATCCTGATTGCGGCGGAAGCTGTGCAGCCTGTGGCAATACCATGTGTAAGGGAAAAAGGGGGTAATGGATTATGAAAGAACTTTTGATCATACTTGTAAGCTCAGCGATTGTAAATAACGTAGTCCTCAGCCAGTTCCTTGGCCTCTGTCCTTTCCTTGGTGTTTCCAAGAGTGTTGAGACAGCAGCCGGCATGGGCGGTGCGATCATCTTCGTTATTACACTGTCATCTTTTGTGACAGGTATTATTTACAATGCTATCCTGGTTCCTACGAACCTGACTTATCTGCAGACTATCGTATTCATCCTGCTGATCGCGGCGCTGGTACAGTTTGTAGAGATGTTCCTTAAGAAGACAATGCCTTCCCTGTATCAGGCACTTGGTGTGTATCTTCCACTGATCACAACAAACTGTGCAGTTCTTGGTGTTGCCCTTACAAACGTGCAGAAGAGTATAATGCTCTTCAGGGAACAGTGAACGGATTTGCAACAGCAGTGGGCTTTACTATTTCCATCGTGCTGATGGCTGGTATCCGTGAGAAATCGCATACAATGACATTCCAAATCCTTCCAGGGATTCCCTACAGTTCTGCTGACAGCCGGACTGATGGCAATTGCCTTCTTCGGATTTTCAGGACTGATTTAAGGAGGGGACTGGTATGAATATAGGAGCAATTATCGCGGCAACTGTACTGGTTGCGGCAGTAGGTCTTTTTATCGGTGTTTTCCTTGGCGTTGCCGGTAAGAAGTTTGCTGTGGAAGTGGATGAGAAGGAAGTTGCTGTTCGTGAGGCGCTTCCCGGTAATAACTGCGGTGGCTGTGGTTATCCCGGCTGTGATGGTCTGGCAGCAGCGATCGCCAAAGGTGAGGCACCTGTAAACGGATGTCCGGTAGGCGGTGAGCCTGTCGGAAAAGTAATCGCAGCGATCATGGGACAGGAAGTTGTGGAGACTGCCCGTCAGGTGGCGTATGTGAAGTGTGCGGGTACCTGTGAGAAGACGAAGGATAATTATGAGTATACAGGTGTGGAAGACTGTGAGATGATGGCTTTCATTCCCGGTGGTGGTGCGAAGTCCTGTACTTATGGATGCCTTGGTTTTGGAAGCTGCGTGAAGGCCTGTCCGTTTGGGGCGATTGATGTTGTGAACGGTGTGGCGGTTGTTGATAAGGAGGCTTGTAAGGCCTGCGGTAAGTGTGTTGCCAAGTGTCCGAAGCATTTGATCGAGCTTGTACCCTATGAGCAGACTACGTTTGTGCAGTGTGGTTCTCATGCGAAAGGTAAGGCTGTTACTTCTGCGTGTGAGGTTGGCTGTATCGGATGTAAGAAGTGTGAGAAGACTTGCCCGAATGGGGCGATTACGGTTGATAATTTCTGTGCGCATATTGATTATAGTAAGTGTACGAATTGTGGGGCTTGTAAAGAGGTTTGTCCGAGACATATTATTCAGTAATGGGAGGAAGAACTGCTGTGTGAAGGCATGGCAGTTCTTTTTGTTCGATTAAGGGACGCGAATATATGTTTGCGTTATGAGGTGGTATGTGGTATGATGAATCGGAAGTGATGAATTTGGGACGGAGGATGTATCATGATTGCGTTTGTTCATGGAATGGCTGTGGATATGACTGAGAGCTCGGTGGTTGTTGAGGCCGGGGGGGATTGGTTATGAGATATATATGACGGGGGCAGATTTGTCTGAGATTCGTATGGGGGAGGATGTGAAGGTCCATACTTATTTCAGTGTGAGAGAGGATGCCATGAAGCCGTATGGGTTCAGGGCTAAGGATGATCTGCAGATGTTTTAAGCTTGCTTCTTGGCGTGAATGGTGTGGGGCCGAAGGCTGCGCTGGGAGTTCTGGCGGGGATTACGGCGGATGAATTGAG
>ENA-OPZD01000293-OPZD01000293.1-human-gut-metagenome-genome-assembly--contig:-NODE-293-length-14553-cov-3.469084_pt1 | contig 14553 bp, 23 predicted proteins | sample MGYA00242479_ERZ504495 | MGnify/ENA primary metagenome ERZ504495 (study PRJEB26092, sample SAMD00036286) | human gut metagenome | host: Homo sapiens | study: EMG produced TPA metagenomics assembly of... | reverse complement strand
ACAGCGACGACGAGAACAGCAACTTTTCTTCTGGCATTACGGGTATGAATTTATCCGCAGAAGTCTTGAAACATCAGCCTATGGTGGAAAAATACGCCAGAGAAAACGGTATCTCCGAGTATGTCAATGTGCTATTGGCTATCATTCAAGTAGAAAGTGGCGGTACGGCAGAAGATGTTATGCAGAGTTCGGAAAGTCTTGGTTTACCGCCCAACTCTTTAGATACGGAAAGCTCAATCAAGCAGGGGTGTAAATATTTTGCGTCCCTGCTTTCTTCCTGCAAAAATCAAGGTATCGACGACTTGAATGTAGCGATACAGTCCTATAACTATGGCGGTGGCTATGTGGGTTATGTGGCAGGAAAAGGAAAGAAACATACTTTTAATCTTGCAGAGAGCTTCGCCCGTGAGAAATCGGGTGGAAAGAAAGTAACCTACACTAACCCGATAGCCGTTGCGAAGAACGGGGGCTGGCGGTATGGCTATGGAAATATGTTCTATGTGGAATTAGTCAATCAGTATTTAACTGTTCCGCAGGTATCGGGAGAACTGGCACAAAAGGTCATGAATGAAGCGTTGAAATATCAAGGCTGGAAATATGTGTATGGCGGTAGCAATCCCAACACTTCCTTTGACTGTTCGGGACTAACGCAATGGTGTTATGGAAAAGCTGGTATCTCCTTACCGAGAACGGCACAAGCACAGTATGACGCAACCCAACATCTGCCACTCTCGCAGGCAAAGGCTGGGGACTTGGTATTTTTCCATTCTACCTATAACGCTGGTACTTATGTAACGCACGTTGCAATTTATGTAGGAAATAACCAGATGTACCATGCAGGAAATCCGATAGGATATGCAGACTTAAATAGTAGTTACTGGCAACAGCACTTAATTGGTGCAGGACGAGTAAAACAATAGAAAGGACTCAGAAAATATGTTTAAGAAGAATAAGAAACAGACAGAAAATATCAAAGAAAAAAGGTGCGTACTGTCAAGGTAGGCACACATCAAAAACCGTGATTGCGTTGTGGGCGGTGCTTATCGCAAGCGTGAGCTTTGGGGCGTATAAGAATTTTACGGCTATCGACCAACACACGACCCATGAAAAAGAAATCATAGAGCTTCGCTTGCAGGACACCAACGGGATAGAAAATTTCGTGAAGAATTTTGCGAAGTCCTATTACACATGGAGCAACAGTAAAGAAGCGATTGAAGCAAGGACGCAGGCAATCAACAGTTATCTGACAAAGGAATTGCAGGACTTGAATGTAGATACCATTAGAACCGATATACCGACCAGTTCCACAGTTACAGATGTGCTTGTATGGAATATCGAGCAATCGGGAACAGATACTTTTTCTGCTACCTACGAAGTAGATCAGCAGATAAAAGAGGGAGAACAGACAAGCAATGTGAAAGCAACCTATACCGTAAAAGTCCATGTGGACGCTGACGGGGATATGGTAATCGTTCAGAACCCTACCCTTGCACCAGCAATCGAAAAATCAGACTATGAGCCTAAGACACCAGAAGCAGACGCAAGCGTGGACGCTGATACTGTCAATGACGCTACCGCATTTCTGGAAACATTCTTTAAGTTATACCCGACAGCTACGGAAAAAGAGCTTGCCTACTATGTATCTGGAAATGTGATTGAACCTATCGGCAGGGACTATCTTTATTCTGAATTGATAAACCCAGTATTTACAAAGGACGGGGACAATGTGAAAGTCAAGGTAGCCGTGAAATTCCTTGATAATCAGACAAAGGCAACGCAAGTATCACAGTATGAGCTTGTGCTATATAAGGATAGCAACTGGAAGATTGTAGGATAAATGATAATTAGGCTTGTAAGCAAAGTTTTTGAATGTTTACAAGCCTAAATTCATTGACAATCGTATCATATAATATTATACTGTACTTGTATTAGTGATACAGTATAAGACAAGGCGGTGATATAGTGGATATTTTTATCAATAATCATGCCAGCATACCGATTTATGAACAAATTTCTTCACAAATAAAGGCAATGATTATCAATGGAGATTTAAAAGCAGGCGAAGCACTTCCCTCTATAAGAGGATTAGCAAAATCCTTGCATATTAGTGTTTTAACGGTTCAAAAATCTTATGATGTACTTCAAAAGGACGGTTTTATTGAAACAACCGCAGGAAAAGGTTGCTTTGTATCCGTTCAAAATCAAGATTTCTATTTGGAAGAACAGCAAAAGAAAATAGAAAATTATTTTACAGAAGCGATTGAAATTGCAAAGGTAAGCGGAATAAAGCTGGATAAATTACAATCTTTACTTGCACTATTATATGAGGAGGAATGATATTATGGGAAAATATGCTTTAGAGCTTAACGGGGTAACAAAACAATACAAAGATTTCAAACTCGATAGTATTTCCTTTACTGTCCCTCAAGGAAGTATCGTTGGATTGATTGGAGAAAATGGAGCTGGAAAAAGCACAACAATTAACGCTATTTTAGGTTTGATTGTTACTGAACAAGGCAAAATTTCTGTATTCAATGGGAAAGATGTCAACGCCGAAACAAAAGAACATATCGGTGTTGTATTTGATGGAAGTAATTATCCCGACAATTTAACACCCAAAAAGCTAGGAAAAGTTTTTCAAAATATTTATGCTGAATGGAATAATAAAAAGTATTTTGAGCTATTAAATAAGTTTGAACTTCCTATCAACAAAAACTAAAAGAATTTTCAAAAGGAATGAACATGAAGTATTCCATAGCGGTTGCTTTATCTCATAACTCAAAATTACTTATTCTTGACGAAGCAACAAGTGGACTTGACCCTATAATTCGAGATGATATTTTAGAAATGTTTTTAGATTTTATTCAAGATGAAGAACATTCAATTTTGGTTTCATCTCACATTACTAGTGATTTAGAAAAAATTGCTGATTATATAGTGTTCATACATGGGGGAAAAGTATTATTCTCAAAACCCAAAGATGAATTATTGGAAAACTATGGAATAATAAAATGCAATTCAACACAATTTAATGAAATAGATAAATCGGATATTATCTCATATAGAAAACTAGACTATGAGTATCAAGTATTAGTTTCTAATAGACGGCAAGTAGAACAAAAATATCCTAAGACTATGATTGTTCCAGCGAGTATAGATGAAATTATGCTTATGTATGTAAAGGGGGATAAATAAAATGAAAGGATTACTCTTAAAAGATTTTTATACGATTAAATCATCAATCATAAGCTTACTAATCACATTTATGGTCATAGGCTTTGGGATATCATTCTTTGTAGTGCCACAAGTTTTGATTATTATAGCCACGATTGTGCTTGGTATGAGTGTTACAACTATATTTAATATTGACAAAAAATCAGGGTGGTTGAAAACATCAATTACATTTCCAACTAAAAAAAGTTCGATTATTAGTTGCAAATATCTTATGTATAGTTTTGTATCTATTATTGGAGTATTTTTTGGTATAGGTTTTAGTACGGCTATTTCATTGATAATCAAAGATACAAACTTTAGCTTTTTGCCAACTTTTGTATATTTAAGTGTAATAATGACATTTTTTTCTGGCAGTATTTTACTTCCTTGCTTTTATTTATTAGATGAAGAAAAAAGTATGATTGGAGCAATGGTTTCATATCCTCTTGGGGCTGGTTTTGTTTTTGTTATGACTAAATTGATTGGAAATAACATTTTATCAATGACAATCAGTACTGTGCTTTCACTTATTTTATTTATAGTATCTTGGTATTTCTTTCTAAATATGTAGAAAAGAATGATATACAATAGGAGTAAATTATTATGATAGGTCTTAAAAAACGAGATATTAAAAAAGCATTGAAAGCAGGTGCAAAAGCTGGCGGTGTTTCATTGGCTGATGTACGAGCTGATATTGAAGCGACGATTGATGAAGCTATGAATGGTCCAGACCCAGAGGTGCAGGCAAATTTCAAAAAGTATTTTTGGTAATAAAACGCCCTACCCCAGAAGAATATATTTACAAGATTACCAAAAAGACAAAGATTTGAAAAAAGGCTTGCTCCATACATATTGTATGATCTGCAAGCCTTAATCTATTTCAGAGGAAATTTAACAGTAAAGGTAGCACCGCCACCAACAGTATCATTAATAGTGATAGTACCGTTCAGCATTTGGGTTAATTCTTTGGCGATACTTAGTCCCAGTCCAAAATTCGCTTTGTTAGCATGGGACTTGTCGCCACTATAAAATCGGTCAAAGATATACTGCTTATCTTCATCAGAAATGCCTTGCCCGTGGTCTACCACAGAAAAAGCAATATTCTTTTTCGGTGGCGATTACTTCTATCTCTATCAAAGAATTATTCTTGGAATGTTGAATGGCATTATCCATAAAGACACACAAGATTTGAAATAATCGGTCTTTGTCGGTAAGCATGGCAGGATAACTTTCCTCGGATAAATGCAGTTTTAGTTCTAAATTCTGCTTCATGCAGACGGGTTCGTATGTTTCATATAACGTAATGAGCAAGGTATCTACATTGATTGTACTTTTATGCAATGTCCATGTTTTAGCGTCAGAAGAAGCCAGAAGCAACATATCTTTGACTAAACGGGATAACCGCATACATTCAAAATCTATGGTCTGTAAGGCTTGCTTTGCCTGCTCGTTTAAGGAAACATCATCAAGAAGCATATCCATGTTGGAAATCATAACAGCTAGGTGGATTGAATTTTAATTCGGAATGGGAGCTTGTTGACAAACAAATCTTTTTGGCTTTGCAATATTCGTTCTGTTGGGGCAAAAGACTTTTTCAGCAGATAACGGGTTAGTATGATAACAACGATACAAGCCAAAAGCCAAATAAGAAGATATATCGGTAATGTCTTTTGTAAAATATCCGTCAAGCCAGCTGTCTGATAAAGAAAAGTCCCATGATATACGGTATCATTTGCTGTCCTAATTGTAGCAGGAATAACAAAATAAGTATCGTGATGTTTTCCTTTTATTTCCAGAAAACCGCCTTGTGAAGTTGTGGTGCTTTCTGTTTGTGATAATGGCTGTGTAGAAATCTGTTTTTCTACATCATGCAACAACTTGTCCGCAGAAGTTGGAAATGGAAAATCACTTTGATAAATGGTATTCCCTTTTGTATCGCTAATCAAGGAAAAAATATGATAACTTTCTTCGTAGGCTTTGAGTGCTTTATCCATATCCGAAGAATCACTTTCCGCTTGATAAATCAGCAAGGTTGTTAATCTTTGAAACAAGGTACTTTCGTTGATTTTCTCCGTATAAACCGTATTCGCAACAACAAAGAAAATCACAAGGGTAATAATCAGCATAACAGAACTTGCAAACAGAATATGAAGTTTTCGGTATAAATTATTTAACATGTTTCTTTCTCCAGTTTGTACCCTGCCCCGTAGACCGTTGTTATTTTACAGGAACTTTTAATTCTTTTAGGCGTTTTCGCAGAAAAGAAATGTAACTGTCTACATTGCCAGTTTCTACCTCGGAAGAACTGCCCCAGATTTTAAGGATTAGCTGTTCACGGGAAAATAGTGTTTCTGGGTTCTGCATAAATACAAAAGTCAATTCGGTTTCCTTTGAAGTTAATAAAATAGAATTGACGGGTGTAGATAAGGTTCGGCTGTCTTTATCAAAAGTTAAATCTCCATATTGTAATTTAGACGATAACTGGATATTGGCAGGTCGCCTTGTCAATGCCCGAACCCTTGCAAGCAATTCTTTGATATGAAATGGCTTTACTAAGTAATCATCAGCACCGCCGTCTAAACCCTCCACCCGATTATCAAGGGTACTCATGGCTGTGATGATAAGGATAGGAATAGATATTCCTTTTCTACGCATAGATTTTATGATTGTTAAGCCGTCAATAATCGGTAGCATACGGTCTACAATGGCAATGTCATAAGCATAGTCTGTATTTAAGGCATACAGCATAGCGGTTTCCCCGTCATTGCAACAATCAACCATATAGTTTCTTTTCCAGCGAAATTTTATATTTTACATTAATTCTAAATCATCTTCCAGAAGAAGTATTTTCATAATGTATCAATCCTTTTCTATATATCATCTTGGACATTAGTAGTCCAAGAAGTTTGAATTATAGACAGTATAACAGAAAGTCTGTAAAAATCCTCTAAAAATGATGAGGATTTTCTTACTTTTTTACAGGATTTTTAGAATGGTTTGCTTTTACAATAGGGGCATATCGAACAAGAAAGGTGGAATACAAAAATGAAAAAAACAAACATCAGTAAATTTGTAGCAGTTGGATTATGTATCTGTGCATTGACGGGGTGTGGTGCAAGTCCAGATGAAAAACCAGATACGCCGAATCCTATTGTCAATTCTAATACGAATGAAGAAAATGCAAATGGTTCTTCAGAAAATAAAGGAAACGACATATTAGATTCTGCTAATTTGATAGGAAGTGTTTTGGAATTTACAGACAATGGTTGTTCCGTAAGTCAAGCAAAAGAAATTGAGGGGGGAGCTGGAATAAAATCGGAAGCAGCGGGATTGGAAAATAAAGACAATGCTGTTTCTGTAACCTATAACCCAGATTGTGAATTTGTTGTTGCGACACTAAATAAACAGTCTGGTGTTACAAATGTAACAACGGGTTCTATATCCGATGTGAAAAAGCAATCTGAAGTATATCTCTATGGAGAGTTTGCAGACACAAATCATTTCAATGCAACAAAGGTTGTCGTAGCTCGTTGGGAATAGAGGTGTGAAGTATGAAGTTTTATCAACTTGGTTTTCGCTATTTACAGCGAAAAAAAGGAAAAACCATTCTTCTGTTGATTGTTTTGATACTTGTAAACAGTATGATTTTAGGTACAAGCATGATTTTAAGGACTACAAATGAGTCCAAACAAGCCATGCAGGAAAAGACAAACTCTAAGATTGTGGCTGAAATTACAAGTAAGGACAGCAAGATAACAGAGAATGAAGTAAACAAGATTGAAACGCTGGAAGATGTTTCGTCTATCAACCGCATTGGTAGACAAGAGGTATTTCCGAATAATTTTGCTCCCGTTACGCTCAATACTTCTACGGATGAGGAAAATTTGAAAATAGCGTTGCTCTCCTATGATGATTTGGAAAAAGACAGTCCTTTTTCAGAAATGCAGTACCGCTTAGCTTCTGGCGATTATATCAAACATGAGAAAAAAGGTGCTGTTATCAATGCGAACCTTGCAAATCAGAATGAGCTCAAGGTTGGAGATACGATTGAATTAGGTACAGAAAACGGAACAAAAGTATCTGTTCAGATTATTGGAATTTTCATGTCCGCAGGAAATGCGGAAAAAGACCAGCCGTCAGAAACTACCGCAGTCAATCGAATAGAAAATCAAATCTTTATTGACAACAGTACTTATAAAGAATTGTTCAAAGAAGCTGAATTTGAAAAAATCTGCATTTACTCAAAAAGACCAGAAAAATTAGATGTGCTGGAAACCAGCCTGCAAAAATATTCGGAAATGATGTAGCACTTAGCACGTCTGATACCCTTTATCAACAGATGTCTGCTCCATTAGAGCAAATCAGTAAGGTGGCAAATCTTATGCTGGTACTTACATTGGTAACTGGTACTGTTGTTGTTTCACTGCTGTTATGTATGTGGATGCGGACAAGGCAAAAGAGGTGGCAATCTTTATGAGCCTCGGCAAGACAAAAAGTGAAATTTTCCTGCAAACTTTATTAGAAGCAGGCAGTGTATTTACACTTTCGGTTTTAGGAGCAACAGCCATTGGTAAATTGTTCTCGGGCGTTTTGCAAACGTCATTACCGGTTCAGAAACAGTAACAGAAAATCTGAAAGTGGTTTTGCAGATACAAGATATTGGAATGTTGTTCCTTTTAGGCGGTGCAGTTATTTTGGTGGCATTGTGCTGTTCCATTCTTCCGATATTACGAGCAAACCCAAAAGATATATTAGCAAAAATGGAGGGATAGTACATGAATTTTTTTGGATTGGCAAGGCGTTCTGTGTTCAGAAAGCCCGTAAAAGTATTCTCTTATTGTTGATTGTTTTTGCAATCAGTACCTTGCTTCTTGCAGGTGTGGCGAGCAAAAATGCCAGTATTGAGGTGCAGGACAAACCAGACAAGCCATAGGTGCAGGCTTTCTTTTAGAAAGAAATGCAGAGTACCGAACAAAGCGAGTTCGTGAATACTCAGAAAAGATTGGTAATGATAAGGAAGGTAGTTTTGGTGGCTACCATCAGGAAAAAGAGATTATCAATGGTGTGGAGACTTGGACAGGCTGGACAACAAATGAATTTGAAAGCTTAGATATAAAAGACATTGAGAAATTGGCAAAAGCAAAAGGAATTGCTGATTACAATATTACAACAGTAACAACTCCCGTAAACCCTGTAAATTTCAAAAGGATTGAAGATAAAGATGTAGACCAGAATGTAGATGTTGGCGGTGTAAGTTTAATTGGAAACAAAGATATGAAACTAGACAGAAATGTTTTATCTGGAAACCTGCATATCAAAGAGGGACGAATGATAACCCCAGAGGATAAAGATATGTGTGTCATTTCAGAGGAACTGGCAAAGCAAAATAATCTGAAAATCGGCGATAAGATTTCTTTTAATGATTACCACGATACTGAAAATTCAAAGGTATCAGAAGCTGAGATTGTTGGAATTTATCAAGTGGATCAAAAGATGTCCCCACTTATGCAGGGAGATACTTACCGTTCGGAAAATGTAATATTTACAGATTTGAGATTTCCAGAAAAGGCAGAGGGTGAAACAAGTCCATTATATGAAAGAGCCTATTTCAAAGTGGAAGATGTGGAAGCTTACGACGAAGTAAAAGAAAATCTGCAAAAAGTAGACATCAATTGGGAGCAATATGATTTGATTGACAATAACGGAAATTCCGAAACCATGTCCTCAAACTTCAATGATTTAGCAAAAGTAAGCGAAATGATGATATTGGTAATCTCTGTTGCAAGTTTTGTTATCCTTGTTTTAGTATTTCTGTTCTGGCTGAAAAATCGAGTGCAGGAAGTCGGTATTTTCTTATCTCTCGGTGTTCCGAAATTTAGAATTATCGGACAAATTTGGAGCGAAGCGATTATGATTACTGTTCTTTCCCTTATGTTATCCTTTGCTGTCGCTCCTGCTGTTTCCAAAGTAACGGCAAATTATCTGGTATCACAGCAGGTTCAGCAAATGCAGGAGGAAGAAAAGAACAATGAGGGAAAGGTATCCACAGAATACGTTGCACCAAAGCAAGACGTGCAGAGTATCAGCGTAGAGGTTACGCCAGAAATGTATCTGCTTGACGGTGTAAGTGTTCTTGTGTTGATAACGGCTTCTGTTCTGGTATCTGGAATTGTAATACTAAAGAGAAACCCGAAAGATATTTTATCGGAAATGAGTTAGGAGGACGACGAAAATGTTAGAAGTAAAGAATGTAAGCTATGTCATAACAAACAAAAAAGATAAACCATTTTGAATAATGTATCTGCTACTTTCGAGGAGGGTATCTTTTATACCATAATCGGTCCGAGTGGTGCAGGAAAAACAACACTCTTATCTCTGTTAGCAGGCTTAGATACAGCAGTAAAAGGGACTGTCCTTTGCAATGGCGAGGATATTACAAAAAAAGGGCTGAATTACCATAGAAAGCATAATATCTCATTGGTATTTCAAAATTATAATCTGATTGATTATTTGACAACGGTTGAAAATGTCAAATTAGGTGGTAGTGGAAATGCTGAAAAATTATTGGAAGAAGTCGGCATTGGGAAAGAATACTGGCAAAGAAATGTACTGCAACTATCTGGCGGACAGCAACAGCGTGTAGCGATTGCAAGAGCATTAGCCAGCGACGCTCATGTACTTTTAGCAGATGAACCGACGGGAAATCTTGACGAAACTACCGCTGATGAAATCATTGCTTTGCTGAAAAAGACTGCACATGAATTAGGAAAATGTGTTGTTGTAGTTACACACAGTAAGCATTTGGCAGAAGAAGCCGACGAAATCTTAGAAATTAAAAACGGTGCAATTTCTTTTCTGTCTGAATAAACAAGAATAGTGCCGTAAAGGAGTTGTCATTATGGAATATTTTAGATATACCTCGACACAATCAATTTGAACCTAACGGCATTTTTATAACAACTAAATACAGCACAGTTTTAAAAGCTCGTACAGACTATATGTTTTGTGCGGGCTTTTTTCATCGCCAAGAAAAAAATTTTTTAAGTTTTTTTTGATTTTGGTTACGCTGTACCCCACTTTCAACGCGGTATATATGAAAAGGGGCAGACACCTCTTTTCGACTAGCGAAAGGGGGTGAGGAAAATGAAACCGTCAGAACTACAAGAAAAAACTTGTCATCAATTCGATTGTGCTATTAAAACAGTTATACGTCATAGAGCGATTGACTTCTATCGAGCGATACGTCGTTCAGAGAAAAAGGAAATGCCATTCGCCGAAATTATGGACGACCTCTTAAATTCCATAGGCACAGAAGATACATATTCTACGGATTATGTTGCAGTATTTGAAGTCTGTGGCGAAAAAGTGTCAATCGAAGATGAACAACTGGCTCGTGCATTGAAAGCTATTGAAGAACGAAAGCGTAATATCGTTTTACAGTATTTTTTCATTGGGGACACGGACACTTATATTGGAAAAATGCTTGACTGTTCCAGAGCTAATGTAACAAAATGCAGAATACAAGCACTAGACAAGCTAAAGCAACTGATTGAGGAGGAAAAAGAGAAATGCCAAAAGAGCTGACACCGACTTTCACGGTTATTTCCAAAGCCTGCGACGGCGACGAAACAGCTATTTCAAAAATCTTGGAGTTTTACGACCCATTTATCAATCAGTGCTGTATGCGTCCGTTTTACGACGATAACAACAACTTGCGTCTTGCGGTAGATTTGGAAATGAAAGGTTTTATCAAAGAAGCGATTATTCGTAAAATCTTAAACTTTGATATTAAACGCTTTTAGTTCATATCGGGATTGATTATACCCGTCTGGTCTTTGACAACTGAATAAAGCAGACAGATACGTTTGTGAGATAGCGAGCCACGGGGACTGTACGCCATGACCTTTCCAAAAGAAAGCGAGCGATCCACGCAGTGATCCGAGAGCGACCGTTGGAAAAGTCGCTTTGCCACGACCTATCCTCACAGAATAATGATACGTCCGCATGGTGCGGTTCTGCCCACAAGAATGGGAATAGTTGAGATACTAACGGAGCTTTCCAAAGCCGTCTGCCTGCTTGTAAAAAATGACACACAGTAAAGGGGGTGCATAGATTATGAACAATACTGATGTGCCTATCTGGGAAAAATATACTCTGACGATTGAAGAAGCGTCTAAATACTTCCGCATTGGCGAAAAGAAATTGCGTAAATTAGCCGAAGAAAATATTGACGCTGGCTGGGTTATCGTGAACGGTAACCGTATTCAGATTAAGCGAAAACAATTTGAAAAAATCATAGATACATTGGACGAAATCTAATGTCATTGAGCCGTAGATATGGTATAATAAGGTATAGCGTATCACGGCTCATTCCATGACGGAAAGGAGCTTTACACTATGTCTAATGTAAAACGAAAAGACAGTAAAAATCGCAATTTGCGTAATGGAGAGAGCCAGCGAAAAGACGGAAGATACGTTTATAAATATACCGATATATACGGAAAGCCACAATTTATCTATTCTTGGAAACTTGTACCGACAGACAAGACACCTGCTGGAAAGCGTGATGATATTTCATTGAGGGAAAAAGAAGCACAGATAAAAAAAGACCTTAACGACGGTATCGACACAGTCGGTGGTAAAATGACAGTCTGCCAGCTCTACGACAAGAAAAACAGCCAAAGAAAGAACATCAAGAGGGCTACTGAAAAGGGACGACAGTATCTTATGAATGCTCTGAAAAATGACCCATTGGGTATGAGGGCGATTGATACTGTTAAGCAGTCGGACGCTAAAGAATGGGCTATCAGAATGAGCGAAAAAGGATATGCCTATAAAACGATTGATAACTATAAGCGTTCCTTGAAAGCTTCATTTTACATGGCGATACAAGACGACTGTATCAGAAAGAACCCATTTGAATTTAAGCTAAGTGATGTTCTGGAAGATGATACAGAACAGAAAGTTATCCTTACACCAGAGCAGGAAGAACGCCTGCTTGCCTTTATGGAAAAGGACAAAATTTATAGTAAGTATTATGATGAGGTTGTGCTTCTGCTGGAAACGGGACTTCGTATTTCTGAATTTTGCGGACTGACGACGCATATTGATATGCAGAACAGATACTCAATATAGACCACCAGTTATTGAAAGATAGCGAAATGGGCTACTATATTGAAACGCCAAAGACCAAAAACGGAAAACGGGAACTTCCATTGACAGAACGGGCATATCAAGCAATCCAAAGAATACTAAAGAACAGAAGAAAGGCACAACCGCTGATTGTAGGTGGTTACAGCAATTTCCTATTCTTAAACCGTGAGGGCTTGCCTAAAGTTGCAGGAAACTATGAGGGCATGGTGCGAGGATTGATTAAGAAGTATAACAAATATCACACGGACAAGTTACCGAACATCACACCACATTCATTCAGACATACTTATTGTACGAATATGGCAAACAGAGGAATGAACCCTAACACTCTGCAATATCTCATGGGACACGCTAACATAACCATGACACTTGGTTATTACGCACACGGGACATTTCAATCTGCAAAAGCGGAGCTGGAAAGGCTGGCTTGTTAATATCGGAGCTTATATTTACTACTCATTTACTACTTTTGGTTGCATTTTCATGCTGGTAAATGCCAGCTTATGCAAGGTATCTTCCAAAAAGAAAATACCGATAAAGCCCTAAAATACGGGATATATCGGCATTTACCAACTTATGAAAAGATAATCAGAAATTTAGTGAGTTTTTTTTATAAAATGTTGATTTCTATACATTTTTTATTTCCAAAAATGTTGATACTCGAACTATAATAGTTACTGTAGATATTTTTATATTATTTGTTGATAGGAGGATTTTATAAGTAACTGAATACATTGACTAACAGGATTAAATGTGTTTAAATATACTCAAAGGAGTAAAAGGTTATGAACACATCAAATATCACAAATTATAAGCCAAAAGATTTTGCGGAACTGTTGGCGTATCCGTTAAGACATTACAACGCTGGGACAGAGAAGGGATTCTAAGCAGACCGACCCAACTGATAGACGTTATTACACTTACGACCAATATCTTCAATTCAAAGGCATAAATACCGAAAATGATATGCGACAAGTGGTTATTTATACAAGAGTGTCTACAAGAAATCAAAAAGATGATTTACAAAATCAAGTCGCGTTTTTACGACAGTTTTGTAATGCTAAAGGAATTATTGTTGATCAATGTATTGAAGATTATGGAAGTGGTCTTAATTATAACCGTAAAGAATGGAATAAACTGTTAGATGCAGTAATGGAGGGAAAAGTCAAAACCATAATAATCACCCATAAAGATAGATTTATCAGATTTGGTTATGATTGGTTTGAAAAATTCTGTATGAAGTTCAATACGACCATAGTGGCAGTCAATAATGAAGAACTATCACCACAAGAAGAACTTGTACAGGATATTGTTTCGATCCTTCATGTTTTCTCTTGCAGGCTGTATGGACTTCGTAAGTATAAAAAACAAATAGAGAGGGATGAGGAAATTGCGAAAGAGCTTCAAGACGGAAATAAACCCGTCAGAGGAACAGAAGATCAAGATCCGTAAGACAATAGGAACTTGCAGGTTTATCTACAACTTCTATCTTGCTCATAATAAAGAACTTTATAATAATGGCGAAAAATTTATGAGCAGCAATAAGTTCAGAGTCTGGCTTAATAATGAATATCTTCCACAACATCCGGAGTATTCATGGATCAAGGAAGCTTATTCAAAAGCAGTAACGCAGGCAGTGAACAACGGACAGACCGCATTTACAAGATTTTTCAATCATGAAAGTGCCTTTCCTAATTTCAAAAAGAAAGGCAGATCTGATGTGAAGATGTATTTTGTAAAGAATAATCCAAAAGATTGTCGATGCGAAAGACATAGGATCAACATCCCGTCACTTGGCTGGGTTCGTATCAAAGAAAAAGGATATATCCCAACCACAAAAGATGGATATGTTATTAAAAGCGGTTCCGTTTCAATAAAAGCTGACAGATTTTATGTTTCCGTTCTTGTAGAGATCCCTGATAACAAAATAACTGATGATCCTAATGAGGGAATAGGCATTGATCTTGGATTAAAGGAATTCGCCATTGTTTCTAATGGTAAAACTTATAAGAACATTAACAGATCAGCAAGACTTAAAAAGCTTGAAAAACAACTTATTCGGAAACAGAGAAGTCTCTCGCGAAAATATGAAAATTTAAAGAAAGGAGAGTCCACTCAAAGAGCAAATTTACAAAAACAAAAGCGCAAGGTACAGAAACTTCATCATAAGATAGATAATATCCGCAC
>ENA-OPZD01000292-OPZD01000292.1-human-gut-metagenome-genome-assembly--contig:-NODE-292-length-14621-cov-2.189665_pt1 | contig 14621 bp, 19 predicted proteins | sample MGYA00242479_ERZ504495 | MGnify/ENA primary metagenome ERZ504495 (study PRJEB26092, sample SAMD00036286) | human gut metagenome | host: Homo sapiens | study: EMG produced TPA metagenomics assembly of... | reverse complement strand
CCAGGGTATCTTTTAATTCTTTTTCCCTTATTTTTTCCAGTTTTTCCCAGTTTTCCAGTTTTCCTGAGGATCCCAGTTCTGTCAGATCTCCAGAACCCGTAATTCCCATTTCCTTTCCTGCTATGCGAAAGAGAATGGGCTGACCGCAGCGCAGGCGGATCTCTTCTAACCGGGCAAAATCCAGGGGAAGTGCTTCTAATATCTGTCTGAGCCTTACAGGAAATAAATTTACGATCTCCTGCTTTAATCCCTTTTCTGTTTTTGCTGCCATTTTTCTGTACCTCTAACTCCAGTATATGAGGACAACATGATTTTATGACATGCTGTCTGGAACAAAGGTAAATAAATCGCCTGCATTGAATCGCGCCAAACTGCCTCATCATTGCACAAAAAAGGCAGCTGCCAAAGTGAATTTTTACTATTTCACTGTAGCAACTGCCTTTTTATGGTGCTGTCACCTTTAGGTAACATATTCTTTTTACTTGTGATAGGGTTCTCCTGCTATGATCTTAAATCCTCTGTAGATCTGCTCCAAAAGTATCACCCGCATCAGCTGGTGCGGAAATGTCATTTTTGAGAAACTGAGAGCATAATCTGCCCGGTCCATCACCTCTTTGGAAAGTCCCAGGGATCCGCCGATGACAAATACCAGATGGCCTTTGCCTTCTACTCCCAGTTTTTGTATCTTTCCTGCCAGTTCCTCACTGGAAAGCATTTTTCCTTCTATTGCCAGTGCCAGCACATAAGCACCGTCTTTGATCTGGGCCAGGATCCTCTGCCCCTCTTTTTCCCGGATCTGCCGCTCCACATTTTCACCGGCCCCATCCGGCGTCTTTTCATCTGCCACCTGAATGATCTCCAGCTTGCAATATCTTCCCAGACGCTTACTGTATTCAGCAATGGCATCCTCAAAAAACGTTCTTTTATTTTTCCTACTGTGATTAATGTTATCTTCATTCTATTGTTCTTTCTATATACTATTCTGTTATCTGATACATATATAATTCATGCAATGCTCTCGTTGCACAGATATATTTTGCCTGGTTCTGCATCGGATTTTCAATATCCCTGAAGACTCCGAATACCTGATCGAATTCCAGTCCTTTCGCAAGATAAAAGGTTGTGACGGTAAGCCCTTTTTTGAATGCAGAACTGTTGCGGTCAATATAGTGCACTTCTTCGCCGCGGGCTTTTAACATCTGATACAATGTGAACGCTTCTGCTTCCGTCATGGTAATAATGGCAGCAGTCTCATACTCGTCTTCTCCAAGTTTTGCTTTTAAAAAGATCTCATCCAGCACAGCATCTTCATTTTGGAAATTCTCTTCAATGACTTCTTTTCCATGACGCTTTAAAAGTTCCACGTCTTTTTACACCGGTTAGTTTTTCAGCGTATCTGGCAATCTCCATCGTATTTCTGTAACTTTTATTCATTACAATCTTATGGATCTTCTGATCGAACACCCCCGGAAGGAACTGTAATACATCTCGCATCTGTTCATCCAGTGTCTGGGCCTTATCGCCGAGGATTGTCATCCGGCATTTGAAGATCTGATTCAGGATCACATACTGCAGATAAGAATAATCCTGCATTTCATCAATGACCAGATGCTTGATGTGGTTATGCACAGCTTTTCCGGTCAGACGGTACTTCAGATATAACACCGGAAATACATCTTCGTATTCCAGCTTGCGCTTTTCGTATTCGACATCCGGAAGTGCCGGATACCCGCATTCTTCCAGAAGCCATCCATATATCTTATAGATATCTTTTTGTCACATACATCTTGTCAAACTTATTCTGTACGATCAGAAGTTCCTCTTCGCTAAGGTCACGTCCAAGTAATGTCTCATATTCATCCACACAATAATCCCGGATCGCATCCATACGGCTAAGCAACGGGACATTCTGGAACTTGAAATAAAACAGATTAATAAGCTCTTCTTCCGTCTTTTGAATTCCTTTATATTCAATCGTTCGAAAATCCATCAGTTCATCTTCCAGGCTTGCGAGAAATCCTTCCATCATTCCGACAAAGCCTTCCGACTGTTTTTCTTCAAAGCGTTCTGTCAGGTACAGATCCTGAAGCTTCATGTTCCTCTCCAGCTGGTCATAACGGTCTTCGCAGTCCGGAACGATTTCCTTCAATTCGCGGTATGCAAACAGATCAAAACTCATCTCCTGAATATTTTCCTCGCCCAGTTCCGGAAGAATATGAGAAATATAGTCCGAAAAAACACTGTTGGGAGAAAGGATCAGTATATTAGAGGATTTTAAATGTTCTCTGTCGTGATACAACAGGTATGCAATCCTGTGTAATGCAACGGAAGTCTTGCCGCTTCCGGCTGCCCCCTGAATTGCAAGGATCCGATCCTGTGTATTACGAATGATGGCATTCTGTTCTTTCTGGATCGTACGTACGATATTTTTCAGCTGCACATCACTGTTGGTTCCCAGTTCCTGTTTTAAAATATCGTCATCAATCTTGGTATCGCTTTCAAATGCATAGACCATTTTTCCATTTTTTACTTTATACTGCCATTTGGCGGCAATTTCGCCTTCGATAAGTCCGGCGGGAGCTTTATAAGAACCCGGTCCTTTATCATAATCGTAAAACAATCCGCTGACAGGTGCTCTCCAGTCATAGATCAAAGGCAGCATACCTGTACGCTCTGCAAAATTGCCGATACCGATATAAAAAATCTCCGGCTCTTCTTCCCCATCATAGATAAAATCTACACGTCCAAAAAACGGGGCTTCCAACATCTTACGGAGACGATGTCTCATCTTCTGCTTTTCCTGATTATCATTACCTTGATGTAAAAGTGCCTGTTGGTTATCGTAATTCTCATAACCATATTCGTCCATCTCAGTGTAATTCTCCCAGTAGTATTCGTTCATACTCTGAATGTCTTTCTGTCCGGCTTCAATGGATGCATCTACTTCTGTCAGCCGTGTACGGATCTTCTCCGTTACTTTATTTAAAAATATCTTTCCGTCTTTTAAATCTAATTCTGTCATAATCTCCAACCTGTCTTTTTGTTTTATCCTTACTTGTCAGCAGGACTGATTTTATAATTATTTTCAGTACTTAAATGTGTCTTACAATCATACCACATACAGTTGTTTTTTGTTCAAGTCCGGATACAGCATCAAAAAAAGAGATACACACAAGATTTTTTCTTATGCATATCTCTTTTATCATATATTCATATCTCTTTTATCATATATTCATATCTGAATATTTATAGAATCTTTTTATCCTGTGGATAATTAAGCATTCTTCTTAGACAGATATTCGTGGATACCTTTTGCGCCTGCTTTACCTGCACCCATAGCAAGAATTACAGTTGCAGCACCTGTTACGGCATCGCCGCCTGCGAATACGGCAGCTTTTGAAGTCTGTCCGTTCTCTTCTTCTGCTACGATACATTTTCTCTTGTTCGTCTCAAGACCCTTTGTTGTAGAAGAAATCAATGGGTTTGGAGAGGTTCCGAGGGACATGATAACAGTGTCTAATTCAATCTCATATTCAGATCCAGGAATTTCGATCGGACGTCTTCTTCCGGAAGCATCCGGCTCACCAAGTTCCATCTTGATCACTTTCATACCTTTTACCCATCCGTTTTCATCGACAAGGATTTCTTTTGGATTAGTAAGGAGATCAAACTGAACGCCCTCTTCTTTTGCGTGATGTACTTCTTCTACTCGTGCAGGAAGCTCTGCTTCGCTACGGCGGTATACGATATGTACTTCTGCGCCAAGACGAAGTGCTGTTCTGGCAGCATCCATAGCTACGTTACCACCACCGACAACGGCAACTTTCTTACCGGCTGCGATCGGCGTATCGTAAGAATCATCGAATGCTTTCATCAGGTTACTTCTTGTCAGGTATTCATTTGCAGAGAATACTCCGTTGCTGTCTCGCCAGGGATTCCCATGAACATCGGAAGACCTGCACCGGAACCGATGAATACAGCTTCAAAATCTTCCTCTTCCATCAGCTGATCGATGGTTGTAGATTTACCGATGACTACGTTTGTCTCGAATTTAACACCAAGCTCTTTGACTTTCTCGATTTCTTTCTTAACAACTTTCTGTTTGGAAGACGAAATTCAGGAATACCGTATACAAGAACGCCGCCAAGTTCATGCAGTGCTTCGAATACAGTTACTTCATATCCGAGTTTTGCAAGATCTCCGGCGCAGGTAAGTCCTGACGGGCCGGAACCGATGACAGCTACTTTATGTCCTGTTTGTCTTCTCTGGTTTTTCCGGTTTGATATCATTTTCCAGTGCATAATCTGCGACAAATCTTTCCAGTTTACCGATAGATACTGCATCACCTTTGATACCACGGACACATTTGCTCTCGCACTGTGATTCCTGAGGACATACACGTCCGCAGATCGCAGGAAGTGCAGAAGACTGACCGATCACTTTGTAAGCCTCTTCGACATTGCCTTCTTTGATCTCTGCGATAAATGCAGGAATATTGATGGATACAGGACATCCCTGGATACATCTTGCATTCTTACAGTTCAGACATCTGGTTGCCTCTTCCATTGCTTCTTCTTTATTATATCCGTAACATACTTCTTCGAAATTTGTAGCACGGACTTTTGGCTCCTGTTCTCTTACAGGAACTTTCTTTAATACATCTGCCATTACTCGTCACCTCCGCACTGACCACATCCACCATGATGTGTGTCACCTTCCTGTAATTTCAGCATTGCACGGCCTTCCTGGGTCTTGTACATCTGCTGTCTCTTCATAGCCTCATCGAAGTTGACAAGGTGTCCGTCAAATTCTGGACCATCTACGCATGCGAACTTAATCTCATCTCCTACATGCAGACGACAGGCTCCGCACATACCGGTTCCATCTACCATGATCGGGTTCATACTTACAACAGTAGGGATTCCCAGTTTCTTTGTAAGGAGACATACGAATTTCATCATGATCATTGGACCGATCGCGATACATACATCATATTTATTTCCCTTTTCTACCAGTTCTTCTACCATTGTCGTAACCATTCCGGCATGACCGTAAGAACCATCATCTGTACATGGATAATAATTTCCAGATACTGCTTCCATCTCTTTTTCCAGGATCAGCATGTCCTTTGTCTTGGAACCGATGATAACATCAGCATCAACACCGTGTTCATGGAGCCATTTCACCTGTGGATATACAGGTGCTGCTCCAACACCGCCTCCTACGAACAGGATCTTTTTCTTCTTCAGTTCTTCGATATCTTCTTCTACGAGTTCTGAAGCATTTCCTAACGGACCTGTGAAATCGCGGAAATAATCTCCTGCTTTTAATTCTTTCATCTTGGTTGTGGATGCTCCGACCGGCTGGAATACGATGGTGATCGTTCCGGCTTCTCTGTCATAATCACAGATTGTGAGAGGGATTCTTTCCCCTTTTTCATCCATCTTTACAATGACAAACTGTCCCGGTTCACAATGTCTTGCTACACGAGGAGCTTCTACATCCATCAGAAAGATGTTAGCAGTTAATTGTTCTGCTTTTAAAATTTTGTACATCTTATTTCCTCCTAATTCCCAATATTACTATTATCATAATACGGCTTGTTCTATTTCGCAAGTAAAACCATATTTTTCAAAAAATGTCGATAAAATTGTTCAAGATTCGTTTTATTGTATATGGAATAGATTTTGATTTTTATACCAAAGTACGCAAAATGGCTGCCACATAAACCTATGTGACAGCCGCCGTTATCTGATTTTTGTTATTTAAAAATCAACTTCTGTTCCATAATATGTACATGTAAATAATTTAGCCATTGTTGCAGGATCAATTGCTCTTGGATTAGATCCTGTACAGGCATCACCAACTGCAAGTTCTGCAATCTTATCCAGTTTTTCTTTGAATTCTTCTTCGTTGATTCCGAATTCTTTCAGAGTCTTAGGAATATTCATCTTTGCATTGAACTCATCAATCTTTGCACACAAGCTGTTGATCAGAGCTTTTTCTGATGTTCCAGGAAGTCCCATTCTGCGTGCAATCTCTGCATAACGTGATGCAGCCACTTTATCTTTTGCATTGTATTTGATTACATATGGCAGATAGATCGCATTGGCACATCCGTGAGGAATATGTCCCGTTGAGAATGCTGCTCCTGTCTTATGAGCCATAGAATGTACGATTCCAAGTAATGCATTCGAGAATGCCATACCAGCCAGGCACTGTGCATAATGCATCTGCTCTCTTGCTTCCATATTCAGGTTATAAGATGCCGGCAGATAATCCAGAACCATCTCGATTGCCTGCAGTGCAAGTGGATCTGTAAATGGACAGTTGAGTGTTGATACATAAGCTTCGATCGCATGTGTCAGTGCATCCATTCCTGTGTAAGCAACCTGTTTCTGAGGAAGTCCTTCTACCAGTTCAGGATCAACGATTGCAACGTCTGGTGTGATGTTAAAGTCTGCCAGAGGATATTTGATTCCTGTATTGTAATCTGTGATTACGGAGAATGCTGTTACTTCTGTTGCAGTTCCTGATGTAGATGGAATGGCTGCAAATTTTGCTTTCTGACGAAGTTCAGGGAAGCTGAATGGTGTGATAATATTCTCGAATGTTTCATCCGGATACTCATAGAATACCCACATAGCTTTAGCCGCATCGATTGGAGATCCACCGCCCATTGCTACGATCCAGTCAGGCTCGAATTCCTGCATTACTTTTGCGCCCTTCATAACAGTCTCTACAGACGGATCCGGTTCTACACCTTCGATCAGTTTGACTTCCATTCCGCCTTCTTTCAGGTAGTTCACTGCTTTGTCCAGGAATCCCTGACGCTTCATAGATCCGCCGCCGACTACGAGGACAGCTTTTTTACCTTTCAGATTCTTTAATTCGGATAAACATCCTTTTCCGTGATAAACATCTCTTGGTAATGTAAATCTTGCCATTTCAAACACGCTCCTTTTAAAATATTGTGTTAATCTTTTAACACAATTGTACTACTCGCGAATTTCTTTTTCAAGTCTTTGGGGCGATAAAATTGTGATTTTTTAATATTATAGTGTATTTCTTCTATCTGTTTGTTACTTCTATATAACAAATGTATATTTTAGAAGATTTTTTCCGATTTATAGCTTTTTGATGTTTGTTAAAATATCTCTTATCTTAACTACTTTTAGTTGTATTTTTGTTGCTTTTCTGTTGTAACAAAATATCTTAGTTTTAAAAATTTTAAAATCTGCAAAAATTCTTTTCTGTTTCAAAAGATTTCGCTTATTTAATAACGATTAAAAATCATTGATAAGCATTAAGTATTACATATTTTTGCCAAAAGCTTTGTTAAAATGTAACACTAAAATTAAATTAATAAATAAAAAATTTGAATTGTCAGAATAGTTTAAAATAAATATTCCTGAATGAACGAAATATCATATACAGGTATAATACGATTCATGAACAAGGTTTATTTTATATAAGCACTTGCAAATCAGCACCAGTTTGTAATTATTTCATTATAAAATTGTTCCTTATCTCCGGTTCTCTTCAGGTCTTCCTTTACTTTTCCATCTTTTAAGAAAATAATTCTATCACATGAACTTGCTATAATAGGATCATGTGTTACAAGCAGAATTGTTTTCCCCATCTTCTTATTAATCTCTTCTAAAGTATGTATTACAACCTCTGATGAGGCAGAGTCCAGATTTCCTGTTGGTTCGTCCGCCAAAATCAAATCGGGATTGTAGATTAATGCGCGGCAAATCGCAGTTCTTTTGTTTTTCTCCTCCTGATAATTCATATGGTTTTTTATCCAATAAATCCGTAATTGCAAACTTCTCAGCCATTTCCTCACATTTTTTCTTACTCTCCTGAATATCTGCCTCATCCAAAATAAGTGGAAGCATAATATTTTCTTTTATAGACAGACTATCCATAAGATAATAATCCTGAAATACAAAAGCAATCTCTGTTCTTCTAAGTCTTGCCAGTTCAGCCCGGTATATATCTTTTGTATCTTTATCTTTGTAATATATTGTTCCGTCATCTGGTTTATCTAACATTCCCACTGTCTTTAATAATGTGGTTTTTCCACAACCAGAACGTCCCATAATCCCTACAAATTCACCTTCTTCTATCTCAAATGAAACACTATTTAAAACAGGATAAGTAATGCTTTCTCCTGTTCGGGAAGTTGAGTAATATGCCTTTTTTAAATTTTCCACTTTTAAAATTTTTTTACTTTTTTCCTATCTCTACTATCTCCCTCTATTTTTCTAATATTTCTATAAGCAAATATCAAACTAAAAACAGCAAAAAGCAACCATATAGCACCAACAATCAAAATTATTCCTTTAAAGTATCTATGAACCCACTCAATCTGTAAATGTTTCGCATACAAAAACATGCTACAATACAAAATTGAAATAATTGTGCCACATATAACAGGCAGTCCTCCTGATAGCAGACACTCTTTTATGATTCCCTTTCTGACTTTAGCAGAAGACATTCCTGATTGAATATAAAATCGGTATTTCCATTCTGTCTCCGGAAAATCGCACTCCATTTTTATACTCAATACAAATATTCCACACAAAAGCATAATGATAATATTTCCCGCTGCTGAAGCCACATATAAAAGCTTTGTTTACTTCTTTCTAACAGCAGCTCTTTCTTTTCGTAAATCAGATTACCATTATCCGCATCAAAATAATTTATCTGAGAATGATCTTGTGCATACGCTTTTATTTCTTCGACAACTTTATCATAATTTTCAGGTATGTTCATCATAACAGCCATATTCGCCCCATCTGCTTTCACACAGTTCTTTTGATAATATTCGTCTGAGAATACAATAATATGTTCACATGTTTCACTTCCAAACACACCTGTTAGAATTCTATCTTCTGTTCCGACAACCTTGAATTTTTCCGTAAAACACTGTACTTTAGGTACTGCTACCTCTTTTATATACAACCATAAATCAGCTCTTGCTTTTCCTATATAAATTAATGGATTTTTGTATTGTAACCAATTCCGACTTTGTTTCGTTCAAACCTCTCCCTTTGATATACAACAAATATTTCATTGTCTTTCAAATCTAGCGATTTTCCAGTCCATTTTTCATAAGTTGATGCCGGAATCCCCATATGTTCAGCAATATCTGTCGTTGTCACTCTAGCACATGGTACTTTTCTCAGTTCAACCCCTTCATCATCTGTTAAATGATTCAAAAATTCTTCGTCATCCGTATTTGCCATCCATACCAAGTCAAACGGATAATTCTTCGGTTCGGTAATCGGAAGGTTATCCAATAATTTTATAGAAAAAATCCGTCATAATAATTACAAGAAATGCTGCAACGACAAATGACATATTTATATTATAAAAGAATCTATGATACCAGTTTTCCAACCATGTAATTCGTTTATAATACTTCTTCTCTTTTTTTATTCAACCGAACGAAATAGTATCCTGCCAAACTAATCATAAGCAGGCACATGCCCGCATTCAAAAATACAGTCGGAATACTTTGGGATATCTTTCCCCAATAAAACAACAGACTTATAAGGCCAATCAAGATCAAAAATATCCCAATCAGTAAAGTTTTCGGTCTCTTCTTCAGTGGTTTCCCGTTCTTTTTTCCAACAGTCAACAATGCATCCATTCCCAGACATGCTATCAATTCATCAAAAACAATGAATAGGATGCCGAAAACTTCACATGAAATCACCAATGTATTCCGCAGTGCAACAAATCCATAATTAACCTCTGTAGTAATTGTATTATAAAAGATATTTTGTAATACTGTTTTTGCACACTCTGCTAATATTTTTCCTAAAATCAAGCCACCAGTTACCGAGGAAAATATAATCCCTGCATATTCAAATCCAATAAACATATATCTATGCTTTTTCTTTAATCCCATCGTATCAAGCAGAACATAATCATAGGATTTTTTTGTATGTACGAAATAATAACCAGTACCATTAATATAAACAAGAGAATATATGTCTCTTGAAAATTAATAAAAGTGTACATTTCTTCCACTATGCCGGAATTTTGTCCATGTATAATTCTTTCAATACTGTCACTAAATGCATATGATACATATATTGTCGAAACCATTAGTATACCACATAGTATAACCAGTAAATAATGACCAAACTTATGTTTTAGTGTTTCAAAAAATATTTTTTTCATTATATATTCCCCTCCTATTTGTTGCATATATACTAATCTATCATTAATAACTTTGGATATTCTTTACTTAAATATATTCCATTAATCAATGTCAATATCGTTCCACTTTCTCCAGATAGGATTGAATAAATCATTTTGTATACTCGTCATTTGAAAAATACAATTTCGATAACATTCAGAATTTTCTTTAAATTTTTTAGTAGTGATTTTCGTATCAGATAGAATATCATCACAATCTAATAGGTAATATAAATCACCTGCTATGCCACTTACAACATCATACACCCCAAAAACAAGCGGATACTCAGATATCATTTTTTAATTTACTATCAATTCGTTTTTAATAAATATGAATTCAATGAAAAATTTACATTTTTAATTCACCAGAATATTCTGATAAATTTTTTATGGCAAATGCTGCTTCTCTTATACCTCCATCCATTCCTGCCTTAAGAAGAAATGCACACCTTTCCGGACTATTTTCATTAATAAAAGAATTCACTTATTATATGATTTAAATCTTTTCGTAATTATTATTTTCGCTATTGTTAATCAATATATCAACGCAAAATAATAGCAAGTCCGCACATTGATTTTCCTTATTATATTCCTATGATTTGTAACTATATTTTCTATATAATCCTCAATTATCGTTTTCATATCTTCTTTCCTTTTGTAATATACTATATACCAGACTAAACAAATACATATATTCTGCCGAAAAATCTATTCTCAAATATTAGACAGTGTTTTTCTTAATTATATACCTTTTTATACTTTAACACAATAATTGTATAATTTTTTCAGATTTCTATTGATTTTTCTGCTATTTTGTTGTACTTTTAAGGTAAAAAAATAAGCCTCAAGAGACTTTTTTAATCATTTTGGAGCTCCAACTCTTTAAATTTGATTGATTAAGAAGTCTCTTCAAACTTACTACACCTGATTCAAATGTAGATTATACTCCTGTGCAAATGTGTACTTATAGTAATCCAGAAAGTACTCGATCAGCATCTGAAACAAATCAATTCCAATATAAATTGCCGCAAGCACCAAAAGCATCTTTAGGCTTCTTCTTTCCTGCAAACTGTTCATAAGACTTTGCGAGACCAGCGTAGACATTGGGGAACAGATAGCCGTTATAACTGTCACAGTCCCCATTGCAAAAATATACTTATGATCAAATCGAAAAATCCTTACGGTAACCTTCATCCTGCATTTTCTTTCTATGCTCTTTCAGTGTGATCTCCACGTTTCTCTCCAGGTTCACAAGACACCTTTCATCCTGGCTTTCCAGAAAGGCATATTTCTGTATCGAAATCACACTCCCATATCCGTGGCATACGATTGGGCTGGAGAGATTGTATTCCTTTGCGGGCTGTGCTAAAATATCCACCAATTTATCCAGATAATACGCATATTCCATCGGCTTCCTTAAATACTTCGCCGTCTTCATTAAACTGCGGACAATCCCCAGATTCCCATAACACCACCCGGCATTCTCCGTAAGATCAGCGCTCGTTTTGCTGACATAACAGTCAATCGGAAGCCTTCTCGGATAGCGAACAATCCCATTATTCTCCACACATAATTCCTCATACAGCCCGAATAATTTCCAGATTGCTTCCTCCAGATACATTTCCTGGATTCCTTGTCTCTTCGCCTTCGCCAGAGCGACGAGCGGGCCCGCAACCCCATGTGCCATCCCGAAATTGATATGTCCCTGTTTCATCGTCTTTCGTTCTATTGCAAGAAACTGTTGTCTTCTTCTTATGTGATAGCGAAGAATTTGTTTCCCCCAATAAGAATAATCTCCTGACAAATAGATTAAGAATCGTATCAGATCCCGCAATTTCAGCTTCTCCTCCGGCTGGTTCAGTATTTCCTCACAGTCCAGCAGATAATATACCACACCTGCAATTCCGCCTAATATATCGTACGAACCAAACGAAAGTTTCCTCTGCTGGAACAAATCTGCTTTCTGACACGCTTGATCTAATAAAAATCTATCCAGCAATTCTGAAGTCTCTTTTAACTCTCCTGTCCTTCCCATGATCTCATGAACTGAAAATGTAAGCACTCCCAATCCCCCATACATTCCATCATTCGGAGAAGCAAAATCTATATCCAGATCCTGTCCCAGTAGTCCTACCATCTTTTGCGCCATTGACTGAATTACTCTTTCGTCCGCTCCCAAACTCTCTTCTAACATCATTTGCGATAGAAAAAAAACATCTGAATGTATTCCTCACACTTGTCTCTGAGGTCATTCTCATTAATATACCGTATATAAGTCTGTATTTCTTCTTTAACCTCAGACTTCATGTACATCACTCCTGCATTGTAATTTCTAAGGTTCAGCACTCCTGAAAGTCTCGCACTCTGCCATCCGGAATCATACCAATATTTAATCTCATAGGATTCATCTTTATACTGTTCCATATCCGCGTTGACAAATCTAGCCTTCAGATACTGAAACGTATTTTCTAAATCAGCCGTGCTTATATATTGTTCTTGATCAGAAAATGCTTTTACGATATTGGATACAATTCTTTCTATAACTTCCTCCTGATCTAATTCCTCTAGTGCCACAACCTTATACTCTCCAACCACATTACACCCCATCTGTAAAAGGAGCTTCTGCAAGTAATAAGAAACAAATTCCTGTCCGCTTTGATCTGTCACTGTCACTACAATCCCCATTTTCCCGGAAAGTGCCAAAGTATGAACCCAAGATCCAATCCTGTCAAGAAATGTTTTCATCGCGCCGGACACATTATTCAAATAGACTGGCGACAGTAAAACAATTAAATCTGCTTCTAGAATTTTTTTTCTAATGTATTCCATACTATCCTCTTGATCCTGCGGACATAACCCTTCATCAAAACATTTTCCGCATCCCCGACACTCCTCCACTACATTGTTTCTGGCTGTATACAGTTCCATTTCTATGTTCTTCTCTCGCAGCATTGTTTTCAATTTTTCTCCCAGACAGATGCTTTTTGAAAACGCGGAGCGACTTCCTGCATAACCAACTACTTTCATACTCTTTCCCCTTTTCTGTATTCCTTCGTAAAAAGAAATAGCAGCATAACAATCACAGCAACAGCGGTCATAATACCGTCAAAGACGCTTACACTTTCAACCGTATCGGCGACAGTTACTAAATCAGAATCAAATGCTGACACCGCCGCATTATTGACTCCATGAATCAAAACACAGAGCCAGATATTATTTGTCTTCATATATGCCCATCCAAAAATACAGCTAATGCAATAACATACGGCATACGCATCAAAACAAGCAGTACAATCAGCTTCCCCTGCCCTGGCTCAGAGATCTGGAACCACAGCGGCATATGCCACAGCTCCCATATGATTCCCAGCAAAATAACGCCCATGCGCTTCCCGAATATATTCTGCAGCCGTCCCTGCAGGCACCCCCGCCATGCATATTCTTCCCCGAAATAATATATACTTTCCACCACGAAAATGTCGATTGGCGCAAACAGTAGATAGGAAACAATCTCATCTGCCGTGCGCAAGGCTCCGGCATGTATAAGCTGCGGAAGGTTTGATATCTGCGCAATGGCTACAAACATAATATGAATGCCAATGGCCTTTTTTAAATCTTTAAACGGATAAAGTTCCTGCCCGTCAATCATCATGCCCAATAAAAGAACGATGCTCAATGCCATAGAAGAAACCGTCAGCATATCATCTGCCTCTTTCCCGGTTATTACTTTCGCCGCACACAATACCATCACCGCAGTACTCTCGATAAAAGCAATTGTATAAATCCAATGAAACCACCCATGAATTTTTCGCTCACAGATAATTCTTCCCAATATAATACCGAAAGTCGGAAGAATCATCATGTACGGCGCCGGTATATTGTACGCCAAAATCCCCTCTACCCGTATCTGCGGTAACAGTAACCACGGCAATCCAAAAGCTACAGCTACAAATGTAACGATTTTTTATTTTATCTGTTTTTGAAAATAAAATTGTCTCCATATTCACACCTTCCCTTTGATTCTTTTTTATAAAAGAGCGCAGCAAAATGCCACGCTCTTACATTTTAGATACACTGAGGTTCAGCCGCAGCATTCGTCCTCTTGCAGCATATCGCTGACCTTCCTGTTGTCGGCGTATCAACAGATTTACACTTGTTCTTTAATGACATTTTGGATACGCCGATCGTAATCTTAGTCGTAATCTTTGATAATCCATTTGGCTCCGCTTCCCCACCTGATGCTACATTCCTTAAGTCAAGATCAAAATCTTTAAAGTTACCCATAATTGTTCTTCCTTTTTCTTTTAAGTTGTTTCGGAATTCCTTTGTAATTACTTTTTAATATTGTCATTTATTTTTTGTCTTTGTCAATCAAATTTTTTTATTTTATTAAAAAATTATAATTCTGC
>ENA-OPZD01000291-OPZD01000291.1-human-gut-metagenome-genome-assembly--contig:-NODE-291-length-14628-cov-2.332184_pt1 | contig 14628 bp, 20 predicted proteins | sample MGYA00242479_ERZ504495 | MGnify/ENA primary metagenome ERZ504495 (study PRJEB26092, sample SAMD00036286) | human gut metagenome | host: Homo sapiens | study: EMG produced TPA metagenomics assembly of... | reverse complement strand
AGTAAAAAGAAGGGAGAAATTTTCTATGAGTAAAATGTTTATGAATGTGAAAGAGGTCATGGAAGTCCTGGAAGTATCGGAGTCCTATGCATACAAGCTGATGAAAAGGCTAAACAGGGAATTGCAGGCAATGGGATGTCAGACAATCGCAGGAAAAGTTGACCGGAAGTATTTTTATGAGCAGTTCTATGGAACAAGATCGAATGATGGGAGGAATTAGGAATGGCAATTTACAAGAATGACAATGGTACCTGGTATGTGATGATCCGGTATCAGGACTGGACAGGTGCAAGAAAACAGAAATGCAAACGAGGATTTTCCACAAGAAAAGAAGCTGCGGACTGGGAATTACAATTCAAATTACAGAAGAAGGCAAGTGTGGATATGACAATGGAAAGCTTTTGCACTATGTATGAAGAAGATGTCAGACCTTCTTTGAAGCAGAGTACCTGGCTTACAAAAGAAAATATTATTCAGAAAAAGATTCTTCCGTATCTTGGAAAACGTAAAGTATCGGAAATTACAGCTAAAGATGTGATGGACTGGCATAACCAGATGAGAAACTGAAAACGAAAACAGGAAAACCGCTTTCGCCAACGTATCTGAAAACGATACATGGACAATTAAGCACTATTTTTAATCATGCAGTGAAATATTACGACCTTAGCACTAATCCGGCGAGAAAAGCTGGGGCACTGGGAGAAGAAGAAGGCAAGGAAATGTTGTTCTGGACAAAAGAAGAATATAAGCGATTTGCAGAAGAAATGATGGACAAACCTCTTTCCTACTATGCTTTTCAACTGCTTTACTGGTGCGGGATTCGTTCAGGTGAGTTACTTGCTTTAACACCGGCAGATTTTAATTTCAAAAAGAAAACGCTTCGGATCAATAAGTCCTATCAGCGTTTGAAAGGAGAAGATGTAATCAGTACGCCAAAGACAAAGAACAGTGTACGGACAGTCATAATGCCACAGTTTCTGTGTGATGAAATGCAGGACTGTCTAAAAATATATTACAGCTTACAGCCTGACGACCGTATTTTTCCGGTAACAAAATATTATCTGAATCACGAAATGGAAAGAGGCTGCAAAGCGAGCGGGGTAAAGAAAATCAGAGTTCATGATCTCAGGCATAGTCATGTATCCCTGTTGATCAATATGGGGTATACCGCACTAGCAATCGGAAAAAGGGTTGGACATTCAGCAGAAAAGATTACTTACCGGTATGCACATCTGTTTCCGTCGGTACAGCAGGACATGGCAGAGCAGTTGGATGCGGAAAATATGGATAAAGAATTAAATGAAGTGGAAGGAGGACTTGCAAATGTCGGCTAAATGTCTGGATCAGCAGGGACGTTGGAGAAATAAAGTTGTAGCATTTCGGATGTCACCGGAAGAAGATGAACTTCTGGAGACGGCAGTACGGCTATCGGGATTAACCAAACAAGAATATATTATCCGAAGACTGCAGGAAAAAGAAGTTGTGGTTACAGGAAATCCCAGGGTGTATAAAGCTTTGAAGAAGGAACTTGAAAAGGTACTGAGTGAGCTGAAACGTCTGAAAAAGGGAGAAGATGTGCCGGAGGATTTATTGGAAGTGATTCGGCTTATCACAATAACAATGGCTGGAATGAAAGACGGAATAAAAAGCCTTTAAGTAGTCGGCAAACACCTAAAGGCAGGGATTTGGTAGAATACTCTTCCAAAAAACTTCTATGAGTATTCTATCAAAAACCACTCTTTCTTTCAACGGGAAAATAAGGAGGATTTGATGGAAAACAAAAGAACAGAAACAAATAAAACAGTACAGAAAAGGCTGGAACCGGAACTGAAACTCATCAATATGGATACGGTGGAAGTGGAGCAAATTGAATGGCTGCTTTATCCATTTATTCCCTATGGAAAAGTAACAATTATACAGGGAGATCCGGGAGAAGGAAAAACGACAATGGTGCTTCAAATTATTGCAAAACTGACCAGAGGAGAGACTATTCTTCCAACTGATTCAACAAAAGATAAAAGGATAGATATTGATAGTGAAAGCGATATGGTAGATGCAGAAAATATTGAAAACAATGCGTCAACACAGCATTTGGAGGCACCAGTAAATGTAATCTACCAGACTGCAGAAGATGGTCTTGGAGATACGATAAAACCAAGATTACTTGCTGCAGGTGCAGACTGCACAAAGGTCATGGTTATCGATGACAGTGAGCAACCGCTGACGATGGCAGATGTCCGGTTGGAAGAAGCAATTGTGCAGACAAAAGCCAGAATGGTTGTGCTTGACCCGATTCAGGGCTTCCTTGGATCAGAGGTGGATATGCACAGGGCTAATGAAATCCGTCCTTTGATGAAATGTATAGCAGTCTTGGCAGAAAAATATCATTGTGCGATTATCCTGATCGGACACATGAACAAGAACAGCAATGGAAAATCATCTTACCGGGACTGGTTCCATCGATTTTCAGCAGCTGCAAGAAGCGTTTTGATTGTCGGACGTATTAAGGATGAACCAGAAGTAAGAGTTGTGTGCCATACAAAGAGTTCCTTGGCACCGGAAGGTAAAGCTATTGCGTTCCGTCTGGATAAAAACAACGGATTTGAATGGATTGGTGAATATGACATTAGTGCAGATGAACTGCTCAACGGAGAGGGAAAAGGACAGAAACCCGGAAAGCAAAAGAATTTCTGCTTGAGATACATTATCTGCTGCCTCTTTATTACGCTCATACGTACTGACATCAACCGTCTTTGCATATTCGAAACGATCCATCAGGAATACGATCTCCTGCTCTTCCACTTTCTTCTCTTCAAACACAGCCTCTTCTGCATTCTCTACAACCGTACGTCTCTTTCTTGCGAATTCTTTCTTGATACGGTCCAGATCTTCCATGATGACAGCTGCCATAGAATCATAATTGTTCAGGATATCTTCATATCTTGCGATCTTCGCAAGTGTCTCCTCGTGCTCTTTCTGAAGCGCTTCAATCTCCAGACCGATCAGTTTATAGAGCCTCATTTCCAGGATCGCAGTTGCCTGACGCTCTGTAAATCTTAACATTCCTGCCATTTTTTTGAAATAGAAGACTTGAATTTGATATTCTCCGTCTCACCGTTCACCAAACATGCCTTTGCATCTTTTATGCTCTGGCTTCCTCTTAATATCTCAATGATCAGGTCGATTACATCACACGCTTTGATCAGACCTTCCTGGATTTCTTTTTTATCCTGTTCTTTCTTCAGCAGTGTATTATATTTTCTCGTTGCCATGTCAAACCGGAAGTCTACATGTGCCTCAATAATACGTTTCAGGCCCATAGTCTCCGGTCTTCCGTCTGCAACTGCCAGCATATTTACTCCGAAAGTATCTTCCAGTCTGGTCTTCTTATAAAGCATATTGGTCAGGTTTTCTACATCTGCCCCCTTTTTCAGGTCGATGACGATACGGATGCCTTCTTTGGATGACTGGTTGGAAATGTCTACGATATCCGTTGTCTTCTTGGTCTCCACCAGATTGCAGACATCATTTAAGAATTTTCCGATTCCCGCACCGATCATCGTATACGGGATCTCTGTGATAACCAGACGCTTCTTTCCGCCCTTCACATCTTCCACTTCAACTTTTCCGCGGATCTTGATCTTTCCGGTTCCTGTCTCGTATATCTGTGGCAGGTCGTCCTTATTGACCACGATTCCTCCTGTCGGGAAGTCCGGTCCTTTGATATATTTCATCAACTGTCGGGTCGTGATCTCATCATTTTTCATGTAGGCTTTCACCCCGTCCACAACCTCCCCCAGATTGTGTGTCGGGATACTGGTTGCCATACCGACCGCAATGCCTTCCGCACCGTTGACCAGAAGGTTCGGAATACGTACCGGAAGTACGGCCGGTTCCTTCTCTGTCTCGTCAAAGTTAGGCACAAAGTCTACAATGTCCTTGTCCAGATCGGCCAGATATGCTTCCTGCGTGATCTTCGCAAGCCTCGCTTCGGTATAACGCATTGCCGCTGCACCGTCTCCTTCGATCGAACCAAAGTTACCGTGTCCGTCTACAAGGACCATCCCTTTTTTAAATTCCTGTGCCATGACCACCAGTGCATCATAGATGGAGCTGTCCCCATGCGGGTGATATTTACCCATGGTATCTCCGACGATACGCGCACACTTACGGTACGGTTTATCATACCGTATTCCCAGTTCATGCATGTCATAAAGTGTACGTCTCTGTACCGGTTTTTAATCCGTCTCTTACATCCGGCAGGGCTCTGGCAATGATTACACTCATCGCATAATCAATATATGATTTTTTCATCACATCCGAATATTGGTTCTGACGATCTGTGAATCCTGCATTTTTCTCTCTCCTATTCTATATATCAAGTTCCGCTTCCGTCGCATTCTCATAGATAAAGGAACGTCTCGGCGGTACTTCCGCTCCCATCAGCATCTCGGTTACACTGGATGCCATTCTTGCATCTTCAATCTCTACCAGTTTCAGGATCCTGGTCTCCGGATTCAGGGTAGTCTCCCACAACTGCTCCGCATCCATCTCTCCAAGACCTTTGTATCTCTGCAAGGTAAATGGACCGTCATGTGTCTTTCTGTATTTTTCCAGTGCTTTGTCATCATACAGATACTCTTCTTCGCCCTTCTTCGGCATCGCCTTGTAAAGAGGCGGCATCGCAATATAGACATGTCCTTCAAAGATCAGTTCCGGCATAAAGCGGTAGAACAACGTCAGGAGCAGTGTCGAGATATGGGCACCGTCCACGTCCGCATCAGCCATGATGATGATCTTATCATAACGCAGCTTGCTGATGTCAAAGTCATTTCCGTATCCTTCGGAAAATCCACAGCCAAATGCATTGATCATTGTCTTGATTTCTGCGTTTGCCAGTACTTTATCAATACTTGCTTTTTCCACATTCAGGATCTTACCACGGATTGGCAGGATTGCCTGGAACATACGGTCTCTGGCCGTCTTTGCAGAACCTCCGGCAGAATCCCCCTCCACAATGAAAATCTCACATTTTGACGCATCACGGCTCTCACAGTTGGCAAGCTTTCCGTTACTGTCAAATGAGTATTTCTGCTTTGTCAGCAGATTGGTCTTCGCACGTTCTTCCGTCTTGCGGATCTTTGCCGCCTTTTCTGCACATCCGATCACCTTCTTAAGGGTCTCAAGATTCCGGTCAAAAAAGCGGATGATCTCATCATTCGTCACCTTACTACAGGCTTTCGCCGCATCCGGGTTATCAAGCTTTGTCTTGGTCTGTCCTTCGATCTCGGATCCGGATGTTTGATGGATACGATCGCAGTCATACCGTTACGGATATCCGCCCCGGTAAAATTCGCATCCTTTTCTTTCAAAACTCCAAGTTCTCTTGCATACTGGTTGATTGCTGTCGTAAACGTCGTCTTGAATCCGGTCAGATGCGTTCCTCCCTCTGCATTATAGATATTATTGCAGAAACCAAGCACATTTTCATGGAACTCATTGACATACTGGAAAGCCACCTCAACTTCGATGCCTTCTGCTTCCCCTTTGAAATACACCGGATCATGCACGACTTCTTTTTGTGATTCAGTTCGCGGATGAATCCAAGGATTCCATCCGGCTCATGATAAATGACCTGTTCCGGCTCCGCTCCCCTCTTATCTTCGAACACGATCTTAAGATCCGGGTTCAGATACGCTGTCTCATGAAGCCTGCTTTTTACCTCTTCTGCTTTGAACTTTGTCTTTTCAAATATGGTATCATCCGGAAGGAAATTCACCTTCGTTCCGGTCTTTCTTGTCTTTCCGATCGTCGGCAGTAATCCGTCTTCCAGTTCGATCACCGGTTTTCCCTGTTCATACCTGTCATGATGGATATATCCGTCCCTGCTGATCTGTACATCCATATAAGTTGACAATGCATTTACGACAGAGGAACCGACACCATGGAGTCCCCCGCTGGTCTTGTATGCCGAATCGTCGAACTTTCCGCCCGCATGAAGTGTCGTATATACCACACGTGCCGCCGATACGCCGGTCGCATGAAGGTCTACCGGCACACCACGTCCGTTATCTGCGATCGTTGCTGATCCATCTTTTTCCAATGTCACATGGATCTCGTTGCAGTATCCAGCCAGGTGCTCATCCACCGCATTATCCACGATCTCATAGATCAGATGGTTCAGGCCTTTGGTAGAAACACTTCCTATATACATTCCGGGTCTTTTTCTTACCGCTTCCAGTCCTTCCAGGATCGCGATACTGCCCGCATCATATGTATTCTTTTTCGCCATTCTTTCTATATCCTTTCTCCGTTTCATCCGTATGAAAAATGCCGAAAGCTATTCTGTCATATATTATTCATAAGGATCATACAGATTTTTCCATACTTTGAATATCTTATCATAAAAATATTTTTGAATCAAGACAACACCTGATGCAGAAGTTCTGCAAGAATCTCCATCGCATTGCGCATCTCTTCCACTGTATTGGTCTGCGCTCCGGCTTCGATCAGAAGTGTCTTTGGCTTGAAATGCATATTATAACGGTACGCACGCAGAAAAATGTGTCTGGCAAATCCCGGATAATATGTTGCCGCTGCAATCTCCATCTGCAGGGAAAATGCCAGGTTATCTTCCAGGTATGGGTTGGACAGATAACTGATATTTCCATTTGCCCGCGTCCTGCTGAGCCCGTTGAAGAACATGATCTGCGCCGTCGGCTTACCGTCTATCTCTGTCACCAGGTGCGTCCCTTCCGCCACGCCATCCCGGTGAAGATCGATCACAACTTCGATAGCCGGATTCTCTTTCAGTATTTTCTGCACATCCGGCTCTGCAAGCTGATACGCCTTACTCCGATCCAGTTTCCCATTCACCAGATCATATACCCCTTCGTGATGATATGTGGATATTCCATACTTTTGATTCAAAAAGTTCAGACAGATACGTCCCCATTCCCCACAATTGATGTACCGGCATCTCCCGGAACAGAATCTGCAAATTGTTCCTGGGAATGCGTGTGGTAGATCAGAACTTTAGCCCCTTTTGTATCCGGATTTAATTTCATATCTTTTCCCATCAGCTTATCTGCATTGATCAGTCCCTCATCTGCCATAGTACTGCTGTCCACGGTATAGAAATGACTCATAAGATATTCATAATCTCTTAGCTTTTCCATGGAAATATCTGCTTTTACCACTGGTGTTTTCCATGTCTCCTTCTCCTCTGTATCCGGATTCTGTGTGATCAGTTTGCCATTTTTATCTACGGCGTTCTCATCATTTTCCTGTTTTTCCAGTATCATGGCATACGTCCTGGAATCTTCGCCGGCCGTCTCTTCCTTCCCTTGTTCTGTCATAAATGCACCGGCAGGCCATAACCACCGCATCACTGCCCATGCCAGATCCTTTGACGGAGTATCCGTCTGATCCTTTTCTGCCGCATAGACAAGTGCCGGCAGCATCATTCTGACAGCACCGTCCGCAATCTCCTGTTTCCCTTTTTCTGCAAAAACCCTTCCATTTATTATTCCGGTTCCGACACCTGTTTCTTTCATGATACAGATCAGAAAACATCCGGCAATGATTCTCACCGCATGCTGTATATATTTTTTGCATCTGCTCTGCATGTCTTGTTCTTTCACACCTGCACACCCCGATATTTTGTTAATCTTACGCTCTACTTTCTAAAGGTAAGGTATGCAGTCATCTCGCTTTCTATGCTGTTTCTTCTTTTTTTCTGATTCCCCTGCTTTTCCTGAAAATAACAGATTCAATGCCTCCGAGACGGTATAGCTGATCCTTCTTATCGTCTCATCGATATCTTTCGGTGTTACGAACATTCCGTTCAGATGTGGTGCGATCAGTTCTTTTACCAGTTCGTATTTTTCCGCAGAATTGTATCCTTGCAATACGACACCTACCCCTTTCAAATTCTCCGACGTCTCCAGTGCCGCAATAAAATTCTCCATCGTGTCATTTACAATCGTTGCGGCATCCACTACCGTCGGAACACCGATCGCGATCACCGGGATTCCCATCGTCTCTTTCGTGATCACGCTTCTGTGATTCCCCACACCCGCTCCGGGATGGATCCCGGCATCCGAGATCTGTATGGTCCGGTTCAGTCTTTACTGTCTTCTTGCCGCCAGCGCATCGATCGACCAGGATCATATCCGGCTTGTCTCCTTACGACTCCCTGCACAATCTCTGCCGTCTCCATCCCTGTCTGCGCCATCACTCCCGGAACGATTGCACTTACGATCCGGCTTTTTTCTTCTACGCCATATCTTCCATATTCCTGTACCATATGCCTGGTGATATTCAACTGATCTACCACATATGGTCCCAACGCATCCGGCGTCACTTCACGGTTACCAAGCCCTACTGTCAATATCGAGCATCCCTTTTCTTTCGAATGCTCTTTTTCATTGTCTGCGTTTCTGTTTTTTTCGTTTCCTCATTTTCCACATATTTTTCCAAAAATCCTGCCAGAGTTTCTGATATCTCTCTGTGATATCCATCATCTGCCGATGCCATATCAGGGACTTCCAATGTAAGATATGTTCCCACCGGTTTTCCCATCATCTTCGCCCCGTTCTCCGTTTCAATCCTGACGGTTGTAATCTTAATCTCCCTCTCTTCATCGTATTCTTCTTCCAGTACAACGCCGGACACTTCTACATGATCTGATTCAAACCGTTCTTTTTGCTCCATCGCAAGATCCGTCCGGATCGTATACTTTTCCACCATCGTTTTCTCCATCCTTTCTTAAATTAATACTAGTTTTTCCAATATTTTCAGAAATATGTATTGACAGAATCTAATTCATGTCCTAAAATAAATTCGTATGTTTCGTTAGATCGTCCGTGTCCGGCTCTAACGAACTGGAAATCGAATTATAAAAATCGAAATACATTGATATCGGAGGTGGACAAATTGGCTAATATCAAATCTGCAAAGAAAAGAATTTTAGTAAACGAAACAAAAGCTGCTAGAAACAAAGCAATCAAGTCTAAAGTAAAAACTTGCGTAAAGAAAGTTGAAACAGCTGTAGCTAAGAAAAGATGCCGCTGCTGCTGCAGAAGCATTAAAAGTTGCAATCGTTGAAATCAACAAAGCTGGAAGCAAGGGTGTTTACCACAAAAACACATGCTCTAGAAAGATTTCCCGTCTGACAAAAGCTGTTAACGGAATTGCTTAATAATAGAGATTAAACTCGAGTTGCAAATTTCGAGCCCGGATCCATCCCGTCAATGATCCGGGCTTTTTGTCATAAACTCAACAGACAAAAATCCCATAACACAAAAGGATATGGCTGATGCCATATCCTTTTTGTATGTATCGTATTCTTACAGATCTGATTAGTTGTTGATCAGTTTGTCTTCTCCATTCCAGCTGTAGAGCTTTCTGATCTCTGCTCCGACTTTCTCTGATGGATGTTCTGATGCAAGTTTTCTCATAGCTTTGAAATGAACCTGCGTCCTGCTGGAGACATGTCTAATAAGAATTCTTTTGCGAATGTTCCGTCCTGGATATCTGTCAGGATCTGTTTCATAGCTTTCTTTGTATCTTCTGTGATAATCTTAGGTCCTGTGATGTAATCACCATACTCAGCTGTGTTAGAAATAGAATATCTCATTCCGGCGAATCCTGACTGATAGATCAGGTCTACGATCAGTTTCATCTCATGGATACACTCGAAGTAAGCGTTTCTTGGATCATATCCAGCTTCGCAAAGTGTCTCGAAACCAGCCTGCATAAGTGCACAAACACCACCGCAAAGTACTGCCTGCTCACCGAAGAGGTCTGTCTCTGTCTCTGTTCTGAATGTTGTCTCAAGAAGACCAGCTCTTGCTCCACCGATTGCAAGACCATATGCAAGTGCACGATCCCAAGCTTTTCCTGTAGCATCCTGCTCTACAGCGATAAGGCAAGGTGTTCCTTTTCCAGCCTGATACTCACTTCTTACTGTGTGTCCCGGTGCCTTAGGAGCGATCATTGTTACATCTACATTCTTTGGTGGGTTGATGCATCCAAAGTGAATGTTGAAACCATGAGCGAACATTAACATGTTACCTTCTTCAAGGTTTGGTTCAATATCTTTCTTGTACATATCTGCCTGTAACTCATCGTTGATCAGGATCATGATAATGTCAGCCTGTTTTGCTGCTTCAGCTGCTGTGAATACTTTGAATCCCTGAGCTTCAGCTTTTGCCCATGATTTACTTCCTTCATAAAGGCCAACGATAACATCGCATCCGGACTCTTTTAAGTTCAGAGCATGTGCATGTCCCTGGCTACCATAACCGATGATAGCGATCTTCTGTCCCTCTAATACTGATAAATTACAATCTTCCTGATAAAAAATTCTTGCTGCCATTATAGCATACCTCCTAAAAAATAAATGATTTTTTATTTTCTTAAACAAGGGGTCGCCCTTCCACCGGGCTCGTCTCTGTTTAATGTCTGATTAAAATGTGTTACCGTTTGTCCATTATAATATATCAATTATAATGTGTTGATGTTCCCTTCCTGATCAATGACTGTTACATCCTTGATTCCTCTCTGTAATCCGGTAATACCTGTTCTTGCAAGTTCAAGAATCTCGTAACCTTCCAGAAGTTCCAGAAACGCATCTACTTTTGAACCATTTCCTGTCAGTTCCACCATCAGGGAATCCTTCTCTACATCAACAATCTTCGCGCGGAATATATCCGCCACAGATATGATCTCCGTTCTCTCCGTCTTATTCGCCCGAACCTTCACCATGATCAGTTCGCGATATACCGAATCTTCCGGATGAAGTACTTTGATCTCAATGACATCTTCCAGCTTTCTGACCTGCTTTTCGATTTGCGATAAGATCAGCTCATCTCCGCTGGCCACAATGGTAATTCTGGTAAATCTCGGATCTGCCGTAACTCCGGCAGTTATACTGTCGATACTGTATCCTCGTCTGCTGAACAGTCCAGATACACGGCTTAATACACCGGGATTATTGTCTACCAATAATGAAAATACTCTTTGCATATTGCACCTCTTTTCTATCATTTATAAAAAACAGAGTGCGTTCTGTTTTTTTATAATAACAACTACTTCTTCTTTTGTCAAGTATTGGCACCCATATTTTTACATTTTTCACAAAATGCAGGATTACCGCATTATTTCAGGATGATCCCGGCAATGTCTTCCGGCGTCCCGGCAACGTATACTGCGCCTGCTTTTTCCAGTTCTTCACGGTTGCCGAATCCGTATAATACCCCCATACAGTCAATTCCTTCCTGCTTTGCCCCAAGCACATCATGTTCACGGTCACCGATCATTAGTATCCTCTTCTTATCCTGCATCCGGCAGGTATCAATCAGATATCCGATCACCTCTGCCTTACTGCCTCTGCCTCCGTCCAGTTCCATACCTGCCACATATTCAAAATATTGATCCAGTTCAAAATGTTCAATGATCCTTCTCGCATATACTTCCGGTTTGGACGTCGCAACAAAAAGTCTTTTCCCTGCTGCCTTCAATGCCTTTAATGATTTTTCAAATCCGGGATACACCGAACACTCAAAAATCCCCGTATCCTGATAATATTCCCTGTAATACTCCACCGCCTTCCAGCTTTTCTCGTCGTCAAATCCATAGAATCTGGCGAACGAATCGGTAAGCGGCGGACCGATGAATTTATATAATTTTTCCCGTTCGGTCTCTTCGATTCCGAATTTCTCCAGCGCATACATCACCGAATTCGTAATTCCCGGTGAAGAATCGATGATCGTGCCATCCAGATCAAAGAAACAGATATCATACATTTTATCAAGCTTTTCTTTTTCCATATTCTCTACCTGCCTGCTTCAAAAAATACCGGAGCCGTCCTTCTGCATTTTTTCCGCATCCGTCACACCCCGGTATTATTATAACCGTTCCATCTATACTTTTGCAAACTGTATCATCCAGAGAAGCAGAAGATGCACCGGATAAAATCCGTAGAAAAACCATTTTTCCCAGCCGTGTGCTGTTTTGTCTGCTTTGTTATACATACACTGTATAACCACTCCCGATGCTGCCGGCCCGATACAGGCGCATGCAGAATGTATGAGCGCACTCTCCAGCCCGCAGTCCGCCCTGTATGACAACACATTCAACAGAAAGAAGAGTCCCGCTGCTTTCCATATGCCAGTGATACTTTTTTCCTGTCCCCATATGCATTTGCAAACAGCATCGTAAATACCGGTGCCAGAAGTGCCCAGTCCGTCCAGAGCGAACAGATTACCAGCACGCACAGCCATAGCATTTTCTCCCCTTTATGTTTACATGATCTGCAACCCACACCACTCCCAGACATAGAAGAAGGCTAAACATCATGTTCAGGTTCGTCTGTTTCAATGCCAGCATGAAGGGGATCTGTGAAAGGATCCCAAATACAAGCAGCCGCAGTGCATAGTTCTTTACAGATCTTGTGTAATGATATCCTTCCACAAGGAAATAGCACATAGTAATGGCTGTAAAATACCCGATATCAACCATAACTTCCTGCCCTGTACTGCCTTCTTTTAAAAATATATAGGCAAAATGATTACAGAACATAGCTGCCATTGCCAGATATTTTATTGCATTTCTACTCATACTTCCCTCTCCATTTTCATTCTTCGATATTTCTGATAAATCCGACATAGGTCGCTCCAAAATAAACTACATATACGCCAAAGAACAGGGCGAATGAAATTGCAAAATACTGTAACACCGGTGTACTGACTCCTGTATAGAAGTTAAATCCGGCACCCATATACACCGCTATGATTCCGCTGATCACTGCCGAAAGGATTGCCGGACACAGATAATACCCGAACAGCTGACGGAATACGGTCTGTTGGATTTCGCGTCTTCCAAGGCCGATTTTCGAAAGCACCTGGTAGCGGAACCTATATTTTGCCGAATCGCTCAGCTGTTGTACCGATAACACCGTCAATGCAATACACAAAAATACCAGCCCTATATACATACATGGGAATGTGATACAACTCATCATATATCTGACCTCAGCCGATGCATTTTCCCGCACAAGATTCACCGCAGCATATGTGACAATGGTATCCGTACCATAACATACATTATCATCGTCTTCTTCCATGTATGTATGACCGGCATAATCATGTTTATCTGACAGATCATCCAGCTTATTCTGCAGGTTATCCGGCACTTTTTTCTTCACACTCACCGCAAGTTCCGAATAGTACGGTGTCATCTGCTGTATCCGTTCATCCGGCACAACGATGATATAATCACCGCCGTTATGTCCGTCCTGCGAAAATGATTCGGTGCAGATCTTCCTGCAGGTCAGTGTCTCTCCACGGTCCTGAAGCTTCACGTTATCCGTAAAATCTCCGGTTTCCTTATACACTCTTTGCTTCATCTGAAGGATATATTCATTTTTCCAAGCGTTTCCGTGGAATATCCCAGCATTTTTCTCAGATGATTGTAATCACTCAGCCCCCATATATGTATCATATCTGCAATATGCATCATCACCGGAACCTTTACGTATCTTTTTCTCATCCGGTGTTCCGTCTTCTCTGCGGTACTCATCTCCAAAATACCGCAGATGCGTATACAGCCATGTATTCATTGTGTTCGTATGATTTTCATAAATACGGTACACGCACGAATCCTTTACACCGGCTTCTTCTCCGACAATATCCAATTCCTTGCAAAATCATATTCCGGATTCTGACTGTTCACCTGTACATCAAATGGAAATTTCATCTCTAAAACCTGATTCTGCCAGTTCGTAAACATTAATGCAACCGAGCACCCCAGAAATGCGACCATAAAAAGCACCGTAAGTGTTCCCATGGTAAACCGCATCGTTTTCAATTTAGATGCAAACTGACGCAGCAGGAACAGATTCTGCCCCCGGTAGACCGCATTTCCTTTTTTCTTCACATAGCAGATGATCCATGCGGAAAGCCCTGTATAAAACACATACATTGTAATAAACAGACCCGTCAGAAATACTGCTGCCCCTCCTGGCGACTGTATATTTCCGCTCAGTATCCAGACACCGAACGCAAAGATGAACAGAATGGAAAACGGCAGTAATAACCGCTTTATTTTTTCATTCTTTTCTTTTAATTCCTCATTCTTCTGATTTTCTCTCATCAGATCATGAATGTTCATCTTGCGGAATTTCCGGCTGCACCGGAACAGTGCCAGCAGATAACATCCTGCAAAGCAGCACACAGTCATAAGGAAACAATATCCATTGAACTCCAGATGGGGTCTTAGTTCCACCTGTATGACACTATAAAGGACAACGAGCAGCACCTGCTGAAGCAACATTCCAAGGCCCAGTCCTATCACAAAGGAACACACACCGAGCAGCAGATTTTCTTTCATATAAAGCCCGGACACTTCCTTTTTATTCATTCCGATCAACAGATAGATACCGAATTCACGGCTTCTTTTTTCCAGCATGAACCGTACCATATAATTGATCAGCCATGCAACGATCAGTACAATAAAGAATGTGGCAATACCGATCATCGCTGCCATTATCGCTGCCATTTCATACATTTTCTGAAGATCCTTCGAAAAATGATACTGTTAAATGCAAACATCAATGAATACCAC
>ENA-OPZD01000289-OPZD01000289.1-human-gut-metagenome-genome-assembly--contig:-NODE-289-length-14650-cov-2.020381_pt1 | contig 14650 bp, 22 predicted proteins | sample MGYA00242479_ERZ504495 | MGnify/ENA primary metagenome ERZ504495 (study PRJEB26092, sample SAMD00036286) | human gut metagenome | host: Homo sapiens | study: EMG produced TPA metagenomics assembly of... | reverse complement strand
GTCACAGTCTCAGGATTTTCTTATATTTGCAAGTACTGCAAACGTTGCTTTATGTGACAATGCTGTCGAAAGTGAATGAAGCAGTTCTGCAATGATAAACGATAATGCAATCAGAACCGCTTTTGCAAGATATATTTCAAACTCCTTTTCACCATTAAAAACAGCTTTACTACATCTGCAATAATAAAATACGGCAAAATCTTAAAAATCACATTTCCTATTGCAAGTAACACACTCCACACATAAGCAATTCTTTTTGTCCCGCCCATGTCAGGATCCAGCTGATTGTCGACTTCTTTTTTCTTTCTACATCTCTTCACTCCTTACGTTCGTTTTATTGTTTCGTTTTATTGTTTCGTTTTATTGCTTTACCTTCTGTTAGTTCGCGCTAACCAACATATAATAAAATAGGTGGTTTACTGGCATCAACCACCTGATATTATTATCCTGTCTGAACTTTATTCAGAAATCCAGAACCTGCAACACACATAACCTATTCAGAATTCCTGCATCAGTTATACTGGAAATTCAATATTCCACAATCGTTCCCAGCCACCTGTATTAAATTCTTTCAGTTGATGTACATTTTTCTTTGCAGTCTCCCTGTCTATATCATGCTCAATGATCTGAAATACTGATGAAAAAAATCCCGTATAGATCATATGCATAAGGCTTTCCTCTACAACCGGTATTTTTACACCGGCTTCCTTCATTTTTCCATATATTTCAGGCTGGACTTCATTTCCCGCTCCACCATATTGTGTATGAATAATTCAAATTTTCCACTGTCTCCGCATTTCAACAATAATCTGAAATTATCATAATGATCATAGATATAATCAACCATCTGCTCCATCCCATCACTGGATGTATCCGACATATTCCTTGTCTGATCACTGGCAGAAAAGCTTTTTCAAAACTCCTCAACGATCTGGTCATAAATCTGATAAATATGTTCCATATAAGGATCCGTCAGTGCATCAAAAAAGTGCCTCTTTCGTTGGATAATATTTGTAAAATGCGCCAGTAGTAAGCCCTGCATCTTTTACAATATTTCTTAAAGATGCTCCTGTCAAACCATCTTTCAGGAAATGTTTTCTGGCTGTATCTAATATATTTTTTGTGTATCTTCTGCTTTCGTCGACATTTTTTCGTATCTCTCAACTTACTCTCAAAAATATAACAGTGCTATATAGCACTGTTATATTTTAACTCATTACAAGAATTTGTCAAGTCTTAGTGTTTCATTTTTTATTTTCCTCGTGTATTCAGTTTCCACTCCGCAGATGCTTTCTGCAGTTTTACAAGTCTGTTCTATTCAGACAGATTTTCTTTGCAGAAAAGTTCTATACAGTTCTCAACCATTGTCTGATCATAGTCTGTTGAAATACCTGAGCCAAGCCAGTATGCATAGTCTCCTTCATCATATTTTCCAAGTGCCTCCAAATCGCTGCCGTAGCGCAATTCAATATGATAGGTTGTATCATTTGTATCTGGTGCTATGCAGAAATAAGTAAATTCGCCTGAGTCTGCATCGTCACTTTTAAATTCGTATAACCCACGTACTTCTTCTATTCCAACATAATGATATGTATGGGAAAAGATTTCTTTTCCTTCTGAATCATATCCCTTGATCACTGAATCAGAACCATTAAATTCCAGCTTATTTACACCTTCTTTAAAAGAGCAGTCATAAACACCATCGCCATCTTTGTATGCTTCTACTGCTTCTTCTCCATAAATTGTTCCTGAAACCATGGATGCTAACTTATCATATGCTGCCTCCGCATTTTCCTCACCAACCAACTCTGTACAATCATCAATCCAGATCTGCTGATATTTTTCATCAAGAATTACCGGCCATAGTTCCTGATATGAACCCGTCAAATCAACCAAAAGTTGTTTTGCAGCATCCTGATTTTCATCTGCTTTCTGTTTCTTGTCCGTCGTATTTGTACTTTCTGTAACAGTTGCCGTACCTGTACTTTCTGCAAATGTAGCGTTACTACAAGCAACTAACATTGAAAATGACGTTGCAACTGTTAAAAATAATGTTAAAAGTTTTTTCTGCTTCATGAGATGCCTCCTTAAATTAAAAATCGTTGCAGTTAGATTCTTCTAACTACAACGCATATTTTATAGATTTCCATATAGAATCTCAATTACTAAACAGACTCTTTTTCTATCCATTCAGACTTTCCTGTGTCTTTTTCTTACGGTATTCCGTTGGTGTCATACCGTATTCTGTACGAAATGCAGATGTAAATTTGTTCGGATTCTGATAGCCAATTTGTAATGCTATCTCCCCGATCGTAAGTTTATTTTCTTTTAAAAGGCGTTCCGCCATCTGCAGCCTGTACTTTTTCATATAAGCGTACACAGAATTTCCGTATACACCCTTAAAGCATTTTTCAAAACAGTTGGTGACATTTTAAAACGCACTGACAATTCTTCAATCGTATAATGCCCCCTATAGTGTCCCTTTAGAAACGCATGAACCTGCTTTATTGCATCAATCTGTACATCCGAAAAATATACATGCTCAGAATTATTTTTCTTTAAATCAAATCCAGTTAATACTAATAATAGTTCCAGAATTTTCACACGAATATAACCATATCTGATTTCTTCAGGAACTTTATACAATTCCAAAAAGATATGTTCTATTGACTTATTTGCCCGTATAATAGTAAAACTATGTGTTTTTGAAATGTTACTAATCTTTTCCAGATTTACAGACAATAATTGCAGTATCCTTTTCATTTCGTCTGTAATCATGGAAAAGTCAAGCGTAATGGTAATTCCATGATAACGCGATGTTGGAAACTCTGACACATGCCCAGTTTTTAAGAACAAAATGACAAGTCTCCTGCCGCTATATAACCATATTCATTTTGTTCAAACACGCATTCGCAACGGCCTTCCATGCAATAGTTTATTTCCATCACACTGGAAGCCGGCTTTTGCTCCTTGTTGCAATACTCCATATGCATATCATTATAAACCAGATCAATTCCTGGAAACACATGATACAATGTAATCATTCCTGTACCGCTCTCATTTTCCAAATGAAAACATTCACAGAATTCCGTATCCTGTACCTTTTTGCAAGCTGATGTACCATATAACTCAATACTGGCAAAAGAATCTGATGATTTTAATTCTATATTCTTATCAGGTTTGGACTTCAATATATTTTCAGCAAGCTCATAAGCATTTTTCATAACTATTTTCCTCTATACCACATCGCAAATGCCAATTCCGGTAATCGGTCAGTCTCAATAATTGTTTCGAGCATTCTGGAAAATCCCTCCGGATTTTGAATTTGATACTGCATATGGTTGAATCCCTCAAAACCGGAAAGTTACCGTATATATAAGTCTGCATCACTGCATTTCTGTATTTAAAATGTTCTTCTATACTTCCAAATTCCCAGAATGTATGTTTCTGCAATTCTTCTGACAGTTCTGAAAATGGCTTATCTTCCAAACTGTCTGTCAGCTGTCTCCTCAGATTTCCATACGTCAAGTTCTTTCCTGCCTCTATAAAGTAAGGTTTAATTTTATCATCGTCACACCACATGATTCTCTTTAGTGTTTTTCCTTTTGACCAATATAAACTTTTCATTGCTATATATAAGAACGGAACCATGATTCTGCGTGTTGCCTTTCCAATCTGTGCAAACTGCCCGCCATCAAAAAAACATGCTTTACCGGTATTTTTATCTCTGTCAGGAATGCCATGGCGAGATCTGCTCCAATCGAAGATGCAACTATAAGTTCTATTTCTTTGATTCCATGGTTCCCCAAAAATCGTACAATCTGTTGTATCTCATCTCTTTTGCTTTGATACCTCTGTCCGGAGCAATACACAGTCGATGTTGGCATAATGCAATAATATTTTTCTGCCATTTTCTCTGCAACCGGCATACTGCTTTCCCCAGTTACTCCCATTGCATGGAAAAACAGAATGACTGAATTTGATTTATTTCCTGTTGTTTTAAATACCACACTTCCACCTTCTGTCTATTTTTTATCTATCTACTCTCTTCCATTTTGCAACAGCATTTCTTACCCGCCAGTCAATATCCAGACGTGCTCTGCGACATTCTTTCGGATGTTTTCTTGCTGCCTGAAATGCCAGTTTCACAAAGAGTCCGGATCCAACCGGGAGCATTGTCTTTAGCATGCTCTCCGGAAAAACGAAATGGGTTCCATGCTCATAAATGACATAATCCAATCTGCATGTGTGTGAATGTTCTTTCATACGCTGCTTCATACGGCGGATATATTTTGCAGTATCCCACAACACATCATCTTCAGCACCAATTAACAATACTGTTCCATGGATTTTTTCAATCTTGATCATCTCGTCTTCTGTGATTGGGTGAGCCTTTTCAGAATCATCAAATAGTTTTCTTGAATTGATCATATCACCGGTCCGTTTTGTTTCTTTCTCAATCACATGCCAGTAATCCGGATGTTTGTAACAAAACGGCATGTATGGAAGTGGTTCTTCTTTATACGAAAAAGAGATTCTCCCTCCATTGGCCATTCCTTACAACCATCTCTTTTACCCTGCATAAATCCCTGCCAGATAAAGTCACTCGGTGTCAGACCTATCGTCAATGTGATATCCTTAAAATAAGAAGCGGCAGTCAATGCAAGTGTTCCTGTAGTAGATGCCCCGACAATTCCTATCTTCTGATTACCATGTATTTTTAACCAACTGATTGCTTTCTCTATACGTTCCAGCGGATAATTATGATGTCCATAATCCTTTTTTGCCGGCGACATCGTCATCACGTTCACACCGAGTTTATGTAACCATTTCACGGATGTACGCGCCAGATAATCCTCCGGATCATCCCCGATCATCGCAATCATTGCACAGTCTGAGCCTGTTTTACATTTCCAGTATGCACCATAAAATCCATCTGATTCCACATCAAAATGCCTTTTCTTCATCTGTATCATCTCCTCCCTTAATATCAGCTATGTTTCTCCAAAACTATTATTTTATTTGAGATATTCCGAACAGCCGGAATCTTACCTATTACATAATAAACAGGCATAAGCTCTTTCATTCCTTCAACAAGACTGACTTCCTGCCGAACAGAAAATGCCGGTATGATTCTTTGCAGCTCCTTTCTGTTCTTACTCCCCATGTGAATTTTGCATTGCTTCCCTCTATGGATTTCTCTTTCATATGCTTTACAACAAAGGGTGACATGGTTTCGACCATTACTGTAACTTTCTGAAATGATTTATCAATAATAGAAAACATCTTCCTGATATCTTTCTCATACAAATACATTGTAAGTCCTTCGATTATTACCAGAATATTCTTACCGTGATAATCGATATCATCTATGTAGGAATCATCCATTGCAGACTTTGCAATCTGATACACCGGATCAGTTTCGGTAAGGAACTGGCTCCTTATTTTCATTGTTTCCGGAAGGTCTACATTATACCAGCGCAGATATTTTCCCTTCATCCGGTAGCATCTGGTATCCAGTCCGCATGCAATATTTACGACAACTGTATTTTCATGCTTCTCCAAATATTTTCTGACCATCCGGTCTAATACAATTGTTCTCGCAATCACACCATAAGTCATAGCGTTATCTTTATCTGCTTTGGAAAAGTCATAATCAAGCTTTTTCACAAGTTCTACTGCAATTTCGTCATTTATTTTAGAATTTTTCTTTCTTGTTTCTTTTGCTCTTGCATACAAGGTCTGTACCATCGTTTCCGGCACACCTGTAACATTCACTTTTTCTTTCATTGTCTGTCGCCTTCCACTGCTTTTTTACTTCTTTCACCCATTCTGCACTATGGCAGCAAAACAGTTCTTCATGCTGCATGTTATGTCTTCGGATATCCGGATTTTTGAAATAAGTACAATATCTCTTTTCGTATTTTTCACCCATCTTTGTTGCATAAAACACGTGAATTGTTGTTCCCGGCACATCAATTCCATGCTGGACTTTCGTAACCAGATCAGAATAGAACTGATTATAAACACTCTGTTTCGTAATCCATGGACTTCCTCCCTTGTCAATACCAAACATATTTACAAATCCATCAATCAGTTTCTTTCTTGATTCATCTGCTTCATTTATTTTCTTTTGCATAAACTTAGGTAATTTACCCGTGTGTACCATTTTATACATAATTGGCACAATGATAGATGACTGGAGCTTTGCCATAAACGAACCTGCTTCATCCATATCACTGCTCCCAATGATGCCATGATCTATATGGATTCTTTTCCGCTGAATCAGAAGGGATACAAAACTTCCTCCAAGGGAACATCCATACGCTGCTTTAATTCTCCCACCATACTTTGTTCTGATTTCTTGCTCAATTTTTTCACATTCATCTTCCATCGAATAAAATTCTGTTTTCTCGTTCGGATCAAATCCATCATAAGAAACTGCTACCGTATAAAAATAAGAATGTAACCCATCCAGTACATGATCAAAGCTACTATACAGGCAACAGGTACCGGGAAATAAAAATATCACAGGTTTACGATTGTCTCCACTTTCATAAAATTTCATAGCTAGTCTCCTTCAGGCTTTTCTGACAACACAATGCATCCTCATACCTTTGCGGATTTCAAATTTTTCTACTTTTAATCCTACTTTTCTGCAACATTTCATGACCACATCTCTTGTTGGAACCCGAACATCTCCATGTCCGCATATATTTGCCAGAGGCATTTCCAATGTATTCATCAGCCATACCAATACTTTATTGTCACTGGTTACATCCCGCAGGATCAATCTTCCATTTGGGCGAAGACATCTTTTTACACTGTCAAAAATGCCTGTGGATCCGGATAAATGATGAAAACTCATAGAACAAATAATTGCATTCAAATGAATCATTTTCAAAAGGAAAGTTCTCACAGTCTCCTACAACAAAACGTTGTCATTTGAAATGTTTTTCTTTTTGCCTGTTCAATCATGGCCGGAGTCAAATCCAGACCTGTATAATGTCGGTCTGGATATTTTCTGCTAATAAAGAAATCATCGGAGCCGGTCCACATCCAGCGTCCAATAAATCTCTAAATGGCTCTTTCTCTAATTCTTCCAAAATATCCGGATAGTCCTTCTTACACATTTCGTAAATACCCGCATGGTTACTTTCATATCTTCCTGCTGCTTTTGTAAATTCAGCAATTGACAGTTTTTTGTATTCTTCGTTTTTCATGTTGTTTTCCTCCAATCACACCAGACACCATAAATCAATATTTTCATAGAAATCCGTCCTCTTTACATTGTCCAGTAAATCGCTATCATGTATGTTAGTTTTATCTAACCTTAATCTTCTAAAAAACCGTGTGAAAACAAAACTGTAATTCCACACGGTTTCTTTTCTTATGTATTCAGTTATATCACTTTTATCTGGTTTATCAACCAGATTTTGTCTCAATTTGTTACGCATTGCGTAGCCATTTGGAAAGACCAGTACATCGTTTTCGAAATATACGCCAGAGCACATTCTCTGCTCTAATCTCTTGGTGTTAATCCTACATACATATCTTTGTACTGTTTTGCACTCTTTTCCCAGGAAACATCTTTATTCATATCGCGGATCACCATATCATCCCAGGATTTTCTGTTCTCGAAATAGAGCGTCTTTGCTCTGTTGATCGCATCGTAAAGCAGCCCGCTTTCATATCTGTCAAATGTAAAACCGTTTCCTGTATTTTCAAACATATTATAAGGCTGAACCGTATCTTTGAGTCCTCCGGTCTCTCTTACAATCGGAACTGCACCATATCTCATGGCTATAAGCTGTGTAAGTCCACATGGTTCAAATCTTGATGGAACCAGAAGTGCATCACATCCTGCATAAATATTGTGAGCCACATTTTCATTGTAAGCAATATATGCACAGAAATTGCCTTTATATTTGTTTTCATAATAGCGGAATGTATTTTCATACTGAGAATCACCAGTACCAAGAACAACCACCTGCGTATGTTCATCCATAATTCCCGGGATTACGTCATTTACAAGATCAAGACCTTTCTGGTTGGTGAGACGTGAAATAAGTCCGATTACCATCTTATGCTCATCTACATCCAGCCCAGAGATTCCTGAAGAGCTTTTTATTAATCTTTTTATTCTTTATCGCTGACTTCTCATCATAATCAGCAGCTAACAGCTTATCAGTTGCAGGATTCCAGATATCCGTATCAATACCATTCACAATTCCCAAAATCTTATTGTTGTGATATCTTAAATGCTCTGCAAGTCCCTCTCCATATTCCTCTGTCTGAATCTCCCAGGCATAGGTGTTACTTACAGTTGTAACTTTATTGCTGTAAGCGATGCCACCCTTTAACATATTGGCATCCAGCCAGTTCTGGATCATGCAGTCCTTATTAAATACATAATCAGGAAGTCCTGACCAGTATTGAATCTTTTTTCTGTCATAAATACCCTGGAACTTCAGATTATGTATTGTGAGTACTGAAATTGCACGTCCTACATCTGTATCCTGAAAACAGGTTCTCAGATAAAGTGGTACTAAAGCTGCCTGCCAGTCATGACAATGCACGACATCAGGAGTCCAGTTCAAATAATTAAGGGCAGCAAGGGCAGCTTTTGCAAAATAACAGAATTTCGGAATGTCATCTATGAGATTCGTATATGGATTTCCCCAGGAGAAGAACTCATCATTATCTATAAAATCATAGACAACCCCATCCTCCTGATATTCCATAATTCCCACATAATACTGCTTTCCATCAGAGCAGAGATTCATATCAAAGGAACCCCTGTATTCCATCTTTTCCTGAAATTTCTGAGGAATACATTTGTATCTTGGAATAATGACCTTAACATCAATGTTTAATTTTGCCAGACTCTTTGGCAGGGCAGACATTACATCTCCCAATCCGCCGGTCTTAACAAATGGATAACATTCTGATCCAATGAAGGCTACACTTCTTCGCGGTCCCAGATCAGGCTGTCTCGTTGGAATGTTCTGTTCATTCTGTTCAACAGATGGCTCCTGAATAATTGCGGCTTGCTTAACAGAAACATTCTCTACTGTTGGAGCAACAGTCTTAACAGCTTTTTGAGGACTGTTTTTGCACTGCTTTTACACTGCTTTTTACGCTGTTTCTTGCATTGCTCTTTGTGTTACTCTTTGTATTACTCTTTGCATTGCTTTTGGTACTGCTTGTTTGAACTGTTTTTTTTCTCATATCATTGATCTCCCTTTTGCATTTTTACAAAGTCCGAAATCTATTACGTCTTAACTAAAATGTCCTCCGGTAAGTTCCTGATAAACATTCATTTTGCAGATATTTATCATTTCCTGTTAATCTCAATTATAACACAAAATGCGCAAAGTAACTATTATTATCTGAAATGCTTCCATCACTTAACTCTTACCTGAATGATACAAGCTGGTTTATTCCTTTTTATTATATCTGCCTCTTTTATTTTACAGATACACTACATAGAAAAAGGAATCTTCCACTCAGTCAATTTGAATAAAAAACATAATCTGTTTTATTTCACGCATTCCATAATTATCATCTCACATCTGTCATATCCAAGCTGTGAGCTGTTCAGGCACAGTGTGTAATTGCTGGCTTTCCCAGTTCTGATCTGTGTAAAAGTTATAATTTGTTCTTCGCCTTTTATCTGTGTCTGCCATCGTTTTCACAGCTTCCTTCTCTTTTACATTGTATAAACCAGTGATACGCTTTATTTTTTCCGGCATGTCCCCATGAATAAATACATTCAGCACATCGTCCCGGTCTTTCAGTATATAGTCTGCATTTCTTCCAATGATCACACAAGGCTCCTTCTCAGCCAATTCTAAAATAATATTTCTCTGTGCCTCATACACCATGTCCTCCACAGATTTTCCTGTGATATCACGACCGGAAAATGCATATGCGAACAAACCTTTTTCGGAGATAATTCCGCATTTTCCTGAATATATTCCGGTGATAAGCCGGACTTTTCTGCAATCTGACCAATGATATTTTTATCATAATAGGCAATTCCGAGTTTCTTTGCCACTTCTTCTCCGATAAAACGTCCACCGCTTCCAAATTCCCTGCTGATCGTAATAATTCTTTTTGTCATCTCTGATTCCTCCTAGTTTAAAACATCAACCCTATTTTTTCTGATTTTCTTTAAAAATACATATCCCACAAAACATGAAATTATTTCAGTAATTGGAAATGCCCACCAGATCAACGAAACTCCCATCTGACCATTTCTGACAAACAGAGAAAAGATTCCCGCCAGTGCAGGATAATAATCAGCTGTCTCAAAAGTGAAATCACCAGTGATTCCAGGCCGCCATCCAATGCCTGGTAAATTCCCTGATAAGCAACATTAATTCCGGCAAACAAGAAACTCACTGAAATCACTCTCATCGCGGCAATAAAATATTCTCTTGACTGTCCTGCATTAAACAGCATTGCAAATGCTCCGGGGAAAATTTCCGTAATTGCAATTCCCAGAATCATTAATGCAATGGTATAAATAATTCCATATTTGATACCATCCTGAATTCTCTTTTTGCTTCTCATTCCATAAGCAAATGCAATGATCGGAGTGATCGCATCTCGCAGACCAAAAGCAAGGAAGAGAACAAACTGCTGAACTTTATAGAACAATCCATAGGCTGTCTGTGCTGATGGATTGAACTTCAGGATCAAATTCATCACATAAACCATAATAGACATCAGAGCCTGCGCAATAATTGCCGGAAGTCCGATTGCATAGATTTCTTTTATAACACCAGCATTCGGTTTCATGTATTTCGGCCCATGCCCGAATTCCCTGTTCAGTTTCATATGAAAAATAAGCAGCAATACAGCAGAAGCAACCTGACCAATTACAGTTGCGTAAGCTGCACCTTTCACTCCCATTTCAGGGCAAGGTCCAATACCGTAGATCATGATCGGATCGAGAATAATATTTACAACAGCACCAACCACCTGTCCGATTGTAGAATAAAGAGAACGACCTGTTGCCTGTAATAGCTTTTCAAATAAAGAAAAGAAAATAATACCAAAAGAAATCACACAGCATATCCGCAGATAACTGACTCCCATTTCAAGTACTTCTGCATCAACTGTCTGTGATGAAATATATGCTTTCACCCCAAAGATACCAAACAGTAAACAGACCACGTAAATGATCACACCCAGAAACAGACTGTTTCCTGCTACCTTTGCAGCCTTTTCCCTGTTTCCCTGTCCAAGTGTCCTTGCAAGAAGTGCATTGGTTCCTACACCTGTTCCGATTCCTGCCGCTACCATAAGCATCTGAACCGGAAATACCAGAGTGAGGGCATTTAATGCAGCTTCACTGCCTACTCTCATATTTCCTACAAACGCACTGTCTACAATGTTATAGACCGCCTGCAATGCCATGGATAAGATCATAGGGATTCCCATCTGGATCATCAGCTTATTCACCGGCATATCTTTCATCTTGTTACTTTCTGCCATTTTGTTTTAACTCCTCTCTTTTTGGCACAAAAAAAGTGCGCACCTTGTCATATAAGCTGGACTTACGCTGACAAGCTACACACTTTTTCATGGCAAATATTCTATTTTAATAAAATAAAAACGAGCAGCATGTAAACTGGATTTACGCTCACCTGCTACTCGTTCGTTGTAATTATATTTCCTGTTTTTCAAAAAGTCAAACAAAATTTTTCTGGCATTTTCTCTTTTATGAACCATTTATGATAATGTCCTAATATACCACAAGGAAAACGATATCACTGTAAGTCATCCCATCGGATTTATATAATAAAATTTGGCACGATCCACATACCAGTCTTTTCAAACATATTATAAGCAGAAATACCGCATGCCACCGCCTATAAGGATAAGCACTACCGGCAAACTCCCCCATAACGATCAGGCGGTCTGGTGAAATTCAGGCATTTACCTGTATATTTACATAATACTTTCCATAAACCGCTGGATCCGGTCCATCCCCCGGTTAATCTGCTCCATGGATGTTGCATAGGAAAGACGCACATATCCTTCGCCCTGTTCTCCAAATGCTGATCCGGGAGCTGTTACAACGCCTTCTTTCTCCAGAAGTTTCTCGCAAAATTCCACAGAAGTCATCCCTGTTTCTTTAATATTTACAAATGCATAAAAGGCTCCGTTTGGCGGTGTACAGGATAAACCTTTGATGCCATTGATCCGCTCCAGAACAAGTTTTTCTTCTTTTCTGCATACTGTCTGTTCATCATTGCAATATCTTCATCGCCATTTTTTTAAACGCTTCAATTCCTGCATACTGTACAAACTCAGGAAGACAGGAAGGCATATTTTCCTGCAACTTTGGCAGTCTGGAAAGGATATTTCTTGGTCCCGCCATATATCCAAGACGCCAGCCTGTCATGGCATATGTTTTAGAAAAAGAATCTACATAAATAGTGCGTTCTCTCATTCCATCTAAAACTGCAATATTAATATAATCTGTATCATTATAGATAAGATGTTTATATACAGCATCATAGATCACATAAAGATCATATTCTAAAGCTACTTTTGCAACGGTCTCCATGGTTTCCCTTGTTGCAACGCCCCCCGTAGGATTGCAGGGAGAATTAAGGATAATGGCTTTGGTTTTATCTGTCACTCTACTTTTAAGATTTTCATAAGTAAAGTTAAAATTATCCTTTTCATACACAGGTACAGGTACTGCAACTGCACGGTTCATCACAATCTCACCTACATAATTGGTATAAGACGGATCTGCGATCAGGATCTCATCCCCAGGATTAACAAGGGCAAGAATCGCCATATACATTCCCATCATTCCGCCTACCGTCACTACGATCTCACCTTCTGGATCGTAATCTACCTTGTCATACTGTTTTAAAGCTCTGGAAATTTCCTGGCGCAGCGGCAAAATGCCTGCATTATCCGTATAATGGGTACACCCTTCATCCAGTTTTTCTTTGCAGCTTCAATAATGTGCTTTGGTGTCACAAAATCTGGCTCACCAAGAACAAAACTTACAGTATCTTTTTATTTTTGCCAGGTCATACATTCTTCTGATTCCTGACTGCGGCAGATCTAAAAAACTGCTTGTTGTCTTCATTTTGTCTCCCCTCCGTTTGTTAGAAATACCTTCTCGAGCAAGTATACCTTTTCGTTTTTCTATCGACTTCTTAACTGTAACATAGTCTTGTTGTGAATGGAATTGCTATATATTCATATTAAGTTGAACAAAATTCACCATTCTTATTTACATTTGTTTGTGCAGGAATTATAATTTTTAACAGGGAGGGGATTACTATGACATTATCTGATTACATTATTTTTACAACTGTTTCCGAACTGAAAAATATGAGCCTGGCTTCTGATAAGCTTTACCTGACCAGGTCTGCTATCAGCCATGCCATTTCCCGCATAGAACGTGAGATAGGCTTTCCATTATTCATAAAAAATACACATGGGATCGAACTTACAGACAACGGAGCTGCCCTTCTTCCCCTTGCATATGCTGTTATACAAAACCACCAGCATTTCAATGAAAAAATCGCTGCGATCAATGGTCTGGCCTCTGGCAATGTCCGCCTTGGAACCTGCTCCAGTATCTGTATTAACTGGATCCCTGAACTTGTGAATAATTTCCGGCATCATTATCCTGACATACAGATCCATATATTTGCAGGTATTAATAATGCCCAGATCGTAAAAAAACTGGAGCAAAATGAGATCGATATTGGTATTAGTTCTTACTACTCTTGTGATACTATCAGTTCCTCTGCCATCAGTTCTACCGTCATCTATGAAGATGAAATGGTTTGTGTGGCAAATTCTGATTTTCACACAAGTACGCCCGGGATCATTACTGCAGAGGAACTGCAAAATTCTGCTTTCATTATCAGCGATCAGGACTATGGTGTAGAATCCCGCAGTGTTCTTGAAAAACTTCACTTAAATGCAAATTCCACTATTACAGCCACTGACGATGCCGGACTGGTTGCAATGGCATCTGCGGGTTTAGGATTTTGTATTTTAGGACGCCTGGTATTAAAAAGGAACAACCTCCCCGGTAAATGTCTACTCTTTTCATCCACGACAATTCCGCCATATTGCTTTGCTGCAAAAGAAGAATGTAGCCCTTTCTCCTGCTGCAGAAATTTTCCAGAAACATATTATAAGCTATGCCTCTTCCTATCCAAATCCGGCAATTCCATTCAACTTTTGATGAAAAATGTTCAATGGTCCTGTATCTGACAGGTACTTGTAAAAAAATCACCTGCTCCGTATAATGAATGTAAAGCAATTACCAACAGATCGTTCCTGAGATCTTGGCAAAAAGGGGTAGCAAAATGCAGATAAAACAAGAAAATGACGGACACGCCGTCATTGATCAGCTGACTGGAGAAGAAGTATTGACCTGCGCCATTAATATTGGAGAACAACTTTTAATGAGTGGTGCAGAAATCAGCCGTGTAGAAGATACGATACGCAGGATCTGTGCAACTTACGATATCAGGCAAAGCCATATATTTTCCATTGCATCCTGCATCATCGTGACATTAGAAACAAAAGATCATAAATGGATCACCCAGACCCGGCGGATATTAAGCCTATGGAACAGATATGTGGAAGCTGG
>ENA-OPZD01000288-OPZD01000288.1-human-gut-metagenome-genome-assembly--contig:-NODE-288-length-14798-cov-2.971713_pt1 | contig 14798 bp, 15 predicted proteins | sample MGYA00242479_ERZ504495 | MGnify/ENA primary metagenome ERZ504495 (study PRJEB26092, sample SAMD00036286) | human gut metagenome | host: Homo sapiens | study: EMG produced TPA metagenomics assembly of... | reverse complement strand
ATCTTTTATGAGACAAAATATGCACAAATGATAGGGGTTACATACTCTCCCACCACTTAGCCAACACTTGAAGTGTGAGTTTTTCGTTCGATTGCCCTATAGGGCAAAGCATAAGCGAGCTATCCCCGTGTGTCCCACAGTTTTATTAGAATGATATTATTGGAATTTTTATTGCAAAGATCAGGAAATTTTTCTTTTCTATATCCGGCATCATTCCAGATATTCGAATACCTTCCCTGCATATATTGATTGCTGCGTTTTTGATCCCGGTCCATTCGATTTCCGCATGCACACTCATAAATGCGATCACTCAGCTGCAGATCTTTCTTTTATGTTTCCACAGCAGCTGCAGGTTTTGGAACTGGGATACCAGCGGTCAATACGGACCCGTTTCTTCCCGGCACGTTCCATTTTATATGCCAAAATCCGTGAACATTCCCCGGCTATTGTCATGAACACTCTTTCCAAAACACATATCCTGGCTTATTTCTTTCATATTCAGATCTTCCATGCACACGATATCATAGGAATTGGCTATCTTCCTCGACTCCTTATGCAAAAAATCCTTTCGCTGATGTGCGATATGGGTATGGATCCGTGCCACTTTCTTCTTTTGCTTTTTATAACGGCTACTTCTTAGTTCGCAGTGGCTCAGTTTTACGCTGCTCCCTTGCAAGCTTCTTCTGAGCTTTTGAGAAAAAATGAGGATATGCTGCACGATTTCCATTGGAATTCCAACATATAACTCCTTCATGGAAAAATCAAGACCAATTGCGGTTTCTGCTTTCCTGGTTTCATGCACCGGTTCCTCGCAGGAATATAACAGAGCAACGTAATATCGTTCATCTGCTTCCTGACTAATTGTTGCACCTTTCAGCTGTAACATTCATCAATCTTCCGATGTTGTCTGATTCGGACCCAGCCAGCTTTTGGAAGTTTCAGTTTTCCATTTTGTAAGACGATGTTTCCATTCACATAATTGGTTGTATTAACTTTTCACAGATTTCTTTTTGATTTGAATTTCGGAAACCCAACTGAGGCATCACGAAAGAAATTTTTGTATGCAGTCTGCAAATGCAGCTGCGCATTACACAGTGCCAGACTGTCTACTTCCTTTAACCATGGAAACTCCGATTTATACCTGGCTGGTGTCAAGCTTAAGTTCTTCCCGGTTTTCTCATAATGCGCTTTTTTCTCAGCAGCATCCGGTTATAAACAAGACGAACGCAGCCAAACGTTTTTGCAAATAATTCCCTTTGTGCTTTATTCGGATAAATCCGAAAACGGTACACGGTGTTCACTTTTACCCTCTCCCTGTGTTTCAATGTACTGACGGATGACCTCAATTGGGGCACCGCCAGCACTCAGCAGACAAAAACTCTGGCTCCAGAATGTTTCTTTCCAGAGCTTTTGCCGGACTTCCGGATACTCCTTTTTAATCAGGCGGCTGCTTGCGCTTTTATATGCATTGATGAACTTACTCAGTTCTGATTTGGGATGAGCACGGAACATGATATGCACATGGTCCTGATCATGATTCCATTCTTCCAGTGTGATTCCATAATCAGGTGCAATACGTTCCCAGATCTCTTTTGCACGTTCCGAAATCGGATCATCTATTACTTTTCTTCGGTATTTTACAACCATGATCAGATGATAATACATCAAATATACTGAATGTGCATTATGATCCATTTTGTCCATATAGTCAGTCCTTTCTATCCTTTCGACTGATTATAGTATACCACACTTCGCATTGCAGAACAAGCGTTCTATCTTCTTTTTCTGCAATTCATCTCCCACCTATAGAGGAAGGAGAATTCTTGCTAACTTTTGTTAAATTTTTGGGGTGTTTGCTTTGCATTAGTTTTAAAAAGCTCCATTCTTTTTTAGAACGGAGCCTTGTGATATATACCTCAGGTGATTTTCTTAAAAACAAATCATTTATTTCCGAGAATAACTGCTATCTTAATTTCTTTTTCTGTATCACTAAGATCAAATTCTCCTCCATCTTCTACCATAACATGCACTTCATATAATGTATCCTCTGTAAGTTTATCCGGCAATGTTCCATCTTCTTCCTGAATATGCCATAACTCTGCAGGAACTTCTTTTAATTTATTCTCTTTATCATATGCATATAATGTAAATGTATCTGCTTTTCCTGCAATTCCTTTCATTCGTATTGCCACAGTAGTATTTGGATGTACATTTTCTACTGTAATCGTATTCAGCCAGCCTGCAACATTTCCTTTCCCGCCGGCTTCTGTAAATTCTTCTTGTGTTAGTACATTTCTCTTTGCCTTGTCTAAATCTACTTTTCGATAAGGCATCTCCGGCAGATAAACAAATCTGTCCTGCAATCTTAAGAGCTCCAGATATCCTGTCGGGCAATATAATGTATTTCCACTATTTCCTGCATACATGCCGATTGCCATATTGTTGTATCCCGGTTTATCTGAGACATCCATTGTAAATACTGTTTCTCCTGTTTCAAAATCTAACATGATGAATTGCCACATGCCACTTTCCAGATCCTGAACATAACCATAGATATAACCTGTCGCTGTAGAAAGCTTCATCATAGATGTATCATGGATATCGTTTCTGCACCAGATACTCTTCATTTCGTATCCGTCCTTTGTCTTAATGGTATCGACACGCTCTACTCCCGGCACAACCATCTTATTTCCCTTCTTCAACCAGTTTACATCGTAAATATTTTCATAGGTCTGTATAGAAGAATCGTTGTCTGCGTCCGCAAGTTTAGCACTTCCGGCTCCAAACCAGTTACATACGATTGTGCTGACTGTACCTTCTCCGTTATCATATACCATTGCTGAATTTTCTACCGACACCTGCATATTTTTCGGAAGCTCATCGATTACCGGCATGCTTGCCACTATTTCCCCGGTCTTCATATCTAATGCCAACAGATTTACCGGATCCTGATTATCTGTAAACATAACTAATTTGCTTGTCAGAGATGGTGAACATCCACCTCCCCAGGCAAGACCTCCGCCTGTAGTTTCATCTCCCTCTTTGCTGTCTTTCGCTCCCACGCTTTCATATGGGGTACACCACTGCACCTGTACACCATCTTTTGCATTTAATAAATAACAATTTTGATTCGTTAATATAACTGCACCTTCCTTTGACGATGCAATTCCATTCTCTGCACCTTCGCCAGGCTCCAATTCATATACAAATGTAGATTCTTTCAGATCAACATGTTCTCCCTTTAAGATGGCATCAATTGCTGCCCTTGAAATGTATCCCATTGCACCTTGCTGTTTACGTTCCGGATAAATACGGAAACCGCCTGTAGCAAACCATAAATTTCCTTCATAGTCAAAAACTACAGATAATAAGTTCTGATCCAATGTTTTCCCTGTAATTTCTTCTGCCGCTGCTTTAATATCAATATCCAGCACTTTTTCAAATTCCGGAAGGACATTTCCCGCATCATCTGTTGCTTTCAACATAAGCACATGGTTGTTGCTTGTCGGACATACCAGGCGATTGCTCTCATCTACGAATGAATATGAGCTTTGTATCACATATCCTCCGCCATCATGCTTTGCCGGTGAAAAATAACCTTCTGTCTGTGTTTCATCCGCATTAATATCACGGATAGCCAGTCCTCCTTGAAATGGAACAACAGCATGTCCATATGTATCAAAAAATACCGCCGGAGATGCATTTGGATTTACTTTTTCATAAGAAACATTAATTTCCGGATAAATATCAACCGGTAATACTTCATCTGTCGTATCTGAATTATAACAGTCCTGATGAACATTGGCATCACTCTTTGCCATATATGGATTATCATCAATTGCTTTTGCCGTAATCGCCTTAATTGGAACAACTGCATTTTCTTCTGTTGTCTTCTGCTCTGATTTTGCCTCCTCTGTCTTTGGTGTACCATTTGCACATCCCGATGTGAGCGTAACTGCAGATATAATAAATGCTAATAGTATTTTTCTTCCTTTCATTTATACTTCCCTCCTTTTCCAGCCTTTGTCATCTACTGCTTTTATTATAAAAAAACACTTCTCATTTTCAATCGCTCTGTCACGAATAGTCAAAAAATAGCACGAATTGTAAATCCGCCCCATAGTTTGTCTATCTGTTTTTAGGTGAAAATAAACGAATGAGAGAAAGCCTTTATATATTTCTTATTTGAAGGGGGGGCATACATAATGAACAATATTCTTCGCCCGACACTTGAACTTACTGTAATTATCCCTGGGATGATTCTTGCCTATCTTCCTGTAAAATCAACACTAAAAATATCTCTTCCAAAGCTAATTGCCTGGCTTTTTCCTCTTCTAATTGCACTCTGCATTTTGGGAGGTATATTATGCTCGGCTTTACAGATTGGCACAGGAATCATCTATAACATTATCTGTATTTTATTCCTTTTAGCCGTCTGGTATCCTGCCACTCATACTGTCCGAATCATGATCGATGATGATAATTTTGCTCAGATCTGGTATGTATTCTGGATCTTGCCGCTTATATTTATCAGACTGAATCTGTTCATGGTCCCAAAATATGATGGCACCTTATATACCGGACGGATTTTACAGATATATATTGTTGTCAGCCTTGTTCTGTTAATCATTCTTTCATTATTTTATACTCTGTTTTTATTAATGGCAAACAGTCTAAACCGAAATGCACGGCTTCAACAAGAAAACTATCTTCTTTCAATCCAACAGGAAAGATATACTAACCTCTGCAATGCAATCGAAGAGACACGTCAGGCACGACATGATATGCGCCATCATTTTCTTCAGCTATCCTCAATGGCTGAACGTAACACAATTCCTTTCCACGTGCAGATTGATCTTCCGGCACAAATTTCAGTCGATGAAACAGACTTTTGTCTTGTTCTTTCTAACCTGTTAGAAAATGCATTGGAAGCCAGCTTGAAGACCGCAAAATTCAGACAACGGATTGATATCAAAATCTATCGACATGCTTCTAATCTTATTTTAATTCAAATTGAAAATGCTTTTGATGGTAAAATCCAGCAGAATCATGGCATTTTTCTTTCTTCTAAAAGAAATCAAAATGGTATCGGAATTCAATCTGTCCGCCACATTGTTGAAAAGACTGGCGGTGGATGTGATTTCACGTACGATAATGGAATATTTACAGCTAAAATTATGCTTCGTCCTTGTATCAATTCATAAAATTTATAAAAAGAAATGGCCGGAACTTCAAAATTACAACCATTTCTTTTTTATCTTATTCTTCTTTCTTCTTGTTATCTCTTATGCAGTCCGGAATCTATTTTTTATATTCAACCTCGAATGATCCAAGTTCATATCCATGAACGCTTCCCTTTACCTCTCTGGATACAAGCTCTACTTTCTGTTCAAGATGTTCACTATATACTCTTGTTGTCAGAACCGTTTCCCCGTTATTAATGAATATCTCAATGGCTGATGTATCCGAAAAGATGGTAATATCCGAAAGCTCTCCATCTAGCAAGCGCTGCTTTCTTCCACGTCCGCTTTCTCCCATCGATAAGGTAAAAAGCCCGTCCTTCCAGCTTATTGTAACATCTTCACGAAGCTTAAGCTCCAGATTTTTTGCTTCTTCCACGTCAAGTCTCAGTTCAAAACAGCAGTCCGCAGGTGCCCACTTTGTAAATGCTTCCAGCTCGCAGGTAAATGCATTTTTACGCAGATCTTTCATCTCCTTTAATGGATGCTGTAAGATCTTTCCATCTTTCCATTCCAGTTCTCTTGGCATGGTAAGTGCATGGATCCAGTCATATGCAACCGTTGCATCATTATCATAATCTGCATCCGGAATCCCCATCCAGCCAATCAGGATTCTTCTACCCGCTTCATCTGCAAATGTCTGTGTCGCATAGATGTCAAATCCTTTGTCAAATTCCTGAAATTTTCCAAAGCTGTATGATTTGTTCTTCAGGTCAAACTCTACCGGAAAATATCCACACTGGTACACATTCTGGTAATCATATCCCTTCTGATCTACTCCCTGTGGACAGCATGTCATAATCTGCTGGCCGTCAATCTCGAACAGATCCGGGCATTCCCACATATAACCAAATGGCTTTGCTGTCCGCACCGTATCGTACCATTTCCAGTGTTCCAGATCGTCGGAACAAAACAAAAGTGCACAGCCATAAGATTCCGCATCACGGCCTCCCTGGATCATATAATAACGGCCGTCTTTTTTATAGATTTTTGGATCTCTGACATGCTTGGACATATTCACCGGATAATCATCATTGGTCATTACAAGCTTCTTGTATGCAATATTCTTTCCATCCGGACTGAATACGTGAATCGTATTCTGTTCCCGTCCATTCATGATATAATCATAATCTTTATCCCAGAGTTTTACATTTCCTGTGTAAAAATAGTGAATTCCATCTTCACAGGTATAGGCTGATCCGCTATATACACCGTCTCTGTCCCATTCTTCGTCCGGATAAAGGAACGGCTCTTCTTCTTTATAATGAATCCAATCCTTTGTTGTGTAATGTCCCCAAAGCTTCGTTCCCCATCCGGCAAGAAATGGTGTATATTGGAAATAAATATGATTCACACCCTGAAATTCACACAGACCATTCGGATCATTCATCCAGCCTGTCGGCGGCATCATATGAAAGTGAAGTCTGTTTTTATCTTTTTTTACATTCTCCCTCATACTTTCATGCTTCGGATATTCTGTTAAATATGTCTCTTTGTTCATCTGTTCCTGTCCACCTTATCCTTACTACGATTTCAGCCATCTTATCATTTTTTGCAATATGTTTTTCTTCTGTTTTGATGGTCTTTCCTTCCGGAAGCTCTGTGAAGATAACAAGAATCTCCGGAGAGTATCCATGCTTCTTCACCAGGTCGATGTCAAATCTGATAAGTGCTTCTTCTGCTGTTACTTCCTGTCCTTCTTTTACAAGTGTCTCAAATCCTTCACCGTTCATATTGACGGTATCTACCCCGCAGTGAATCAGGATCTCTGCTCCATCTGCAGTTGTAAGTCCGATTGCATGTCCGGTTGGATATACGAGTGATACGGTTGCCTTACATGGTGCCATAACGGTTCCGTCTTCCGGAAAGATAACGACACCGTCTCCAAGTACCTTGTTTGCAAATGTCGGATCTGTCGATGCTTCGATATCTTTTACTGTTCCCTCTGCTGCTGCATAGACTGCACCAGGCTCTTCTGTAATAACTGCCTTTGTTGTATCATTTTCTTTTGTATCGTTCTTTTTGTCATTTTTATTCTTATCCGGTGCTGACCACATTTTCCCAAAGATGACTGTACATACAAATCCAATCGTAATCGCGATTGCATGTGCAATGATGTAGTTAATGTACCCGTGATGTGCCGGATTAGCAATTGCCATTCCAGGAAGTGCAGTTGTACCGAATCCAAGAGCAGTAAGCTTTGAATAGTATACATATGCACCTGCAACTGCACCACCGATACATCCACCGATCAGTGGAAACTTGTAACGTAAGTTACTCCGAAGATTGCCGGTTCACTGATACCAAATAATGTCGAGCAGAAACTTGGAATACAAAGCTCTCTGGCTTTTAAGTTCTTCCAGTTCAGGGAAGATAACCAAGTACCGCACCACTTTGTCCAAATAAAGCTACAGACATCAGTGGATTTAAAAAGTTTGTTCCTGTCGATGCAATAAGCTGTGCTTCTACCGCACCGATAATGTGATGAAGACCTGTGATAACTACGATCTGCTGAACTCCGGCAAATAACGCATACCCGAATGCTCCCAGATGTTCTGTACTCCACATCAGTCCGTCTGTGATTCCATTAGAAAGAATTCGTCCTGCCGGACCTACAAGTGTAAAAAGTAATACCGTAGAGATAAATACTGTCAGCATTGGTGCAACCAGAAGCTTGATTACATCCGGAATTACCTTATTGAAGAATTTATCCAGTTTTGCAACTACAAATCCCATCATAAGCGCGATGATGATTCCTCCCTGGAATCCTACCATCTCAATCTTCAGTCCGAACAGACGGATAACTTCTATATCAACGGTTCCCTGTGCAGCCTGGTAAGCATTGGCAAGAGAACTGTCTAACATGATTGCTCCGATTACCATACCAAGAACCGGATTCCCGCCAAATCTTTTTACGGCTGAATAGCATACTGCCATTGGAAGGATTGCAAAGATACCTGTAGACGCAAGACTTACCAGCCGGTTGATCGCATATAAGGTATCATGTGTCTTTACTACTTCAAGTCCGCCAAGGACGCTTGTAATTCCCATCAGAAGGGCTGCTGCAAGAAGTGCCGGCATGATTCCGATAAATACATCAGATAACGCTTTGATCACTGCCTGAAGTGGATTCTGCCTCTTCGCACTTTCTTCCTTCAGATCTCCCAGTGACATATTCTGTGTATTCGTATACTCGGCAAATACCTCATATACATCATTCACTGTTCCAGCTCCCAGGATCAGCTGTAACTGATTACCTGCTATGAACGCACCTTTTACTTTGTCGATATCTTCCAGTTTTTCAATATCTGCAAGATCATTATCTTTCAATACGATCCTGAGTCTGGTTGCACAGTGTGCTGTTCCCTGGATATTATCCATTCCACCAATATTGGCTACGATCTGTTTTGATATTTCCAGATACTCATTGTTCTTTCCCATTTCTCTTCTCCTTGTATTGTTTTGTTTTGGAACCGGTTCCGTTCCTATGTTTTTATTATATACATCAGCTTTTGTATGTCAACACAAAACGCACTGCAATTTCATTTTTTGGAAACGGTTCCAAAAATTGATATCTAAATTTGTCTATATTGCACAAAAGCGGGTCTGTCAAATTGACAGATCCGCCTGATTCTCAGTTCTCTTTTACACTTTTTCTTTCTATAATTTCATACGGGTTGACCTGAAGCGGGCTTACCGGCTTTCCTAAAATCATCTGTATCATCGACTCAGCACTGGTCTCCCCCCAGTTCTTCCAGTCAAATTTTACCGTCGTAAGTGGCGGCTGTAACAGTTCTCCTGCTTCGTAATCGCCAAATCCTACCACGGATACTTCTTCCGGTATCCGTATACCTTTCTCTGACATTACTTTGTACACGCCAAATGCGATACGGTCTGTTGCGCATACGACTGCCGCCGGTGTCTTCATATGATCTACAAATTTCTGTACATTTTCAATTGCATTTTCATAAAAGAACGTTGTCTCTATGACTTCTTTTGGCTTTTTCTCACAGGACATAAGTCCATCGATCACTCCATGGCGTCGTTCTCCTCCTACTGCCGGGTCATCTTCAGGTACCCAGAGCATATAAATCTCCTTGAACTTACGTTGTCCGATATAATTACCCACCGCATATCCTGCATTGTAATCATCATTAATGACAGAATTCTCTCCCGGAAAGCGTTGTCCAAGAAACAGGATTGGAATTTTTAACTTCTTTACTGCTTCTTCGTATTCTTTTGTGCTTCCCGTCGCAAGAACCATAATTCCATCTACATTCATATTCTTCAGCCGTTCGATACAGCGTATTTCTTCTTCGATATCATTTTCCGTATGCATGATAAGAGGTGTATAATCATTTTTCTTAAGATAGGCAACGATTACTTCTACAAGTCTCGGTGTTGTTACCGAGTTAAATCCAGGTACCGTAAGTCCTATGATCCGGCTCTCTTTTGCATTCAGCCTTGCAAACAGATTCGGCTCATAATTATTTTCTTCGATGATTTTTTTATCTTCTGGGCCGTTGCATCTTTGACGCTTCCCCCGTTCAGATTATCTTGATACAGTACTTTTGCCACACCGGACATCTGGGCTATATCATTTATTGTCAGTTTTTTCCAAATTATTTTCCCCCATAGCGTCTATTTCGAACCTGCTTATAATACAGAGAACCTGCCAGTGACAGCTTCTTCCGGACACATGCCGATTCAAAATGTCTTAATATGTATTATACTCTTCTTTGAAATTTCCTGTCAAATTATCTCCTGTCCGAAATAGAGGATTCACACAAAGATTTTCAAGGGTTTGCGGAGAATTTAATAACAAAATATAACAGTTATTAAATCTCTTAAAACAGGTGAAATCTCAATCGGGATTTCTTTCTGCAGACGCTGCCGCAGGAATTGGTCTTCTCTCATTTTTCTCTTTCTCCGCTATAATATAACTGTTTTGGACTCTTTGGCTTATCTGGAATACTCAACTTAATTACGCCAGCTTCTACTAATGGATTTACATACGTCTGTATAGCATAAGTAACAGAATTTAACCCCAGATAATCACAAATTTCCTTTCTTGTACGCGGTGTTTTACAAAATACTATTAAATTATTTGTTTCTTCATCATTTGACATATCTTCATAATCATTCTTTGATTCTTTATATAGTTTTACAATAAAACTTCCTCTTTCATCCAAGAATTCTGGCTGTCTTAAGTTATATTTCTCCATTTCCATCCGGATTGTTGGAATTCCCGAATACCTGTTTTCTGTTATTCCCAATGTTTCAAGTGCCGATGCAAGTACCGGATTTCTTGTATCCGGTTGAATTTTTCCTAATTGGTCAATAGTGATTCTTCCATATAATCCACCTGGATTATGTATTTCAATCCTGTCTTCAAACATTATAAGTTGAATCGGCATTCCTTCTGTATGAATACTATAATCACGATGTACTAATGCATTTATAATAGCTTCTCTAACCGCTGTTATTGGATAGTCTGTTCTGTCAGTTCTTCGTCCGGTTGTCGGACTTATAATTGTCTTTGTCCGCATATTTCGTTTCACAAATAATAATGCCTCATCCAACATTTCCGGAATTGTTCCTTCTATTCTCTGATTATCCGAGAATCTTTCCCCCATGTCGCCAAGACTTCCTATTGTTCTCCCAGGAATTACAATTGCCGTAATACACAATTGTGGAAAATATGCCTGTGGATATGGACTAAAAAGCAAAGTCGCACTAAGCGTTACTTTCTCTCCTCGCTTTATGCTCATAAGTTCATAAATACTTTCATTATCAAGTGTTGCTAATCTTTGTTTTCCACTCTTTAATAGTTCAACATAACGATTCAGTTCTTCCTGATCCAATGACATTAATGTTACCCTCGGAACCTCACGGATATCGTCTTGATATTTTCTTCTATATGCTTCATAACTATATATTTCGTATTTTGTCATCGGTTCATCACTATCTCCAATACGGGTATAGGCCCCCTTCAACCTTCCACGTCCTTGATAATAGCAAGGTCTGTCTGCCAAATCTATTCCGGGAATTTCAGCAGAAACAAATTTTTTATTTTTCCTTCTCTACAACTGTAATAAGTGGCCGTACAACCGGATTCATCTGCAAGCATTGCTCATTAATTTTCTTTTGAATGTCCTGAGCATCATAAACACCAACTTCTTTATAATCTTGTTTCTCATCAATTCCAAAAACAATATGCCACCATCATCCTGATTAGAAAAAGCTTGACAAAGAATCATATAATCGTTTCGGACATCCTTGCTCCGCTGATTTCAATTCCAAATTCTGCGTTTTGCATTTCATTTTTTGAATTAATTTTAGTTTTTCATATAATTCTTCTGTTGTCATTTTAGTTTCAATGTCCACTTATTCCTCTCTATATTTTCTAGTCCATCTCTTCTTCCCAATAATCATACGCATCGTCATATCCGTCCTCATAACTACCACCCAACACCAATGTCCGCCAGCCTTTGGCATTGAATTTCTTCGACAATTCCTTTGTCTCATCAATCCGGCTACAGAAGATTAATCCCTTCACACGGTCACCACTGTATCCAAAATCGTCTCGTTTATCCGGCGTTGCGGTCATAGCAAGCCACAGTTTGGGTTCGAAATAGTCCAGGACTTTTTTGTAGCTGTTGGCGGCGCTGTGGTGGGCTTCGTCGATTATGATCGCATCAAATGCGTTCTTCTCATAGCGATGCAAGTTCTCCTCTTTGCTCAATGTCTGAATGGTTACAAAGATAAAGTCCTTGTCATATTCCTGATATTTTCCCGTTACCAGTCCCATCGAAACTTGTCCACTGAATACCTTGCGGAATGACTTCTTCGCCTGCTTCGCAATCTGATTCCTGTGTACTAGAAATAGCGCTCTTTGGAATCCCAGTTCTCGCATGGCGAATGCGGAGGCATAGGTCTTTTTACAATGATAACGATGAATGCAAAAGTTCTTAGAATTATAAGAAGTTCCTTTGTGGTACCAATCGGAAAGACGATGTGCACGTACTTCTTTGGAAATAGTAGTCGGATCTTTACAGAGGAATGCTGCAATATTTGTGACATGCTCCCACCACTTAAATCTCTGATTTTGAAGTGGGGGCTTCTTGTTCAATGGCTCTACTGAGCCAAGTATCTACAAGCTATCCTCGCGTGCCCCGCGATTCTTTTGCCCGGACACGGGCATATTTTCTTGTTTTTCTATTGTCCGGATACGGACAGTTTATGCTGTCAACATCCTTCTTGCCTCTTCACGGATGTTGATTGCTGCATTACGATCTCTATCCATCTCATTTCCACACGCACAGCGATAGACTCTTTCGGATAATTTCAGTTCTTTCTTTATCCTTCCACATTTACAGCATTTTTTACTGGAAGGAAAGAAACGGTCTACCTTTACCATTTTCTTTCCTTTCCATGCCAGTTTATAGTCTAACATTTCCCTGAACATTCCATATCCATTATCCTGTACGCTTTTTCCGAAATGCAGGCACTGACCCATTGCTTTCATATCGATATCTTCCACTGCAACTGCATCATAACTATCTACAATCTTTCGACTAAGTTTGTGCAGATAATCTCTTCTCTGATTTCGTATCTTTTCATGACATCTGGCAACTTCTTTTTCTGCAATTCGTAATTATGACTTCCTCGTACGCATCTTGACAACTTTCGTTGCTCCCTCGCCAACCTTTTTTCATTTTTCTGAAAAACCTGCTTCTTCCGTCTCAATCTTTTCTGAAAACACTGCCATTCCCTGCATTGCATAATCAATTCCAAGTATCTTTGCAGTACTGTAATCTGATTCAGCTACTTGATTTTCACAGCTGTATCCTTCATACAACAGGCTTGCAAAGTATTTTCCGGATGGTTCCATACTGACTGTCACTGATTTCAGACGAAAATCTTCTGCTGGCTCTCTGTGTTTTTTCATGGCAATCCATTTTAACTTAGGAAGTCGGATTCGCTTACTTTCCACCAAAATATTTCCATTGACCAAATTCGTTGTATAGCTGTTTCTGGAATGATGCTTTGACTTGTATCTTGGAAATCCAATCTTGGGTTCCCGAAAAAATTCTTATATGCCTTTTCCAGATGAAGCTGGACATTTGCCAGCGCCAGCGAATCTACTTCTTTCAAAAATGGATATTCCTTTTTATACATGGCCGGTGTATTTTTTAACATTTTCTTCGTCTTTTCATACTCCTGAATCTTATCATTAAGCATTTGATTGTACAGGAAACGACAACAGCCAAATGTTTTGCCTAGAAGTATCTTCTGTTCTTCTGTCGGATAAATCCGGAAACGATATGCTATGTTCAATACTTTTTCACTCCCTGGCTTTCAATGTATTGACGGATTACTTCTACCGGAGCACCTCCAGCTGTCAGTAGGCAGAAACTCTGACTCCAAAAGGCTTCTTTCTTGCTCTTTCTGAAATTGGATTGTCAATGACTTTTCTTCGATATTTCACTACCATGATCAGATGATAATACATTAGATATACTGAATGCGCATTATGATCTGTTTTTTCTCTAACAATTTATGTTTTCGACTGACTCTATAATACCACGAATCGCATTGTCGAACAAGTGTTCTTTTTGTTTTTTTGCAATTCATCTCCCACCTGCAGAGGAAGAAGATTCTTGCTATATTATGTTAAAATTACGTTAATCAGTAGTTTTGTGAATATGTCTGTTCGTGTGATCTTTGCTGCTATTCTTGTGTTCCATTTTTCATTGCAAATTGAAGCATTACCGTTTTTCTTATCTTGCCGGATGGATTGGAATGCTTGTGGCGGAAATACCGTTGCTTTTGAAGAAATTTTAATTTGTAAGTTGGCCAACTATAAATTATAAATTTGATATGGGTGTCAAAACATAATAATTATCGCCCATAGAAATCTATGTTCCTTGAAAATTTCTTATAAAACAACAAATATCCATTGTTAGCTCTGTTTTGGGGTAATAACCCACACCACTGTTTCTGCTCTGTTAACTGATCTGGGGAATTAAGGCGCACTGACCCACACTGTTCAGATATCCAAACAGCTTCTTGAAGTTCAGGGCTGCCAGTTTTATCCCAAAACGGAGTTTAGTGGGGAGAAGCCCTCTTACCGGCATATGGTCTATCTGGTATTTCCTCCACAGGATGGATGGGATTGTTTCCACTCCGTTTCTGATCCGGGACAATTCCTTATATTTTTCTGTCTTCATTTTCTTTTGTGTCTTTGCTCTGTCAGAGGATTTTTTTAGACAGAAAAACCACACCTGGTCCTTTAAACATCTTGGGGTTGCACTGGTCACGGTGTGGACAGTTTTCACATTTGTTTTGGAAATGATATCCTGCATTGTCCAGTCTGGTTGATATAATTGCAGCGTTTGTATTGTCCCTGCCGCTATAGGCCCCATCTGTTATAAGCACTGTTGGCTCCTCTGTTTTTTCCATGGATTCAACAGTTTCCACAATGTTTGCTGTATAACCACGGTTTTGTTCCCCTCTTTTCACGGTAAGTTGCATCCGGGTCAGAGGAATTCTGCA
>ENA-OPZD01000287-OPZD01000287.1-human-gut-metagenome-genome-assembly--contig:-NODE-287-length-14814-cov-1.856267_pt1 | contig 14814 bp, 19 predicted proteins | sample MGYA00242479_ERZ504495 | MGnify/ENA primary metagenome ERZ504495 (study PRJEB26092, sample SAMD00036286) | human gut metagenome | host: Homo sapiens | study: EMG produced TPA metagenomics assembly of... | reverse complement strand
TTGCTCGCAGTCAAAATATAGCGGTAGGGCCTGGTCGTGGCTCAGCAGCTGGTAGCATTGTAGCGTATATTTTGGGGATTACAGATATTGACCCATTGAAATATAGTTTACTCTTTGAGCGTTTTTTAAATCCTGAACGTGTAACTATGCCAGATATAGATATTGACTTTTGAAATATTGTCCCTAACATCCATCATTTATTCAGCAATAGATTCTAAATATTTTTGAACTTTGCTTACCGAATATAATACGCGACGACCTATGAATATTCTTGCCCCTGCCTGCTCGCCTATTTTTCGAGCTGTAGCGCAACCGCAAGACAATATGCAGATAATTTTTCAATATCCACAGCAATAACATCGGGTGAAATACGATCGTTTGTTTTATTCATATGTTTAATCCTCCAGATTTCTATTCTAGGTTTGTAAACATAATAATTAGTTCGACCGTAACCCGCATACTGAAAAAATAAGAGGGAATGTATGATACACGCCCTCTTATGCATTTTAATAACCATCTTCAATTACATCACCCGTAGAATCCAAAAGAACCGAGTTACGGGCTTTGCGATAGATGGTTTGTCCCTGAATTGTTTTACCGGAACTGTCTTTGATTGGGTTTCCGCTTGAGTCTTCGATGTTATCTAAGAACACGAACTCGTTAGGATATCCTGCGAAAGCCGTTCCGGTAATAATTGTACCATCTGCTTTGTGTGCTGTATAGCCCTTTAGCAAAGCTTCTTCCGTAACAGTATCGCCGGTAAGGTCGATCAAAACTTTATTGCCGAATACGACTTTATTCGCAGCCATTTGACAAAACCTCCTTATCCGATTGTAACAGTCTTTCCTCCGGCAGAGTTATCGGTTTCTACATATGGGATTGCCTTAACTGTAACCTGAGATAAGCAGTTGTACTCTTCATCGGGCATGATCGTCTGAGCTTCTTTGGACGGTGTTACTTCCTTGCTCTGTGGCTTCATATCCTCAGAACCAGACATAGCACCCTCAACGCCAAGAATCGTCACACCCTCACGAATGTTAGTAGCAATAAGCTTTGCCTGTTCGGTGGGCGTCAATAGACACCTTACCAGAGCCATCATGATAGCCTTGCGGTACTGTATATTCTCCAGCCACAGTTGAGATGATACCCTTGACAGCGCCGTTGTTCTTCATAGTACCTGTAAGCTTACTTCCGCGGGCGTGCGCAGTCTTTCCTACGAGAATCTCAGCGACAGCCGCAGTATCTTCGGAAGTATCGCTGTCGAATGTACAGATACCCGTGATCTTTGCACCACTCTTATCATGAGCAGTAATACCTTTGAGGACCTTATCTGCACTGACGGAATCGCCAGTAAGATCGATAAGGACATCCCCCCCGTAAATGACTTTGTTTACATTCAGATTTGCCATAATGTTTAGTCCTCCATGACACTTTCATTATTTTTCTTTATCAGCAGTCTTGTTGTACTGGGATGTACTGATTCCAAGGATAACACCAAGGAAAGTATCAACCGCAGTGATGGTTCCGACTACCTGCTCTCCATACGGGAGACCCCAGATTCCAGCCAGTGCAAAATATAATGTACCAGCAGCCGGAAGCAGATACATAGCAATCCACTTAAGGATGTCGTATGTCTTGTTACTCATGCTCATTGTGCTCTTCCTCCTTCTCTATAAATTTATGAATCGGGAGTTTGTCCACCTCCTGCATAATTCGCTTTGCTGAACCATTCCCGCCCATACGTTCGTAGTTCGTAGAGATATACCCTCAGATTTTCATATTCATCCTGGGTTACACACCCACGGTCAATGTACGACATTCCAAGATACATGATCCTGTCATGTGCCAATCCAATAAGCATCTCTGTTTTTTACATCTTTTTGCTCGCTTTTCTTTTGCAAATAGGCCCACAGCCCAGAAGATGCAAGAACTGAGCTAAAGATCGTAAGTACAACCTGAAACCATGGTTCCATCGTTTTCCTCCTTCTTTTATGTGCAATCATGCAGACCTATCAGAAACAATCAGCTTCTTGTTGACTATTGTGATTTCCTTACTAAATAGGTCTTCGTAAAGCTGTATTAAATTCTTTCGTTGTTCTCTGGATAAGAGTTTATAATGTCCTCCCATCCAACCGCGAAACATATTTTCGACATTGTCGTAATCCGCTTCTTCATTTTCAACCTTAACGGCAAGTTTCTTGAGTTTTCTACGCATTGCGGTAACTCGATCCGGGTTTATTCGTTTGATGACTTTACCTGTATCCGTAAGTGTGTACTTGATTTGCAAGAATTTGTATTTGCTCGAAATCTTAACGATTCTGGTTTTCTTACGATTGATATGGATTCCAAGTTCGGCTGCTATTTTACAGACGTTTTCGAGCAAGTTTTCAAGCTCTTCTTTACTGGGATTCATGATGTACCAATCGTCCATATACCTTCCATAAAATTTCTGCTGACGCACATACTTGACGTAATTGTCAATCGGATATGGATAATAAATTCCAATGACTTGTGAAAGTTGATCCCCAATATTGACGGACTTCTCCATCCACTTTTCGCCAGTGAGCTTCTCTTTTGGAATATTCCGATACTCCAGTTTATTGAAAGTATCGATCATACAGGTCTCGTATTCCTCGTCAGACATATACGAAACATCGATCTGGAAACCCTTAAATATCAACGTTAAAAGCCAGTCAATAAACTCATCGTCATTGAACAGCTTCAACAATTCTCGTTTAGCAATCTCATGGATAATATTGTCATAGAACTTTGAAAAGTCACCGAATAGAATATAACCGTCATTTCCGTATAATTGGTAGTATTTGTGGAGATGGATTTCAAATCGTTTTCTCTGTTGTGAAATTCCGCGCCCCTTGATAGATGCGCAGTTATCATAAATGATATGTTTTCTAACTTCTGGAAGTAAAACCTCATCGCACAGAGAATGTCGGACAATGCGATCGCGGATTTGAATGCTTGTAATAGGTCTTATTCGGCCTCTTTCGTGCAGCTCGATTCCTGTGTCGGTCCATTTTGAAGTGTCCGATTTATTAGATCGTTCTTGGATTTCAAATATATACCGCAGGGAATTATCATGATTTTTGCGTCGATTCTTTCCACTTGCTGCTTTTCACAGAGACCTTATAAGCCCTATACAAGTTATTGGCGTCACAGACAATCTCCTCGTAGTTCATAACCTATTCACCGTTATAACAATACTTACCGTAGTAAATTGTATTAGGCTTTATTATTTATCCTTGCGGAACGGATAGCATCTCCTTCTTCGTTGGTTAATCGAAGAATCCGGACGAACTCCATTAGAGTTCGAAGCGTTGTTGTAGTTCGTATTGCCATTGTTGTTCACATTGGCAAAGTTAGCCGAAGAAACGACGCAATTTTAGATTGTTACCCTTTTTCTAACCGCGACTTAATCGCCATGTCTCTTTGACGCCACCTTTTTATCAATCCGATTTCTCGGTCGATAGCTTTAACATACCGGTTGTACACATTCAGATCTACATCGAATATTTCAACAACCCGCTGCAACTCGTTGATGAGCTGCTCGCAATTTACAATGGCCGCATTCTGGTAATCTCTCCTGGTCTCGTACTCGTGCATTGTCCGTGGGTAAATGGTGTTTGCCGCTCTAACATTGCTCGTTATCAGGGAAGCACACTGGTTACTTTCGATTTGAACTCCGCATCAGTTCCCTGTACTTAGCAAAGTTTTCTTCCGAAATTTCTCCATACGCATACTTCTTCCGAACAAAGCCGTCCACATCCTTAACACCAAATCCCCTCTGCATAAGGAGTATCAGCATATCATGCAACTCGATCGATACGTAATCGCTTCGAATTTTGACTCTTTTTCTGTCGCCTAACAGAACGCTCATTCGTAATCTTTACCGGTGATCTCAGCGAACTCCTCTTTGGTGATCCAGCCCATCTTCACCGCATTACGAACTCTGGTCTCATTCCACATTTTCATGCTGTACCAAAGCTTTACTTTACTGTAATTCTTGCTATGTTCCATGGTGATCCTCCTTCTTAAAGCTCTACATTGGACATCATCGCAATGTAGGCGATGTCAGACTGCATTTTGGTTCTGGCAAACTCCTCCTCAGAAATATCTCTAAGGACAAACCAGTATTCGCCAGGAACCTGCTCAACGATCTGAACCAGCTCCATGTTCGGATGAACAGTCTCGGTTGTTCCGTCGCTGATAGTAACCGGAGAGCAGTTATCTGCAAATACAGATTCCTCGATTTTTTCTGTAGAAATGAAATTGTTTCCGTTCAGCTTAAGATTGGAAATCTCAGTTCCATCACCGAGAATAATTTTATAGATTTTCTCTTCCATGATTAGAAGCTCCTTTCAAAAATATAAACGGGGCACAAGGCCCCGCGATTTTAATTAACCAACCGGGAAGACCGGACGAACACCAAAAGAGTTCGAAGCGTCGTAGTAGACCGCACGGCCACCGTTGTCCACACCGGCAAAGTAAGCCGAAGAAACGACGTCTCTTAACCACTGGTTGTAAGATCTGTTTACGATGAATCTCGGACATACCATGAACAGCGCCAGCTGAGTCTTGCTGATTGTGTGGATACTCGGAACTGTTGAACCATCAGAAGTTGGACTGAAATGAGGATGGCCATACATCATAGGTTCGTTCGGGAGCTCAATGCTGGAATCGAACCATGCTCCACCTGACGGTCTTCCATTTGCAACCGCATTGCACAGGTATTCTCTGTGAGTAAGAACAGACCCCTGGAAAGCCGCATTTACGATTGTTTTGGCGTTTGCCAAGTTACTCTTGTACATCGCAGAGCCACATATCCACCGGTCGTAACATTGGTAGTATTCATCTGCGCATTGTAAAGCGCCTCATCCGGCATGATAACGAGATGATGGCTGGTAAATGCAGTATCACCGCAGTTGTACCAGTAATCCATATCAACGATACGCCAAATACGACCTCCGATACTCCAATAGTCGCCAAGGAACATTCCTTTAAAGGAACCGTCCTTAATAGCAGCTTTCTGTACTGCGGTCAGCGCTGTACCAAGATTCTTGCCTCTGAAGAGTACCCGGCGAAGCTCCACCGGAGCAAAGCCATCAAGCATAGCAAAGAGTGCGTCTTCAGCTGCAATAGCCTTGTTTCCGTCCGTAGTCCCGACGAGTAATTTGTTACCGGATACCAGCTCGTTGATCTGGGTGAGTTCGGAAAGATTTACTCCTCCGATAAAATCTTTGGAACTTAAAAGACCGATTAACGCCTTTGCTAAAGCATCTGCCGCAATGGTCTTTGTCCCGTTAGGTCCGTCAAGCAGGAAAATATTACTTGCTGCTAACGCCTGGACCTTTTCGTAGTCTGTGATTTTCATTTAATGAATCCTCCTTTATTTGATGACAAAAATAGCCCGACCTTCGATAACATCGCCATTGCTGTCACGGAGAAGATCACTGGAATATGTACGTCCAATGACCGTATCCAAATTGCTGTCAGTAATGGGTGCGTCCGAAGAATCGAGCACGTCTCCGTAAGTACGGTATCCATTATCATAAAGCTTCTGATATACCGTGTATTCGTTTTCAAGGTTGGAACTGAACTGGTTAAGAATATCTACCTGCTCCTGCAATTCCAGCAGCTTCTTAGCAAGCTTGCCGCCGTATTGCCATCTAACAGTGCCTGTAACTGATCAAACCATTCTCGAAATTCTGTTTCTGACTTCTGTTTCCAGTCAGCCATTTCCGCAGTATTGATGCTTGTGTATTCGTTGAACCATCGCCTCCCATTTTCTTTCCAATAGGTACTTGTGGCTTCCATATCTGCTGTATGCTCCGAGTACCAAAGGTTCCACTGAGCTTCCCATGTCAAATATGCAGACTGAATCTCCTCAGTCTGTGCCAGAAACCAGGTAGACCACTGCTCTTTCCAAAACTTATTTGTTTCTTCCATATCAGTAGTCTGCTTTTTCGTAGAACTCTTTCCACTGGTCCTGCCATTGAGCAATCAAATCATCGATTTCGACCTTGTCCAATGGAGCCGTTACGAATGGACACTCTGAAGTTCCAACGCAGTTCGTGATGTTTGCCTGTCGAATAGAAGTAACTCCGGCGCCGACATAAATATACGCCAGCGGATATTGCCAGCGATCATTTGTCTTCACCATCGTAGGTTTCGTTGGATTCGATGCTGGGGTTCCTTTAATGATTTTGATGTCATTTGCTCTGACGGCCTCTCTCGAATCCACTTCAAGCACAACTGCATCATATCGGTTCAGCAGAATCTCGGACTGTGGAACTACTAACGGTAACAGAGCGTCATTCAGCGTCCAAGTGTGATTGAACCAGGCTCGTCCGACACCAACGTTGATAATCATTGCTTCCGATTCTTTTACAACCATTGCAGTTCCGACATGCTGCAATATTCCGTCCTGAATGATTCCATCGAAAATGCTGGACATCTGAATAGCATCGTAGCGCCGATCTCCTTCTTTTGAATTATAAAATCCAAATGTTACACTCACTTCTTCATCACGCTCCTTCCTGTTCTATAGTCTTAAAAGTCGGATAGACGGAATAACCGTCCTTATCTTCTGAACGAACAATTTCAAGAATACGAGCTTTTGTCTCGTGTCCGTATTCGTTCGCAATCTGTACAATGTCCCCCGTTAAAGAAATCTTTTCCATACTGGAACATGATAGTTGTTTCCGTTTCTCCCTCAAATGAGGTAATGCTCACATTTTCTGCAAGTTTTTCTTTTCCTCTTTGCTGCAACTGAGCCATATACTCGGCATCGGTCAATGCATCATCACTTCCAACATTCGAAGAGATGTCACGAGCATCCGTAAACAGTTCCCTACGATTCAAACCAGAACCACCGCCAACTGTAGTGTATCTTCGACCAGCACCCTCGCCTTCTCCACCAACCAAAGTCACGGTTTTCAACGAAGCTTTGGATTCGATATAGTTACTGTTGATGATATTCTCAAATTTCGGAGAAAATATAACGTATGGATTCTCTGTCTGATCGTATGACCTGTCAGAACCGGCATACAATTCAAAGACGAACTGCTTTTCATCGTTCAGCGTAATCTTGAAACCGATACCCTGCTCCTCGCAAATTTTCTGAATGACATCGTATAGATTATCACCTGTATATTGAGCTTCCAGTTTCAACTTTGTAATTGCCGGGTCGATTGATTCTTTGAAAATAAAGTTTGGAATTTTTCGATTGCTGTCTGATGGGGAAATTACATTCTCATTGAGCAATGTTTTAATTCCGTTTTGAAGATTTCCGCTCAATAGCTTCTGTCCCCAGACGATTCGCCTATCGAGAATAGATTCTAACGAGCGTCCAGTAACCGTTACATGGTTACCGTCTTCGGTATCGGAAGTAATCTGGATTTTTTCTACGATCATCACATGCTCAGATTCCTTGCTCTGCAAATAATAGTCCTGTTTGATATAATCCAGAAGACCATCTCGCATTGCTTCATACAGCTCAAAGTCACCATAGGCATAATACCGATCAGTCCAGATGAAAGATTCGTACGTATCCACGATGGAGACTGCATCCAGGTCAGTGTTTAAAATCATCACATCCATAGTGCTTATACCCCCTCGTAGACAATACGGTTCTCAATCTTAAACTGTAAATTTGTACTTCCGTACTCAGCTGTATAAGCAAAGATGTTGTCGCCCTTCGCAAGCTGGAACCAATCTGCATTTTTATCCAGGCAGTTCAAGATGTTTGTAGTCTTTCCGTTCCTAAGAAGCGTAATCGACTTGTTTCCTTTTACAGTGCAGATGATAATTTCGTCACCTGCTATAATTCCAGAGCCAGTGAATTTCTCCAATTTATCGGTATCGATCCGCATCACTTCACGAGTACCGGTATTATAGATTGTGATATTGCTGGCTTCACCGATTGCATGAATCGTAATAGTCACTCCAATTTCAGCGTCGCCATTATACACAACCACCTGCTCTGTTTCATTTTTGATTTCTCCCATTTCCAGCAACGGGTCCTGAAGCGATTCGTTACTGAAAGGAAACTCAAACAGTGCCTCTACGCCATAGAAGATAGTCGTGTTGATTCCGTCTTTTCCAGCAGAATAAAAGAAAGGATTCGGACACACGATTGAGATATCCGAACCCTCATCTTTACTGAAGATTGCTGGGTCATTTGATTCGACGTACCCTTCAATCTCCGCCTGCCTGTTATCGGTTTCGATAAGTATTGTGAGTTTCTTTTTAATAGGTAAAATACTTGTATGAAAGCTGTCTTACGTCTTCGATGGAATCCTTCCACATATACGCAAGAGAAATAACAATGTTTCGGCTCGGCATCCTTGAAGAATTGAACAGGCTTCCATCGTTTGTAGCGATTTCTGTCGTATTGATGTTCGCTTTTCCCGGCCCCAAGCCAGTTACAGACTTGATGATGAAACCGGATTCCTCCGGTCTCGCCAAATCAAGTCGGATACTATCGCCAAGATAGTTTGTAAACGTGACTGCTCGAATCAAGTTTCCACCATCCTTTCCATCGCCGAGAACTGATTCTTCGTCTGCCGATAAATCTCTGTTCTCGACAGTGCCTTAGGCGAATAGTTATTCTGTGTAAAGTTATAAGAGTTTCCTATATTCGGATTGGTATCTTCATTTTGAAGATTCTGTCCACGAGATGCTACAATTCCTGTGCTGACAGTCAACGCCTGTGATCTGCTGAACAGCGTATTCAGTCGATGACTCTTCTCTTCAACATCTGACAGATCCAGAATCGGTCGAATCGTAGGCTGACCATCAACACCGTTGTCGATCATATCCTTGACTTTTGCGATTGCATTTCCGAGACCTGTTTTTGCCGAATCAGCCATATCAGCGCTGGCATTATATGCCTTCACTGCATAAGTTCCGATGGCATTGACGAATCCCAATCCAAAGAAATCACCGATGTGATATCCGACTCTGGAAGGTGAATGCTCGTCCAGTTCGTCTTCTGCTGCTTCTGCCGCAGCCCTTGCCATTGCTCTGGCTTTAGCTTCCGCGCGGTACGTATTCTCACTGATTCCATCAGCAAATCCCTCTACCAAGTAAGCACCAGCCTGTTTAAACTGGTCATGGTAATCCCGGATAGCCGTTACAGAAGCATTAAGATTGCCAGTGAAAGCTGTTTTTACTTCTTCGGCTTTTTCCTTAACGCCAGCGATGAACTTAATCATGCACTGCATTCCTGCATTTTGAAATTCCGGATACTTGTTTGCGATAGCTGTAAGGCACGAACTTAAGATGTTTACAAACGCATTTCTGGTCTCGTAATCTTTCGATTTAATTCCAGCGATAAGTTTGATCATGAGGTTCGCACCAGCCGTATTGAACTGGGTCTGCTTATTATTGATCGCAGTGACACAACCGCTAATAATGTTGGTGATTGCAGTTTTGGTATTTCCGTCCTGAGATTTAATTCCGCTGATGAATTTTGTCATCAACGTAGAACCAGCCGTATTGAACTGGGTCTGGTAGTTTGTAAGTGTCGTAAGTACAGCCTGCATCATGGTCGTAAACGTAGATGTCAAATTGCCTTTCTGAGCATTAGCTGCATTGATGAATGTCGTCAGCATAGAGGTCGCGGCGGATGTCACTCTTCCGCTTGCATCTGTAAACGCATTGATGAAACCATCGATACCGTTGTTTCCAAGCTGAATCAGCGCTGTGCTGAAACCGCTCATACCACTCGTATCTAATTCCGCCATTCCTTTAGCCATTTCAACAAGCCGATTCACCTGAGCGATCACACTTGACATGATTCCGGTATCAATTCCAGAAATAGAATCTGAATAACTCTTAATTCCGCTTCCGAACTGAACCAGGCTATCGCCAAAACTACCAAGATCGTTGTCGCCGGTAAACCAGCTTACAAGTCCTCCAGTGTTTGGAATGGTATTGGCAAGCTCCACCAGGCTTTACCAGCTGTTGCCGAGTTCGTAATAGCCGCAGAATCCATACCCATAACTAGCTTCGGAATATGCCTTCATTGCTTCACCAAACGGTACAAGTTTCTCACCGAAAGTATCGACATCGTTGTTTCCGGTAAAGAATGCTACAACGCCACCAGTGTTCGGAACCGTGTCAGCAAGCTCGACTAATGCCTTGCCAGCCGTTGCAGAATTGGCGATTGCATCCGCTTCCAGTCCACGAACTGCATCACCAAATGCCTTCATTGCTTCACCGAATGGCACAAGCTGTTTTCCAAACTCGCCCATATCGTTTTCGCCAGCAAAGAATCCTACAACACCACCCGAATTTGGAATGGTTGTTGCCATCTCTGCCATAGCCTTTCCAGCGATTGCCGCTTCTGTAACAGCATTTGCGTCGAGTCCAGTAATTGCGTCCCCGAACTGTTTCATAGCTTCGCCAAATGGTACAAGCTGTTTTCCAAAGGCAGTCATGTCATTTTTCTCCTGCGAAGAAAGACACCAATCCACCTGTATTTGGAATTGTCGCTGCCATTTCAGCTAATGCTTTGCCAGCTGTTGCTGCATTTGCGACGATTTCTCCGTCCATGTTTCCGATAGCCAATGAGAAATCTCTCATAGCTTCGCCAAACGGTACAAGTTCCTCTCCGAACTTAGATAAGGACGATCCTCCTGTAAGCCAAGAAGTCAATCCCTGTAAAATATCAGCCGCTGTTAGAATAAGCACAGTCTCGGCTAATGCCTTTACTCCGTCCATCATAGATGGCTGAATCTGACTAGCTCCCTGCAAAAAACGGCTGAACATTATTCATAAAAGCGGATAAATCAGCTCCAATTTGCGGGAACTGACTCGACACACCACTCATAAATCCGCCGACGATTCCGCCAACAAACTGACCGATTGCCGTTCCGATTCCCTGTAAAAGCTTTCCGCCTTCTCCGATAAGCCAAGAAAGTCCTGGAAGTTTCGATAAGAGTCCAACGGCCGCAAGCACTAATGCCATCTCAGCGACGACTGCACCCATTCCAAGAATTCCAACCATTGCTCCCGGAACAAGTGCTGCTGTTGCACTAAGAGCAAGCATAATAGCTGATAACAGACCGATTCCGGCAATTCCTTTTAATAAAGCTCCAGTATCGATTCCGCTTAACGCATCGACGATACCAGCAAAGAATACCATAAGGACATCGATTCCAGCTTTAATCAGTGACGGCAAATTACTAGCGATACCCTCTAAAATCCCAATAAGGAATTTGAACGCTAAATCTACGATTTGAGGCGTATAAGTAACCAAAGCTGCTAATACACCGACCACTAATTGTAATGCTCCGTCTGCCAGCTGAGGTACGCAGGACACAAATACATCAATCATGGTTAAGATAACTGCCTTTACAGCCTTTCCAATAGCTGGCGCTCCAGCAGCAATAACTTTACAGATCGCAATAAGCCCTTCTCCAACTTTTGTAAGAACAGCTGGAATTAAACCAGCGATACCAGTAACGATAACCGTCAGTGCTGCTACGATTGCTGTTGCTCCAGCGGCACCGGCGGTTGCCAGCGCTGTGAATCCGATAGCGAGTGCCGAAAGTCCTGTACCGGCCGCAAGTAAACCCGCTCCGATTGTAAGAACTCCAACACCAATCAAGGCAAATGCTCCTGATAACGCTAAAATAGTCGGAACCAATGGTGTAAGAACTGCTCCTGCTACGCCGATAATCGTGAATGCTCCAGCAATGGAAATAAGTCCTTTTGCGATTGCTTCCCACGATAATGCTCCCAAAATACTAAGTACCGGTGCAAGAACAGCTAAGGCTCCGGACGCAACCAATAACGCTGCTGATCCGCCAAGCGTGCCTTTCATAAAGTTGAGACTGATAGCCAACTCAGCTAAAGCCCCACCCATGACAGTAAGACCTCTACCAATTTCATCCCACTGCATACCTCCGAATTTACTCATACAGTTCGCAATGATTTCCAGTGCTCCACCGACAATAACCAGCCCTGTTCCAATACCGATCATGTTCTTCGGCATCAGATTAACCGCAATAGCTACTTCTGCAAGTGCACCGCCCATAGCAGTTAAACCTCTGCCAATTTCATCCCACTGTAACCGACCGAAATCTTTCACAGCGGAAGCAAAGATTTTCATTGCGGCGCCAATAGCGATTAGAGCCACACCAGTAGACATCACATGTTTCGCATTTCCAGCCAAATTCGTAAAGATAGCAAGTTCGGCAAGTAATCCACCGATTCCAGCTAATCCTTTTCCAATCTCGCTCCACTCCATCTGACCAAAGTCTTTGCAAGCGGACGCCAGAACCTTCATTGCTGCCGCCAGAATAACGATTCCAGTCGCAGTGCTAATCATTTTCCCGTTGAATTTTGCAACTCTAAGGAATACAGCAATCTCAGCAAATAATACTCCTACTCCGGTCAGACCTCGTCCGAGTTCATCCCACTGTAATTTTGATAAGTCTTTACATGCTGAAGCCAGAATTTTGATAGCCGCTCCAAATATAATTAAGCTGGTAGCGCCTTTCATAACCTGCTTCTGACCGCTTGCCATGGCTTTAGATGATGCAACAACAATAGTCGTAAGACCAGCAATTCCAACCAAGCCTCTTGCAAGTTCACCCCAATCAAGGTCTGAAACTTTCTTCAAAGCTCCTGCCAGAATAGATACTGCAACTGACATAGCAATCATTGCGTACATGCTTTAGATACTTTTCCAGTATCACTGCTGATTTTATTGAAAATCGCCATCGCTCCGAGCAGATTAGCAAAGAGCACTGTGATAGCTCCAAGAGAAGCTGACAGTTTATCACTATCGATCAGAGAAATCGCAACGATAGAACCCGCAAGCAAAGCGATTGCTGCTCCAATTTTAAGTAGCGTTCCAGCTTTAAGATTTGTCTGATATGCCTCAAAGCAGCCTCTGACCCCGTCAAGAATTCCAGTTACTCCTTCGAGAACGCCGTTTAACCCCTCAAGAGGTTCGGTTACACTCTTTAAGAATTTAGAAACTGATAAAGCGATTCCACCGACAGCAATGCTGTTAAGAATGTCAAGAACTCCGCTGAAATCTGCATTTCCGAGTTTCTCGGCAAGTGTTCCCATCATAGTCCCAACTGCATCGGCAATACCGCCAGCAATTACCTTTACAGCTGTCCACAATGCTTCCATGACTTTGAGAAATTTACATTTTTCCAGTGCTTCTCCCATCATCTCAAAAGCAACAATGACTCCGCTCTTCATTTTTCCAGCACCATCACCAATCTGAGCCATGTGATCATGTAATCGTTCAAGGAATGAGTGGAATAATTCAAATCCAGGAAAATCGAACTTCTCCCCGGCAGCTTTTCCAAATTCTTTTACTTTTCTCCGGCAGTTTTAACAAACGTAATAGCTGTCTTTACGATATCAACGACAGTCGAAACTGCTTTGCCAAAGACGTCTGTCTTATTTACAGTTTCATCAAGCTTAACAAGATACTCACCGAAACTTCCAGTAAGTGATAACACTCCGTTTCCAGCCGGTATGAAAAGACCGATCAATTCGCCGACACCACCGGCAACAGCTTTGAAAGCTTGTCCGACGATATCAAGCACTGCAAATACGCCTTTAAACGTATTCTTCAGATTCTTTGAACTTTCTTCCCCCATTTTGAATTTTGCTGTCAGATCACGGATACGCTCTGTGATTTCGGCTAACTGTTTTCCAGTCATTGGCGGGAAGATTTCGTTGAATGCCTCCCGAACCGGCTTAGCAACGCTAACCAATCCTTCGAAAACATTCTTTACCGCTTCAATCATCATGGTTCGACCGCCGAGGTCTTTCCAATCCTGAAGCATTTTATTTCTTGCGTCGGCAGATGCATTGATTACGGCACTGAACGTATCACTTACTTCGGTAAGTAATTCCTTCGCCTCCTCAAAGTCACCGACTATAATTTCCCAGCTTTGTGTCCATCCGGACTGGGCAGCTCTTCACGTGTCGAACAGCTGAGTAAAAGTCTTTACTTTTGTCGCTGCATCGTTCGCCGTTTTACCCATCTCCATAATAGATTTGATCTGGTCATCGGCATACCCCATAGTCCGAAGCTGGTCTTTCGTTGAGGTCACCTGTAATTTTGCCAAAGTTTCAGTCAAGATGTCAGATGTAAGCCATCCTTTACTCAGAGTCTCTCTAAATGAGCCCTCATCTTTGATCATCTCATCAATGGCAATTCCATGAACTTTAGCCGTTTCCTTCAGCGCATCCTGGAATACCTGACCACCCATACCAGCGTTTACCACAGAGTTCCAGTCCTGCAATTTTACAGTTCCTGCCGCCAGTGCCTGTGAAAGCTGATACATAGCGGTGCTCGCCTGCTGAGAATTGGAACCAGAAACAGCTGCAAGGTTTGCAATACCTTTGATAGCTGCTACAGATGTATCCAGATCAACGCCAGCCGCAGTGAATGTACCAATATTACGAGTCATCTCCGTAAAATTGTAGATGGTCATATCTGCGTAATGGTTTAACTCGTCCAACGCATTATTGACCTGGTCGAGAGTTGTTCCTTTTGAAGAGGTATTCGCGAGGATTGTCTGAACAGCATTGATCTGGGTCTCATACTCCTCAAATCCGGACTTAATCGGATCTACCGTGAACGCAGAAACAAGATTTTTTCCGGCGGCAAGTGCAGAGTTGGTAATGTTCTGCAAAGCCGTAATTGCCATCACTTCTAATGCAGAGAACCGTACTCTAACAGTCTCGACAGCATTTGTGAGCGGTGACATATTGCATTTCTGTGCGGCATCGTTTACGGTTTCTAAGCCTTTTGCTGCG
>ENA-OPZD01000286-OPZD01000286.1-human-gut-metagenome-genome-assembly--contig:-NODE-286-length-14817-cov-3.928114_pt1 | contig 14817 bp, 18 predicted proteins | sample MGYA00242479_ERZ504495 | MGnify/ENA primary metagenome ERZ504495 (study PRJEB26092, sample SAMD00036286) | human gut metagenome | host: Homo sapiens | study: EMG produced TPA metagenomics assembly of... | reverse complement strand
CAAATAATTTGTCAATTTATTTATGAGTGTTTCATTTCGCAAAGAATAATCTATTTCTTTTAGATACATAATGAAACCCCTTTCGCTAAGGTGATAAATATATTTTAATTTATTATAGATTATATTTGAAGGCTTTCATAAGAATTGATATAATAGAGCATAATATTTTATTTGTAGTTTTAAAGAAAAGGACGAAGAAAATGAGAGAATTTACAAAAATAAAAATTACACCAAAAGGAGAACGTTCTGTAAAACATGGTCATCCATGGGTTTTTGGCGATGAAGTAATCGACATTGATGGCACTTATGAAAATGGCGATTTAGTTGATGTACTTACAAATAAAGGCAAATACCTTGGTACAGGTTTTATTAATGATAATTCTAAAATTCGCATAAGAATTATTTCCACAAATGCTAATGATAAGTTTGATGAAGCATTTTGGGAACGTCGCGTGCGTTATGCTATAGATTATCGCCGTCAAGTAATGGGTGAAGACTTCAACTGCTGTCGTTTGATTTTTGGTGAAGCAGATAGTTTCCCTGGGCTTACAATTGACCGTTTTGAAGATGTATTAGTAGCACAAGTTTTATCTTTAGGTATCGAAGTTCGCAAAGATGTTATTTTTAGCAAAGTAATTGAAATTATGCGTGAATATGGCGAAGAAATAAATTGCTTTTATGAACGCAATGATGTTAAAATTCGCAAACTTGAAGGCATGGAAGAATACAAAGGATTTTATAAACATCCATTATTAGATGAAAGTAAAGAACATACAACTTTAGTCATTACTGAAAATAATATTAAATATAATGTTGATGTAGAAAACGGACAAAAAACAGGCTTTTTCTTAGACCAAAAATACAATCGTAGAGCCGTAGCTCATTTAGCAAAAGGCAGAAAAGTATTAGATTGCTTCACTCATACAGGAGCGTTTGCTTTAAATGCTGCTAGTGGCGGTGCATTATCTGTAACAGCTGTAGATATTTCTCAAGAAGCAGTAGATATGACTACTAAAAATATTGAAATGAATGGGCTTGATAATGCTAAAGCGATTAAAGCTGATGTATTTAATTTATTGACAAAACTCATTGAAGAAAAAAATAAAGATTATGATTTTATTATCTTAGACCCACCAGCATTTACAAAATCTCATGCGACTGTAACAAATGCTTATCGTGGATATAAAGATATTAATTTACGTGCAATGAAATTATTGCCACGTGGCGGATATTTAGCAACTTGTTCTTGCTCTCATTTCATGAAAGAAGATTTATTCTTAAAAATGTTAAATGAAGCAGCAAGTGATGCAAAAGTAACACTTCGTCAGATAGAAGCACGTCAGCAATCTCCTGACCACCCAATTGTATTTGGTATCCCAGAAACTTATTATCTTAAATTCTATTTATTCCAGATCGTATAGTTAGAAGAGAGGCAAATATTTTTGATATTTGCCTCTTTACTATATAATAACTATTTAGAGGTGTAAATAATTGTATTTACGACATTTTAATGAAAAATGATTATCTTGAATTGACAAAATATTATATGCCTAATTTAAAAGAAGAACAATTTAAACAGATAATAAGAGAATGGAATTTATTGAAACATAAAAATAAATTTTTTGAGATATTTGCTATTGTAGAAAATAGACAGATAGTGGGTATGATATCATTATATCAACATACTAGTACTGTAGTTAGTGAAGGAGTAGAAATTTTTAAACCATTTAGGAATAAAGGATTAGCAACTAAAAGTATACTGTTAATACAAAATATAGCTAAATTTTATGGATATAAGGTAATTACTGCTCAAGTAGCTAGAAAGAATATAGCTAGTATAAAACTTCACAAAAAGTTAGAATTTGAAATATATCATGAATTTATTTCTCTAAAAGAAAATCGGCAATTATTATTTATAAAAACCTTATAAATCAATAATGCGAATTTCATTGCCATGTGGCAATAATAGGTTATATAAGTCTTCAAATTTTAAGAATACAGTGGCTGTATTTTCCATAGGGTGCATACCTATTGTTTGTTTTTGTAATTCACTATCAAATATTATTAAGATATTTTTATCCTTGTTATTTAATATGGCAAGTGGTGTAACGCTACCAGGTTTTACTTCTAACATTTGTTCCATAGCTTCTTGTTTTGCAAAACTAAGACGTTTGCTAGGAATTTTTTCACTTAATTCTTTGAGGTTGATATTTTTATGCACAAATAAAGAAACAAGATAGAAGTTTTTCTTTTTGGCATCACATAAAAATAGATTGCGAATGACTTTTTCACGATTAGGAAGATTAGATTTATCGCCTTCTTCTACAGAAAATATAGGCGCATGTTCATATTTAGTGAAAGGTATTTGTTTATCAGTAAGATATTGTAAGATTTCAGTCTTATTCAAAATAAAATCTCCTTTAATTAAATTTAGATATAAAAAAGCTGTAATAATTGAGTAGTTTCTCAAATTATTACAGTTTTTTTGTCATATCGTGCTAAACTTAAAAGTTTTAGTAGGATATATAGTTTAGAACATAGAAAACATCAAATGTTACAGTTAATCTAGAATGAAAATACTAATAATCATTCAAATACAAAATGTTAATTTTAATCAGCAAAAAATATTATATAAGAAAAAGATGTTTTTTCAATTTATATCTTTTTATGGAATTAATTATTTTGGTAAAATACTATTAATCTGAACTTGAAATGGATGGTATTTTGTGATATATTTATTTTAAAGATTGAAATAAATATATTTGGGGAGGAAAAGCAATGCGAAATGTAATTGAGTTAAAGTCTTTATTTAATAGTGATGATTTTAAAGAGGACATTATAACTAGAGTATTGGAAAAATATAAAGATAAAACAGTAGAAAAGAGAATAAAAATTTCTAGGAATTTAGACTATATTATAAGAACAGAAAATATTGATTGCGGAAAACTATTAGAAAAGGCTGTTAAAGATTATCTAGTACTTAAATATTAAATTTATAAATATTGTGGGCTATTTAATATTGATAAATAGTCCACAATATTTACAAGGTTAGAAAGGAGTATTTTGATGAAAGTTTATCAAATACGAATGCAGATCTTTTTATTAGAAGATATTGCTATTAATAAAATTCAAGAAAAGATAACAGCTTTTATTGATTCGGGTTTTAAAACTGATGAAGAGTGGTTAAATTTTCATGAACAGAATAGTTACAAAAATTATTGCTATGATCAGTTATATCCAGTAGAAAAAGATCGGGTTTATAAAAAAGGAAAGATATATACTTTGACTATACGTACTGCAGATTTAGAATTAGCAAAATATTTTAAATTAGTATGTGTGGATAATCATACTAAAGAAATTAAAGGATTAGTAGCTGAGATTAGAGTGTTGCCAAAGAAATTATTAGAAACAGTGTATACGCTTACGCCTATGATTATAAAAACAGAAAAAGGTTATTGGAAAGAAGCTATAAGTTTTGCAGAATTTGAGCAAAGATTAAAAGTTAATTTAATCAAAAAATGGAATGCTTATCATCAAGAAAAAATTGATGAAGATTTTGACTTATACACTGTGATAGAACTTAAAAATAAAAAGCCAATTGCTATGGAATATAAAAATATAAAATTATTGGGCGATAAAGTTCAAATACAAGTGGCAGATAATAAGCGTGCTCAAGATTTATGGTATTTCGCTTTAGGTGTTGGTCTGGGTGAGATGAATGCGCGTGGCTGTGGATTTTTGAATTATCGTTGGTTATAACTTTATTTAAAAGAAAGGAGGAATTTTATGTTTGAAGAATGTTTAGAAGTATTTAAAAGAGAATTAGACTATGATAATAATCTTATCTTGGACGAATATATACCAGCAGATGGTTCTTATATAATTGTAGATGCTGAAGGTAAGATAAAAAATTATCAAGATATAAAACTTGATAAGAAAAACGAGGAACGAGTGAGGCTGTAGTAAAAGGTAGTTATTTTAAAGAGATATGTTTTTATGATTATCATAGTAAATTGATTTCTATGAATAAGCCAGTGGATAGCAAAAAAGTAATTCATTCTAATAACTATTTATCATTTGCAGTGAAAAAAGAAAGTATTACGTCTAAATTAACAGAAACTATTATTGATAATTATTATGATACTTTAAAAAATCCTTTAGAAGCAAAATATAAGAAATCTAAAGAAGCAAGTAAGATTTATCAAAAATTTGAAGAAGAATATGCTCCTGTAAATATAGAAATATTGGAAAAATGTAGAAGTTGGATAAAACAGCATATTTTTCTATTGATAAATTGATAAATATCGATTTAAAAAAGAAAGATTATCTTAAAATTTTCTTTGAAGTTTTTGAAGCAGATGAAGAAGATAATAAGAAGAATAAAGAATTATTTATTCAAGAAGATAATAGATATATTTTCCCTAACATCTATAATAGTAATGATTATAATGTAGAAGTTGAGGGGAAAATACAAGGTATTCCAGATAATAATATGGGAATGAATGCTAAAAAACCATTTTTAGCTATAAAGACAAGAAAAACTCCTGCTGCTTATTTAGTAGATATAAATAAAGCTATTTTGCAAAAACAATTTTTTGAGTATTTAATGAATTTTGCTGCTAATGGTAAAAATAATATTTATATAGATACGAAAAACTATAGAATTAAAGCATATAGTGATCAAGACGAACGCGATGATTTTGATGGAATGGCTTCAGGATATTATTTACGTATTCAAAAGGGCAAAGAATTAGAAATTCAGATTCAAGATAATATAGTGGATTATCAAAATAGATTAAAAACAAATTTTGAATATGTGAAGTTTATAAGTATTGATATTAAAGAAGATAAATTACCTGAATTTGCTAAGAAGTATGGCGTTTATGATAAACGAACAAGTATTGGTACATTAATTAATGAAATATTTTTTTCAAAATTTTTGAGAACAAATTATTTTATAGATGCAAATGATATGAGTATAAAAGATAGTGTGTTAAGACAAAATATTATTATGTATCGTAATATAATTTTTGATTGGGTTTATAAAGGAATTGATAATAATTTTAGTAAAGCAGAAGAAAAATTTGCTTTAGATTTAATAAAAAATTCAATACGAAATGAAGATAAATATAACTTAAGACCTAAATCACAATTGAATTTGCATTGGTCATTAAAGGATTATTTTCTTAAAATGAAAAAGAACAAGGAGGAGATACAATGGCTGATATAGCAACAAAAATTAGAACAAGCGTAAAAGAAAAAATTATGTTTAAAGAGGATTTGATAATGCCTAGTGATGATAAAGAATATTATTATGCAGTAGGGCAATTATTATCATATTTTATTTTTAAAAGCAGAGCTGGTAAGAGAATGCAATCTATGATAAATCCAGTACTTAATGCTAAGCGTGATAACATTATAAAAATGAGATTATTTCAGTTATATAAAAAATATAATTATGATATATCTATCCATAATTATAATATGAAAAGCTATATGCAATGATTTTAGGCTATAAGCCTCAAAACAAAGTAAATCAAGAAATGATTTTATTTGGCTATTTAGATGAAAATATATTATTAAAAAGTAATGCAAAAACTGTTTAAAATGAGAACTAATATAATTTTAGGAGGATATAAAAATGGAAAATAAAACTATGAATAAACGAGTATATGGTATATTGGGTATTTCTTCAATTATGGGAAATTGGAATGCAGATTTTTCAGGTTATCCAAAATCAACAAGTGATGGTAATGTATTTGGCAGTGATAAGGCATTAAAATATCCAATGAAAAAGATGTGGGATAATGAAGAACAAAATGTTTTATATATTAAATCATTAGCATTTGGAGAAAAAGGAAAAGATGGTTCTATTAGTTTAACACCTAGAACTTTAAAAGAACGTTATGAATTATTATTTGGTGAAGATGATTTAAAAGATGTAAAAAAGGTTTTGACTAATTTAATGACAGCAGTAGATGTAAAAAATTTTGGTGCAACTTTTGCGGAAGCTGGTTGTAATATTGCTATTACTGGTGCAGTACAAATTGGTCAAGGCTTTAATAAATATATTGATACTAATGCAGAAGAACAAGATATTTTAGCTCCATTTAAAGATGCAAAAGCAAAAGAGAAAAATGAAGTAAAAGCAAAAGCTAAAGCTAAGGCGAATAATTTATCAGAAGATGATATTGAAGTAAAAGATGCTCAAAATTCTACATTAGGTACAAAAATAACAAGTAATGAAGCACATTATTTTTATCCATTTGTAATTAATCCACTTGCTTATAAAGAATTAGTAGATTTAGGTGTTACAGAAGGTTATACAGAAGAAGATTATCAAAATTTTAAACGTACAGCATTAGTATCTGCCACAGCATTTGCAACAAATTCTAAAGTGGGCTGCGAAAATGAATTTGCTGTTTTTGTAGAAACGCAAAGTGATACTTATTTACCTAATTTATCTGAATATGTAACTTTCTCAAAGGATGAAGATGAAGAAAATAAAAACATTGAAGATAAAGACCTTAAAGATATTAAAGATAAAATATTAATGTTATAGATTTAAAAAATTTGGCGGATATATTAAATGATATGAGTCAGCAGATTAAATCTGTAGAAATTTATTACAATCCATATACTACAAAATTAGCAAATAAAGATATGAAATTTGCTAAATACTTTAATATCATAACCTCTAAAGAGGTGCAATAAATGGAAATTTTAAAATTAAAACTCAGTGGAAAGAGTGCTTTTTTTAAAAAGCCTGAAGTGAATACGTATTGTTATTTTACGTATGGCAATATTCATAGAGTGGCTTTATTAGGCATTTTAGGAGCTATCTTAGGATATAAAGGTTACAGTCAAATGCAAGATATTTTGTCTAATAAAAAGAAAAAGGGAAATTAGAGTCATCGTATCCTGAATTCTATGAGAAACTAAAAATTTGAAGATTGCTATTTTGCCTTTAAATAATAAAGGTATTATCTCTAAAAAATACAGATATTTAATAATTCTGTTGGTTATGCTTCTAAAGAACAGGGCGGAAACTTGATAGTAAAAGAACAATGGCTTGAAAATCCTAAGTGGGAAATTTGCATTTTGTTAGATTGTGAGGAAGCTAAAAAAATCAAAGAGGCTATACAAAATCATAAATGTGAATTTTATCCATATTTAGGAACAAATGATCATTTTGCAGATATTGAGTATTTAGGTGTAGAAGAAGCAAAAACTATAGAAGATGAAATGTATAGAATAGATAGTTTTGTCTTTAATAGTGATGTAGATATATTAAATTTAGAAGAAGAGGAATTAAATGACTGGAAATCTCAAGGAAAGCCTACATCTAAGGGGAATTTTAAATATGAAGAAGCTTTGCCGTATACTATCAATGAGATAACAAATAATTATAAATTTCAAAGATTTGTATATACTGGAAATTTGATAGAATTAAATAATGATAGAAAAGTATATCATATACAAGATAAGAATAAGGAAGAACAAATAGAAGATAAGTATATTATATTTTATTAAATAGGTAGATATGGCTGATTAATAGAAACAAGTGTTGTAAATTTTGTTAGTTAGAAGGTGATTTAGGTGGACTATAAAATTCTAAATGAGTTAATAGATAATGTAGATAAGTATAAAGCACATAAAAAAACCTAAAAATGAAAAAGATGAAAAGGGAGAACAAATATATGAAACTTTGTTAGAACATACAAAAAGAACAGAAAAATATTTTGATAAATTTTGGCAATTGAAAAAATGTGATGATATTCTAGATAGATTTTGTAGTGTTTTATGGCAAGACAAAATGATAAAGAAAAAAGATATAGAAGAAGCTAAAATTATATTAAAAGAAATGATAGAGGCTATTCCTATTTTTCATGATTTGGGAAAAATAAATCCTAATTTTCAAATTGAAAAAATGAGTAATAAAGAAATTATTAGAGATGAAAATTTTATAGAAACAAAACATTCTTTTATTTCAGCGATAATATATTTATCTTATTTTAGAAATAAAATAGTAAATAAAGTAAAAGGAAGAAAAATAAAAGATTTACTTAAGGAATTTATATTGTATCATGCTTATATTATAGAAAGACATCATAGTGATATAGATAAAATTGGTAAATTTGTTGGAAAGATTAATTTTAAGGCAAATCCTGATACTGAACAAGCAATTAAAGAGTTACCTATTAGTAAATTAATAGAGGCTATAACTAAAAGTAAAATATATATGAAAGATTTATCTTTAAAGAAAGGTAGTACAGATAATCTGATTGCATCATTTGAAGATAAAAAGTTTATTAATAAAAATGATAAGAGGCGTAGTGAAAAACAAGGGATATATATTTGTATCTATATAAGATGGTTATATTCTTTATTAGTAGCAAGTGATTATTATGCGACTTCGGAATTTATGAATGGTGGCTCTTTTAATGAAGTTGATGATTTAAATAATATTCAAGATTGGATAAATGTTTATGAAAATACAGATTTAATGAAAAATATTCGTAAATATCAAAATGAAAATTATCCTATGTCTATGGAGAATTTAAATAAAGCTACAAATATAAATATATTACGTAGTGAAATTTTTTGTGAAGCTGAAGAACAAATAAAAAATAATTATCAAGAAAATATGTTTTATTTAGAGGCTCCAACAGGTAGTGGTAAAAGTAATACAGCAATGAATTTAAGTTTTAAATTGATGTCTTGGAATAAAGATTTATGTAAGATTTTTTGGATTTATCCTTTTAATACCTTAGTAGAACAAAATTTAGATACGTTAGAAAATATTTTTGGAAAGAAAGAGAATATTATTTCAAAAATTGCTGTAATAAATTCATTAACACCAATAAAATTAAAACATGTAGATTGTAAAGGAAATATAATATCTGAAAATGATGAACCTGACGAGAATAACGAAAAAAATGTTTATAGGCAATCTTTGTTAGATAGGCAATTTTTGAATTATCCTATGATTTTATCAACACATGTTAGTTTATTTAATACTATATTTGGAGAAAGTCAACAAAATTTATTTGGTTTTTATCAGTTAATAAATAGTGTAATAGTATTAGATGAAATTCAAAGTTATAAAAATAGTATATGGACAGAAATAATATACTTTTTAAAACCATTGTCTAATTTATTCAATATGAAAATTATTATTATGTCAGCTACATTGCCTAATTTAGATAGATTATCTCAAGGTCAATCAGAGGCAATATTTTTACTAAAGAATTCTAATAAATTTTTTAAAATAGATTGTTTTAAAATCGTGTTCAGTTAAATTATGATTTATTAGATACTAAAGTTGATGATAAATTTAATCAATTAAAGGAACATTTAAAAGAGCATTTAGATACAGATAAAAAGATTTTTAATTGAATTTATAAAAAAACGAACAGCCAATGATTTTTGGTTATATCTAGTAGAAGATGAATACTTTAGAGAAAAAAAATATAAAAAAATTGAGTATTTATCTGGAGATGATAGTTTAGCTGAACGTAAAAGAATTTTGGATAAAATAAAGCAAACAGAAGATACTATAGTTTTAATAGCAACACAAGTTATTGAAGCTGGCGTAGATATAGATATGGATATTGGTTATAAAAATATATCTAAATTGGATAGTGAAGAACAATTTATAGGTAGAATAAATCGTTCATGTAAAAGGAAGGGAATAACATATTTTTTCCAAATTGATGATGCTAAAGATATCTATAAAAATGATATTAGAGTAGATAGTGAATTTACGTTAGAAAAAGAAAAGATGAGAGAAATTCTTATTAATAAAAATTTTGGTGATTATTATAATAAAATTTTAGATGTAACTAAAAATAATAATAAAGCTTATATTAAAGATTTTTTAGGATCTATAGCTGATTTAAACTATGAATATATAGATAAACATATGAAATTGATTGATGAAGATAAAAATATAGTACATGTTTATTTAGCTAGAAAAATTGTAGATATTAATGGTGATTTGATAGATGGTAAAGAGATTTGGAAGCAATATGTAAATTTATGGAAAATGAAATATTCTATGGATTATGCAGAGTGGAAAGTAAAAATGTCTATAATAACAAGTAAAATGAATTATTTTATATATCAAGTTAATAAATCAAACTTAGAGTTAAAAGAATATAATGATAAAATGGGCAACATAATTTATATAGAAGATGGTGATAAATATTTTACAAAAGATAAATTTAATAGAGAGATGTTACAAGGTGTTGGAGGTATAGATTTTATATGAGATAAAGAAGGTATCAAAAATGAAAGTGAACGGAACTTTGATGAATTATTATATTCATTGTCCTAGACAATGTTATTTATTTGGAAATCGGATAAATTTAGAAGATAATAGTGAAACGGTAAATATAGGTAAAATTCTTCATGAAGAACGAGCGGATAATGAAAATACAGAAATAGCCTTAGATAATATTAAATTAGATAAATTAACTAAAGAATATTTGACAGAAGTTAAAAAATCTGATGCAGATATTGAAGCTTGTAAATGGCAATTACTATTGTATTTGAAGATATTAAAAGATAAAGGAATTGTGCGGAAAGGAAAATTAGAATTTATTGAAAAGAAAAAGACTATTAAGAAGACGATGATTTTAGAATTAACTCCAGAGATAGAAATTATGTTAAAAAAATATGTAAAAGCCATTGATGAATTACTAAAATGTGATGAAGTACCACCAGTTTTAGGTAAAAGCAGTTGTAAAAATGTGCTTATTATGAGTATTGTTATATTTAAGATTTTTGTTCGGAGAAAGACGTGATATTATGGGTAGTACAAAGTGTATTGCATCTATAGGTGAATTGAGTCGAAAAGATAATTCTTTATGTTTTAAAAATGAGAAAAAACATATATATATTCCTGTAGAGAATGTTAAAGAAATATACTGTTTTAATGAAGTAAGTATTAATAGTAAATTATTGGATTTTTTAGCACAGAAAAATATAATAGTTCATTTCTTTAATTATTATGGCAATTATAGTGGGACTTTTTATCCAAGAAAAAAATATATGAGCGGAAAATTGTTAGTGAAGCAAGTTAATAAATTTAAAACAGATCGTTTGACTGTAGCAAGAGCGATTGTAAAAGGAATTGGTATTAATATTTATGAAGTGTTGTATCACTATTATAAGCATGATAAAAAAGAGGTAAAAGAAGTATTAGATTGGATAAAAACACAATTTTATTCAGCTGTAAATGAAGTAAAATCTATACCAGAATTAATGGCATTTGAAGGCGATTTGTGGCTTAGATTTTATAGTACATTTAAATATTTTTTACCTGAAGATTTTATTATGAATAAACGAGTAAAAAGACCACCAGATAATCCTATAAATGCATTGATATCTTTTGGTAATACTTTATTATATACAAAGACAATATCAGCTATTTATAGAACACATTTAGACCAAAGAATAAGTTTTTTGCATGAGCCTTCAGAAGGAAGATTTTCTTTAAGTTTAGATATAAGTGAAGTTTTTAAACCTGTGATTGTCTTTAAAACTATTTTTGATTTAGTGAATAATAGAAAAATAAAAGTAGAAAATCATTTTGAGAGAAAAGTAAATTATTGCATATTAAATGAAGAAGGCAGAAATATATTTTTAAAGCTTTTCAAAATCGTATGGAAATGGTAGTGCAACATCCAAAATTAAAGAAAAAGACATCATATCATTCAATGATAAAGATAGATTGTTATAAGTTAATAAAATTTATTATGGAAGATAAAGAATTTATACCATATTCATTGAAAGCAGGGTATTGATGAATGAGTAAAAAAATAAATTATAATTATGCTTTTTTATTTTACGATGTAAATGAAAAGAGAGTACAGAAAGTATTTAAGATATGTAAAAAATATTTATCACATTTTCAAAACTCAGTATTTAGAGGAGAAATAACACCATCAAAATTAATGAAATTAAAGTTAGAGCTACAAAAAATTATAGTAGATGAAGAAGATTTTGTTTGTATTATAAAATTAATGAATGATAATGTATTTGGTGAAGATATTTTAGGTAAAAAAGATATAGAAAATGGAGAAAGTTTGATTTTATAAACTAAATTTTACCAGGCATAAAATAAGTATATGTATATAAACCCTTATAAATACAAGAGTTATAGCAAATTTCTTTCATTAAAGAAATAAATGCATTATGCCTGGTAATTTTTACTTAGAATGTTGAAATATCAAGGTTTTTGAGCTATATTATAAAATATAAAGCCTTTAAAAACAAGAGATTAACACTAACAAAAATTGTTTTTGAATGATACTGTTAGTGGTGCGGGAATTGCTGGCGAAATGATTAACACTAACAAAAATTGTTTTTGAATAATTCGACCAGTTTAAAAATAAGATTATTACACAGATTAACACTAACAAAAATTGTTTTTGAATTTTTTCAACACTCACGGGTTCGGTCCTCCACGCAGATTAACACTAACAAAAATTGTTTTTGAATAAAATACTTCAGTTCCGTCTTCTAAACAACAAGAAGATTAACACTAACAAAAATTGTTTTTGAATTTGCTTGTTTAATTGGTACAGCCATTGCTAAAGCAAGATTAACACTAACAAAAATTGTTTTTGAATACTTGAGGGCTACTCGTTTTTTTAGCATCGTTCAAAGATTAACACTAACAAAAATTGTTTTTGAATTCGAATTTTGATATGGCTATTACAGGTTTATATCTTGATTAACACTAACAAAAATTGTTTTTGAATACAATTCATAATGGATATAAGCGGTGCTGCTGGAGATTAACACTAACAAAAATTGTTTTTGAATTTTATTTGAATATATCCCCACTGTTCATCAGCCTACGATTAACACTAACAAAAATTGTTTTTGAATGTATGGCGTAACAGGAAGAAATATTTATGGCTTACGATTAACACTAACAAAAATTGTTTTTGAATTTTGTAAAATTAATATGTATTAAATTTAATGTAAAGATTAACACTAACAAAAATTGTTTTTGAATAGAGAACTGTAAGAAAAAACTTGAAAAAGTGGGTAAAGATTAACACTAACAAAAATTGTTTTTGAATTATAATTTTGTGATTGTAAACGCAATTTATTGCTTTGATTAACACTAACAAAAATTGTTTTTGAATTTAGGATGAATTTTTAACTTTGTGATTTGAGCATTGTGATTAACACTAACAAAAATTGTTTTTGAATAAAGATTTAGCAGATATGTATGAACAGCAAGGGGACTAATTGTCGAAACGGCGATTAACACTAACAAAAATTGTTTTTGAATTTTAAAATAATGAACCAACGAATTTTACCACCACGGATTAACACTAACAAAAATTGTTTTTGAATGGACGCAACACATAGATTTGTAACGGATAATGAAAAGATTAACACTAACAAAAATTGTTTTTGAATGGAGCACTATATATCTTTATATTGCGCTATCAGTAGGATTAACACTAACAAAAATTGTTTTTGAATCTGTTAAAATGGCACTTGAAAGGGCGAATACAATTTGATTAACACTAACAAAAATTGTTTTTGAATTTAGATATTTGTAAAACCATTGCTCTTCCTGTACGGATTAACACTAACAAAAATTGTTTTTGAATTATTCAAGTCGATTGTCTTGTGTATCTACAGCAGGATTAACACTAACAAAAATTGTTTTTGAATTTTACATTAGATTCTATATTTCCAGTTCCCCACTGTGATTAACACTAACAAAAATTGTTTTTGAATATAATATCTGCTACACTTCCATCTGGATTTATTCGTGATTAACACTAACAAAAATTGTTTTTGAATATTTAGAGTTATTTTTATAATTTATTTACATAATGTGATTAACACTAACAAAAATTGTTTTTGAATTAAAAAATGAACTAGATGTTCTTAATAATACAGAGATTAACACTAACAAAAATTGTTTTTGAATAACGCACTTTTAATATCCATGAAGTACCAATTCAGATTAACACTAACAAAAATTGTTTTTGAATCATAACAATATACAACCGTATTTAACCGTTTATATGGATTAACAGTAACAAAGGTTGTTTTTGAATCCAAGAATCCTCTGTCTTTAGATATGGGGAGTATGTCAATATTTGTATTATGGTGATGTCTATGATGACTGTCAGTACAAATGCGTTTGATGATTTGAAAGATGATCAAGCATTGAAATTAGCAGCGGGATATCTAGTTGCTAATGAGGTGCAACGATTAACGAAAATAAGTGTATTAGAATTATTCTTAGCTTCAACAGCAGTTAATTATATGGACGATAAAGATCTAACAAATGCAGTAGTAAAATCTTTAGTATATCAGATAAAATTTTAAATGATGGCATAAACATAAGGATGTTGTTTTGTATAGAATGATATTCTTATGTTTTTTTATTAGATGAAACCTTAGTAATATGTCTTTATAGTATAATTGAAAAAAACTATAGGATATGATGATATGAAGGATAATTTTAAATTGGAGATGACAACAGTATGGTCTTTTCCTAAAAGAGGCAATTGGGCTACACATTCAGGAATGTATCGTGGAAATTGGTCACCATATGTTCCTCGTAATTTAATATTAAAATTTACCAAAATGCGAGCGTAAAGCCCCTAAATTTATTTATGGGGATATAAGCTCGCTAAAAAACAATGATTCGATATCATTGTTTTTTATTGTATTATATTTTTAATAGTTATATAATACTTTATGAATATAAATCAAATAATAATATAGTATATTCTTGTAAATATCATGTAGTATTTTGTCCTAAATATTCGT